>Ga0302179_10000025_pt1 | contig 166928 bp, 142 predicted proteins | sample I_Palsa_E3_1_FD_198788 | JGI IMG/M metagenome (GOLD analysis project Ga0302179, IMG submission 198788) | Peat permafrost microbial communities from Stordalen Mire near Abisko, Sweden - I_Palsa_E3_1 | ecosystem: Environmental > Terrestrial > Soil > Palsa > Peat permafrost | place: Sweden...
TGCCAGCCGCAATTGCTATTGTGCTTGCAGTATTGCACCGCAATTCCGCCGCCCTCGGCGCAGTGTGCGTGGCGGGCAGCGCAAAGCGCGCGCGCGTTTTTTCTGCCTGCAAATGACACAACGCCACAGCCAGAGCATCCGCCGCATCCGCCGGTTCAGGAATTTCTTTCATCTGCAAAAGTGCGCAGACCATCACCTGCATTTGCCGTTTGTCCGCATTGCCGTGTCCGGCCACTGAGGCTTTTACTTCGCGGGGCGAGTAACTGTGGGCCGCAATATTATTCTGCGCCGCCGCCAGCAGCACTACGCCTCGCACTTCCGCCAGGCGCAGCGCGGTGCGCACATTCAACGCGCTGAAAATTCCCTCGATCGCCAGCGCGTGCGGCGCAAATTCCTCGATCAATTTACAAAGCCGCACATGCACATCTTGCAGCGCCGCTCCCCGCGATTCCTTTTGCCGTTTTGCGCCAACGCGCAGCGCACCATAATGCAGCAACCGGCAATTCCGGCCATCGCTTTCGATGACCCCGTAACCGGTGGGTCCGGTCGCAGCGGGATCCACTCCCAGTACGCGAAAAAACGCCGTGGAAGCGGTTCCGCCGCCGGCGCTGATGGTATTGGTTCGCTCGGAATTCACCGACCAAGTCTACGGCGAACATCTTCGCCAAGCTATAGATTTCGCAGTGATCCGACATCAAAACGGAAACCGGCAAAAAGTGAAATGGCCACTGCCGGACTACGCAGGTGGCCATAACCTGATTTTCACAGCTACCGAACGTAGCGGACAAAACCCTCCGCCAGCGAGCGGCCCGTTAGCTAGCCACCGCCGCTTGAATTTCCGCCTCATCGATATCGAAGTTTGCATACACATGCTGCACGTCGTCGTGTTCTTCAAACGCTTCCACCAGCCGCACCATCTGTGTGGCCTGCGAGCCTGTCAGTTTGATGTAGTTCTGGGGAACCATGGCAATCTCCGCGGATTCCGGAATAATGCCAGCCTGTGCCAACGCGTCTTTCACTTTGTCCATCGATTCCGGCGGCGTCACGATGTACCAGCTCGAACCATCATCTTTCATGTCCTCAGCACCTGCTTCGAGCACCAAGTCGAGCATTTTATCCTCGCTCGCCGCTTCTTTCGGTACGCTGATTTCGCCTTTGCGGCTGAACATCCATCCGACCGCGCCGGCTTCCGCCAGGTTTCCCCCGTTCTTGCTCATCAAATGGCGAAATTCGCCGACCACACGGTTACGATTTGTGGTCACCACTTGAATCAGCATGCCCACGCCGCCCGGGCCATAGCCTTCGAACGTCGCTTCTTCGTATTGCTCGCCCTCCAGCTGCCCGGTACCGCGCAGAATGGCGCGTTCCACGTTGTCGTTCGGCATATTCGCGCCCTTGGCGGCCAGAATTGCCGTGCGTAGTCGTGGATTGGAGGTCGGATCCCCGCCCCCGATGCGCGAGGCAATGCTAATTTCGCGGATAATACGGGTGAACACGCGGCCGCGCTTCGCGTCCGTAGCACCCTTCTTATGCTTAATTGTGGCCCATTTTGAATGCCCGGACATAACACATCCTCTTTGTCATGCACTACCGTCCGCCGGTGTACATTGAGAATTTCACGCCAGCCCGTAGCGGCTCGGCCGCGTCATCGAACCCAGGCGTGCTGTGCGGAGACTTACAGGCGAACCGCCGAAAACCCCTGCGGAACTGCTAAAGTTTAGCACAGCCCCCGGAGCCGCGAAACCGAGTATACTTTCGCGGGGCATTTCCTTTGCATACCCTGCATACGCGCGATTTTTTGCTCCGGAGCGTAGCTCTCTTCGCGGATCGCCTCGTGCGCCGCAGTAAAGCTGCGAGGCCGCGATGAATTACCCCCGTCTGCGTGTGCTGGCACTAGCCTCGCACCCCGTGCAATACATGGCGCCTATTTTCCGGCGTATGTCTGCGTGTCCATCGCTAGACTTGCACGTGGTCTATGGCAGTTTGCGCGGCGCGCACGCGGCCGTGGATCCCGACTTTGCCACTACCGTGCAATGGGATGTGCCGCTGCTCGATGGATATCCTTGGTCCCACCTGCCCAGCGGCACTTCTACCCAAGTTTTATCCCGCGTTGGGCATCCCACGCTTTGGAAGTTTATTCGAGACGGTGGTTTCGACGCCGTCCTCAGCTTTACGGGTTACCTTAACCCTTCTTTTTGGATCGCGCTTGCCGCGTCTAAATTTTCCGGCGCCGCATTTTTATTTGGTACGGACAGCGCGTCACTGATCCCCCGTGATGGCCGCAGATGGAAAGCTGGATTTAAAAAATTACTTTGGCCGTACCTGTTCGGCTTGGCGGACCAGATTATCGTGCCGTCGACCAACTCGAAGGAACTGATGCTTTCTCTCGGACTTCCGGAAGAGCGCGTGACACTCACGCCGTATTCCGTGGACAACGACTGGTGGATGCAGCAAGGGGCACAAGTAGACCGCGAAGCGGTGCGCCGTTCGTGGGGCGCCGATCCGGGTGACGTGGTAATCCTTTTCTGCGCCAAGCTCCAGCCATGGAAGAGGCCGCGCGATCTGCTCCGCGCCTTCGCGAAAGCCAAACTCACCAACGCACGCTTGATCATCGCCGGCGACGGCCCGCTGCGTTCGCAACTTGCCTCCGAAACCGAGAAACTGGGTATCGCATCGCGCACGGTCTTTCTAGGATTCGTCAATCAATCGCAACTTCCCGCTGTCTATACCGCCTCGGACGTGATGGTGCTGCCGTCAAACTACGAACCCTTCGCGGTGGTGGTGAATGAAGCCATGTGCTGCGGCTGCCCGGTAATTGCCAGCGACCGCGTGGGAGCCGCACGCGACCTTATCGCGCCCGTCAATCCGAAATTTATTTATCGATGCAGGGATATCGTCGCCCTAGCCGAAATCCTGCGGGAATGCTGCGATCGTCCTGCCGAGCTACAGCGCTTGCGGGGCGCGGTGGTGGCGCACATGTATACGTGGTCGCCCGCCCAGAATATCGCCGCCACGGTTAAAGCCATTCAGATTGCGGTCACCCGCATCGCCGATGACGCGCAACATGGGGGCGACGCCACGTCGGCTTCGCGCAACGCCCCCGCCGCTTCTTCAAAACTGCACGAATGAAGCTCCTGCTCTATTCCCACTTCTTTGCCCCTAGCATCGGCGGCGTGGAGACCCTGGTACTTTCCTTAGCCAGAGGGCTCTCGCAAGTGCGTTCCGCCAATGGCGAGCCGCAGTTTGAAGTCACGCTCATTACGCAAACTCCGGCGCAGGGCTATGACGATCGCTTGCTCCCGTTTCCTGTGATTCGGCAGCCCAGCCGAGCCCAGCTATGGAATGCGATCTGCTGCACGACCGTGCTGCACGTCGCGGGCGCCGCACTGCTTCCCATTTTTTTCGGGCGCCTGGCGCGCAAGCCCGTCGTGGTGGAACATCACGGCTTTCATACCATCTGCCCCAACGGTCAATTGTTGATCGAGCCCGCTGGAACGCCGTGCCCCGGCCACTTCATGGCGGGCCACCACAAAGAGTGTTTGCGCTGCAATTCCGGCAGTGGCTGGCTGGAGTCGCTGAGACTCTGGCTGTTCACTTTTGTTCGCCGCGTTTTATGCAGGGGAGTCGCGTGCAACATCGCTCCCACGGAGTGGCTTGGCAGGTTGATTCAACTTCCCCGTGTGATCCCCATTCCGCACGGGTTCCAAGACCTTCTTGGCCCGCCCGTTCCGGCGCAAGCGGCAGATCCGCCATTCATTGCGTTTATCGGCCGGTTGGTGACCACGAAAGGTGTCGCCACGCTCATCGCGGCGGCGGGAATTTTGCGCCGGGCGCAGAAGCGCTTCAAGGTATTAATCATGGGCGACGGACCGGAACGCGCTGCGCTTGAGACCCTAGTTCAGGCTGAGCAGCTCGGCGGACTGGTGAATTTCACCGGACGAATCAACGCGGACGAACTGCGCGCGGCCTTGGCTGGCGTCTGCATCGTGGTGGTTCCCTCGCTTGGCGGCGAAGTGTTTGGGCTGGTCGTGGCGGAAAATATGTCGCGCGGAATACCGGTAGTGGCGTCGGATTTGGGTGCGTTCGTGGAAGTTCTCGGCAACACCGGACTCACATTCGAAACCGGGAACGCGGAAGCGCTAGCGGTGCAGCTCACGCGTCTGCTGGACGATCCGGCATTGCGCGAGAGTCTCGGGAGGCAAGCGCGTCAGCGCGCCGAGAGTTTTTGCGACATTCATCGCATGCTCGCGGCCCACCAGCGCGTGTACCTCGCGGCTCTTGGTCATACCTAGGCCTTAGACAGCGTTTCCGGGCGGCCTGGCGTCGCGGGTGGCGCAAGCCGGTGCCCGAGTCTCACCATCGGCCTTTCCACCAGATAGTAGCTAAGGGTAGCGCATCCCAATAGCATCGCCCAACGGCCCGGAAAGCCCTGCATCCATCCGAGCGGCCGATAGCCGGGAAAGAATCTGCCAACAAAGAACATCGACTGCCACAAGTACAGACTGTAAGAGATTCTCCCCAGCCAGCGAATCGCCGGCCATTCCAGAATTCGCGCGAAAATCCCGCCGGGAAATAGCAACGTTCCCATCAGCATGAGCGGAATGAGCGCGGACTGCAAAGACAGCGTCAACAGGGGTGCGCGATTCCACGTCAGCAAAGCGAAGAGTACTGCCGCCGGAATAAACCAGAGCCGGCAAATTTTCTTGAGCCACGCGCGACCCTCCGGACGCGCCAGGACAATCGCCAGCATCGCCGGAATCAGCAATGCATCGAGGCGCGTGTCGGTGTGTTGTATGAGAAACATCAACGGCCGCCCCTGCCATTGCAGGCGATAGATTCGCCACGCCGTGACACCTGCAACGAGCGCGCCCAACATAGCCAGGCGCCATCGCTTGGGCACGAACACTAAAATCGAGGGCAAAATCAGGTAAAAATGCTCTTCGAGGGAAAGCGACCAAAAGTGCGCGGTAAACCAGTTGATGTGTGCGCCGGTGACGCTGAAGCGGGTGTAGTTCCGGTAAAAAAAAAGTGCTGCAAACCATTCTTTCGGCAGCACGGGCAAAACGCTCGTAACTCCAAGGATCGCCAGAATCAGCAGGTATAGCAACGCTGCCGGCAGAATGCGACACGCCCGGCGCACATAAAACTTCCCCAGACGGATCGCACCGGCAGCCTGTTCTTCTTCCAGCAAACGTGAACAGATCAGCAGCCCGCTGATCCCGAAAAAAATATCCACGCCCAAAACACCGTGCTCTTGCAGCCAACCCGTGTTGAACGCACCGATGCCGTGAAGGGCATCGTGATAAAAAACGACCATGAAGACGGCTATCGCGCGCCAGCCGTCCAGCGTCGGCAGATACCCCGCGCGTTCTCTCATCGGCAGGTATCTTACTAGAAAGCTCCTTCGCAAACGGATTCGCGCGTAGCTGTTTAGCGGCTACGGTATCATCAAAAAGCCTTCCGTTAATCGTCGCGGTCGGCGATAATCAAAAAATTCGTGCAAAACATCCTCGGCAATTTACGCGCCACGTCCCGTAGCGGCGGCTACCGCCGCAATCCCCTGGTCATTCTGGGTTTTCTGGCGGTTTTCGCCTTTGCCGCTCACGAGCTCGCCGGATACGTTATCAACAACGATATGACCGGCCTGGCTTACGTCGGCCTTACGGTGGTCGTTGGGACTTGCGTCGTGGCCATGCTCAACAACTGGCGCAACGGTCTTTATCTGTTCCTGATTTGGCTTATGTTCGAAGATCTGGCCAGAAAATATCTCGGAAACAACATGGCGATTTATTTCGGTAAAGACTTCCTGGTCGCCGTGGTGTACATCGCATTTTTTATCGCTCTTCGGAAGAGGCAGGCGGAGACTTTCAAGCCTCCTTTTCGGATGCCTCTATTGATGTTGCTGTGGTTTGCCGTAATGCAGATGTTCAACCCTGCTTCCACCAGCATTTTTTTCGGTTTGATGGGTTTTAAGCTCTATTTCTACTACATCCCCTTGATGTTCGTCGGCTATGGGCTAGTGGACACGGAAAAAGAGTTGCGCCGGTTCTTCTTTGTGAGTCTCGGCCTCGCCGCGGTGATCTGCGCGTTGGGCATTGCTCAGGCCATCCTGGGCCATACTTTTCTCAACCCGGAACACCCTGCGGAGGACATCCGCTACCTAAGCCAGCTTTATCGCACGGCGCCGATCTCCGGGGTCGTCATTTACCGTCCCACCTCCGTGTTCGTGAGCGATGGGCGATTTTCCGCCTACCTGGTGCTGGCATTTTTGATTTCCGCCGGCTTCGCTGGATACCTCATTTTGCGCAGCCGCCGTGGCAGGGTGGCTACCTTTTGCGCCTTGGTGATTGTCGCAGGCGCCGTGGCCATGAGTGGTTCGCGTGGAGCCCTTGTTTGGGGACTGTTCGATGCAGTCGTGGTGGCTGCCGCCTTCTTTTGGGGAGCGCCCTGGCGACAGGGCGAAGCCATGCGCATCGTACGTACCGTGCAGCGCGTTATTCTCGGCGTGGGTCTCGCGGTGGTAATTTTGTTTTTCTCGTACCCTGAGGCGTTGTTGTCCCGTTTCGCTTTTTATAATGAAACCTTGGCGCTCGATAGCCCTTCGAGTGAGTTGGTTTTCCGCGCCAGAGACTATCCACTGCAAAACTTTCTGGCCGCATTCCAGTATCCGCGCTGGCCCTACGGTTACGGCCTAGGCACCGCATCGCTGGGCGCCCAGTACGTCGGGCGCATCATGCACGCCGCGCCCATGGGAATCGGCGTCGAAAGCGGCTATGGGGAACTTGTGCTGGAGATGGGAATTGTTGGCTTGATCCTGTGGATCATCATGAGTCTATCCGTCTCTTTCTCTGCGTGGAAGATCGCTAAAAAACTCAAGGGCACGCCCTTGTTTCCCATTGCGTTTATTATTTTCTGGTACGTCTTTCTCGTGCTCGTGCCCTTTACCTACAATGGTCTGAACACCTACGAAAATTTCGTCATGAACGCCTACCTCTGGCTTATGCTCGGCGTGCTGTATCGGCTGCCCACATTGCAGCTCAGCGCGCAAACCGGGAGCAACTCTCCTAGCGCCTCTCGGCTTGGCCAAAGGACGCGTTGAATTGCGTCTCGCCGTCGTTTCGCCGTTCCTCGATCGCCGGCATGGCACCGAACGCGCGCTCTGCGAAGCGGTTGAGCGCCTCGCTCGTGATTATCCCTGCCAGGTGCATCTCTTCGCGCAACGTGTCGAAGATGTCGCTGTTCGGCTTCCGGACGAGCGCGCAACGCCCGCCGCCCGCGTCGTTTGGCATCGCGTTCCGGCCATTCCGGGTCCACATCTGCTGCAGTTCGTATTCTGGTTTTTTCGCAATCACGCCAGGCGTCGCGCGGTCTCCCGCGCCGCCGGCCTGCCTTTTGATTTGGTTTTGTCTCCCGGCATTAACTGCGCGGATGCGGACGTGGTTATCGTGCACGCCCTGTTTCACCGCCTGAAGGAACTTTCCACCAAACCTAACGTCTCAGCTCCTCCATTTCAAAAAGTGCACCAGGCCATTTACTACCGGCTTATGGCCTGGCTCGAGAAAAAAATTTACGAGAATCCCGCGGTGCAGCTCGCTGCCGTATCGCCGCGCACTAAATCGGAGCTGCACCGCTACTTTGCGCGCCAGGACGTGGCCGTAATTCCGAATGCTGTAGACACGGCAATTTTCTCGCCCGCGGCCCGCTTGTTGCGGCGAGAGGAATCCCGCCGCCGCTTCGGCTTTACGGAAAATGACTTCGTGATGCTACTCATCGGCAATGACTGGCGGGTGAAAGGCCTACCCGCCGTTCTTGAGGCGCTGAAGCTGCTCGGCGATCTCCCTCTTCGGCTGTTGGTGGTCGGTACCGACGCCGCGCAACCATTCCGTGAGCTTGCGCGCAGACTCGGCGTTCTGCCGCGGTGTATGTGGCAGCAGCCAACCGCGGATGTGTTGGCCTTCTACGCGGCCGCCGACCTTTATGTTAGTCCCACCATGGAGGACTCCTTTGCGTTTCCCGTAGCGGAAGCGATGGCCTGTGGTCTGCCCGTCATTACATCTATAAACGCTGGTATTTCCGCCTATTTGGAAGATGGTGTGGACGCGTTCGTCCTGGGTGACCACCGAGATTTGCAAATACTGGCGCAACGCATCCGGCAACTCCACGAACAACCCGCGCTCCGTCAAAGCGTGGGCAATGCCGCCGCCCGGAAAGCGCGCGGGTGGACTTGGGAGCGCAACACCGAGCAGATCTGGGGACTCTTGCAAAACGCGCTGCGGAAAACCTAGTTCCGGACAGTGTTTGGTGGGCAAACTCCACGCCTTTGCGGATAGGCCGATGCATTCGCAGGAGACGTGGAATCCTTACATCGTAATTACACGTCCAGCCGGTTAGAGGCAGCAACCGCTCCATACCAGAGACCGGAGTCCTTAATCGTACGTTTCTGATTGCGGAAGTCCACGTAAGTCAGGCCGTACCGCTGCGAGTAGCCGTCAGCCCACTCGAAATTATCGACCAGTGTCCAGGCGTGATAGGCGCGCACTCTCGCGCCGTCAGCGATGGCGCGAGCGAGTTCGGCCAGATGCTGGCGATGAAAGGCGATGCGGCGCGCATCGGGAACGCGTCCGGTCTCATCGGGAGCGTCGAGATAACAGCAGCCATTCTCGCTGATCTCGATGACGGGATTGTTGAACTCACGCGAGATCCTGGTCACCAGGTCATACATGCCCCGTGGCCAGATCTCCAAACCTGCTTCGGTTAGCGGGCCTTCGGTGGGCATCTCCACGTGGATTTGCGTCAAAGGGTCACGGCTCCCGGAGCCGCCTTCTCCCTCCGTTTCGGTGCCGAAATGGCCCGTGGTGCCGGACCGCGAATTAGTACCTCGGGCATCAGACACGACGCGACGCGTGTAGTAATGAAATCCTAGCCAATCCAGCGGCACCTTCATGATTTTGTCGTCGCCCGGCCGAAATCCCATCGCTTCATACGGTGGTTCGCCGACAAAGGCTTTCGGATATTCGCCATGCATCGCAGTATTCAGAAAATAGAGATTGTTCATCGCGTGATAGCGCGCCGCAGCCGCGTGATCCGCTTCACTGTCCGTCTTTGGATAGGCGGGGGCCATTCCGTAAGCGCTTCCCACCGTGGCTTTGGACGATGCCGCCTTGATGGCGCGAAAGGCCTCACCCTGCGCGAGATTGACGGTATGCGCAGCTTTCAGGAATAGTTCGAAGTTAGCCTTGCCAGGGGGAAACACTCCAATCCCGTAGCCATAATAAGTAAAAGTCCAGGGCATGTTGAAAGGAGCCCAAGTCGTAATTCGGTCACCAAGGTGTTTTGCTAGGATACCTGCGAAATCGGCGTAATAAGAGGCCAGATCGCGATTTGGCCAGCCGCCGCGATCTTCCAGCCCCTGCGGAAGATCCCAGTGATAAATGGTGCAGAACGGACGTATCCCCGCTTCGAGCACGGCATCCGTGAGACGGCTGTAATGATCGATGCCCTTTGGATTGACGGGACCCGTGCCTGTGGGTTGAATGCGCGCCCAGGAAGTGGAAAAGCGGTAGCTCTTCTGATTTAGGCGTTTGAGGATGGCGATGTCCTCTTTGTAGCGGTGGTACTGATCGCAAGCAACGTCGGCGGTAGCCGCGCCTTTAATTTTACCGACAGAGTGCGAGAAGCGATCCCAGATGGACTCGCCCTTGCCGTCGGCGTCCCACGCGCCTTCGACTTGATAAGAGGCGGATGCCAAACCCCAAATAAATCCAGCCGGAAAGCGGGCACCGTCGATCTCAGGAGGGGTAACAGCGTCGGATACGTGTTGTCGAGAAAGAAGAGTTTGGCCAGCGAATCCGCGGCTAGCGAGCAATGCACCACCGGCGGCAGTAAACGAATTCTTAACAAAAGCTCGGCGGTCCATCGTATCTAGGCGCAGTGCCAAGCGCGAAGCTACCACCTCTCGTTTGCCTGGTCAAACCGTTCGCCAAAATTTCAGGGTGGACGCAATGCTGTCAGGATCCTGTTGTCAGCGCGAATTCGACGCGCTTGCGGATAGGGTCGATGCGCTCGGCGCGGACGTGGACTGGATCTCCCAGGTGCCAGGAGCGTTGCGGGGCGAGTTTCGCGCCGCGGCCCTTGCGCGTGCCTTGCGATCCGCCAACGACTACGATGGAGTGATCGAATTCGCGGTAGGCGCAACGCGCCCCTGCCGCTTCCTCAAATGCTGCTATCGGCAGCAAACCCTCTACGAAGACTTCGGCCAGTTCCACGAAGCAGCCGTACTTTTGGACAGAGATAATTAGCCCTTCGTATTCCTCGCCCAGATGTTCTTCCATGAATTGCGCGGTTTTCCAGTCCAAGAGTTCGCGTTCGGCGGCTGCGGCGCGGCGTTCAGCTTCGGAGGTTTCCGTGGCAATTTCGCGGAGTTGGATTTCGGAGTAGCGCACGGCTTCGCTGCCGAGCGGCGGTGCCGGAATTTTTTCCGGGGCGGCACGGGGGGCCAGATTCTGGACTGGAGTTTGAGATAACCTACCAGTTCGCGGATGAGCCGAGCTTTGAGTTGATGCGTGGGCGGCGCTCCGCCCCGGCGCGCGAGACTCAGGGTTGTCCAGCGCCCATTTCAAAATCCTGTGGATAATCAGGTCCGGATACCGGCGGATGGGCGAGGTGAAATGGGTATATTCGTCGAAGCCTAGCGCGAAATGTCCTAGCGGCTCCGCGGCGTAGCGGGCTTGCTTCAGTGAACGCAGCATCAAGTAGCTGAGGATGCGCTCTTCGGGCTTTCCGGCGATTTTTTTTACCAGGCGCTGGTAGTGTTGCGGTGTGATGGCGACTTCAGCGCCGGCGAGACTAACCTTCATTTCGCGTTCCCGGCCATGTCCACCGCGATCGCTTTTCCCGGAATGCGTGCGCCCCGTCTTTGCGGGTGCCGGGACGCTTCCGTGACGAACCTTAATTTCTTTGCGATGCAAATCTTCCACACCCAGCGAATAGCCAAAGGCCCGCGCCAGTTCCTCAAATTCCAGAACCTTTCGCGCGTCGGGCTTTTCGTGAACGCGATGCAACGCGGGAATGGCGCGTTGTAATAGATACGAGTCCACCACGCGGTTCGCGGTAAGCATGAACTCCTCGATCAGGCGGTTGGCGATATTGCGTTCGCTGCGGTCTATGCTGGTCATGCGTTGCTGCTCGTCGAAAGCGATCACGCGTTCGGGAAGATCGAAATCGATGGACCCGTGCTCGTTGCGGCGCGCATTCAGCAGCAGGGCCAACTCCTTCATATCGCGAAAACGTTGCACCAGCGCGCTGTATCGCGCACTTATCTCTGCATCGCCCTCGAGAACTTTGTTTACGTTGGTGTAGGTCATGCGCTCGGCCGAACGGATCACGCCGTTCGTGAGGCGGGAGCTGCGTATATTTCCGGCGCTATCAAGTTCGATCAGCGCGCTCATCACCAGGCGGTCTTCCTGCGGTTTTAGCGAGCAAATCCCGTTCGAGAGAGCTTCCGGGAGCATCGGCACGGCACGATCTGGAAAATAGACGGAAGTGCCGCGCAGGCGCGCCTCCTGATCGAGCGCGCTGCCGCTGCGGACATAATGTGCAACATCGGCGATATGGACTTGCAGGTGCCAGCCGCCGTCTTCGCGGCGTTCGACGTAAACCGCGTCGTCGAAGTCTCGCGCCGTTTCGCCATCAATGGTAACGATCGGCAAGCGGCGAAAATCCTCCCGCTCTCGCAACTCTTGTTCGGCGGGAAGTTGTGCACGATGATCGGCTTCTGCCAAAACGGCGCGAGAAAATTCGTGCGGCAGATGATGCTTGCGAATAATGATCTCGGTGTCGACGCCCAGTTCCCCGGGGCGGCCGAGAATTTCCAGCACGCGGCCGCTCGGCGCGGTACCCGCGCGCGGAAAGCGAAGGATCTCAATGTTCACGACCGCGCCATCGAGTTCGTCAAGGCGAGGAATTCGCTTGCCGCGGTTGCGTAAATCCTTTGGATCGCCCAGTTGTAATTTTTCTCGCAGCGCGGGCGTGAGCTCTTCGCCAAAAGGAATCTCGACTTCGTGTTGCAGCCGCGTGTCGTAAGGCAGGACGATGTTGAAGCGCGGGCCGTAACGAAAAAGTCCGACGACGCTCGGATGCGCGCGTTCCAGCACGCGAATGATCCGGCCTTCGGCGCGGTGCCGGTCGGAAAATCCGGTGCGCCTTTGAATTTTTGCTACCACGTGATCGCCATGCATGGCGTCTTCGATGGCCAGCCGCGGAATAAACACGTCGCCGTCAAGTTCGGGAACAGGTTTATCAGGGACGACAAAACCGTAGCCATCGTGATGCAGCACAAGGCGGCCGCGGACCTCGTCTCGACCGAGGTTTTCTCTAGAGCCAGCAGCGACTTTGTGGTCGGCGTGGGCGATAGCCACCCGGGTATCCGCCTCTCGCGGAGCTTCCCGATGCCCTTCTCGCCGCGAGCTGTGGCCGGCCTTCCGGTCGCCCAGCCGATACCGCCCGCCCGGAACTTCGTCGATGGCGCCCCTCTTTTTTAGCTTCCCGAGCATTTTGAACAGGCTGCGCTGGTCAGGCTTTCTAAGGTGAAGGGCGCGCGAAATCTCGCCTGCGCTCGCCGGATCAGCGTTAACTTGCAGAAAACGAAGGATATCGTCGGGATTGAGGTGAGAAGGTCTGGGCATCAGTCGGCACGCAAACGAACGAAAGAGACTCTTCACCGTGATTCTAGACATTTTTTTGTCGTTCTGCGGGAACTTTTTTCGGTTTTGCCGGGTTGTATGACCAGGCCAACACACGACCGGCAGGTCGCCCTCCGTCAGACTTGCCGGTACCCCTAAAAGGGGGAACATGGGAGAGCGCGGGACGACCTGGCCCGCCTCTCCCTTCTTTTTTGCTCTTTGCTAGACGGAACCGGCTAGACTGAACCCGCGCTCCTTACTGCATGATACCAACGCTATGAAACTCACCGCGGCACAGCAGCGAATGCTGGACGCGATTTGTGACACGTTCGCGCCTGCCAATGACGGGTGGCCATCGGCGCGCGAACTGGGCGTCGCGCAGGCGATTGCCGAAGTGCTTCCCGATCCCAAGGTCACTGGTCGCAGCGAGCCGCTGTTGCAATTACTGGACATTTGGGATTCGCGGGTGCACAGCCTCTTCACCATCCAGCGAATTGCGCCGTTTTCGTCGCTGCCGGCCGAAGCGCGCATTCGTATGCTGCTGACCTGGGCGGACAGCGCGCTGCGGCAGCGACGCGCAGCGTTCCAGGCGCTGCGCAAGGCCGTCGGGTTTCTATATGTCATGCTGCCCGGCACGCACGGTGCCGCTAGTCCAGTGTGGTCAAAAATTCAGTACCCGGGACCACTGGGCGTGCAAAAACCGAATACTACGCCGCCGTTGCGCGTGACTATTCCCAACCGCGACGTGGACCTCAACGCGGACGTCTGCGTGATCGGCTCCGGTGCGGGTGGTGGAACCGCGGCGGCGGTGCTCGCGCAGGCTGGTAAAGACGTCGTTGTTCTGGAGGCGGGCGAATATTACGACGACGCCGATTTTGACGGCTCGGAACTCAAAGGTTTTTACAATCTGTATTTGGAACGCGGGTTTGCCTCGACTGCCGATCGCAGCGTGGGTTTACTGGCGGGCGCTTGCGTGGGCGGCGGCACCGTGGTGAATTACTGCACCTCATTCCGCACCCCGGACGAGGTCCGCCACGAATGGGCCGCGGCGGGGGTACCGTGGTTCACGGGGGATGAATACACGAAGAGCCTGGACGCCGTGTGCGCGCGGCTGCACGTGAACCTCGAGCACAATCGCGTTTCGGCCCGGGAAGCCGTGCTGGATCGCGGATTGCGCGCCCTCGGCTGGCATGTCGATGCCATGCCGCGTAATGTGACGGGCTGCGACCAGGGAAAAGTTTGCGGCTACTGCGGATTGGGTTGCGCGATTGGCGCGAAACAATCGACGGCAAAAACCTGGCTCGTGGATGCGCAGTCTCACGGGGCGCGCATTTTTGCCAGCACGCGCGCCACGCGCCTGCGCATCCAGGCCGGCGCGGTCAGCGGCGTCGATGCGCTCACCCAAAATGCGCATCGCGTCACCGTCCGCTGCAAGGCTGTGGTCGTGGCTTGCGGAGCCATTCATACCGCGGGGCTCTTGTTGGGCTCCGGTCTGCGCAACGACCATCTCGGAAAGCATCTACACCTGCACCCCGTCTCGAACGTGTGCGGCGTTTTCGACGAAGAAATTCGCCCGTGGGAAGGGACGATGCAGGCGATCTATTCCGATGAGCATCGACGTATGGTCGGCAACTACGGTGTCAAGTATGAAACCACAGCCTTGCAGCCGGTAATCGCCGCGGCAGTTCTGCCCTGGCGCGAGCCTCGGCAATATCGCGCACTGCTCGAAAAACTCTCCCACACGTCGGCGATCGGTGTCCTTTTGCGAGACCGTGATGGTGGGCGCGTCACCGTGGATCGCTCCGGAGCGCCATTGGCACACTATGCGTTATCAAAATTCGATGGCGCACACCTGCGCAGCGGATTCATCGGCGCGGCGCGTATTTTGGAAGCGGCGGGCGCGCGGCTGATTTACTCGCCGCACGCAGGATTTTGCTCCTATCAGCCCGGGGTGCACGGCTCGCTGGAGACTTTCACCCGGGCGATGGACGCGGCGGGATGGCGCTCGGGGCAAGTCTCACTGTTTTCATTCCACATCATGGGGACGGCGCGGCTTGGCAGTTCACCGCGTACCTCGGCTACAAATCCTGAGGGTGAAAGCTGGGAAGCGCGCAACTTGTACGTGATGGATGGAGCGTCTTTCCCCTCGGCATCGGGCGTCAATCCCATGATTTCAATCGCCGCGATAGCCCACCGCAACGCCCAGGCGCTAGCGGCTCGGTTATAGGCGTACTGTAACGCATAGGCGGCAGCCGATGATGAAATGTGGCACATTCCCGCACTACTCGCCTGCGGAATGTAATAAAATTCCCTCCCCGGCTGTGTAGGTGCGTAGGTCCCTCGCGCCTTATGCCGCGAAGCCTGCGTTTTCATACCTCCCAGATGGCCATCTCGGAACCAGGCGAGACGGGAATGCTTTTGTTTTGAAAGAGGAAGCACTCTTGGGACGGCGCATAAAACTCCCGGCGTGGCCTGTGGCGCCAAGCCGCGGCTTCAGTCTGACAGAAATGGTCGTAACCGTGGCCGTGATGCTAGTGCTGGCGGCCATTGCCATTCCTTCGCTGACGCGCGTTTTTGCGATTTATCAGTTGAACGACTGCGCCTCCCGAGTGGCGGGCATTTTGAAGTTTACGCGCTACGAAGCTATCCGGGTAAACAAACAGGTGAGCGCGCGAACCCTGGCGACGGGAGCCAACTGGACGGTCTTTGCGGACACCAATGGCAACGGTATCGCCGATCCCACCGAGACACAAGACGTGGTCATTCCTCCGCTGGGGCTGGTCCCGGCAGCGGGGTTGCCCGATCCTAGCCCCATCGCCAATTCGCTCGGCAACGCCGGATTGGTGTTGACGGTGTTATCCGGGGTGAACGCGAGCGTAGCGTTTGATTCACGCGGCGCGGTGTTGAGCGGAAACGGCACGAACGTATACGTCTTGTACGTGGGCAATTTAACGGACAGTACCGTTGGTTATCGCGCCGTGGTGCTGCTACCGTCGGGCATGGTGCAGATTTGGTCGTCTTCCACGGGAACGTGGCAACAAGTGAGTTAAACATTGCAGCGATGAGCCGAGCAGATCAAACCCGGTCATTCTCGCCCACTGCGCGCGGGCGATTCCAAGCAGGCTTCAGCTTGCTGGAGATGGTCTTCGCCACCACGGTGCTGCTGGTGGGACTGATTGGCGTGGCGCAATTGGTCCCGGCTTCGCTGCTGCTGAACCAATCGAACCGCGCGAATTCGTCATCGGTTGTGGTGGTGCAGCGCGTGATGGACGAAATGGTGCATCAGCCGCTGACAAGCGTTGGCTTCCTGGATTCGCAAAATAATTTTTACCAGTTAGGCGATCCAACACAGAACGGACAGTTGGTCGGCAGCCCAGTGGTGATGGCGAACAACCTGCCGCTCATCGATTTTTCTCAAAATGTAGTGCCGGGATATAGCCTGACGTACACGGACGTAAATGATCCAACCGGGGCGACTTGGGACTTGCGTTGGGCGGTGATTACCACAACCTTCAATGGGCCGACGACAATTATGAACAAGCGCTTTATCGTGGGCGCTCGGCAAATCTCGGGTCCCGGATTCGTTCTGCCGGTGACACTGGATAGTTTGGTGTCCAAATGAGCGGGGTCCGAATGAGTGAAGCCTGGAGAGCCAATCTCCGAGATTCGGCTGCCATTCGTGGGTGCCGCGCATCGGGATTTACGCTCACCGAGATGTTGATCTCAATGGCCATATTCTTGGTGATTTGTGGGTCGGCATTTACCTTGTTGGGCCTTTCGCAGCAGCGTTACCAGGCGGAATCGCAGACACTCAATTCATTTCAAGATGCGCGTTTGGCAATGGATCAGATCGTGCGCGACGTGAGCGATGCAGGGTTTCCACCACCAAACCAGTTTGAATTTCCTCCGGCCAATAATGGGGCCGCTAATGTCGCCGTCACCCCGTTCGCGTGGAGCCCCGGCTATCTCACGAATACTCCTTGTGCGATCGGGACCTGCTCCACGCCAGGGCCCTACGGCATATTTATCGAAACCAATCCCACCCCGCAAGTTCCGGGCAGTTCGGTGGAATACATTCGCTACAAACTCCTGGATAGCAACCCAACTATATTGGGTCGCGGGGTGTTCCAAAAGTCCGGTGCCGATCCGTACAGCACCATTCCCGACAGCATGCTGACGCCGTTCGTGTTGAACGTAATGAACCAAGCGTCCCCGGCCCAAATTGCGCAGATCAATGCGGCATATCCAAACATGTTTCCGGGTGGCAACCAGGTTCCATTGTTTACCTACCTGTGCGATTCATCCACCGGACCGCAGAATTGCGCGAATCTGGGGCTGTTGAATGGTGGTACGCCGGCGAATATTCGCAGCGTGCTGGTCACCTTAATTGTGGAGACGCCGACGCCGGACCCCCAGACCGGCCAGATACGCGTCATTGAGTTAACCGGGGAAGCCAGCCGCATTAACTCATTTCCGTGATTCGCTTGGCTGAGTGATCGCCAGATGGTATTTCTGCACGGCGCAGGGCGATTCGTTATCCACAGAGATGTTTTGCAGACAGATGTTCCGGAGAAGATGACGCGTTTGAGAATCCGTAGGAAAAACCGGCGAGTTACGGCGGAAGCGGGCGTGGCGCTGCTGGTCTCGCTCTTCGCGCTGATGCTGATTTGCGTTGTGGGTATTGCGCTCATCATGGCCTCCGGTACGGACACCGCGCTAACGGGGAATTATCGCTCTTCGACCAGCGTGTACTACGCCGCCCTGGCCGGACTGGAAGAGGCTCGGGGGCGACTGCTGACGAAGGCGCCAAATAACAGCGGCTTGGATATCGCTTTGGGACTGCCGCCCGGAACCTTGCCCGGTATCGGGCCAGCTTCGGCACAGGTCTGGTACATCGTCAACCCGCTGCCCGGCGAAACTGTCACGCCTTGGGACACGAGTCCAGCATCTCTATATCCGGATAACGAGTTTGCGCAGGAGTTTCCGGGAATAACAGCGAACGTTCAGCAGCCCATCAACTCTATTTCATCGCAGCAAAACTCCATGTACACGATGTACAAGTGGGTGCGCATCAACGCCATTACCGCTACCTCAGAGGCCAACATCGGCGTCACCGTGAACCAAGGGGGACCACAGAACTCGGCGCTCCTTTACGCAGGGGGTCACCTTTTCAACGATCCAGCGGCGGCGGGTCCGGAAGCGGTGCAGGCCGTAGAGATTACTTCGCTCGCGGCGATGCAAATGCCGAATGGCACGTTGAGTCAAAGAATGTTGCAATACGTGGTGGCGCCCACGACATTCTTCAACGTCCCGAATGCTCCGAACCCCCCTAATATCCCCTTTCCTGCAGCGCTGACGCTCGACGGAGTTAACGTTGTTTTCAACGGGCCGCCGAACCAGCTTGCTGTTAACGGAACGGATTTGGTGAACCTTGGGGCCTGCGCGCACGGAAATTCGCTGCTGCCCGGAATTGGTTACACGAATGGTCCGATGGCGAACAGCAGTAATATGAGCGGGTCGGTCTTGCCGGCTGCGGATGTCACTGCATCCCCGGTGTTGCCATCCACCTGGCTGACGCCCGGCGGCCTCGACAGTGTTGCGCAAACCGTGACGCAGAACGCCGACGTCTCATTCAGCGGCAATACGGATGGCTCGGTTTTCCCGCCCCAGATGGGGATGGCAAATCCAATGGCCATTGCGGTCGACGGCAATCTGGACCTGAGTACCTGGTCCAATACCGGCTACGGCGTGCTTTTAGTGACGGGAACGCTGTTTCTCAATTCCAACGCCAATTGGAACGGCGTGGTGCTGGTGATCGGCCAGGGCCAGGTGATGGCGAATGCCGGATCGGGGCTGATGAACGGGGCGGTCTTTCTGGCTCAGACGCGCACCGTACCCGACGCACCGTTGCTGCCGCAATTGGGGGCGGCTTCGTGGACCCAAGTGGCCGCCGGCCAAGGAATTAATTACAGTAGTTGCTGGATCAACTTCGTGCAGACGCCGTACAGTTTCAAGGTGCTTTCCTTCCGCGAAATTCCGCTCTCCTAACCCGCTTCTATTGGCATAATCGGCTGGCTCACAATGCAGAGCATCACGCCTCGCGGTATAATGGTGAGATGCCAAGTAGCCAGGGAACTGCGCAGATGCACGGAACTACCGTCTTGTGCGTGCGGAAAGAAAATAAAGTGGTGTTGATTGCCGACGGCCAAGTGACCATGGGCGATCACGTCATGAAGCATACGGCGCGCAAGACGCGGCGGCTGTACAACGATAAGGTGGTGGCCGGATTTGCCGGATCGACGGCCGACGCGATTTCGCTGTTTGAGCGATTTGAGGGTAAGCTGCAGGAATTTTCGGGAAATTTGCAGAAGTCCGCGGTGGAACTGGCCAAGGAGTGGCGCAAGGATCGCGCTCTGCGGCATCTCGAAGCGCTGCTAATTGTAGCGGACATCAAGGGCACGTTTATTCTCTCCGGGAATGGTGATGTAATCGAGCCGGACGATGGCATCGTGGCCATCGGCTCGGGAGGCGCGTATGCTCTTTCCGCGGCACGGGCGCTGGCGAAACATTCCAAGCTGACTTTGAAAGAGGTGGCTATGGAAGCCATGCGCATCGCCAGCGAGATTTGTATTTACACCAACGCGAATTTCACCGTGGAAGAAATTTAGTGCGGACAGAGAGAGCAGTGCGATCAATCGCTAGAAATTGCCATTTTGCGCGCGAAGGTATCTGCTTCCACTGCATCTAAGTCAAAAGCACTGGCGAGTGGCGGCACATTCAGGTATTTGTTTTCGAGCGGCGGTTTAAGGAATCGAGCGACTCATGGCTAGCAAGTCCGATAAAGAATTGATCTATATGCCGAACAGCGGCAACGGCGCGGCACCCGGCGAAAATCCGGAAATGCTGCCGGCGCTGGACGATATGACCCCGCGCGAAATTGTGGCGGAGTTGGACAAATATATCGTCGGCCAGAACGCCGCGAAACGCGCCGTCGCCGTGGCCCTGCGCAATCGCGTGCGGCGGCAGAAACTGCCTCCGGAGATTGCCGAAGACGTGCTGCCCAAAAATATTCTGATGATCGGCCCCACGGGCGTGGGCAAGACGGAAATCGCGCGGCGGCTGGCGCGGCTGGCGGGATGTCCGTTCGTTAAAGTAGAGGCCTCGAAATATACCGAAGTGGGCTATGTGGGCCGCGATGTGGAATCTATGGTGCGCGACCTGGTGGAGACCTCCATCGATATGGTGCGGGAAGAACGTCTCGATGAGGTTGCCGAGCGCGCGGAACAGGCCGCCGAAGAGCGCGTATTGGATTTGCTCTTACCGCCCGCGGCTCCGACAGCGCCCGCGCAGGGTATTTCCGAAGCCGAGGCCACCGCGCAGCGCGAGCAAACGCAACGCACTCGTGAAAAACTGCGCGCCCAGCTGCGGGAAGGCAAGCTCGATCAGCGCATGGTGGACATCGAAGTGCGCGAACGGGCCATGCCGTCGTTCGAGATTATTTCCAATCAGGGCGTCGAGGAGATGGATCTGAACATCAAGGACATGCTTTCGGGCATGTTCGGTCAGCAAAAGAAAAAGCGCAAGATGACCGTGGCGGATGCCTTCGAATACCTGATTCAAGAAGAAGAGAACAAACTCCTGGACATGGATCAGGTGACGCGCGCCGCCGTGGAACGCGCCGAGCAGATGGGCATCATTTTCATCGATGAAATCGACAAGGTGGCGGGACGCGAATCCGGCCACGGTCCCGATGTTTCCCGCGAAGGTGTGCAGCGCGATATTTTGCCGATCATCGAAGGCACCACGGTGAACACCCGCTACGGCATGATTCGCACCGACCACATTTTATTTATCGCGGCAGGCGCATTTCACGTCACCAAGCCTTCAGACCTGATTCCTGAACTGCAAGGTCGTCTGCCCATTCGCGTGGAGCTACAGTCGCTGAAAGAAGAAGATTTTGTCCGGATTTTGACCGAACCGAAGAACGCCCTCGTCAAGCAGTACATCGCGTTGCTGGAAACCGAAGGCGTGAAACTCTCGTTCACCGATGACGCCATTGAAACCATCGCGAAGTTTGCCACCAGCGTGAACGAGCAGACGGAAAACATCGGAGCCCGCCGCTTGCACACCATCCTCGAAAAAGTTCTGGATGAGATTTCTTTTGAAGCGCCGGATCTCAAGAAAAAAACCGTGAAGATCGACGAAGCCTACATCACCAAGCAGCTCTCGGACATCGTCAAGAACCAGGATTTGAGCCGCTACATTTTGTAAGGAAGCGAACCGCATGCCGTCAGCCCAGCCGGGTCGCCTCCAAATTTTTTTCGCGCGCATGCCAACCGCCGGTAAGACCGCTGCATGTTGCGTTTTGTTCTCCGGTCTGTCGACGCTCGCGGGCTGTGGCGCACCCGGCGAGCCGACTCCCCCATCCCCGCCCATTCCGGCGGCAATAACCGATCTCACCGCCAAGCAGAACGGTGACGGCGCATTGCTCATGTTCACGCTTCCGGCCAAAAGCATCACCGGGCAGCGCCTGACGGAACGTCCCACATGCGAAATTTTTCGCGGCGCGCTCAAACCGGACGGCTCCCCCGATGCCAAATCGTTTCATATGGTGTACACCATTCCTGGCACGATGGTCGCGAATTATATAATCGAGAAACACGTGGAATTTCTCGATCCCATCTCTCCGGAAGAAATTAGAAGGCATCCGGGAGATAAAGCGGTGTATTTCGTGCGTGCGCGGATCTCTGCAAAGAAATCCTCCGCGGATTCCAACATCGTCTCGATCGCGCTCTTTCCCGTTTCGCAGCGCATCGCCAGCCTGGACGTACGTGTCACCGAGAGCGCGATAGAACTTACCTGGCCGGTGCCCACACAAACCTCTAGCGGAAATCCGCTGGGCGATTTCACTTATCGGCTCTATCGCGGGCAATTGGACAGTTCGCTGGACGCCACCGCCATTGCAGCCGCGGCAAAAGATCTGCCTCACGCCAAATGGAAAGACAAGCTGGCATTGCTGGCATCACCGGCGAGCAATAGTTACCGCGACACCGATTTTGAGTTCGACAAAACGTATGTCTACTTGCTGCGCATCGCAGTGCCGGCGAACGGCGGCATCATCGAGTCCACGGATTCCGCTCCGGCGATCGTCACGCCAAAGGACATCTTCCCGCCCGCTGCGCCGCAGGGCGTGATAGGCGCGGTAGTCGCGGAAAATGGTACGGGTCCCGCCGTGGTCGATCTATCGTGGTCCATTAGCCCGGAGAACGATGTGGCCGGCTATCGCGTTTATCGCAGTGAGCAGGAGAGTGTGCGCGGTGAACTGATTCAACCGGCGCTTGTGCCGACACCCGCGGTGCGCGACACGTCGGTGCAGCCCGGCCATCGCTACTGGTACACCGTGACGGCCGTTGATCGCGCCGGGAACGAAAGCGCCGCGAGCACGCCCATGGTGATCGAAGTCCTGCAACCTGGTTCATGATTGATTTCGTTTCGCGGGGGAAATAGAGCACACGCGAGAGTGCCTGTGCTACCTAAACGCCCTCGTGTAAGCTAAACCCTTATGAAATTCTGCCGCTTCGTTCCTCCAGCCGCTGCGTCATCGCAAACATCCACTTCCCTGTTTGGAGTAATCGAAGATGAAGCGGTGCACGAAATTTCCGGCCCGCCGTGGGAGCAATGGAGCAAAGGCGAACGTATTTGGCATCTAGTGGAGATACGCTTGACCGCGCCGGTTCTGCCACGAAAAATTGTTTGCGTCGGTAAAAACTATGCCGCACATGCCGCGGAACTTGGCACGGAGGTCCCCAAGGAGCCGCTGATCTTCTTGAAGCCTTCCACCGCTCTCATCGGCCCGGAGGACAATATCGTGTTGACGCGATACTCCGAACGCGTGGAACACGAAGGCGAGCTGGCGATGATCGTCGGCCGCCGCTGCTCGCACCTCGCCGATGCTGACGACGCTCTCTCTTACGTTCTCGGCTACACCTGCGTGAACGATGTGACCGCGCGCGATCTGCAAAAAAGCGACGTGCAGTTCACGCGCGCGAAGGGTTTTGACACCTTCTGCCCCGTCGGCCCGCATATCGAAACGCAACTCGATCCCCGCAACACCGTGGTGGAAACGTACGTCAACGGCCTACAACGGCAGTCCGCCAACACCTCGCTGATGGTTTACCCTTGCGAATTTTTGGTGCGCTGGATTTCGCGCATGATGACGCTCGAACCGGGCGATCTGATTGCCACGGGCACGCCCGCCGGGGTCGGCCCGCTCCTTCCCGGCGACCAAGTCGAGGTCCGCATTTCCGGTATTGGCGTGTTGCGCAACCCGGTACACGCCTCGCGCGCGTAGTTTCGTCAAGCGGAGCCGGTTTCGGTAAAATACCAATCGTGTCGAATGGGGTGCCCGCGTTGCATGCCTTGCTAGCCGATTGGAGATGGACCCTCGCGATGATCGCGGGTGCGCTCGCTGCGGTGGCCATGGTGGTATACGCCTTTTTTCGCCCCACTGTGGACATGCTGGAGGCCGAGCGCAAACGGCGCCTGCATCTGAATCAGATTGGGCGTATCGCCGAAGGCCAAGTCGTGGAACTCGCCGAGCATCCTCCCGAACCGCATCGGCAGCGCAAGGGATTTTTTGGCTCGGGTTCGCGGCCCCTGACGGACAATCGTCCGCGTAATCTGGTCTCCTACACCTATGCGATTTCCGGTGTGACCTATCACACCGCGCAGGATATTACCGGGCTCGAAGGGCAAATTCGGTTCGAGCGGCTGGTTGCCGGACAGCCAGCCAGCGTCAAATACGACCCCGCAAATCCCAGCGATTCGATTCTCGTGGCGGATGATTGGTCCGGACTGCGCTGAGCCCCGCGATTTCTGCGGCGTCCGCTTTTTTTCAAAGCTTGCAGAGCCTATCTCCCCATTCTTTAGCGACGCGGCTTGTCGTTCGGCCAATAGTAGGCCCTGCGCTATGCCTGCGCTATGCTTTTACCTGCAGGGGAAAGCGTGGTATGGGTCGCGCCGCAGAGTAGTTCCATGAAAAAAATCTTGGCGTCCTTTTTTACCGTGATTATGGTCGTAGCCATTACGCTGGCAGCCATTTTCGTGTTGGTGCGCGCCACGTTATATGTAACCGCTATCGTTTCACCGCTCGAACGCGCGGGAGCAATCGTGGCGGAATTACTCCTGGGCGTGGCCTTGCTGCTCGGCACGGTGTGGCTGGCCACGCACCTGGCTGTGCGCATTTTCTCTAAACCGGAAACGAATGACCGGCAGGCGCTCGATGCATCGGAACCGAAGCCATTCAAAGCCCAGGGAGACCCGCGTGTCTGAGAAAAAACCAGAGCATTCCCCTGCTCAGAAGCATCGCGATCGCATGGAGGAACTGCGCCGCATCTCCGGGGAAGCCGAGGCTGGCGGTGGCGCCGAACGCCGCGAACGCGAGCACCAAGCAGGCAAGCTCACGGCGCGCGAGCGCATTCACCTGCTGCTGGACGAAGGCTCATTCGAGGAACTGGACAAGTTCGTTCGTCACCGCTGCAGCGATTTTGGCATGGCGGAACAGCGGCCCGTGGGTGACGGATTCGTGACCGGCTTTGGGCGGGTGCAAGGTCGTTTGGTCTATGTTTTTGCGCAGGACTTCACGGTATTTGGCGGCTCGCTTTCCGAAACCAATGCGCAAAAAATCTGCAAAATCATGGACCTGGCGATGCGCTCTGGCGCTCCGGTGATCGGCTTGAATGATTCCGGCGGAGCGCGCATTCAAGAAGGCGTCGCCTCGCTTGCCGGTTACGCGGACATTTTTCTGCGCAACACGCTGGCCAGCGGGGTAATCCCGCAGATTAGCGCCGTCATGGGCCCCTGCGCGGGCGGTGCGGTCTATTCGCCCGCCATTACCGATTTCATTTTCATGACCCGCGACACTTCGTACATGTTCGTCACCGGTCCGGACGTGATCAAGACCGTGACGCACGAAGAAGTCACCAAGCAGGAACTCGGTGGCGCTATGACCCACAACGAAAAGAGCGGGGTGGCCCATTTTGTTTCGCGCGACGACGCCGATTGCCTGGCGATGATTCGCGAGCTGATGAGTTTTTTGCCGTCCAATAATCTTGAGGACCCTCCGCGGCGTGCCGGCGCTGACACCGCCGCGCGCCGCAACGAAGTCCTGAATGCCGTGGTGCCCGATGATCCGCAGAAGCCGTATGACATCAAGGATGTAATTCACGGGGTCGTCGACGACGAATATTTTTTCGAGGTGCACGAACACTTTGCCAAGAATATCGTGGTCGGCTTTGCGCGGCTGGCGGGCCGCCCGGTGGGCATTGTCGCGAATCAGCCGGCAATCCTCGCGGGGGTACTGGATATCAACGCTTCGGTAAAAGGCGCGCGTTTCGTCCGTTTCTGCGACGCTTTCAACATTCCGCTAATCACTTTTGAAGACGTACCCGGTTTCCTTCCCGGGACCGTGCAGGAATTTGGCGGCATTATCAAACACGGGGCGAAATTGCTTTTCGCCTTTGCTGAAGCGACGGTACCGAAAATCACGGTGATTACGCGCAAAGCCTACGGCGGAGCGTATTGCGTGATGGCTTCCAAGCATATTCGCACCGATGCGAATTTCGCCTGGCCGGGCGCGGAGATCGCCGTGATGGGGCCGGAAGGCGCGGTGAACATCGTGTACAAACGCGAACTCGATAAGATCGCGGAAGAAGACCGCTCCGCTCTGCGCGAAGAGAAGATCGCGGAATTTCGCGAGCGCTTCGCGAATCCCTTCGTCGCGGCGGAACGCGGATACATCGACGCGGTGATCGAGCCCGCAGAAACGCGGAATAAGCTGATCACCGCGCTCCGGGCGCTCGAGAATAAGCGCGATACCAATCCTCGCAAGAAACATGGCAATATCCCGCTCTAGAGCGCAGTTGCAGCATGCCGGCCGGAAGTTGTTTTTTCGTGTCCACGGAAGGCCAATCGCATTGACCGCCTGCGCAGCCGGCTCTATTCTGGTGGTGCAGTAGCCCCTCCAATCGCATCGCCCCCTACGCCTAAAACATCGCAAGGAGACCCCTGTGCCCGTACCCATTCCTCAGTTTTCGCTGGATCACCATCTGGTCGAACGAATGAAATTCAGCGGATTGGACAAGGAAAATCTCGCCGACCTAATCAGTATCGTGGTTAGTCTAAAGAATAAATACGGCATTACGCCGTTTGCGGCCACCTCCAAGGGCCATCCTGTCCCGGATGGCCTCACGGTGCGCTATCTCTTGGAGGGCAGCACGCTGAACAAAATGATGAATATCCTGCTGGATACGCCGCGGCTAGCGATGATCACGGTTCTGCCGCGCGGCATTCCCAGCCCCACGCAGTATGAAGTCGATATCGGCCTGGGAGGATAGCGGCGCCCAGGTATTGCGCAATCACTGCAGCAGATATTGCTGCAGGAATTCCACCGTCGCGTAAAACTGAAAATCCTGATTCGGCTTCTTGCGGTAGCCGTGGCCTTCATCTTTCGCAATCATCAGCCAAACGGGAGTGCCTTGTTTCTTCAGGGCGTCGGCAATCTGTTGCGACTCGCTGACCGGCACCCGCGGATCGTTTTTTCCGGCAATCACCAGCAGGGGTTTTTTGATTTTCTCGATGTTGTTCATGGGCGCAATGCGCTCCAGAAATTCGCGCATCTTCGGATCGCGTTCATCGCCGTACTCCACGCGGCGCAGGTCGCGGCGATACGCTTCGGTGTGTTCGAGGAAGGTCACCAGGTTGGACATCCCCACGATATCCACGGAGCAGCGGATGCGGCCGCTGTAGAATGTCGAAACGGCCAGCGTCATGTGCCCGCCGTAACTGCCGCCCATCACGGCGATGCGGTCGGCGTCCAGATCCGCCCGAGTGGCGATCCAATCGAAAAGCGCGTCGATGTCTTTGTAGGTGTCTTCACGCTTAAATCCATTATCGAGCAGCGAAAAAGTTTTGCCGTAGCCCGTTGAGCCGCGCACGTTCGGATAGATCAGCGCGATGCCCATCTCATTCAACAGATAATTGTAGCGACCCAAAAAGTTCGGCTGCGACTGGCCCTCCGGTCCGCCGTGAATCATCACCATTACGGGCCGCCTGCCGGTGAATTTCGCCGCGGGTTTGTATAGAAATCCGGAGATCATCTTTCCGTCGAAGGTTTTCCACGTCACCAGTTCCGCTTGCGGGAACTCCTCGGTTTTCACCGCCGTTTCGCTGCTGGTCCAGCGTTCCAATTTTCCGGTGTTTACTTCCAGCGAATAACAATCGCCGGGGTCGCGCGCATTTGTCAGCGAAAAGCCCAGTTCATTTCCGTCACGGTGCCAGCGCAACGCGGTGATTACGCCGTTCGGCAATTTTGGCACGGGCGATTCTCTCCCGCTCGCGGTATCCAACACATGAAGCACGCTCGCCCCATCTTCATCGGTTACGAATGCGACGCGTTTTCCGTCCTCGGTCAGGTCGAACATCTCTACGTCCCACGGAATATTCGTGGTCAGATATTTTGTTTTTTTGCTGGCCAGGTCCATATATGCCAGCCGGTGAAATTCGGAGTCTCTATCGGTAGTAACGTAAATGCTGCCGCCATCCTTGCTGAATTGGGCGTCGCCATACGAGATTTGTTCCTTACTGTCTCTTGGCGTAAGCGCGGTTTTTTCGCCTGTGATGCTATCCACCAACCACAGATACGATTCGTTGATCGACAGCTCTTCCTCAAGCAGGATGTGCTTGTCGTCGGGCGACCAATCCAGCGGCTGCCAACCACCGCCCTCCAGTTGTGTCAACAAGCGATCCGATTTCGGATCGCTTGGGTCCATCACCCATAAATCGGTGTCCTTGCCGGTCCGCCGCGTGGACATGTAGGCAATACGATCTCCTTTGGACGACCACGGTCCCAGCAGATTGCGCGATTTCCCGTCCGTCAGCAGTTGTACATCGCCGCTTTTCACCTCGTAGCGGTAGAGCTGATACCACTCTCCGCCGCCGATATCCTTGGAAAACACGATGTAGTCGCCCGTTTTGGGATGGAATCGCGCGCTGGTGACCGCATCGGGAAAAAATGTGAGCTGTTGCCGCGAGCCCTCGGGCATTTTGACCACGTGGAGTTGCGGCGTATCGCCGAAGCGCGTGGCGATGAGCATTTCCCGCCGCGTGGGATGCCAGTCCACCAGCGAAGCGGCCCGATACGATCCATAGCCTCCGGCGGCATCCGCCAGAGTCGCGGGAATTTTTGGTATGCCGTCAACCACCAAACTTTCCGGAGGGGCAATCGGGGATTCCTGCGCGCGCAGGCTTAAGCTGCACGTCAGGAGAAATGCAGCCGACAACGCGATTCTCTTGGACATTTTCAGCTCCGAGGACGCAAACCGAAGGTACTGTTATACCCCAAAGGATTGGACACGCAAATGCAACGCGTGGCTTGGCGCAGGGGCGGCGCGTGCTACCATTTCGCTGCGTCGTCCCGCGGCTTATGTTCAAAAAAATCCTAATTGCCAATCGCGGCGAAATCGCCGTCCGCATTCTGCGCGCGTGCCGCGAGCTGGCTATCCAATCCGCGGTGGTTTTCAGCGAGGCGGACCGCAAATCGCTGCATGTGAGGCTGGCGGATGAGGCCTATCCAATCGGGCCTGCTCCTTCCCGCGAAAGCTATCTGCGCATCGACAAATTGATGGACGTGGCGCGCCGCGCGGGATGCGACGCGGTGCATCCGGGCTACGGCTTTCTGGCGGAGAACGCCGCGCTCCCACGAGCCTGCACCGATGCGGGACTGACCTTCATCGGACCGTCCGCGGAATCCATGGAAGCGCTGGGCTCCAAGACGGCTGGGCGGCAATTGGCGCGCCGTTCAGACGTCCCGACCGTTCCCGGCGCGAACGACCCATTCGAGAAAATCGAGGATGCCCACGCGCTGGCGCGAAACATGGGCTATCCCGTGCTGCTCAAAGCTGTTGCTGGAGGCGGCGGCAAAGGCATGCGCCTGGTGGTCAAGGATGCGGACTTTGCCGCGGCATTTCGCGATGCGGGTTCGGAGGCCGCCAACTCGTTCGGCGACGGGCGGCTGTATCTGGAAAAATATTTGGAAAAGCCGCGCCACGTGGAGGTGCAAATCCTTGCCGACGCGCATGGCCGCGTGGTGTCTCTCGGCGAACGTGAATGTTCGGTGCAACGCCGGCATCAAAAGGTGGTGGAGGAAGCGCCGGCGCCGATCGTCACGCCGGACCTGCGCAAAAAAATGGGCGACGCCGCGATACGGCTTGCGCGTGCGGGACGCTATGTGAATGCGGGTACGGTAGAGTTTCTCGTCGATGCGCACTCTGATTTTTATTTTCTAGAGGTCAACACGCGTTTGCAAGTGGAGCATCCCGTCACCGAACAGGTTACCGGCCTCGACTTGGTGAAATTGCAAATCGCCATCGCTGCTGGGCACCGCTTGCCCTTTGCGTGGGAAACGCTGACGCCGCGAGGTCATGCGATGGAAGTGCGGCTGTACGCGGAGGATCCCGAAAATAATTTCTTTCCATCGCCCGGCAAAATCCTGGCGCGAACCGTTCCGAGCGGCCCGGGCATTCGGCTGGACGAAGGGATCTACGAAGGCTGGACGGTCCCGAATGATTATGATCCGCTGCTGGGAAAACTAATCGCCTGGGGAAACAGCCGGGAGGAATCCATAGCACGCCTGCGCCGCGCGCTTGAGGAATATACGGTCACCGGAATCAAAACCAACGTCGCACTTTTCCGCCGTATCTTGAGTGAACCGGACTTTTTACGCTCTGAAATCCACACTACGTGGCTCGACGAACTGCTGCGGCGGCCGCACATCACCACCGCGCCTCCAGCCGCGGAATTCGACGCCGCTGCGGTGGCTGCGGCAGTCTGGCACACCAGGATCCGTCATGCCACCGGCGAATCGCAATCGGCGGCTTCCCCGTCCAGCGATGGGCCATCGCCATGGAAAACAGCCGCACGCCGCGACCAGGTGGATCGCCAGCCATGAAGCGCGAAATTCTGTTAACGAGCTGCGGCCGCAAAGAAACACGGACGGTGGAATTGCAGCGTGAAGGCGAAGCTTGGCGAGTGTTCGTCGACGGCAATCCACTGGAGGCCGACGCCGTGGAGATCGCCCCGCATACATTCTCTGTGCTTCTGCACGGCAAATCGTACGAACTGCGCGTTTCGCCAATGCCCGACGGCGGCTTGAAGATTCAATCCGCGACGGCGGAATTCACGGCGCAAATAATCGATCCGCGCGAGTGGCGGGGCAGGCACGGCGCGGCGCAAGTCGAAGGCCGGCAGCAAGTGGCGGCGCCGATGCCGGGCAAAGTTGTGCGCGTGCTGGTGAGCGCCGGAGACAAAGTAGAATCCGGGCAGGGCCTTATCGTGGTGGAAGCGATGAAGATGCAGAACGAAATTCGTTCACCAAAAAGCGGCACGGTGGAAAAGGTTCTGGCAGCGGAAGGCCAAGCCGTGAATGCCGGGGACGTGCTGATGTGGGTGGACTGAGGGCCGGCAACCGAAAAATATTTCTTGCGCGGAAAACTCCAGGCAAAATTCCGAATTATGGTTTGACTGCGGTAACCGCGCTCTTGCTGCCATCCTGCAGTTTTCCGGAGGTCTCCATGACCTCTTCGGCAAGATAGTTGGTAACCCGCGCGTCGTCGCGGGCGATGGACAAATACGCCGAGCGCAGCAATTGCTCTTTGCGGTTGCGCAGGGTATCGCGAATGGTCTGCTGCACCTGCGGGTCCGCCAGTCCGCGCAACCCCGGCGACTCGCGCGTGATCAATTTGAGAATTCTGACGCCGTCTTTCAGCTGAATCGGCTGGCTCACCTGCCCGGGCTTCATCTCCATGACAATTTTCTTCAACTGCGGATCGGATTGGTTCAGCGCGGACTCCGGAACGTATCCGAGATCGCCTCCGGTGGCCGCGGAGTTCATGTCTTCGGAATAATCCATCGCCAGCTGCGAAAAATCGGCTCCTCTGTTCAAGCGATCCATCAGCATTTTCACTTTGCGCTGCGCTTCCGCTTCGTTGGTGGCGTCGTCGTTCTTGCGGTTCCGGATTTGCGGCTCTTTCCGCGGGGTAACTACAATCTGCGCCAGGCGGTATTGCGGCTCGGCTACGTTGAATTGCGCCTTGTTGCCGTTGTAAAAATCCGCAACATCCTGATCGGTGATGGAAATCTTAGCCACCACTTCGCGATTTAATAATTTCTGTATGGAAAGCTGCCGGCGCAAATCACGCTTCAAATCATCGACGGTCACGCCGCGATCCTTGAGCTGGCGCTGGAATTCATCCTCGGTGTAAGGGCTTTTGAGCTCCGTGAATTTGTCTTCCACTTCACCGTCGCTGGCTTCCAGGTTTAATTTCTTGGCGCGCTCGGTGAGAATTTCATTATTGATGAGCTCGTCGAGCACGTTGAGCTTGAGCGAGAGCGCCTCTTCCTGCGATGGGGGTGGTCCTTCGGGATTCACGCGCGTGCGGTAGTATTTCTCCACGTCATCCCGCATGATGTCTTTCCCGTTGACGGTGGCCCAGACGTCCGGGGCATGCTGGGTTTGCTTGTTGCAACCGGCCACACACACCAGCAACGACACCGCCAAAAGCGGCAGCCCTACGGCGAATCTCCATCGTTTAGAAACTCGCGCCGAGCGTAATTTCAGGGAAAGGGGTCGCAAGTTAAAAAGCTCAAGCAGCTTTCTTGACTTTACCCGCGCGAATGCACTCGGTGCAGACGCGCAGGTGCTTGGTCGCCGTGCCCACCACCGCGCGTACGCGTTTCAGGTTCGGATTCCAGCGCCGGCGCCGCGTGTTGTTCGCGTGGCTGACCACGTTGCCGTACTGCGGCCCTTTGCCGCAAAGTTCACACTTCATCGCCATAAGTTGTTCCTGCTTCGTAAAATAGACTGTTCAGAAGCTCTTTATTGTAACAGAGCCAGAGACAACGGCAAAGCACGCGCCTGGGGCCCTGGTGAGCTCGCTTTTCCGAGCAGAAGGACTCCGCCGCAGCCCTTCCGCAAACTTGGCGAACAGGGCATCATGACTTCATGGATTTCTCGCACATCCGAGCGCTCATTTTCGACCTGGACGGCACGCTGATCGACTCCGAGCGCGATCTCGTCGAGTCCACGAACGCCACGCTTCGCCATTTAGGCCGCCCAGAACTACCGGTCGCGACCGTCTCCGGCTACATTGGGCATGGCGCGGCAAAATTAGTGGCCCGGGCGCTCGGCCCCGGCGCCGATGGGCAACTGCGAGAAAGGGCATTGCAGTTTTTCCTGCGCTACTACGAAGAGCACAAACTGGTGCACACCCGCGCGTACGCGGGGGTTCCGGAAGCGCTGCAAACGTTATCCCACATGCCCATGGCAGTGCTGACCAACAAGCCGGAGCGGATTAGCACACTTATCCTCGAAGAGCTCGGCATCGCCAAATACTTCCGCGCGATCTATGGCGGCGACAGCCTTTCAGCAAAAAAACCCGACCCCACAGGTGTGGAGAAAATCCTCGAACAGTTCGGTGTCCTTCCTCGTAATGCTTTGTTCATCGGAGACTCGGAAGTGGATGTGCAAACGGCGCGAAACGCCGGCATGCCCGTCGCCATCGTGAACTACGGCTTCGGCATGAACGACCGGCTTGCGTTTCCCGCCGACGTTTACATCGACAGCTTCGGAGACCTGGTTTCTTTGTTGCATGGTCACGGTTGAACCGGCGCGCGAAGCAGCGCGCCAGCAGGCGCGTCCCGTCCAGATGCAATCCATATCGTCTGGCGTGCCGGGCCACGCGTGCTCGCCGCTTCTTTTCTTGCGTTCCGAGACGGCACTTGGCAGACTCAGCGCGTGCTCATCGGCCTCTTTCCCGAACTCGACGCCGCCGGCGGGGTGCAACGCGCCGGTCGGCACATTGCCGCAGTGATGAAAGAATTCGCTGACAGCCGCGGCATGGATTGCCGTTTTCTCTCGCTGAACGATTCGCGCGAACTGCACCGCATGTCCGTAGGCGAACGCCATTTTGTGTTCACGGGATGCGAGCGCGGCAAAGCCAGGCTGGCGGCGACGGCGGTGCGGGCCGCAAGACGCAAGGCCAAGCTGGTGCTGGCGGCGCATCCGAATCTCGCTCCGGTGGCGCAAGCGATGCATGTAGCGGCTCCGCGCATGAAAACCATCGTGTGCACGCACGGCGTGGAAGTCTGGGAGCCGCTGTCGCTGGTGCGCCGCCGCGCCCTGCGCAAAGCCGACCTAATCCTGGCGCCGAGCCACAGCACCGCGGAACACGTGGCGGCGCGGCAGAATATTGCCGCGGCAAAGATCCGCGTGCTGCCGTGGGCCCTCGATCCGCAATTCGAAGCGCTGGTGAGCCAGCCGTTGGCGCCGCTGCCGAGTAAATTTCCCCACGGCCAAGTGATTTTCACCGTGGGCCGCTGGCTGGCTACGGAGCGTTACAAAGGAATGGACACGCTGATCACCGCGCTGCCTCGTCTGCTCACGCGCTGGCCTGAGCTGCACCTGGTATTAGCCGGCGAAGGCGACGACCGCGCCTGGCTCGAGGAACTCGTGGAAAAAAATGGCGTCAGTCTGCACGTGCATTTTGTCAGCAAGCTTTCCTACCCGGAATTGGCGGCCTGCTACGCCGCTTGCGATATATTTGCGCTGCCTAGCCGCGGCGAAGGTTTCGGCTTCGTGTATCTTGAAGCGATGGCGTTCGCGAAACCGGTCATCGGCGGGACGCACGGAGGCGCTCCGGAGGTCATTCAGGACGGCGTGACCGGCTACCTGGTACAGCACGGCGACGCCACACAACTCGCGACGTGCATCGAGACGCTGCTTTGCGACGGCGACCTGGCGCGAAAGATGGGCCAGCGCGGCTGCGAGCGGGTGGAGAACGAGTTTAGCTTCAGCGTTTTCGCCAAATCCCTGAAAAAAATTCTGCGCGAACAATGCGGATCCTGAACGTCACCGAAACGTACGCACCTTTTCTCGAATTTGGCGGTCCACCCGTGAAGGTTCACGCCCTGGCGCAGCGCCTGACGGGGCGCGGCCATCAAGTTTCCGTGTTGACCGCCGATTGGGGATTGGAAAAACGCCTGCCGTCGCTTGGCCCCGAACTCCGGGCCGAGCGTTCACCGTTTGGCTGGCGCGTCACCGAAGCCGGAGTGCAAGCCATTTACCTCCCGACCTGGCTGCGGTATCACACGCTGAGCTGGAACCCCGCGGTGAAGCGCTATTGCCGCGCGCGCTTGGAAAATTTCGATCTCGTGCACATCTTCGGCCTGTACGACCTGCTCGGCCCCGCGGTTGCCGCCGTGTGCCGCGCGAAAGGCCTCCCGTACGTGGTCGAGCCGATGGGGATGTTTCTTCCAATTGTGCGAAATTTCTGGTTGAAACGGATGTATCATCTCGTGCTAGGCGCACGAATGCTTCGTGGCGCGAGCACGCTGATCGCCACTTCTGAGCAGGAAGCCGGGGAATTGGCTGCCGGCGGAATGCCCCGCGAGAAAATCGTGTCGCGCCCGAATGGCGTGGCCGCTCCTGCCGCGTGGCCTGCGCCTGGAGCGTTCCGGGCCGGACATGGGATTTCGGGCCAAGCAGCTCTCATCTTGTTTCTTGGCCGTTTGTCCGCCAAGAAGAGTCCGGATTTGCTCCTGAACGCTTTTTCCAAAATGCCCGCCATTTGCGGGAGGAACAAAGTGCACCTGGTGTTCGCCGGACCGGATGAAGGTTCGATGCAATCGCGGCTGAAGCAAACCGCCGCGCGGTTGGGCGTGGCCGCGCGCGTGCATTTCACCGGCGGAGTATTTGGCGAAGAAAAATGGTCCGCGTACCGCGATGCGGACGTTTTCGTGCTGCCGTCGCAAAATGAAAATTTCGGAAACACCGCGGCGGAGGCCGTGGCGGCGGGCCTTCCGGTGGTGGTTACGGAACAATGCGGAATCGCGCCTGTGCTGAAAGATCGCGCGGGCCTGGTGGTGCGGCACGATGCCTCTGAAATTGCCGCGGCGATCACCAGGGTTCTGAGCGACCGCGGAACGCAAGAGCGCTTACGCGCCGGTTGCCCGGTGGTAGCGGCCGAATTGGGCTGGGAACTTCCCGTGCGCCAAATGGAAAGCTTATATGCCGAGTTAACGGAAAAAGTTCCGGCAAGCACATCTTTTTCCCGGGAGTAACAGCGTTGCCGACAGCCCGTCATCGCGTGTTTCGCGGCACTTGGTGGACCACCAATGGTTTGCTCGCGGTGTTCGTTCTGATCTTGATTTACTCCGCGGGCTGGGAATACTCGGTCCGGCAATACCTCAGGGGCTTCTCTGACGCGGTTGTTCCAGCGATGGCCAGTCCCGAGCAAAAAGTCGAATCCATCCTGACGTGGATGCGCAGCGGCGCGCCGCGCGAATTCGTCGCTAATCCGGAGGAGCTCTCCAAGCGCGATCCCGAAACCACGCTCAATTATCAGCAGTTGTTGGCGGTGTGCGGCACGGCTACCAATGCGTTTCTGAATTTGGCGCGCAGCGCCGGGGTTACCGCACGGCGCCTGCTGCTGCTGGCACCGGACCGTAGCACCAAACACGTGGTCGCCGAGGTGCAAATCGACGATCGCTGGGTCATCGTCGATCCGACGTATCGCATCATCATGCGCAATCCTCAGGGCCACTTGCTGACGCGGCAAGAGTTAAAAGATCCGGATGTTTTTGCGCAAGCGATCAGCCTCATTCCCGGGTATCCACAGAACTACAACTATGCGAGCTACGCGCACGTACGTCTTGCGCGGCTCCCGATGCAGGGCCTGGGCTTGCGCAAGGTGCTCGAAGCGGTCTACCCGGGGTGGGACGAAGCGTTCGACTGGAGTTTGCTGCTGGAGCGTGAATCGTTCTTCGTTCTGGTCTCTTCCGCCACGGCGACATTGTTGTTCCTCTTGCTGCGCGCGTATCTTGGCTGGTACGCCGATCACCGCCTGAAAATTCCCCGCTTCCACTTCCGCGAACACCTTATTCGCGCGGCCGCAACGTTCTTTTCGACTCCGGAGATCGAACGCTAGCGTGTGCGGTATTTGCGGCGTCGCATTCGCCACACGCACCGCGGACGCCGAATCTCGCGTCAGAGTGATGGCCGCGGCGATGCGGCACCGCGGTCCGGATGAAGACGGCTTTCTAATCGGCGAGCCGCGCGCTCCGGGCCTGGCGCTCGGCATGCGGCGGCTGAGCATTATCGATCTTCCCGGCGGGCATCAGCCGGTGTGGAATGAAAATCACGATGTCGCGGTGATTTTCAACGGCGAACTGTACAATTACCGGCAACTCCGCGAACGCCTGGGCCATTGCGGCCATAAGTTCGCCACGCAATCCGACACCGAGGTGCTGGTACACGCGTGGGAGGAATGGGGCGAAGAGTGCCTGGAGGAATTGCGAGGCATGTTCGCCTTCGCGCTGCTCGATCTGCGCGAGCGTTACGCCATCGCGCCGATCCTTTTTCTTGCCCGCGATCCGCTGGGCATCAAGCCGCTCTATTACACGCAAACCACGGAAGGTTTCGCGTTCGCGTCGGAAGTCCGCGCGCTGCTGGCCGGCGATCCTGAACTCAAAAAACTTTCGCACGACGCGCTGACATCGTACTTGCTGTTCGGAAGCGTTTCCGAGCCGGTGACCATGCTGGAGGGCGTCTTCTCACTTCCCCCCGGTCATTCGATGCTCCTGTATGTCCCGGAACGACGGCGCATACCGCGGGCACGGCCCTGGTGGGATCCGGCGCAATCGCCCGCCGCGCGCGATTCCAAGAAAATCCGCGACCTTTCCACGGCCGCGCGGCGCTTGCGCCCAATGTTGGAAGATGCAGTGCGCTCTCACCTCATCGCGGACGTACCGGTGGGTCTCTTTCTTTCGAGCGGGCTGGATTCCAGCGCGATCGCCGCGCTAGCCGGGAAGGCGCAGCCGCAAATTCGCAGCTTCACCCTGACGTTTCCGGGAACGCCCTACGACGAAGCGGAATTGTCTCGCGTGGTTGCGTCGCGCTGCAACACACAACATCAAGAAGTGCCGCTGGATGGCGAAGCGATGCTTTCCGGCCTCGACCAAGCGTTAAGCGCTCTCGATCAACCCACCATGGACGGCATCAACACCTACTTTGTCTCCTGGGCGGCTCGCGAAGTGGGCCTGAAGGTGGCGTTGTCCGGGCTCGGCGGCGACGAACTCTTCGCCGGCTACCGCACCTTCACCGATGTGCCGCGCATGGCCAACCTGGTGCGCACCGCTTATTTTGTTCCTGCGGCGCTTCGCCGCGCTACTGCGCCGCTGGTGAAAAGTTTGGCGGGCCGGCAATACTCTGCAGACGCTGCGCGCAAAGCCACCGCCGCATGGCTTCATCCCGACCGATTACCCAATCCCTATTTTTATTCCCGCGCACTCTTTCCGCTGGGACAACTCGAGTCGCTGATCGATCCCCGTTTCCGCCCCAGCACCATCAACGCGGACGGCGTCACGCTCGATCCTACGTGGTTAGGCTGGCTCGAACGGGCCTCCGACGAAGCCCGCAAACAAGAACCAATTGCCGGCATTGCTTGGCTGGAACTCCGCACTTATATGGTGAGCACGTTGCTCCGCGATACCGACTGCGTGAGCATGGCTCGCTCGCTCGAGGTCCGCGTCCCCTTGCTGGACACCCCGCTGGTGGAGTTTCTCTGGGCCCTTCCGGACGAAGCCCGCTGGCTCCCCGACCAACAAAAGGCCTTGTTAACAGCGTCGCTCGCTGATTTGCTTCCGCCGGATATTCTGGCGCAACGCAAACGCACGTTCACGCTGCCGTGGGAACAATGGCTGCGCGGCCCACTACGCACGCGCCTCGCCGCCAGTTTCGCCGAACCGGCTCCAGCGCTTATCGCATGCCTAAAGCCGAATGCGTTGTTATCGGTCTGGAATGATTTCCTATCTGGAAAAACGACGTGGTCTCGTCCCTGGGCGCTGTATGTTCTGAACGAATGGTGCAGGTCGCACCTGTCGCACAGCACCTGACGCGTTTACGGCCGAAAAAACAGCGAGGCGCCGAACGGCTATCCGGCAAAATTGTAGCATGTTGAGATGGCGTCCTTTTTGGCCGCACACCGGCGCCAAGCACTTTTCGTGGCACTAAAAGCGGCGAAACAAGCGTATGGGTAGAGCTCTACGAAAGCCGGTTCGCCAAGGCCGCGTTTCTTTCTTCATGTAAACTGATTCCTCATCCGATGAATATTCTTGGCATCAACGCCTATCACGGCAACGCTTCCGCGGCGATCGTTTGCGACGGCCAGCTCATCGCCGCGGTCGAAGAAGAACGCTTCAATCGCGTAAAGTATGCCGCTGGATTCCCTGCCGCAGCCATCCGTTATTGCCTCAAGGAAGCCGGGCTGACGCTTGCGGAAATTCATCATGTCGCGGTGCCGCGCAATCCTTACGCGCGCCTGGCCACCAAGCTGTGGTACGCCCTGCGCATGCCTTCCTTCGCGAGAGAACGCGCCAAGGTCCTGGTGAAATTCACGGGTATCCCGGAAGCGCTGGCCGCGGCTTTTGATCTGGATCCCGCGGGACTCTCCGCCAAATTTCATCGTGTCGAGCATCATCAGGCGCATCTCGCCAGCAGTTATTTTGTTTCGCCATTTGAAAACGCTGCGTTGCTCTCCGCTGACGGCTTGGGCGATTTCGCCAGCACCATGTGGGGCACGGGAACCGCCAACCGCATGAAGATCGCCGGCGCGGTCGCTTTCCCTCATTCCCTGGGTCTTTTCTACAGCGCCGTTACACAATATTTGGGGTTTTTGAAATTCGGCGACGAGTACAAAGTCATGGGCCTCGCCGCCTACGGCGAACCCGCGCAACTCGACGCCATGCGCGAAATCGTCTCCTTCGACGAGCGTTCCAATACGAATGGTTTTCGCCTCGCCCTCGAATATTTCACCCATCATCACGCTGGCCCGGAAATGTCTTGGGCCGAAGCCGACAAGACTCCCACGCTAGGCAAATTATTTTCGGACGAAATGGGCAAAAAACTGGGCGCGCCGGCTCGCTTACCGGAAGCCCCGCTGGAACAGCGTCATCGCGACCTCGCCTCCGCTCTGCAAGTTCGCCTTGAGGAAGTTTATTTAGGCATGCTTAGAAAATTAGCCGCGCAAACCCACAGCCAATCCGTGTGCCTCGCCGGCGGCGTAGCCTTCAACTGCGTAGCCAATGGAAAAATCTTCGAGGCTACTCCATTTGAACAAGTCTACGTCCACCCGGCCGCGGGTGACGCGGGCCTGGCAGTGGGCGCCGCGTTCTACATCTGGCACCAAATCCTCGGCAAGCCGCGTTCTTTCGTCATGGATCACGCCTACTGGGGCCCTGGCTATTCGCGCGATGAAGTCCAAAGCGCAATCACCGCGAAAAAACTAGGCGCGGAAGGCTACTCCGTGGCGGATTTTCCCGAAGAGGAATTGATTAAACGTACCGCCGCAATCATCGCCGACGGTAAAATTCTAGGTTGGTTTCAAGGGCGCGCTGAGTGGGGCCCGCGCGCGCTGGGCAACCGCAGTATTGTCGCCGACCCCCGCCGCCCGGAAATGAAGGACATTTTGAATCGCCGCATCAAACACCGCGAAATCTTTCGTCCTTTTGCGCCGTCTATCCTCGCGGAGCGCACCGGGGAGTGGTTCGAAAGATCGTATCCGTCGCCGTTCATGACCCTTGCTTATGCGGTGCGGCCGGAAAAGCGCGACAAAATTCCCGCGCCCACGCACGTCGATGGCACCGGCCGCCTGCAAACCGTCACGCGCCAGGCCAATCCGCGTTACTGGCAGTTGATCAAGGCGTTCGAGCGCATCACTGGCGTGCCCGTGGTTCTCAACACCTCGTTTAACGACAACGAACCGATCGTCTGCCACCCCGCGGAAGCGCTCGATTGCTTTCTGCGTACTCAAATGGACGCACTGGTTCTCGGCGATTTCCTGATTACGAAAGCCTGAGCTGCTACGCAATGATTTTAGGAAAGATAGTGCAACGTCTGCTTGATTAGTTCCGCGGTGCCGCTGTACGGATCGCCCGGACTGTCAAACTCCATCGAACAATAACCTTTGAAATTGTGATGCTTCAAAACTCCAAACGTCTTTGCCATATTCACGTGAAAGGCTTCACCGCGGCCGCTGAGTTCCAGCGCTTTCACATGGCAAATATTGTAAGCTTCCGCGAACATGGCATCGATCGCGTCGTACGCTTGACTCACCGTCATTACCGTCAGGCTGTTCGCGAAGTCGGGAAGCGCATGAAGCCATGGCGATCGTACCGTCGCAACCAACTTCGCCACAAAAAACGCATCTTCGGTGACAGGATCGTCGTTCTCAAGATTCACGACAACGTTCTTGCTCGCGCCGTAATCCGCCACGCGCCGCAAGCTTTCCGCCGCTCGTTGCAGGATGGGACCGGAATCCGTGGCTTCGGAGATGTGCGTGCGCACGCTCGGCGAGCCGATCGCCACGGCCACGTCGATCCAGCTCTTGCTTTCCGCGATGGCCCGCTCCCGCACCGCCGGATCCGTCGCATAGACGCTGTATTGGCCGTCCACGGCGATGTTCACCACGCTGACTTGAGCCTTGTCGAGGGCTTTGCGCACTTCCTCTAGGTACCGTGGTTCCTTTGAAACGAAATGCGGACTCCACGGCTCGATCTTGTTGATCTTGAATGTTTCGACGACCTTCGCGGCAAAATCTTTGAGTTCCATGCGCGTGCCGGGCGCCACCGGCTCGTCCGGTTCTGCCGGGGTGATGAACTGGCGAAACGGGTAAGACGCGATGGCGATGCGTTCGCGTGGCGCCGTGGGGAATGGAATGTGCGGCTCAGCGTCCGGTGCGCTCGCGAAATTGGGCGCGGGATACAAAAGGGCGCCGGCCAGCGTGCAACCAGCGTCCAAGAAAAATCGCCGGCGGGTCCGTCGTGGCAAAACCATGGCCCACAACTATACACCGCCGGCTCGAATTACTTCGCGGCTGCTACGGAAACCTCTTTTTCGATCGGCGCGCCGATCAGGTTGCCCCACTCCGTCCACGACCCGTCGTAATTGCGTACGTCCTTAATTCCCACGAGGTATTTCAGGACGAACCAGGTGTGCGAGCTACGTTCGCCGATGCGGCAATAAGCAATCACCGGTTGCTCCCCATTGATACCTTTGCCGCCATAGAGCTGCTTTAGCGCGTCGGCGGACTTGAAGGTGCCGTCTTCGTTTACCGCTTGCGCCCAGGGAATGCTTGCCGCCCCAGGGATGTGCCCGCCGCGTTGCGCGGTTTCCGTCATGCCCGGAGGCGCAATGATTTTTCCGCTGAATTCGTCCGCGGAACGCACGTCCACGAGTTGTGCCGCGGACTTCTTTTCCACCGCGGCCAGAACATCGTTTCGCTTGGCGCGGATCGCCGCGTTCGCCGCTTTCACTTTGTACGTCGTCGCGGAGATGGCTGGCTTCTGGGTGGTCAACGGCCGCTTTTCTTCCAACCACTTTTTGCGGCCGCCGTTGACGATCAAGACCTTTTCGTGGCCATAGTATTTCAATTGCCAGAAGGCCCAGGCGGCAAACCAGTTGTTGTTGTCGCCATAGAGGACGATGGTCGTCTCGGGCGAGATTCCGGCTTGGCCGAGTAACTCTTCAAATGCTTGCGGATTTGCCAGGTCGCGGCGAAGCGCGTCCTGCAATTCCGTCTGCCAGTTCCAGGAAATGGCGCCGTCGATGTGGCCCTGATCGTACGAAGTGGTGTCCACGTCCACTTCCACAAGGCGAATTCCGGGATCCTTCGCGTGAGCGACGATCCATTCGGTGGTGACGAGAACTTCCGGGTGCGCGTAGTCGGACATAGTTTTTCCTTTCCTTCGGGGTGGAGCGAAAAGAGTAGCGCAGCTAGGCCAGTAAATCACCCTCTTTTTTATCGAGATTCAAGTAATCATCGCTCATCTCTTCGCGAACAGTCTTAGTCTAATATTATCAGTGCTTTACAGGGAATATCGCGACGGAAATCAATTCGCGATTTCCAGCTTCCCGCCCTGGCTCTCCCATTCGATGCGCACTAACCAGTCGAAGTGCATACCCTGGCTCTCGAGCCACCCTTCCAAAGCTTCGCGCGATTCGGCGCGAAATTCCGCGAACATCTTGCCTTCCTGCATGTTTACAAGCACCCGTTCGGCTCTGGCGGGTCCGCCTTCCTGCATGCGCTGCGCGAGATTTTCTGCGCCTTGGCGCGTCAGGCAGGCCAGAGTGTGTTGCGTCAAATAGCGTGGCATGGATCTTCCTCATCGGCAGATGGCGATTTGTCAGTAAACAGCGAAGTCTAGCAAGGGGCCGCGAAATCCCAAAATTTTCGATTCCCGTCGAGCCAAGACGTTATTTCGTAGTGGGTCAGTTTCCGATTACGACTAATCGGGAGTTAGCGCAGTCTTCCTTCCTGTGCAGACAGCGAATCGTGTGGGTGTCTCTTCGATTGCCTGTGGCTTTACGTTGCGCCGAAGAACTGCTGCAGTTCCGCGAGGACTTCCTCGGGACGTTCTTCCTGCAGGAAATGGCCGCAATCGAGACTGTGCCCCGTAACCGTTGATGTCGCTTTCGCCCGCCAGGTCGCAAGAACGTCCCACAACTGCCCGACGGAGTTTTTTGCCCCCCAGAGGGCGTGGATCGGTGCCACGATCTTGTTGCCCGCACGGTCATCCGCTTCGTCCATCTCAAGACCGATATCCGCAGACGCTCTGAAGTCCTCGCATCCGGCATGAATCGTCGACGTGCAGCAGAAGCAGCGAAGATACTCGCTCACTGCTTCAGGCGCTAGGGCTCCCGGCGTCTTGTTCAGCCCGCTAAGGATTACTTCCAGATAGTACTGAGGATCGATCCCAAATGAGATGTTCTGGCAGGGGCGCTGCTTGGACCACATGTACTTGGTCGCAAACTCTTGATTGGTTTGTTGATACATCGTCAACGTCGGAGCGATGTCCATGAGACAAACCTTCTTGACGCTTTTGGGAAAGTCGAGACACAGCCGATGGGCGACGCGAGCACCTCGATCGTGGGCACCCACAAGGAACCGCTCGTGGCCAAAATGATGCATCGTCTCGACCTGACGGCTGCGTTGCGAGGCGTTGCTTGGCTGGACAGAAAAAGTTAGTTATCTCTCCCATAGGTTTGTTAGTGTCTAGAGTTCCCGGCGCTCCAGGGACTCGCCGGCACGTTGGAGCTCTAACTTGACGGCTACCCATCTCGCGTCGCTCCACAGCTTAGGAAAAGCGGACGGAGATCGTTGATCGACAGCACGGAAAAATCGCACCGCCCCGTCGCACGCTCGTTTCGCCGACAGCCGGAGTTCTGGCTCAGCGGCGTTTTTCTCCTCTCTCTTACCCTGATAAATCCCTGGGTACGCGGTGACGGGGTCGGCTACTACGCCTACCTTCGCGCGCCCATCATCGAGCACAGCCTGAATTTCGAAAACGACTATCGCTCCGCCAATGCCAGTTTTCGCGGCCCCCGCCTCGACGAAAATGGAAACCTTAAGCCCGAGGTGCGCACGCCCACCGGTCATCTCGAGAATCATTTCACCGTCGGTCCCGCTATCCTTTGGAGCCCCTTCTTCCTTACGGCCCATGTGGGCGTCTTACTCGCTCGTGCCTTCGGCTCTACAGTGGCCGCCGACGGTTTTTCTACGCCCTACCGTCTTTCCATGGCCTTCGCTACGGCTCTTTACGGTTTCCTCAGTCTGCTGCTGGCTTTCCGCCTGGCGCGCCAGTATGTGAACGAATGGTTCGCGTTCCTGGCTACCGTGGCGATTTGGTGGGCTAGTTCGCTTCCTGTGTATATGTATTTCAATCCCTCGTGGTCGCATGCACTCTCCGCTTTCATCGTGGCGTTTTTTCTCTGGTACTGGCATGAAACTCGCGGCCAGCGCACTACCTGGCGATGGCTGCTCCTCGGTGTCTGCACCGGCCTGATGCTTGACGTCTACTATCCCAACGCCATGGTTCTTATCGTGCTGCTGCCGGAAGCTGCCAAACAATACCGTGCGGCATTCCGCGATCCCAGCAGTTCGCCGCGCCCCTCGCGCCTGCTTGCCGATCAACTTCTCTTTGTCGTCGTCGCGTTACTGTGTTTTGTTCCCACCTTGGTGGCCCACCGCATCATCTACGGCAACGCCCTGGAATCCGGCTATGTCCCGTTGCGCGACTGGCTTTGGCGTTCGCCGGTCCTTCTTGCGGTACTTTTCTCTTCCAATCATGGTCTGCTCCCTTGGACGCCCATACTTTTATTCTCCATCGTAGGTCTGGCGATGTTCTGGCGCCGTGCACCCGAAATTGGCGGACCATTTGCCGCAGCCGCCCTGGTCTTTTATCTTTTCATCGCTTGCTATCCGGACTGGGCTGGCATCTCGTCCTACGGAAACCGCTTTTTCGTTTCTCTTACCATTTTGTTCGTGCTTGGGCTCGCCGTTTTTCTCGATACCCTCGCGCGCCTGTTCTCCAGCAGACGCATCTTCATTCTCGTTTCCAGCGTCGTACTCATGGCTTTCATGCTCTGGAATGCGGGTCTTATGTTTCAGTGGGGCTCGCACCTCGTTCCTGCCCGCGGCCCGATCTCGTTCCCGGAGATGATCCACAATCAGTTTTTCGTGGTTCCCCGTCAACTTACCGGCAAACTCGAGTCCTACCTTTTCAGGCGCCGCAAACTCATGCAGCAAATCGAAGACGGGGACATCCAGCAAATGAAGCACCAACCCCAGCCTTAGTCCGGTTGTGCCTGTTCGCCGCGCCGAACCGCTTTCTCCGAAGGTCCGCGTGACGAACGTAAGCCAATACCATCGTGGAAACTGGCCGCTCCCGCGCCCCTTATCTCCCTGCCGTACCTCTGCATCTCTGATACTCTAGGGGTCGTTGGACCATTCTGAACAACCTCGCCGCACTTTCGCGGAAAGGTGCTGCGTTCCGGGCTCCCGCGCCTCGTTTGCGCGCCGGGCCCTCGTGAGGTTTCTCAGCATTTCCTGATGGCTTCAGTGACCACACGTCCGCCCGACGAACCCGCGTCCAACACGCGTCCGACGGAGACTCTTTCCCCGCGAAACGCCTTGGCCGCCGCGGAACGCGCCTTCTCCGAAAGCCACGTTACGCATTCTCCCGTCATTGTCCGCATCGAACCTCCCCATGGCTGGTTCGATCTTCGTCTCCGCGAACTCTGGGCCTACCGCGAACTCCTCTATTTCTTCATCTGGCGCGACGTCAAAGTTCGCTACAAGCAAACGGTCATCGGCGTAGCGTGGGTTGTGCTGCAGCCGCTTCTCACCATGGGCGTCTTCACCCTATTTTTCGGTCGTCTGGCCAAACTCCCCTCCGACGGTCTTCCTTACCCGGTATTCTATTTCTCTGCCCTCGTCCCCTGGACCTACTTCGCCACCGCCCTGCAGAGCTGTACCAACGTCGTCGTAGAAAATCAGCGCGTCATCACCAAAGTTTATTTCCCGCGCCTCGTTCTTCCCATCTCGCCGGTTCTCGCCGGCTTGGTGGATTTTGCCATCGGCTTCGCCGTTCTCTTGGTGGTCATCGCTCTCTATCACCAACGCCCGACGGCCGCCATCGTCTGGCTCCCGGCCTTCCTCTTCCTCGCACTGCTCACCGCGCTCGGCGTTGGCCTCTGGATGTCCGCGCTGAACGCCCTCTATCGCGACGTTCGCTACATCGTCCCGTTCCTCATGCAATTTTGGTTGTTCGCCTCTCCGGTGGCCTACCCGAGCTCCCTCGTTCCCGCGCGTTACCGCTGGCTCTACGGCCTGAATCCCATGGCTGGCGTGATCGAAGGCTTCCGCTGGGCCCTCACCGGCCACGGTCAGCCCCCGGGGCCGCAATTGGCTGCCAGCGCCGCGGCCGTCGTGCTCATCCTCTTGGGCGGCCTCCTCTTCTTTCAACGCATGGAGGGCGCCATTGCCGACCGCGTCTAACCCCGCCATGCCCACCTTAACCGCTACCGCCCCATCCCCAATGGTCCCGCGCCCTTGACCTCTACCGTCATCCACGCCGAATCCCTCGGCAAGAACTATCGCCGCGGACTGCAAACCTTTCCGGGTTTGCGCCACGCGCTTGAGAATTTCCTTCGTGCGCCGCTCCAATCGTTGCGCCGCCCCAAACAGGAAACTTTCTGGGCCCTCAAAGACGTCTCCCTCGACGTTCGCGAAGGCGAAGTCCTTGGCCTCATCGGCCGCAACGGCGCCGGCAAAACCACGCTTCTCAAAATTCTCTCTCGCATCACCCGCCCCACCACCGGCTTCGCGGAAATCCGCGGCCGCGTCGGCAGCCTTCTCGAAGTCGGCACCGGCTTCCACCCAGAACTCACCGGCCGCGAAAACGCCTTCCTCTCCGGCGCCATCCTCGGCATGAGCAAGTGCGACATCACCCGCAAATTCGACGAAATCGTCGCCTTCGCCGAACTCGAAAAATTCATCGATACCCCCGTCAAGCACTACTCCTCCGGCATGTACGTCCGCCTCGCCTTCGCCGTAGCCGCCCACCTCGAACCAGAAATTCTCCTCGTCGACGAAGTCCTCGCCGTCGGCGACATCCGTTTCCAAAAAAAATGCATGGGCAAGATGGATGACGTTTCTAAGGCAGGACGCACCGTCATCCTCGTCAGTCACAATGTCGGCGCCATCGGTCAGCTGTGTCATCGATGCCTGTGGTTGGAAAAAGGCTCCCTTGTGGCGGATGGACCCGTTGACGGTACAATCAACGAATACGTGAAGAGTATGGCCACTCCGCAGGAGAATCGCACTTGGGAGCGCGCTGGCACCGGGAGGGTGCGCTTTTCCGCAATCGAAGTTTGCGATCCGGACGGACTGCCCGCCGCGCACGTGCCGATGGGTTACGATTTTTGTATTCGCGCCGCCGGAATAGCGGAGGGCGCAGCGACCGAGTTTAATGTTGCCTTACAGCTGGTGACTCCCAACGGGGTTCTTGCCATGTGGGCCTACGATCAGTTCAAAACTTTTCGCGCCACTCCGCAAGGCGAGTTCTTAATTGAAATTCGCCTGCCGCAACTGCTCCTTATGCCTGGTTCTTATCTCCTGAACCTCTGGGCTGGTCGCGCAGGTCAGGAAGAGTTCGACTACGTCAAGAATGCCACGTCATTTGACGTGATTCAAAGTGACCGGATACTCGTCACCGATACGGTTACAAACCAATACGGCCTCTTTTACGGACGCCCTGAGGGAACGCAGCTAAAGTGACGCGGTATGTGGTTTTCGCCGTTTTATCACTCGCGGATTTTTGCCTCGATATGCCGGGGATCCATGAGCTAGTCACGCCTGCGTCCCTCTATTCCTTTATTGTGGCAGGTGTCTTGCTACTTGCGTGGGAGGCGCCGCTGCTCGGAAATCGCAGCATAGCAGCGATCGAACTCGCCGGTGCGCGATTCGCGGCAAGAAAAAAACTGGCAATTTTTCTCATTGCGCTGCTGCCGATACTACTACGCGTACTTTTGCTCCCAATTTATCCTCTACGTCCCCCCGGCGTTCAAGATGAATTTAGTTACTTGTTCGCTGCCGACACATTCGCCCACGGCCACCTAGCCAACCCGCCCAATCCCATGTGGGTATATTTCGATACCATCCACATCCTTCAGCATCCCGTAGTAGCCTCGAAATACCCGCCTGGCCAGGGCGCCGTACTCGCACTGGGCCAGCTCCTTGGCCATCCATGGATAGGCGTTCTGCTGAGCATGGGAGCGATGTTTGGCGCTCTTTTGTGGATGTTGCAAGGATGGTTTCCTGCTAAATGGGCGTTACTTGGCGCCGTGTTGGCGCTGTTAAGATTCGGTGTATTTAGCTATTGGATGAACAGCTATCTCGGCGGTGCTGTTGCGGCATTCGGCGGAGCGTTGGTGATGGGGGCGTATCCGCGCTGGCTGATACACCATCGACGCCGGTATGCCTTCATCTTGGGAGTCGGCGCGGCAATTTTGGCCAACAGTCGGCCGTTTGAGGGGTTCGTTCTCTGCGTACCAGTTAGCGTAGCGCTGATGTGGTGGCTGTCTCGTAACCGCGATGTTCCATGGCGCGAAGTGTCGTCGCGACTGTTCATTCCGCTCGGTACTGTGATGCTCGTCGCCTCCAGCTTCACGCTCTACTACGATTGGCGCATCACAGGAAATCCATTCCTCTTTCCGCACTCACTCGATACCCGCATCCATTGGAACATCCCGATTTTCTTTTGGGACAAAATGAAACCGCCGCTATCCTATATGAATCCCCAGTTCAGCGCCCTTTACGTCGACTGGGCCCGCGCGTTTTGCGACGATCACCTCCGCCATTTCTGGCATTATTCCTGGCTGAATTTGCTTGCCTTCAAAGACTTCTTTTTAGGGGCGGGACTGCTCATTCCCCTGTTGGCTTTACCTTCGCTTCTGCGGGCTCGCCGCACTCGCTTCTTGGTCGTACAATTCCTGTTGTTTTCCGCCGCGATAGCTTCCCTGATCTGGTTCAACCTCCACTACATCGCACCGGCAGTCGCCACGCTATTTGCACTTCTCCTCCAGATGATCCGCTATCTGCGCCGTTGGGAATTTCGTGGCAGACCTGTCGGAATCGGCCTCACGCGTGCCGTCGTCCTTTTAACTTCCCTGTCCTTTTCCATTTGTTTTCTGCATGCGGCTAGGCACCCGGATGCGCCTCCTTGTCCAGGGGAGCCCTACTTCACGCTTCCGGATCGGGCGCAGATGCTCACACGGCTTCAGTCGATGCCCGGCGAGCACCTCGTAATAGTTCGCTACTCGGAACCAAAACATAACCCCGTTATCGAATGGGTTTACAATGCGGCTGATGTGGATCATGCAAAGGTGGTCTGGGCCAGGGAGATTCCCGGTATCAGCTTGCAGCCCCTGCTTGAGTACTACAACACCAGATCAGTGTGGTTAGTGGAGGCAGACGCATCTCCGGCGCGCTTGGTTCCTTATGCTGCATCCTTGCCGCCCTCAGACAGCCATCAAGGGGTCGACCATCCTCACTGAACTCTATAGATCACCGGTGAACAGAATCAGTGCACTCCCAGTTCATTCCGAGGGCCGGCAATGAATTGTTTGAATCTCGGGTGCGGGGACCGCTTTCGCGCCGATTGGGAGAACCTGGACCACGCGCCGACGTCGCCAAGGGTCCACGCTCATGACCTGCGAAACGGCATCCCCTTTCCCGATGGAACTTTTGATGTTGTCTATCACTCCCACGTTCTTGAGCATTTTCCAAAGCGCAATGCCCCGGCTTTTGTCCAAGAATGCCACCGCGTGTTGAAAACTGGCGGGACCATCCGTGTCGCTGTTCCCGACCTTGAGCGCATCGCCCGCCTCTACCTGGAATCGCTCGAAAAAGCTTCGCTGGAAATTCCGGGGTGGGCCGACAATTACGATTGGATGCTCATGGAACTGTACGACCAGGCTGTCCGGGAAAAATCCTGCGGCGCGCTCGTGGAATATTTCAACCGGAACCCAATCCCCAATTGGGATTTCGTCCAGCAACGCTGGGGCGTCTTCGTCATTCCGCTCCTCAAAAGCATTCAACAAAACGCCGCATCTACATCCGCCTCTCCAAAACAAATCGCTTGGGGTTACATCTTTCGCCATCCAGCAGACGTGCTGCGCGGCAAGCTCCTGAGGCTTCTGTTGAGTCCCGCGGACTTGGAAGCTCTGCGAGTCGGCCGCTTCCGCAGCTCGGGTGAAATTCACATGTGGATGTATGACGCCTACTCGCTCGCTCGCCTCTTGCAGGAGGCTGGCTTCACCGATCCGCAACGCCTCGGACCTGCGGAAAGCCGTATTCCCGGCTGGGTTAGTTTTAATTTGGATACGGAGCCGGACGGTCGAATATACAAAGCCGACTCGCTCTACATGGAAGCGGTAAAGTCGTGAATCGTCCGAAAATTCTCTTTGTCGCCGCCAATGAAGGCTCCCGGTGGGGTGGCAGTGAATTTCTTTGGAGCTCCGCAGCCGACAAATTAGTTCGCCGCGGTTGCGAGGTTCGCGTTAGTGTGAAGCATTGGGACGCGCCGGTGCGTCAGGTCGAAGCCTTGCGCGAGGCAGGTTGTCGCATCTTCTATCGTCGTCCTCCCACTTTTTTTTCGCGCCTGGGACGGAAAGTCTTGCCGCTCCCGGCCTATGACCGCTCGCACTTCCACCGCGCAGCACGTGGGATGGACCTCGTCGTGATTTCTCAGGGCGGAAACATCGAAGGACTTCCGTGGATGGAATTTTCTCGTGAGACAGGCTCAAAATACGCTGTCATCGCTCAATGTGCTTCTGAGACCTGGGCGCCCGACGATGCCGCGGCGGAGAGGCTGGCCGCAGGTTATGAAGGCGCGATTCGTCCCTATTTCGTCTCAGAAGCCAATCTGGATCTTACTCGGCGTCAGTTCACAGTTTCGCTGGCCCGCGCTCAAGTCATCCGCAATCCATTCAATGTTCGATACGACGCCAGGCCTCCTTGGCCCTCCGACGAGTCAGACCGTCTATCCCTAGCGTGCGTGGCCAGGTTAGAGGTCTCCGCGAAAGGCCAGGATTTGTTGCTCGAAGTCTTAAATCTTCCCCACTGGCGTGAGCGCAACGTTCGCCTTTCGCTCGTAGGCGGAGGCATCAACGAACGTATGCTTCGTCGCCGGGCGGACCATCTAAAGTTAACCACCGTCGAGTTCCAGGGCTATTCAAATGACATCGAAGGAATTTGGGCCAGACATCACGCCCTGGTACTACCCTCCAGATGCGAAGGGTTGCCCCTTGCGATTGTGGAAGCCATGCTTTGCAGCCGCCCGTGTATCGTCACCGACGTCGCTGGAAACAGCGAAATGGTGCGAGATGGGGCTAACGGTTTTCTCGCGGCCGCCCCGACGATCAATCTGTTGGATGCCGCGCTCAATCGCGCATGGGATGCACGCTCCCGACTACGCGCCATGGGGGAAACCGCTGCAATCGATGTGCGCCGAACGGTTCCGAAGGATCCGGGAGAGGATTTCGCGCAAGAGCTGTTAAGGCTGGCGGGGAAATCGGCCGCATGACTCCGCTCGTAACCGTCATCATTGACAGCTACAACTACGGCCACTTTATTGAAGAGGCCATCGACAGCGTTCTTTCTCAAGATTTTCCCGCGGAACAAATGGAATTGTTGGTCGTGGACGACGGCTCCTCTGACGACACTGCCGAGCGCGTTCGAAAATATGGCCAGCGCGTCCAATATTTATATAAATCCAACGGTGGCCAGGCTTCTGCCTTCAATCTCGGATTCGCGCATGCTCACGGAGAGGTCGTCGCGCTCCTCGACGCCGACGACTATTTTCTCCCCGGCAAACTCAAACGCGTGCTCGCCGAATTTTCAAAGCATCCTGACGCCGGCCTGGTCTATCACCGCCTGCAGGAGTTCCACACCCGCACCGGCGAGCGTCACGACGGCTTCTTCAGCGCCCTTTCCGGAAATGTTGCCGCCAGCCGCCGCGATCTGCTTTCTTACATCCTCTATCCCAGCTCCGCCCTCGCTTTCCGGCGCAGCTCCGTTGCCTCGCTTCTTCCCATTCCGGAGCGTCTCACCATTCAGGCGGACTCGCACCTCACCGGTCTCATCATCTTCCTGGCGCCCGTCGTCGCTGTGCCGGAGTCGCTCTCCGTCTATCGCATCCACGATCACAACTTGTTCCACTCCGCGACCGCCGATATCGACGTCGAACGCACTCAGCGTCGCATGGCCACTCGCGAAATCCTTATCAGTGGTATGAAATCGTGGCTGGCTGCCAATGGGCGGGATCTGGCTGACTCTGATTTGCACGCTCTCTTTATGCAGTGGCGGCTGACCCAGGAGGGCGACGAGTTCCAACTAGATCCCCCCGGCCGCCTGCGCCTCTTCCGTCACCTCTGGCAATACAACACCTATTTTCGACCGCGCCTCACCCCGCGCCACCTGGCCGTAAATTACGCCCAAGCCTTTGCCTCCCTGCTCCTGGGCTACGACCACCTCGATCGCTTCGACGACTGGTACCAGCGCGCCCGCCGCCTGCTACGGACCCCTCCTTCCACTTAGCCGCGCAAGTTCCAGTACCCCTCAGTAACTTTACCCACACTCACCATATGTTTACTCACTGAGTACTTAAAACTAATAGAAGAACGTCGATATGATCCGCCGCACTATGTCTGCTAGTCCGCTGCTCGGTCTCGATTCGCCAATCGGCCCCGAATGCTTTGGCTCGCTCCTCGCACGGGGGCTGCCTCCCCGGCCTGTGGCGGCAGCTTCGAGCGCAATCTGAAATGCTCACCATCTTCACTACCGCCAAGCCCTTTCGCGGGCATTTCGAAATCATTCAGCGCAATGCGCTGAAAAGCTGGACGCTTCTTCATCCCGATATACAAATTATCCTTTTCGGCGATGACCCAGGCGCGGGAGAGATCGCGCGCGACCTGCGCATACAGCATCAGCCGTTCGCGTTGAAGACCGCCTATGGCGCCATGCGCGTCGATTACATGTTTGCCAGGGCGCAGGAACTCTCGCGCTTCAATCTCTGCTGTTACATCAATTGCGACATTATTCTTCTGCAGGATTTCTGCGCCGCGCTCCGGCGCACCGTGGCTGCCTATCCGCATTTTCTGATGGTCGGCCGCCGCTGGGACCTCGACATTACCGAGCCTCTGCCCTTCCATGCCCCGGATTGGCAGGCGCGCTTAGCACAGCAAGTTAGACAGTCCGCCAGACAGCGCACCCCGGACTGGATCGACTATTTTGCGTTTTCCCGCGGTGTCCTCGGCCGAAATCTTCCTCCCCTCGCAATCGGCCGTCCGTTCTGGGACAACTGGCTGGTTTGGAAGGTGCTCGCGGCCTCCAAACCAGTAGTCGATGCCTCTGAAGTCGTTCTCGCGGTGCACCAGAATCACGATTACAGCCACCATCCCCAGGGGGAAAAGGGCGTCTGGCACGGCGAAGATCAGCGGGTAAACTTTCAGTTGATTGGCGGTCATGGCCACCTGCGCACCATCGCCAACGCGCCGTACCGGCTCACGCCATCGGGATTTGCGCCAAACCGGCTTCACCGAATCCATTACTGGCTCACTCGAGGAAAGCACTTTGGCATTTTGGTCGTCACCAAATTTCAAAGTTACGTCTGGCACCCCATCCTCGATTTCACGCGGCCCCTACGCAATGCCGTGGGACTTCGCAGGAGCAGCATCGAGTGATCTTGCGCGTGTGCGGTATCCCTCACTCCCATGCCGACATCTCTATCGTTATGAGTAACCTACGCGCGTAATCTTTCGTCGGCACCCCAGACCGTCCAGCATCCCCTGCATACTTAAACCTTTTATAATCTATATGATTCGCGAATGTACCCTCCAACCCCTTTACTGTCTATATGTTCCATCATAACGTACCGGGGGTGGGTGGTTTCCCACGATTATGGTTAACCTCCCTCTTCCGTAGACCTCGCTTCGCCGTTCATTCCGCCGATCGCCAAAATTCCTGACCGAGCACTTTTGACTTTTCACCCGTAATCGCTATCGTCTCCCTTTCGGAAATTCCCCCCAACTTCCCGGAATGCTCTTGGAGAACTCACAATGAAACCGTTCGCAGCCCTGGTCCTCGCAATGATCGCAGCAATGCTTCCCTCCGCAATTCGCGCGCAACAGCCCAGCTCCAAGACGTATGTACTCAAGGCTGCGCGCATGTTTGACGGCAAGAGCAACGCCCTCGCGACCCCCGGTCTGGTCGTCGTCACCGGCGGCAAAATCACCGCCGTCGGCGCCGGCGCCACAATCCCCGCTGACGCAGAGGTCATCGATCTCGGCGACGCCACACTGCTTCCCGGATTCATCGACGCCCACACGCACCTCACCATGCAGTACCGCGAGGACTACACCAAAGCGATGCTCCAGAGCCTGCAGCTCACCATCCCGGAAAAGGCCATCGATGCCACCGTCAACGCGCGCGTCACGCTCATGGCCGGCTTCACCACCGTGCGTGACGTCGGCTCCGAGGACTATCTCGACGTCGGCTTGCGCAACGCCATCGACAAAGGCGTCGTTCCTGGACCGCGCATGCTGGTCTGCGTGCACGCCATCGGCGCCACCGGTGGTCACTGCGACGAAACCGGCTTTCGCGCCGGCGTCTTTGGCAAGGAGACTGGTCCGGAAGAAGGCGTCGTCAATGGTGCGGACCAGGCGCGCTACGCCGTGCGCCTCGCGCATAAGTATGGGGCGACCATTATCAAAACCTGCGCCACCGGCGGAGTTTTGTCGCTGGCGGATTCCGTGGATACGCCGCAACTGACGCAAGCGGAGCTGGATGCGATCGTTGACGAAGCGCATGCGTTGAGATTAAAAACGGCGGCGCACGCGCACGGCGCGGAAGGCGCGAAGCGCGCCATTCGCGCGGGGATTGATTCCATCGAACACGGCTCGTTTCTGGATGACGAAGCCCTGGATATGATGAAACAGCGGGGCACGTACTACGTTCCGACGCTCATGGCGATTCAAGGACTTTCCGAGCAAATTGCGAAGGGCGTGGCCATCCCTCCGGCGATAAAAGTGAAGGCAGACTTGGCGATCGCCTCGTTGCACCAAACTTTTCAGAAAGCGCTGGCGAAAAACATCAAAATTGGATTGGGCACGGACGCAGCGGTTTATCCGCACGGGCGCAACGCGGAAGAGTTTCACCAAATGGTGGACTTAGGGATGAAGCCGGTGGACGCGCTGAGAGCGGGAACTTCCTCGGATGCGGACCTGCTCGGTTTGTCGGCGAAGATAGGAACTCTGGAAATAAACAAATTTGCCGATGTGGTCGCGGTTCCCGGCGACCCAATCCAAAATATTCGCCAGACGGAGCACGTCTTTTTTGTGATGAAAGAAGGCGTGATTTACAAAAACGATGGTGCCGCAAAGTAGCGGCGCCCTCCCGAGGTCCGCGTTTTTTCTTCAGTGTTTTTCGAAAGGCCTCAAGCCTCTAGCTTGAAGCGCGTGGAGGCCAGCCGATAAAGCCGGCGCCAGAGCAGGCGATTGATCAGCACCACCACCGCGGCCATGATCAGCGTAGAGGCCAGCAAAATATCAAAGCGGCCGGAATCGCTGGCGCTGGCGATGGTGCTACCGAGGCCGGGGACGGAAACGATGCGGCCCTGGAAATGAAAATATTCGGCGATGATGCTGGCGTTCCAAGCGCCGCCGGAAGCGGTGACCATGCCGGTAACCAGGTAGGGAAAAATTCCGGGGAGAATGAGGAAGCGCCAGCGGTCCCAGGAACCGAAATGAAAGATGTGCGCGGCTTCCTTAAGATCGGTGGGAATGGCCATGGCGCCGGCGATGACATTGAACAAGATGTACCACTGAGTGCCCAACAGCATGAGCAGCATGGCGGCGATTTCCAATCCGCCGCGCAGCCGAATCAGGAATAACAAAATTATCGGAAAGAGCGCGGTCGCGGGAATGGAAGCAGCCATTTGCGCCAATGGCTGCGCGATGCGCGAAAACTTTGGATTGGAGCCGATGTATACGCCTACGGGAACGGTCCACAGCGCGCCGAGGAGTAACGCAGCGTTGACCCGCAGAAAGGTCAACGCTGCGCTGCGCAGCAAATCAACGTAATCTTCCGGGTGCAATTGCGCAAGTTCCAGCGTGGCGTGATAGAGGGCCAAAGCCAGTCCCGCAAGGGCCACGCCGGCCAGGAAATATCCGAGCCATTTACGCGGTTTTCTCTGCTTCGGCGCGGAGAAGCTGGCGGCCGCGCGGCGCGCCCCGACGGCCAGCGACAGCGTGATCCAATTGATGAGCGGGCTGAGCAGCAGGCGATATAAGCGAATGACGATGGATGCCCGGCCGAGCAGGCTCAACAAGCTGGCCTGGGATTGACCGGCGCTTTCCACTTGCTCGAATTTGAATTTATCGGCCCAGACGATCACCGGGCGCCAAATCAATTGATCCAGTAAAACGATCACGGCAATCATGGCGGCCAGTCCCCATAGGATGGCGCGGGTGTCTCCATGGCTTGCGGCGGTTTGCAAAAATGAGCCCAGGCCGGGCAAACGGAAATCGCGTGGCCCAAGCACGAACATTTCGCAGGCCATCAGGAAAAACCAGCCGCCGGCGACAGACATCATGGAATTCCAAACAAGGCCGATGGTGGAGAACGGCAAATCGAGCTCCACGAAACGCTGCCAGCCGCTGAAGCGATAGATGATGGCGGCTTCGCGCAATTCGCGCGGCTGCGTTTTCAGCGAGGAGTAAAAACTGAAGGCGATATTCCAGACCTGTCCGGTGAAGATCAAAAGGATGGAGCCAAGTTCGACGCCGATCTGGCTGTGCGGGAAAATAGCCACCATGGCAAGCATGACGCCGGGCAAAAAGCTGAGCACCGGAATGGACTGCAGAATATCGAGCAACGGGACCATCACCACTTCCGCACGGCGCGATTTCGCGGCGATGTATCCGTACGCCAGCGCGAAAAGCAAACTGAGCACGTACGCAACGCCGATGCGCACGAGAGAATAGAGGGCGTAAAGCGGAAGAATGCGGGGGTCTTGAGAGATGTGCGCTTGCGCGGTTACCGGGCCAAGCCAGGAACGCCCGATGGCGTAAACGCCGTAAATGGCGGCAAAAATGAAGAGGAAGATGGTGATGTCGATCAGAAAAGCGAAACTCCAGCGCGAGCCGGCGGGCCGCTGCTGAGCGGGCGGAATCGGCGTGGTTGATTGCGGGACGGTCGCGGTTAAGGGCAAGGGCGATCAAACCTCGGTAAGCGTCAGCTTGCCGGTAGCGGCGTCGTAGTCAAACAATTCGGCGTAACGGCCCCACTGGATGGCGGTTTCCAGCTGCCGGCGCGCTTCATCCTCGCTGAAGTGCTCGTCGAGCAGGTCGCGAAAGAATTCGTCGGAAAGAGTGCGGTCGGCCTTGGCTTTGAGAGATTGCTCCATCTGGCGAAGCAGGGGGACATTGGCGAGGGCGGCTTTGCGAAAAATGGCTTTGCGCGCCTGAATATCGGCTTGGGCAAACTGCAGGCCCAAGGGAGTGATGATGGCATCGCCTTCTTCGACACGCAGCATACCGAGGAGCGAGGAAGTGTCCACCGTAGGAAGCAGGGCGTCGACCTCGAGACTGAGCTCGCCCGCGAGTTTATGCAGATCGATGCGTCCGCCGAGATCGGCGAGAATTTCCAGAAGTCCGGCGGCGCCTCCAGGACGCGTGTGCGGAAGCATCATCTGTTTGTGGGCCACGGGTTTTCCGGCGGCGCTTCCCGAAGCCGCGGTGACAAAGGTGTGCTCGTCCGGGCGAGTGAGCACGCGGTAGATATCGTCGACCAGAGAGATAAATTCGGGGGCCTTGCGGTCGCGGGGATGAGGAAGGGTCACGGTGAAATCGGCGTGGATGTGAGCGGGATTGCGGCCGAGAACGATGATGCGATCAGCGAGGATCACGGCTTCTTCGATATTGTGCGTGACGATGAAAATGGCGCGAGTGGGAATTTTGTGTTCCAGCCAGAGCTCAAGAAGTTCGCCGCGCAGAGTCTCCGCGGTGAGAACGTCCAACGCGGAAAAAGGTTCGTCCATAAACAGGACTTCCGGTTCCACAACCAACGCGCGAGCTACGCCAACGCGCTGCTTCATGCCGCCGCTCAGCTCCTTGGGATAGGCACTTTCAAAACCATCGAGACCCACGGCGTCGATAATGCGCAGGGCGCGTTTGTGGCGCTCGATGGTGGGCATGCCGCGGGCTTCCAGCGGGGCTTCGACGTTTTCGAGAACGGTGAGCCACGGGAAGAGGGCAAAACTTTGAAACACAATAGAGACGTTGGGGTGTTCGCCCCGCACGGGTTGGCCGTGCCAGAAAACTTCTCCGGCGCTCGCCGGCGAAAGGCCAGTGAGCATCCGCAGCAGGGTGGATTTGCCGCAGCCTGAGGGGCCGAGCACGGCGATGATTTTGCCGGGGTAGACGGCGAGGTCGGTGGCGGAGATGACCTGGATGCGGGTGCCATCGGGCTGAGGATAGAATTTCTCGAGTTTCCGGGCTTCGATAATAGGCTCGGTGTCGGCGAGCTTCGGCGCGACGGTGGTGCCGGGGGTCATGTTCGCGGTGCTCATGAGAGCGTGTATTATCGCTCAACTGCGTGGCGGGCGAACAGCAGGGATGCGCAAGGAGCGCGTCGCTGCCCGTTGGTTACCCGGTTTGTTACTGAGACATGAACATCGTGCGACCGCGCACACAAGCAGGATGAGAAGGAAGGAATGAGCGAAGATTTGGGCACGCTGATTGTGACGGGCGGCAGCCGCGGCATCGGCGCCGCGATTTCGCGCATGGCGGCAGCGCGCGGCTACGCGGTAGCCGTCAACTATCAGTCCGACCAGGCTTCCGCGAACGCGGTGGTGGAAGAAATTCAGCGCAATGGCGGGCGCGCCGCGGCAATTCATGGGGACGTGGGGGTGGAAGGAGACGTTCTCAGATTATTCGAAACCGCCGAAGAAACGCTTGGCTCGCTTTCCGCACTCGTCAACAACGCCGGCATTACCGGGGGATTTGCGCGAGTCGATTCCGTGAAGGCCGCAGTGCTCGAACGCCTAATGGCGGTAAACGTGACCGGCGCGATTCTTTGCGCGCGTGAGGCGGTGAAGCGGCTCTCCACCAAACATGGCGGTCGCGGCGGCGCGATCGTGAACATCTCTTCTCGTGCGGCACAATTGGGCTCGCCGGGCGAATGGGTGCACTACGCCGCATCGAAAGCCGCGATTGACGCGCTCACGATCGGCCTTGGCCGGGAGGTAGCCCAGGAAGGAATTCGTGTGAACGCCGTCGCTCCGGGCCTAGTGGAAACGGACATCCATGCTGCGAACGGCGATCCCGGACGTCTGGCACGTTTGACGCCGACGATTCCCATGGGCCGCGCGGGCACGGCAGAGGAGATCGCGGAAGCGGTTCTCTGGCTCCTCTCGCCGGCGGCTTCCTTTGTGACCGCGACCATCCTCAATGTGGGCGGTGGCCGCTAACGCGGTGGTGCTCTGGATGGTGAAGTGAGCCCACAGTGTAGAATTGTTTACGCGATGCGGCAGGCCGGACGTTTTGACCGGGCACGAGTTGCGTTAGAAACGCCTGCGGTTGAGGACCAGGGATTGCGGGCAACGTCGATTCCAACCATCCAGCAAAGTGAGTGCGTGCAAAATAATCCGAAGATCGTTCCGTCGAGAAGCGAGTGGATCCAGGCGGTGGGGATTTGCCTGGGGATTGCGCTGCTGGTGGTGACGCCTTTTTTCGTGCAGGGACTGGCTTCCGGGCACGATTTCGAGTTTCATGCAGCGTCCTGGCTGGATGTGGCCGGGCAATGGAAGGAAGGGATTCTTTTTCCGCGGTGGATGGAGTGGGCGAATCAAGGGTTCGGGGAGCCGCGATTTATATTTTATCCGCCGCTTTCGTGGATGCTGGGTGGGGCGCTCGGTTCGGTGATGCCGTGGAATGCCGTGCCGGTGGTGTTTATCGTGCTGGTGCAGACGATCGCGGGATTGTGTGCGTTTGCGCTGGGGCGCGCGGTGACCTCGCGAGGCGGGGCGCTTTTCGGGGCGGCCTGTTACGCGGCGAATCCTTATGCGCTGCTGGTGGTTTACATGCGGAGCGATTTTGCGGAGCAACTGGGGACGGCGTTTCTTCCGTTGTTGCTGCTGCTGGCGTTGCGGGTTAGCGGGATATTGCGCGGAGGACCTGAAGAACCTCGGGAGGGTTCAAATCTTGCCGAGACGGGGCGCAGCAGTTCCGCGCCCCTAGAAAAGCGAAATCGCCACCTTGTTTGGTTCGCGGTGGTGTTTGCGGTGGTATGGCTCGCTAATGCGCCTGCCGGGGTGATGGCCAGCTATGCGATGGCGCTGGTGTTTGCGTGGGCTTCGCTGAGCGCGAAGTCCTTTGTGCCTGGTTTGCGCGGCGCGGCGGGATTGGCGCTGGGATTGGGGCTCGCGGCATTCTATGTGATTCCGGCGGCTTACGAGCAGCGGTGGGTCAGCATCGAGCAGGTGGTGGGTCCGGGGCTGCGGCCGGTGCAAAACTTTTTGTTTACGCTGACCGAGGATCCGGAGCATAACTGGTTTAACTGGATCGCCTCGGGAGTGGCGATTCTGCTGGTGGTGGTGACAGGCATTGCCGCGGTGCTCGGGCATCGCAAGCCGATTCCGAGGGAGGCTGCGGGAACGCGAGAGAAGCAACAAGAAAAAAGCTGGAACGCGGTGCTGGTTTTGGCCGCAGTGGTCACGCTGCTGATGCTGCGGATCAGTAATGTGGCCTGGAGCTTGCTGCCGAAACTGAGATTCGTGCAATTTCCGTGGCGATGGATGGTGGTGCTGGGGGCGTGTTACGCGTTTTTTCTGGCGTGCGCATTTGGGCAGTCACGGCGCGGATGGATTTTGATTGCGGCGGCAGCGGCCTTGAGCATTGGGACCGCGGGATTGCTGATTCCGCAGGCCTGGTGGGATACGGAAGATCTACCGGCGCTGCGGGCGGCGATGGCGAACGGCACCGGATTTCTTGGAACGGATGAGTACGATCCGCGCGGCGATGATCACTATAGTTTGGCGGCGAAAGCTCCGCAGGCCGTGGTGCTGAACGCGGAGGATGCCGACGATCCCGCGCCGAAAGCGGATGTGACCGTTGAGAAATGGACGGCTGAAGAAAAAAAATTGCGGGTCTCGTCAACCGAGCCGGCACGCGTCGCACTACGGCTGCTGGACTATCCGGGTTGGCGGGTACAGGTGAATGGACAGCGAGTGACGCCGCAACACCCGGACGAAACTACGCAGATGCTCGTCGCGGTAGGGGCCGGAGAATCGATTATTTGGGCGCGGTTTTTGAGGACAGGAGATCAGACTCTGGGCATGGTGGTGACACTGATCAGCGTGGTCATGGCGATAGGAATTTTATTTTTGCCGCGGCTCCGAAACTACCGAGCTTTGCAGCATGTTCACTTTTAGCGGGTCAAATAAATTGTCGACCGGGAGATTAAATTTATGACGCAGAAAAGAGTTTTGAAATACTTGGTGGCGGTGATGTGTACGGCCGCGAGCTCTCCCATGATGGCGCAGAGCAATCTTGAACCTCCGGCCGGCCAGCAGGCGGTTCTTACCGTGAAGGGCGAAGGCGTGCAGATTTACGCTTGCAAGAATGTGGCGGGCGCTGCGCAGTGGGTTTTTCAGGCGCCCGAGGCAAAATTGTTGGATGCTGCGGGCAAAGAAATTGGGACGCATGGGGCTGGGCCGATCTGGAAGAGCGCGGACGGAAGCCTGGTGAAGGGTCAATTGGTGGCGAGCAACAAGGCTCCCGAGGCCGGCGACATTCCCTGGTTATTATTGAAAAGCAGCGGTCATGAGGGGGACGGGGTGCTGAGCAAGGTTGAATATATTCGGCGATCCGAGACGCATGGCGGAGTAGCGCCGAGCAGCGGTTGCGACAGCGGACATTTGGATGCCACGGCGCGAACAGCGTATTCGGCGACGTACACGTTTTATGCTTCCAAACCGTGAGATCTTGACGGCCGGGCGCTGAGGCTTGGAGCATCGAAGAAGAACTTAGAGGGAAGAACTTACAGGCCGGTCTGAAGACCGGCGCCTACAAAAGCAATACCCTCAGCGACGATCGACGGCCGGGTGGCGAATGTCCTGGCCCTGGACGATGTAGATTACGTCTTCGGCGATGTTGGTGGCGTGGTCGCCGATGCGTTCGAGGTTTTTGGCGACGAGAATCAATTCAAAGGCGGGAAAAACCACGCTGGAATCGCCCATCATGTAGGTGAGGAGTTCGCGGAAAATCTGATCGCGGTAGTGGTCGACCTGATCGTCGCTGGCGAGGACCTTTTGCGCGAGCTCGACGTCACGGCGCACCACGGCGTTGAGGGCTTGCCGGACCTGTTCTTCGGCCAATTCACTCATGCGGGGCAGGTCAACGTAGGGCTTTACGCGCGGGTGACGCAAGATGCGCAGTGCGCCTTGCGCGATGTTAACGGCCTGGTCGCCGATGCGTTCGAGATCGTTGTTGATGCGCGAGACGGCCAAAACGAAGCGGAGATCGGCGGCCATCAACTGGTGCAGCGCGAGGAGTTGCACTACGCGGTCATCAATTTCCAGCTGGAGTTCGTTGATGGCGGACTCTTCTTCGAGAGTGCGCTTGGCGAGGGCTTCGTCGGAGTCCAGAACGGAGTGCACGGACTGGTGGACGGCGCGCTCGGCGAGGCTGCCCATCCAGAGGAGGCGCTCTTTGACTTCGTTGAGATCTTTTTCAAAATGCCGTTCCATGGCGTCCTTCCTGTGATTCCGCTGGTGCCGATTTGGTGATGTTGCAAAAAGCCGAGTCCCCGCTGCGCTCGGAATGACAGAAATTAAAATTTACGTACAGCTGAGCGTAGCGCATTTTTTGCGCGGCGGAGAAAAAATCAACCAAAGCGCCCGGTGATGTACGCCTCGGTACGCGGATCCGTGGGCGTAGTAAAGAGATGCGGCGTGGGGGTGAACTCGATGAGCTGGCCGGTGAGCAGAAAGGCGGTGTAGTCGCTGACGCGGGCGGCTTGCTGCATGTTGTGGGTGACGATGGCGATGGTACAAAGATCTTTAAGCTGGACGAGAAGTTCTTCAATTTTGGCGGTGCTGATGGGGTCCAGCGCGGAGCAGGGCTCGTCGAGCAGCAGGACTTCGGGTTCGACAGCGAGGCCGCGGGCGATACAGAGACGCTGTTGCTGGCCGCCGGAAAGTTCGTAGGCGGACTTGTGCAGGTGGTCCTTCACTTCATCCCAGAGCGCGGCGTGGCGAAGGCTCTTTTCGACGGCGTCGGCAAGAGTGAGTTTAGAGCCGTTGATGCGCAGACCGTAGGCGACGTTGTCGAAGATGGATTTGGGGAAAGGGTTGGGGCGCTGAAAGACCATGCCGACGCGGCGGCGGAGCTGCGTGACGTCTTGCGCGAGAATGTTTTGATTGTCGAGCAGGATTTCGCCTTCGAGGCGCGTGTGGCGCACGGTTTCGTTCATGCGGTTGAAGGTGCGCAGGAGCGTGGACTTGCCGCAGCCAGAAGGGCCGATGAGGGCGGTAACTTTGTTGGAGGCGATGCCCAGACTGATGTCGAAGAGCGTTTGCTTGGGCCCATAGAAAAAATTGACGTGCGAAACGGTCATGCGCATGGAAGCCGCGGAGGGCATTTCGCGGCTGGGAAGTGAACCGCTCGGGGGAGCTATGTTTACGGGCAAAGGCGACCTCACAGAAGCGTTCATCGTTATTACGTCCTTGGAATCGAAACGCCGCGCGCGAGGATGGCGCGGGCAATAATATTTACAACAAGAATCAGGCCGAGAAGAACCAGACCTGCGGCCCAGGCCTGACGATGCCAGTCGTCATAAGGAGAAATGGCGTAGGTGTAAATCATCACCGGGAGCGAGGCGGTGGGCTGTCCCCAACCGGGACTCCAGAAGCGGTTGCCGAAAGCGGTGAAGAGGAGCGGAGCAGTTTCGCCGGCAACGCGAGCGAGGGCGAGCAAGATGGCGGTGATGATGCCGCGATAGGCAGCGGGCACGATGACGGAAGCGATGGTTTTCCATCTGCTGGCGCCGAGAGCCATAGCGCCTTCGCGGAGGGCGCCGGGGACGGCCTGGAGGAATTGTTCCGTGCTGCGCAGCGTGATGGGAATCATCATGAGCGCCAGGGCGAAGGAGCCGGCAAGCGTGGAATAGTGTTTGAAGGGCAGGACGACCAAGGCGTAAGCGAAGATACCGATGACGATGGAAGGCACGCCGTTTAGCAGGTCAGCGGCATAGCGCACGATGAAGGCGATGGCGCCGCCGCTGAACTCAGCGAGATACACGCCGCCCAGGAAACCTACCGGCACACCGATGAGCGAGGCGAGTAAAAGAAGCTTGGCGCTGCCGACGATGGCGTTGGCCATGCCGCCGCCGGATTCGCCGACGGGCGTGGGAAGCTTGGTGAAAAAGGCCCAGTTGATGGAGGTGCCGCCGTGATAGACGAGATAGCCGAGGATAAAAAATAATACGGAGACGGTGATCAAGGCGGCGAGGCCGGTCATGCCGAGCATGAAGCCGCTGACGAATTTGCGATAGCGCAGACGGGCGGTCATGTGCGCCCCATTTCGCTGCCGCGTTGCGCGGTGAGGACGATGAGCAGGCGCGCGAGGCCGTTGAGGACGAAAGTGAGGATGAAGAGGACTAAGCCGAGCTCGATAAGCGACTGCAGATACAGATCGCCGGTGGCTTCGCTGAACTCGTTGGCGATTACCGCGGCGATGGAATAGCCGGGGGAGAAGAGCGAAGCGCTAATGGTGGGGGTGTTGCCGATGACCATGGTGACGGCCATGGTTTCTCCGAGGGCGCGTGCCAGCGCCAAAAAGATGGAGCCCATGATGCCGGTGCGGGCGAAGGGCACGACGACTTTCCAAGTGGATTCCCAGTGCGTGGAACCGAGGGCGAGGGCCGCTTCACGCTGGTCGCGCGGAACGGAGAGAAGCACTTCGCGCGAGACGGATACAATGTAAGGAATCACCATGATGGCCAGGACAATGCCGGCGGTGAAGAAGCCGACACCATAAGCGGGGCCTTGGAAAAGCGGGAGAAAGCCCAAAGTGGATTTCAGGAAGGGCTGAATATATTCGCGCATCAGCGGCACGATGATGAAGACGCCAAGCAGACCGTAGATAACGCTGGGAACGGCGGCGAGCAGATCGATGAAGAATTGCAGCGTGTCGGAGATTTTTTGCGGCGCGAGTTCGGCGAGGAAGATGGCCGCGCCGATGCCTAACGGGACGGCGATGGCGAGCGATACGAAGGCGGTGACGAGCGTACCGTAGATGAAGGGAAGAGCGCCGAAGTCGCCTGCATTGGGGTCCCAGGTGGAAGTAGCGAAAAAGTGGAAGCCGAATTTGTGACGCGGCAGCGCAGAGCCGCGCCAGAGTTCAAACACCAGCAAGAGCGTGATGAGAACAACGCTGGCGGCGAAAATAAACGTGATGATGCGGGCGATCTCATCGCCTTCGCGCAGCTTGCTGAGAAAGGAACGCGAGCCCGATAGCGGGCCCGCATTCGGAACTGTGGTGGTGGCTGCCAATTGGTCTACCTGTTTTTCAAACTACGCTGCCGGCCGATCAGTTCGCAAAGGGAAGCTACTGAATTTTGTCGATGGCCTTCAACTCCTTCGCGACCACTTCCTTGGGAAGCTTGGCGTACGACAGATTTTCCGCGAAGGACTGTCCGTCGGTGATGGCCCACTTGATGAAGCCTTTGAGGGCATCGCGCTTGGCGGCGTCAGCAAATTTTGCAGGCATCAGCAGCCAGGTGAAGCTCGAAATGGGATACGCGGTCTTGCCGGGGGCATCGGTGATGGACACGCGGAAATCGTCTGGCATCGTTTTCGCAGCACCCGCGGCAGCCGCGCTCACCCCATTAAAGTCGGCTTTGATGAAAGCGCCGGAAGAGTTCTTCACGCTCCCGTAGTCAATTTTGGTCTGCACCGCGTAAATCAGTTCAACGTAGCCTATAGCGCCGGGCGTCTGTTTGATGAGTCCGGAGACGCCTTCGTTCCCTTTGCCGCCGAGACCCACGGGCCAGTTGATGGACGCGCCCTTGCCCGGCTTGGTGTTCCAACTCGGGCTGACCTTGGAAAGATAATCGGTCCAGATGTAGGTGGTGCCGCTGCCCTCCGAGCGGTGCACGACCACAATATCGGTGGAGGGGAGCTTCACGCCGCTGTTCGCGCCGGCGATGGCCGGGTCATTCCATTTCGTAATGCGGCCAAGAAAAATTCCGGCGAGCGCTTCGGGCGTAAAATTCAACGCGGCACTTACGCCGGGAACGTTGTAAATGGGAACGACGGCGCCGAGCACGGTGGGGAAATGCAGAACGCTGGACCCGTGCTTATCCGAATAGGATTTGAGCTGGTCGTCGTTCATGGGCACGTCGGAAGCGCCAAAATCCACAGTGCCCTCAGTGAGCTGCTTAATGCCCGCACCGGAGCCGACCGATTGATAATTGATCTGAAGGTTGCCAAATTTTTTATGGTACTCATCGAACCATTTGGAATAAATGGGATAGGGAAAGGTGGCACCCGCGCCATTGATTAGCAACGCCCCTTGGGCCCAAACCATGCTCGTAAGGGCTAGAACCACGACCAGCAAGCCAGCAAATCGCTTCATGCGTTATCTCCGTCCAAAACTAATCTTCCTGAGATTGTTTAGTGTCTCTCTCAGGTGTTACGGGATTGTTACAACGGCAGGGAAATTTGAGAGATAGATGCGAGAATGGACAAGTATCCTGTGGCTAAGCCTATTTGTATGATTGGTTTAAGCCGGGCTCAGGGCGCCAATGGAAAGAGGGCGGCTCAGTATCGAGCCGCCCTCTTCGTCGTTCAAAGCCGCCACTTCCCGAACTACGGGAGGTAGTAGCGAAGCGAGGTAAAGAGCATGTTGTCGACGCCCTTGGGGTCATAAGACACGCCGCCGGTGACGCCGGACCACGCATCCTTCCAGAGGTACGAGTACTGCATACCAAATTGGAAGCGGCCTTTCGAGCCCTGGTAAAACTTGTACCAGAATCCGACAGTGCCTTCCTGGATGACGCGGATATCGCCCGCGCAGTCGGTTCCACCTGTTGACGGGTTGAAGTCGTTCGTCGGCACGCCTTCCGTGGAGCAGAGCGAGTCGTTGGCGGCAACGTTGCCGTATCCGCCGATACCGGTGGTGGAGATTTTGGTGGTAGTGGTGCCGGGAATGGCGATCGGATTACCAGCCGTTACTGGAATGCCGGCGGTTTTGGTAACCGTGACGGAGTCATAGCCAGAATAGCCTGCGCGCCACGCGTACTCTGCGCCGTAGTAGGCGTAGAGGTCGAGTTTGGGAGTGGCGTGCCATTCAAGCCTTCCTAGCCCCTGAGCGCCACGAATCAGCGCGAGCGTGCCGTCGGGACGAGCCGTCGCGTCAGCAAGTTGTGAACCACCATAACGGTTGATGCCATCGCCAGCCACGGCCTTAAGACCAAAATCCAGTTTCTTGCCGAAGAGGGACCACAGAGCGCTGGCGCCGAGGCCGCCACCGGTGCTGCTGTTGTTCGTGGCGCCGAAACTGCTAACAACCGTTGGAGTAGCCGATGTGCAATTCCCGGTTAGGACGGTCGGCGTAGTTGGGGGATCGGTGTCGTTTGCGTTGGTACCGACGACGCCGCAAGGATAGATGCGATCGCGGAAGAAGCTGACGATGCCGAACAGTTCATAGTGTCCGAAGCCAGGATCGGCAGCGGCCTTGAAAATGAGGTCCGGAGCCTTGTTTACCGTGTAGCCGGTAGAGTCAAAGGCGTTGTAGAGGCCCGCCCCGGAACCAGGAGAGTTGAGGAAGAAGTTTCCGGTCGTGGCGGTCGTAGCGCCGGAGGTAAGAATCGTCGAGGCCGCAGCGGTGTCGTTGACGGTGGTGACGGTGGAAAAGCCGCGGCCGCCGATGGTGGCCTGGGGACCCTCGACCGACATGCCGAGAGCGAATTTGCCGCCAAAGTCCTTCACGATACGGAAGCCGTACTGCCGTGCCCAAGTCCAGCCCACCACGTAATTGGGGTCAATCATCAACGGGGTATTTTCCTGACGATTGAAAATGCCCTTCTTATCCTCCGCCGCCAAGCTCCACTGCTGACCGCCGGTGATGATCCAGCCGTTATTCCAGGCGGCCTGTGCAAACAATTGGCGCTGCCGGAAGACGTAGCTATTGGTCTGGCGATTGTTGGAAGTGGTGCCAGCGCCGAGAAAATCAGCTTCGACGTAACCGCTCAGAGTTGCCGAGCTGACTTTACCCTGCACCAGCATGCTGAGGCGGCTCTGGCGGCCAGTGAAGGCGTTTTCGGTGACATGCGAGAGATCATTGGATTCGAAGGGAATGCCGGTAAAAGGCGTGGCGATATCGCCACCCGTGGCGCGATTGCGGAACACGGTTTCTGCCGCGAGGAATCCGCCAGGCGTTATGTTGACGCCCTTGTAGCGGATAGCGACGGGTCCGTCATCGGAGTTTGCCAATTGTGAAGCGCCGGAGTTCGCGGCGGCGACCGTAGTTACCAGCGCGTCGTTGCTAGTCTTCAGCGCGGTGACGGAGGAGGTGAGAGCCTCCGTGTTGCTCGTGGCCGCGGCAGAAGCAGCGACAGCTTCCGTAGCTTTGGAGCTGGCGGCGGAGGCCTTGGAGTTGGCGGCGGCGGCTTCTTCGCGGGCCGCGTCAATCTGACGGTCGCGCTTGGCCAGCTCTTCCTTCAGCAATTGCAGCTCTTCCTGCTGCGATTGCAACGCTTGCCGCAACGCTTCTATCTCGGCGGCTATTTCCGCGCTGGACTTCTCCACGGGCTTGGCTGTGGAAGCCGGTTTCGGTTTAGCAGGTTGCGGATCGGAGTCTTTCGGTGTATCAGCCAAAGCTGTTCCGCAAACCAGGAACAGCGATAGTGTTAGTGCAGCGAATTTGTTCATTGCCTCTCTCTTTAGTTTGAAGATTTCGAGTATGCCGAACTTTTTTGCGTACCACCCCGCATGGAAGGTAAACGGCCCGTCTTACAGTTACATGAACCAAATGTGAATATCCTGTAACAAAGGCCGGGCACCCACAAGTAAAGCTAATGCTTTTAGTGGCTTACGAAACGACCGGGAGAGAGCGACTAGTACGCAAGGGCGTAAATACGCCGACGACACTCGGTCAAAAACGAAATTCTATCTTTCCTCAACATATGAAACACGCTCGTCTCGGAGTGTTCGTTTTCAGTGCGAATATGGCGCGCGCCAGCAGAATTTGCGTCAAGGTCCAGGGACCATCGGTACGAAACTGTACGCGTCCCAGATATCCTTCCCCGCCTCAAAATCGGTAATTCAATTCCGTATAACCGAGTGCGCCGTTGCTATTGTCTGGATAGATGTTCTTGATGACCTGCCCGTCCTGTGCCCAACCGAAGTACAGCGTTAGTGAAAGTCCATGACTAAACTTGCAATCACCGCTGATGTCGTAGAGATTGGCGAGCTTGATGTCTCCGCCGGAAGGACGGCCCTGAAATCCAAAAGTCCACGGCTGAAACGCGCCGCCGCCCGAGTACCACAGATCCTTACTGCTGGACAGCCAGAGGCCGTGAACATCGCTCCGTATCGTCAGGTTTTTTCCGGGTCGCAACACTACCTCGCCAAAAACATCCGTGTTGTTCATAGAATTGAAGAACGGGAAGCGGGCATAAACGCGCGGGGTTGGTAAAACCGCGAAGAATGTGCCATGGGTACCATCGTTGGGATTTCCGTCGCCGCTGGAATAGTAATAGCCCGCGCGGAACCAGGGCCGGACCGGCGCGGCCCACTGCGGCTGGTAACCGCCTTCAATCGCGCCCGCACCAGAACGCTGGGTTAAAACTCCCCACTGCCCACTCTGCAACGCGCCCCAGCCGAGTAAATCAAAAGTCCCGACGCTGGTCGCGGACGCCATTATGAAATGGCCGCCGTAGGTCCCGATATCGATGGCGCCCAAATCCGCAGCTCTGGCGGCAGCTGACCGGTTATCTACCTTCACCACGCCACGATCGTCATGGTAGAAGATGCCGAAGACGCGCCATTCCAATTGCGTGTCGCCGTAATCGCCCTCGCGGGTTACGGCCACGTAACTAACCGGCGTTTTCACCCAGCCCCAGCCGTCTACTTGGAATACGCCGCGATCGGGGATGGCGCTGACGGCCGTGAAGTTCCACGGTCCGTTCGAGTACGCATAGTGCAGGCCGTCGAGGCTGCGCATGACGTCGGAATACCCGAAGTTGCCTATCAAGCGCTGTCCGATGCGGTCCGCTTTTAGTGATGCCAGCGTCGCATCCTTGGGCTTGACTTCGCTGCCGTCAGTAAATTCGAAGCGCCCGATTTGCAGGCTGCTACTGCCCCATTTGGGGCGAATAAAAACCTGCTTGGGAAAAATGAACGCGGTGTTCTGCTGCTTGTCGTTCGCGGCATAGTAGGATGCACCGAGGCCCAACTGTCCTTGCGGTGCCGGCCGCAGCGCTCCATCGGGCAGGCCCAGCAAAATCGGGACCTCAAACTCAATGTTCCAATCGAAGTTCTGGTGCGTCTGGGAAAATCCAAACTGGATTTGCGTGCCGGAATAACCATAAAGGTTCTGCCCCGTGGTCGGCTGAAACCAATCCCAAGCTTCATAGCGCTCGCGAATGTTGCCGGAGAAAGTCACCGAGCCGATCTCAATCGGTTGCTGCGGATCCGACTGCGCCAGCAGGGGAACGCCGGTACCGAAGGACAGAACCATCGCGACCACAAGTTTTTGCCAGGTAATTCTCGAACTCATAAACTCATCGCCTCTAAGAGATGGAACAACCAAGTTCCCGTTTGTCTTACCGGTTCATTCGCTTCATGCAACTCGGAGTCGCGGACTGCCGCACCATCGCGACGCCGAAATCTCAGCTGCGCTTCCGCAAAACAGCACCGGGGTAGGTTTCAGGAGCAAAAATCGTAGGCGAATTTTCGTTGTATAGCGAAACGACGGCAATAGCTTAAATGCACTATGCGGCAGGTTTCGCCGAGGATGAGAACATCTCGCAGTCAGTGCGATCAGCCTCGGCGAAAATCAGCGCGGCGCAGCCACGCTATAGGCGAGCACGATTTGCGTCAACCAGTATTGGTAGCGCGCATCCGTGTCGGAGATGTCCGCTTCGGTCTTCTGCAACTCGGCCTGCGTGAATTCCACGATGGAGCTAAGGCCGAGGTTGTAACGAGATTGCGCCAGATCGAGCGCCAGGTTGGCTTGTTCCTCGAGCTGGCGCGTAACGGAGAGGCGCTCGTATGCCCGATTCGAGTCGTGCCACGCGTTGCGAACATCGCGAGCGATGTTGTCTTGTAAGTCTTTAAGCCTTTGGCGGTTGATCGACGTTTGCAAGTCCGCGGTCTGCGCCCGCGCATTAAACAAGAAACCGGTGAACAGAGGAATGGTGACGTTCACACCGCCCGCTCCGTAAAAAGCAGATATCGGCGCCTCCCGCACCGGCGCTAAACCGACGGCCCCCAGCGCACTGATATTCGGCCGCCACAGATCATGCTCCGCGTGGCCGAATTTTTCTGCCGCCTGCACCTGACTCCGGAGCGAGAGAATCTCCGGACGCTGGTCCAGCGCTTCGGTGATTAGCGGCGACACATCCAGCGGAGGCGGGTTTAGCGCCGCGCTTTCCTCTAGCAGCTGAAAATTTTGTTCATCGCTGAATCCCAAGAGTGCAGAGAGCGCCGCGAGCGAAGACTGGTAATTGTTTTGCGCTTCCAGCAGCAGCAGCCGCCCCCGCGCGGCGTCAACTTTTGCGAAGCTAAGGTCCAGGTCAGAGCGCAGCTTGGCATTGGTAAGTGCCTGGATTTTGTCCACGAAGGTTTGCCGGGTATCCACTGTTTGTCGCGCGACCGTCACCAGGGCCTGTGTTTCCAGCGTATTGAAAAACACTCGGTCGACGGCGAGCACAATGTCCGCGGTAGTCGCGGCCGCGGTTTGGTCCTGCGCTTTGGCCTGAAACTCCGCGCTGGACAACAAATTAGTAGTTCGCCCAAAATCCGTGATCAATTGACTGACCGTAGCTCCCGCAGCCGCCCGCGGATACACCGTAGGATTTGTCAGCGCGCCTGCCGCTATGCGGCTGCCAGGATCGGAACCCACCGCCGTGACGTTGAGGTATACCGTAGGCAGCAATGCGGCACGCTGTTCGCGAACATATTGGTGTGTGACCAGCGCATTCAGACGGCCGACGGTAATTTGCGGATTATTCTTTAGTGCCAGTGCCTCCGCTTGAGCGCGCGTCAAGGTTTTGGCATTTGCCGATGACGCGCCATCCGCCGCCGGTCTGGACACTACATCCGACTGCGGGCTGGGCGGAGAAGTCTGCGCGCGTCCGCGGTTCGGGACGATGAGTATAATCGCGGCGATGAAAACAAGCGCGGGGCGCATCAGGCGATCACCTCCGGCGCTGGTTGTTCGGGCCCATGGACCAGGAGGTACACCGCGGGAACGAGAAATACTGTGGCCACGACGGAGACGCCCAAGCCGCCGATAATGGCGCGCGCCAGCGGGGCGTATTGTTCGCTACCCGCCTCAATTCCCAACGCCATCGGAAGCATCCCCAGCAGCGTGGCCAGCGAAGTCATCAGCACCGGACGCAAACGCACCTTGCAAGCCTCCACCACCGCTTCGCGAACGGGCATGCCGCGCGTGTGCAGGATTCCGGAAAATTCCACGATTAGAATGCTGTTGGAGACCACGATCCCGGTCATCATGATCACTCCCATGAGCGACATGATGTTCAGCGAGGTATGCGTTAGCAGCAGAATCAGCACCACACCAAACAAGCCGGGAGGAATCGCCGTCAAAATAATCAGCGGATCGAGGAAGGACCGAAATTGCGCCATCAGTATCAGGTACACCAGCACCACGGAAAGGATCAGGCCAATCCCGAAACGCAAAAACGATTCGCGCATGCCCACGACCGCGCCGCGCACTCTCACTTTCGCGTCGTGCGGCAGCGACAGCCCAGCGATTAAATGGTTGGCTTCCTTGTTGATTGCGCCGAGATCTTCTGTCGCCGGCATCACGTACACATCGATAACGCGGCGCAACTGACTGTGATCGACTTCCGTGGGCGTATCGATGGGTTCGATTTTAGCCACCGATTGCAGCGGCGTATACATCGCAGAATTATTGGCGCGCAGCGGAATATTCTTGAAATCGGACATGGTCATCGCGCCGATCTGCTGGTTCGAATACTGCACCGTGAGCATGTAATTGTTGCCAGTCTGTGGATCGATCCAATAACTCGGAGCGATGACACCGTCGGAGGTGAGCGCGGTGATGACGTTGTCGACCACTTCCTTGGGCGTGATGCCCAGTTGGCTGGCCTGTTCGCGGTCGATGTTCAGCTCCAGTCCGGGATAATCCAGGTTCTGCGGAATCAATACATCGCTCACGCTTTTCGATTTCTTCAGCTGCGTGGCCAAATCTTTCGCGATCTTGTAAGCCTCTTGCATATTGTTGTCGCTGATCTGAATATCGACCGGCGCGGGAAGGCCCAGATTTACTACCGCGTCCACCAAACCGCCCGCCTGAAAATAAGTATTGAGTTGCGGCAGATCCGCGGCGAGTTTCCGGCGCAGCCGCTCCATGTATGCATAGCTGCCGATCTTGTGATCTTCCTTCAGGCTGACCTGCACGAAGGCCGAGTCCATGCCGGAGTTGGTGGTATATATCGCCGAAAGATCCGGAGTGATACCAATGTTAGAAACGATCATGTCCAAATCCTTCTTCGACACCGTCTGGCGGATGGTGTCTTCCACGCGTGCGATAAACTGGTCGGTGACTTCCAGCCGCGTTCCGGTCGGCGCCTTGATGTTGATGACAAATTGGCCGGGATCCGTTCGCGGAAAGTAAGACGTACTCAGGAAGGGAAACAGGCCCACCAGCACCACCAATATGCCGGCAACGATGACGGCTACCGTAAACTTGGGCCGGTCGAGCGCCTTGGCAATGGCCTGGTCGTAAGCCTCAAGCAAGCGGAGAAAGAGCTCGTTGAATTTCCTAATGATGTGCGAGAAAAGGTTTTTTTTCGTGCGGGTGACGTGCTCTTCGCCGGCGTGCTCTTTGGCGTGATCTTCGGCCTGATCGTTGATGGGCTCTTCGCCGCCGTGTCCTTCGCTATGGTCCAGGCGGATGAAATAAGCGCAATACAGCGGTACCACAGTCATGGCGAAAACGTACGACGCGAAAATCGAAATCACCACGCCGAGGGCCAGATCGATAAACAGATAGCGGCTGACGCCATAGAAAAGCGTAACTGGAAAAAACACGATCGAAGTCGTGGAAGTCGCCGCCAGCACCGCGAGCGCCACTTCCATGCCGCCTTTTTCCGCGGCCTCCCGCGGCGGAGCGCCGTTCTCCATAAAGCGGAAAATATTTTCCAGCACCACTACGGAATCGTCGATCAGACGTGAGAACGCCAGCGCCAGGCCACCGAGCAGCATGGTGTTTATCGAGCCGCCCAATCCGCTCATCACCAGGAAGCACATCAGCGCGGAAAGCGGAATGGATAGCAGCACCGCAAACGTCGCGCGCGGGCTGCCCAAAAACAACAAAATCATGATTGCCGTAAGGATCAGGCCGATGCTGCCTTCTTTAATCAGATTGCGGATGGCGATTTTGACAAAGATGGACTGGTCGAACACCACGGCAGTTTTGAGTTGCGGGGGCACGTCGACGAGGTGCTTGATGGCGGCTTTAATGCCGTCGACGATGGCGATGGTGTTGCTATCGCCGCCCTGCTTGAGCACCGGAATATACACCGAGTGCTGTCCGTCGATGCGCACGATATTGGTTTGAATCGCACCGGCGTCCGCCGCGTGCCCCACGTCGGCCACCAGCACCGAGCCGAGGCCCACGGTCTTTAGCGGCATCCGGTTGATTTCCTCCGGCGTGGGAATTTGACTGTTGGCGTAGATGTTGTAGTCGAGATTACCGATGCGCACGTCGCCCGCGGGCAAAATCAGGTTTGATTCGTTCACTGCGTGCACCACATCCATCAGGCTAAGCTGGTGCGCCTCCAGTTTCACCGGATCGACGAACACCTGAATCTGCCGGTACGTGCCGCCGAACGGCTGTGGCACGGACGCGCCTTGTACGTTCGCCACTTGATTGCGCACCGCAAACTGCGCCAAGTCTTTCAGTCGCGTCTCGTTCAGGCCCTGCCCTTTCAAGGTGATCAGGCAAACCGGCAGGCTGGACGCATCAAACTTCAGCACCACCGGGGGTAGCGTGCCAGGCGGAAGACGCCGCAAATCCGCCAGCGCGAGGTTGGATATATTACTGAGCGCCGAATTCCCATCCGTCCCCGGCTTGAAATAAATCTTAATCAGGCTGACGCCGGTCAGCGACCGCGATTCAATGTGGTCGATATTGCTGCCCAGCGTAAAAAAACGCTCAAAAGTGTCGGTAATGTCCGCTTCAATTTGCTGTGGCGGCATGCCGGAGTAAAATGTGGCCACCACCACCACTGGAATCTTTATTACCGGGAAAAGGTCCACCGGCATGCGCATCACCGTCGTCACGCCGACGACAGCAACCACTAGACACAGCATGAGAATAAAGTACGGGTAGGCCAGCGCAAATTTGGGCATCAGTCCGCCCCTGGCGTGTTGCCGACGGACGATTTCGGTGGCGGCGGTGTTATCGTGACATCCTTGGGTATTACCGCTTGGCCTGCCGTCAGATCGCCTGGATTACTGACGATGACCCGCTCGCCTTCCTGCAAGCCCGAAAGCACCACGACTCTGGTGCTGCCGGCATAGCCCAAATCCACGTGTCGCACCTCGACCACGTCTTGCGAGTTAACGACCATTACTTCCGTCGTGTTGTTCGCATGGATTACCGCTTCCATCGGGATGGTCAGTACGCCGTGCTGCTGGTTGATGGGAATGGCCACTTCCGCATACATCCCAGGCAGCACTTGATTGTCGCGATTGTCCAGATCGATCTCCGTTTCCATCGTGCGCGTCTGCTCGTTTAGTGCGTCCGCAAAGCGCGCCACCTTGCCGGGAAAATCCTTGTTCAGCGCCTCCACGTGGACCTTCATTATTTCGCCTACGCGGATGCCGGCCGCGATGGACTCCGGAATCGGTAGTACCAGACGCAACACGGAAGTCTGCACCAGGCGCACCACCGGAATGGCCTGCGTGCTTTCGGATGTTCCGGCCGCCACCAGCGCTCCGGTGTCCGCGCTCCGCACCGTCACCACGCCGGCAAAAGGCGCCACGATGCGTGTGTAATCGCTCATGGCGGCCACTTGCCTTTGGTTGGCTTGTGCCACTTCCAGTTGTTGCCTGACAGCCGAGAGTGCGGATTGCGCGGCAGAAACCTGGCCCTCGGCCTCGAGATCCTTAGCTTGCGAATCGTCCACTTCTTGTTGCGCCACTAGCCCAGCGCGGGAATCGGCGGCTTGTTTCAGCCGCGTATACGCCGAATGGGCTGCCGCATGCGTGGACTGCGCCCGCTGCAGGTCCCCTTGCGCACGCCCGATTTGTTCCTGCGCGGCGCGGACGGCCGCTTCGGCCCCGGAAAGTTGCGCGGTGAGCTCGGGTACTTCGAGCACCGCCAGGATTTGGCCCTCTTTCACCCGGTCGCCGACGTCTACGTAAATCTTGCGAATGTAACCCGCAACTTTGGCGTGCACTTCCACATCCTGGAACGGCTTGAATGCTCCCGCCAGGTTCAGGGTGTCGCCCACGTCGCTGCGTTGGACGCGCGCCACCGCGACGTGTACCACGGCAGCCGACCCGTGGTGCGCCGCCGGATCCTCTTGCGCCCCGTCCGAGGGAGCGCGGCTTTCCCAGCGCCATGCAGCCAGAGCGATCACCGCCAGTATCAATACTGAAAGAATAATTTTTGTTCGCGACATTTTTGTCTCACGCGTTTAGTTCCTGCGTTGACATCGGTTGCCGGGGTGCACTTCGCGAAGGATCAGGGCCTGCGAATACGATTCTCGGGAGCGTCTCACCGGGTGCGAGGGGCATAGACCGCTGTTACAAATTTGCGCGAGAACTATGGCTAGACGGCGGGAGGGGGACGAAACCAGAGACTTTCGGACTGGAATTGCACCGCGAAAGAAACCGCTTCCAACGGATCTTCGTATGATTCGGAATAGCGCGGGACGACTACGTCGAGGTGTTCAATGATCGCAACGCCTGCCGCGATCAGCACGCTTCGCTTGTCTCTAGGCGTGAAATGTTGCAGTTCTGAAGCGCCTACCGTGGCGCGATTACTCGGTAGACGACGAATGCAAGTGTTGCCGTAGGTGTCGGGTGCCGCCAGATACGGATTAAAAATAACTAGGCCGACGAGAAGCAGACACACTGCTGCTTGCCAGGCCAAACCGCGGGTTGGAAACCATTCAGACATGCAACACCTTTAGATGCACTCTTTCGACGATAGGGGGTGCCGCGATATTGGTCAAGTCCTTGGTTCGCTCCGAATGCAGAAAAGAGGGGAGATGGGGACCGGAGCCAGGGGTGCGCCGGTCCCCAAGGTAGGCCAGTTACTGAAGATCGCTAACGGAAGCTCATGCGGTCTTAGTCTCGCAGACCGTGGTCACATCGGAATGAAGAGCATGTGAATTGTTGATAACGCCTTCGGGCCGGCTGGCGGGATCTTCTGCCATCATTGTCAGTTCCTTCTTGGCAAACTCGGGCCGGGTTAGCAGGCCTCGACCATGGCGTACGTCCAACCCGCGAACCCAGAAAATGATGTCTTCGGCGATATTCGTGGCGTGATCGGCGATGCGTTCCAGGTGCCGCGTGGCCAGAACGAATTGCATGCCGGGGCTCACTACCTGGGTGTCGTGCGTCATGCGCTCAAGCAATTGTTCGAAGATGCGGTCGCGATAGCGATCGACCAGGTCATCGCTCTCGAGGACGTGCGTGGCCATCTCCACGTTACGAAAAATCAGGGCCCCCAGACTCTTGCTGACCATCGCGCGAACCGCCGCGGCCATCGGCGCGAGCTCCTCAGGCACTTGGGCTCCTGGCATTTCGCGCAATGAGATCACGTTCTGGGCCAGATTGACGGCGATGTCTCCGATACGCTCCAGGTCATTGGTGATTTTCAGCGCCGCCACCATCAAGCGCAGCTCATCGTCGGAGAACGATCCGGTGCGCAGCAGCCGGATGGCGTGCTCATCGATCACAATTTCCATTTCGTTGATGCGCGGCTCCAGAAGAAAAACTTCGCTGGGGAGCGCCGCGGTGCGGGGATTTTCGAGGCTGACGATGGCGTCCAGCGCGCGGTTCATGGCCCCTTCAACCGTGCGGGCCATGGACACCAGGTAATTCACCAGCGTGTCGTACATTACCGCGTCTGTCAGAACCGAAGGCGAGGTGGTCATAAGTCCCCTTTGGTGATTCCACGGCAACCGAAGAGGAGCGGAGCGCGAAGCAGACACTTCCGCTCGTAATGAGTATGAAGCCGCGATATTACAAGCGATTTACAGGCGTATGAACATTTCTGTAGCGGACACTTGCCGCCGGCCGCGTGGGCCACGGACAGGTTTTTGCTACTTCAACGGTGTGACCCGCTTTTGACCCAACAACTCAGTGTGCCGCCGGCCACGGTCCATTGCTTCGCCCAGAGACGGGCGGGCCGGGGGGCGTGTGCGTGGCCGTGCGTTCCTCTTCGTAGTCTGGAATGGAAAAATGAAACTGCGAACCTTGCCCGATTTCACTATCTACCCACAGCCGCCCGCCGTGAACTTCCACCAGATGCTTGGCAATGGCCAAGCCCAGACCGGTGCCTCCCACTTCGCGAGAGCGTGCCGCATCCACGCGATAAAACCGCTCGAAGATTCGCGGTTGATCTGCCTTCGGGATTCCGATGCCGGTATCCGATACGGTGAAGATTACCTCACGCGCGGAGTGCACCGCGCTCAAGGTGATCTGTCCTCCGGGCAACGTGTATTGAATAGCGTTGTCGAGAAGATTTTGCAGCACTTCCGCCAGACGCCGCCGGTCTGTGGCGATGTTCGGGAGGCCGTCGGGAATTTGCACGATAAGTTCAAGTTGTTTTTCCGCGGCGCGCCGCTGCGCGGTTTCGATACACGTCGCCACGAACTGCGTAACGCTGGTGTCGCTGATTTCCAGTTCCAGCCGGTCGGCATCCATCTTCGAAAGTTTCAGCAAGTCGTCGGTGAGACGCGCGAGACGCCGCGAATGCTCGACAATAATTTCCAAAAAGCGGCCGCGGTTTTGCGCGTCATCGAGTGCTCCCGCCAGCAGCGTTTCCGCAAAACCCTGAATCGCGGTAAGCGGCGTCTTGAATTCGTGCGACACGTTGGCCACGAAATCGCGCCGCACGCGTTCCAATTTTCGCAAATCGGTAATGTCGTGCAGCACGATCACTGCGCCGGAAGTCTTTCCCGCCGTAACGCTGGCTACCGTGGCGGCGAAAAAATGCTGCCGCAACGTGCCGGTAACCACTTCCGCCTCCACGCGCGTCTCGCCCCGAAGTACTTCGCGCACCGCTTCGACCAGTTCAGGCTGCCGCACGATTTCCACCAGCGCGCTGCCCGATTTCGGCGGAACGTCGATGCCCAGAATTCCCGCAAATCCCGGATTGGCGAAAACCAGCCGTTCCGCGCCGTTTACCACCGCCACGCCTTCCACCATGCTGCCCAAGATGGCCGAGGAGAGATTCCGTTCTTCCGTCAGCGTTCGTATCGTGCCGTCCAGACGAAGCGCCGTTTGATTCAGCGAATTTCCCAGGGCTTCTAGTGCGTCACCGGAACCGTCTCCGGGCAGCGGGCGAAAATCGCCTTCAGCCACTCGCCGCGAAAATTCCGTCAGGCGCTCCACGCGGTCGCTGAACGCGCGAGACACCAGCACCGTGGCGGCGCCGGCAATCACCAGGATCAGCAGCGACCACAGCCATAGACTACGGCGAAAAGATGCCAGCGCGGTATCACTGGTCTGCAGTGGAAGAGCAAATCGCAGAATCACGGGCGTACCCGCCGGCGTGCCTTGCCGGATGGCGAGGTACAGCAGATTCCGTCCCAGCGAGACGCTGCGCCGCAGGGATCGCCCCTCGCCGTTAGCCAGCGCTTCACGCACTTCCGGCCGGTCGGAATGATTTTCCATGGAGCTGGGGTCCACTTCGGAGTCGGCGAGCACCTTGCCATCGGCGGCAATCACGGTGGTGCGCACACCGGATACGGCCATCTGCGAGACCCACTCGTGCAGCGCAGGATCATTGGAATCTTTGGCGGAAAGAGCCGCGGAGGACGGGGGATGCAACTGCACGAAGCGCGCCACGGAGGCAAGTTGCGCGAAACCGGTGCGCTCATAGTCGCGGCGCAAGGCGCGCTCGGCAAAAAAATCCACGGCAATCAGTACGCTGAGCAGCAGCGCCAGGAAGGTGAATGCGAGTTTTGCGAAAAGATTACGCCGCACGAGTTTCGAACAAATAGCCCGCGCCGCGAACAGTCTTCAGATGGATGGGATTTTCCGGATCGCTTTCGATTTTTTCGCGCAAGCGCCGGACGTAAACATCCACGCTGCGTGGTGTTACGAAACGGTCCGTGCCCCAGACGGCATCCAGCAACTGGTCGCGCGTGAACACGCGGTTCGGACGCGAGGCTAAATAATACAACAGGCGAAACTCCAGGGTGCTGAGCGGAACGGCTTTTCCGGAATGGCTGACACGATAAGAAGCCGGGTCGATGGAGAGTTTGCCGATTTCGATGGTGCGCGGAGCGTCCGCGGGCGGCTCGGCGCGGCGCAGCAGCGCTTTTATGCGCGCCAGCAATTCGCGAGGGCTAAATGGTTTGGTGACGTAGTCGTCGGCGCCCATTTCCAGGCCCACAACGCGATCGGCTTCGTCGCCGCGCGCGGTGAGCATCAAAATCGGAAGGCGATTCAGGGAATCGTCGCGGCGCACCTCGCGGCAAATATCCAGGCCCGACAATTTCGGAAGCATCAAATCCAGCAGCAGCAAATCCGGAGGAGTTTTTTTCAGTGTGCTGAGTCCCGTGCCGCCATCGAATGCCGCCGAAACCTGGAAGCCCTCGCTGGCGAGGTTATAGCGAACCAGTTCGACGATGTCGCGATCGTCTTCAATGATAAGGACGCGTTTCATGCTGAGTGTGAGTGGGCGCGGCGCACGGCGGCCTTGCGGAAGTGTACCGTAGGGCGGCGCAATGCGGTAGGCGCGATTAGAATTTTGATCACCTGGGATTGGTTGAGACACGTACGAGTCTCGTGACTCGCCGTGACGTGCGGATAACGTTGGTGTGAATGGGGTGTGAATGCGTGAGTTGATAGCCATGCTATTCCGTGGCGGTGGTCGTAAACGCGAGAGATAGCAGGGTTTTTTGTTCCAGCTCGTGAGCTTTGGCGGAGCCGGTGGCGGGGCTGGCGCTGGCGCTGCGTTTTATCGAGCGAAGACGGAGGCCCCGGGCGGTGACCAGTTGTTCGAGGCGCGGCACCACGTAGAAAAATGGCCCCATGTTGCGGGGTTCTTCCTGGACCCAGAGCACTTCGCGGGCGTTGGGATGCGCTTCCAGCGCGGCGGTAATTTCTTTGCGCGGCAGCGGGTAGAGCTGATCGAGAAAGAAAATCGCCGTCGTGGTGTCTTTGCGGCGGCGGCGTTCGGCGCGCAATTCGTGGCCGACTTTGCCGCTGGCGATCAGGATGCGGCGCGCGTCCTGCACCTCGCTGTCGGGAACCAACTGCTGGAATCTCGGAGCGCTGAAGGCGGCGATGGGCGAACTGGCTTCGGGATTGCGCAGCATGCTTTTTGGCGTGAAGACGATCAACGGTTTGCGGTAAGGGCGCAAGGCTTGGCGGCGCAAAAGATGGAAATATTGCGCGGCGTTGCTGGGCTGGCACACCTGAATATTCTCTTCGCCGGCGAGTTGCAAAAAGCGTTCGATGCGGGCGCTGGAATGTTCGGGGCCCTGACCTTCGTAGCCATGCGGCAGCAAGAGCACCAAGCCGGAAGGCAGATCCCATTTGTCTTCGGCGGCGCTGATGAACTGATCGATGATGACCTGCGCGCCGTTCACGAAATCGCCGAATTGCGCCTCCCACAGAACTAACGCTTCGGGATAGTCGCGGCTGAAACCGTACTCAAAACCAAGGCAGGCCGCTTCAGAAAGCGAAGAATTATAAATTTCGCAGAACGCGCCGTCCTGTGCGTCGACGTGCGAAAGATGTGCGAGCGGCACGTATTCTGTTTCCGTTTCGGTGTCGACCAGAACGGCGTGGCGCTGATTGAAAGTGCCGCGTTGCGTATCTTGCCCAGTAAGCCGGACCGGAGTGCCATTTCGCAGCAGTGAGCCTAGCGCGAGAGCCTCGGCGTACCCGTAGTCAACCAGGCGTTTGCCGCTGCCCATTTCCGCGCGTTGCTCAAGGAGTTTCACAATTTTCGGATGGGTATGAAAACCTTCGGGAACGCGTACGAGAGCGGCGCTGATTTCCTCCAGCTCTTCGCCCGAAACGCCGGTCTCGACGCTGTAGGAGTCCTTGAATTTACCGCGATGATACGGCTCCCAGTAATCTGGCAGCTTGCGCAGATTCGGCTGCTTGGTTAGCTCGTGAGCTTTGGTTTGTTCCGCTTCGTATTCGTGGCGGACGGCTTCGACGGTTTGCGCGGGATCGACGCCAATCTGCTGAGCGTAAATCTTCCACAGTGGCAGATGATTTTTGATGCGTTCGTAGAGCCGCGGCTGCGTTATGGTGGGATCGTCCACTTCACTATGACCATGACGGCGGTAGCCGATGAGATCGACGACCACATCGCTGCCAAACTTGGAACGATATTCCGCGGCGAGCGCGCCGATGCGGACCACCGCGTCGGGATCTTCGGCGTTGACATGGAAAACTGGAACAGATTGACGTTTGGCGATGTCCGAAGCGAACCGTGAAGAGTGTTCCTGCACTGGGCGCGTGGTGAATCCAATTAAATTATTGACGATGATATGGATGGTGCCGCCGACGGTGTAGGCCTGCAGGTCGGCGAGATTCAATGTTTCCGCCCAAATGCCCTGGCCCGCGAAAGCGGCGTCACCGTGCATGACGATGGGTACTACTTTCTCGTGGGCAACGGAAGCGGGATCCGTCAGCGTCGTCTCCACGCCAATTCGCGATTGCTTCGCGCGCACACGGCCCATGGCGACGGGATCGACGGCCTCCAGATGGCTGGGATTGGAGTTCAAGTGGATGCCGATTTGTTTGCCGGTGGCCGTCGTGTAAATACCGGTCGCGCCGACGTGATATTTCACGTCGCCCGCGCCCAGGACGCTGCGTGGGTCCACATCTTCAAACCCCGAAACAACTTCGTGCGCGGGTTTGCACGCCGCGTGGGTCATGACGTTGAGGCGGCCGCGATGACTCATGGCCATGACGCATTCGACGGCGCCGTTTTCACCAATAAATTCCAGCATGGCGTCGAGCAGCGGGATCAGTGCGGTGACGCCTTCGAGCGAAAAGCGTTTTGCGCCGAGATAACGTGCTTGCAGAACCTGCTCGAAGAGGTCGGCGCGGATCAGGCGTTCGAGAATTTTGTACTGATCGGGTTTCGGGGTGGAGACTTCCAGCCGCTCGGCGATCCATTGGCGGCGTTCGGGCTCCGGGAGGTGCATGAATTCAGCGCCAATGCTGCCGGAGTAGAAAGAACGAGCCTCGTCAGCGATCGGTCCGGAAAGTGCCAGATCCGGATGACGCACCGGATTGAACAGGCCGATGGGGTCAAGGGTGGCCTCGTAATAGCCCCAGCGACGAAAGGCGTCGAAGATGCGCTCGCGGCGCTCATCGCCGGCAGTCGGTTTGCTGGCAAGTGTTTCGATTTGTGATTGTCGCTCGGCTTCCAGCGTGGTGCGGTGTGCCATGGTTTCAGTCCCGTAAAGGACTAGTTTGCCACAGAATGCGTCCGGGAGGCGGCGAGGAGACTGGGAGTTGCGTAGACTCCATCCCATTTCTGCAGGAATCACCCTAGAGAGCTACGCGTGGGGAAGTGAGATAGTTTTGGATGGCGCGATAGCCCAGGGTCAGCGCCACGGAGGTGAATTATGCCGAAAATGAAAATAGTTAAGCTACAGCTCGCCGCATTTTTGCTTGCGAGCGCCTGTTTTCCGGGAATGACTGCGCCCGCGGCCGCGCAGAGCAGCAAAGTGATGGGCCAACTGCAGTTTGACGGTGCCACGAAGGTGGAAAAGGATTCCGGCGTTTGGGTGGATGGCGGATATGTGGGATACCTGAAGGAACTAAAGGGAAACAAGAAGGTGATGCTGCTTCCTGGTGAGCATGAAATTGCGGTGCGCCAGTCCGGGTACGACGAGTTTGACCAAAAAATCGTGGTGGAACCCGGCCAAACGCAGGTGGTGCGCGTGACCATGCACCTCTCCCCGCGGGCGGAGATTCCAGATGTGACCGCGACGTTGAAAGTTACCGTTCAGCCGGGACGCGCGGCGGTGTTTCTGGACGGAAAGTATGTGGGCCATGCCAGTGAGTTTGGCGGCGCGACCCACTCGATGTTGATCAGTCCGGGCAAACACCAGATTAAGGTGGAGTTGCCGGGGTATCGAACATTTGAGACGGAAGTGACTTTGCTGGCCGGGCAGAAGTCTGAAGTGAAGACGGAACTGGCGAAGGGCAGTATTGAACAGGCCAGCCCGGATATCAAACCGACGCAGTAATTTTTTTTCAACAAAAAGCGTAACTTTTCTTGCTCCGGGCAGTATATCCACTTGGGACGCCCGGAAACGCTGGGTGAAGTGTGCCCCTTGCGCGTTGAAAAGTTCGGCACGCTGAAAAGGAACAGGTTATGAATCAGGGCTCGCCGGGCAGCGGCAGGAAAACAGCCGGAGACGGGAACCGCGAAATTTGTCAGGCCGGGATTTAACAACATTGCGCCTTACAGTGTTCAGGCTGGCTTGGGCTAATTGTCGACAGATGCCGGTACAAAAAGGGAGGGCAACAGATTTGCGCCATGTCGGTTACAATAGTAAGGCTTGGGTTGTGCACGAAGTACGTTTGGTGGTTGCGGTTTTAGGATGAACGGATGCCGGTACCGATTTCTCAGGCCTTTACGGTCGCGACGTATGTGCTGAAGCAGAAGCTGATGGGGCGGAAGCGCTACCCGTTTGTGCTGATGCTGGAGCCGCTGTTTCGCTGCAACCTGGCTTGCGCCGGTTGCGGGAAGATTCAGTATCCGGCGCACATTTTGAAGCAGGAACTGACGCCGGAGCAGTGTTTCGCGGCGGTAGACGAGTGCGGGACGCCGATGGTGTCCATACCCGGCGGCGAGCCGCTGATGCATTCGCAAATCGACAAGATTGTGGAAGGGCTGGTGGCCCGGAAGAAGTACATTTATTTGTGCACCAATGCCTTACTGCTGAAGGAAAAACTGGATCTCTTCAAGCCTAGCAAATATCTGACGTTTTCCGTGCATATGGATGGACAGAAGGAACACCACGATTTCTCTGTTTGCCGCGAAGGCGGCTATGAACTGGCGATAGAAGGCATCCGGGAAGCGGTGAAGCGCGGTTTCCGGGTAACCACCAACACCACACTGTTTGATGGGGCGGATCCCAAGAGCGTACGAGCGTTTTTTGACGAGATGATGGAGCTGGGCGTCGAGGGCATGATGCTTTCGCCGGGGTATTCGTACGATAAGGCGCCGGATCAGAAGCATTTTCTAGGGCGTGCCAGAACGCGGCGTTTGTTCCGCTCGATTTTGGCGAATCGAAAAAAGAGCTGGCGGTTTAATCAGTCACCCCTGTTCCTGGAATTTTTGATGGGCAAGCAGAGTTACAAGTGCACGCCGTGGGGCATGCCCACGTACAACATGTTTGGGTGGCAGAAGCCGTGTTATTTGTTGCAGGACGGGTACGCGGATACGTTCCAAGAATTGTTAGAGGCTACGGAGTGGCAGAATTACGGGACGGAGTCTGGGAATCCGAAGTGCGCGAATTGTATGGTGCACAGCGGGTACGAGGCCTCTGCCATGGACCACACATTCAGCGGGCTTGGCGGACTGCTGGCAGCGGCCAAGGCGGCATTTTCGACGAAGTACCAAGATAGTGAAGCGCTGTTGATGCTCAACGAACCCGCAAAGCCGGTGCATTCTTACAATCCGCTGGTGCAAATTCAAGCGGACAATGTCGCGGCTGGCGGAGCGCAAATGGAAGAGACGCACGCATGAGCGCGCCGGCGCATGTCGAGCGGCGCGGACAGCCAGGATCGGCTGTCGAGGTGGATCCGGAGAAACTGGAAGTTTCGCCAGGGTTTGCACATCAGAGTGTACAAGGCTGGGTACCGGAGTTGGCTTCCGACGAAGAAGTGCGCCAAGCGCTAGAAACGGCTTTCGACTATCGCGGCGACGTGACGTTAACTACCAAGGACGGGTCACAAACGGAGGGCTATATTTTCGACCGCGTTAGCGGCGAGACACTGGCGACCAGTTTTGTGCGCGTCCTGCCCAGCGACGGCGGACCCAGGCGGAAAATTACTTATGCCGATATTCGGGCAATGGTGTTTTCTGGGCGGGACACCGCGGCCGGGAAAAGTTGGGAAGCCTGGGTACGTAAGTACTGGGAGAAGAAGGAAATAGGCGCGACGGTGCCGACGCTGGAGCCTGAGGCGCTGGATTAGCCCCGGGCCGCAACCCGTGCGCACCTCGACCCTGCGCAGCAGACCATGTAAGTCGTTGTAAATAAACAAATTGTAGCAGTTTTGGCAGGCGCACGGTCACGAAAGGCGTGGACAAATCCACTAATTCATGGTACCGTTTTATGTAGCATTTTGTTGCGCTTGCATTACCTTTCGTTTGCACTGGAGGTCCCGCAGGTCGGTGGTTCGGGACTTCGGCATCGGGAGGCAATCAGGGCATCCAGGTGTTGCCCGACGGGGGAAAGTACGACGTTCGGGAAACGGCCTGTGGCGGCAAAAGCAATTCAATTCGAGGTTTGACAGTGAAGGAACAAGGAACAGTGAAGTGGTTTAATGCCTCCAAAGGCTTTGGTTTCATCCAGCGGCAGACGGGCGAAGATGTTTTTGTGCATTTTTCGGCCATTACCATGGAAGGGTACAAGTCGCTGAACGAAGGGCAAGCGGTGGAGTTCGAAGTGAAGAAAGGTCCGAAGGGACTACAGGCCGAAAACGTGACGAGTATTTAGCTTCAGGCGCGTCTAAGTTCAAAAGAGCCTAAAGAACTGACGGCCCGGTTTCCGAGACGGCGCAGCAGGTACCACCGTCAAAAATCGATCAATTCGAATGGCAAAGGGATTGGATTTTACCCAAGGAGGACGTTGTGCAGACGATGCAGGAAGGTCAGACCATCAAGCATGAAGTGTATGGATTGGGGATCGTAACCGCCTCGGACCAGGAACGCACCGCTGTGGATTTTGACGACCACGGGCCGAAGTTGTTTGTCACCAGCATCATGACCGCGGAGCTGATCGGCGAAGCCCCGGCCACACCTCCCAAGACCAAGCGCCGCCGCAAAGCTTCGACGGTAGCGAAGGCGGCCAAGAAAGCTGCCGCAGCGGCAGCCGCTTCGGCAGCTGCGTAGTTATTGCGTTATTTGATCCCACCTGTCGATTTCCTGAATTAAAACCCATCCTGGCGTCCAACACGACGCCGGGGTGTGTTCGCCATTTCTTTAGTTTTGCCGCCTTCGGAGGCGCGGAGACTGCGCCTGATACTGGAGCCAAAGATTTACTTCCGTGCGGATTCGGTTTGTTCGAAGGCGTGGTAGGAGGAGCGGACCAGCGGGCCGGCTTCCACGTGGCTAAAACCCATACCTTCGCCGCGCAATTTGTACTCGGCGAATTCGTCCGGATGGACGTAACGGACGATGGGAAGATGGTCGCGCGTCGGTTGCAGATACTGGCCTAGCGTCAGGATGTTGGTCCCTTGCGCGGCGAGATCCTGCATGGTGGCCAGAACTTCTTCGGTTTCTTCGCCGAGGCCGAGCATCAATCCGGTCTTGGTCGGAACCTCAGGATGGGCTTCTTTCGAGCGCCGCAGTAGCTCCAGCGATCGCTCGTAGAGGGCGCCTTTTCGCACCTGCCGGTAGAGACGCGGGACAGTTTCGGTGTTGTGGTTGAGCACGTCTGGCCGGGTGGCCAGCACCAGATTCAGGGCCTCCCAATTGCCGCGAAAATCCGGAATTAAGACTTCCACTTTGCAGCCGGGGACGCGACGGCGAATTTCCTGGATCGTGCGGGCGAAGATTTGGGCGCCGCCATCGGGCTGATCGTCGCGGTTGACGCTGGTGACCACGGCATAGCGCAGCTTCATGCGTGCCACAGCTTCGGCCACGCGTTGCGGCTCGTCTTGGTCCGGAGGACCGGCGGGTTTGCCACTGGGCACAGCGCAGAAGCCGCAGGCGCGGGTGCAGATGTCTCCCAAAATCATGAAGGTCGCGGTGCCGTGCTCCCAGCATTCGCCCATGTTGGGGCAACGCGCGCTCTCGCACACGGTATGCAAGTCCAGCGTGCGCATGGTGCGCTTAAGTTCCTGGTAACGTTCGCCGCCGAAGAATTTGACGCGCAGCCAATCCGGGCGCGGGTGAGCGCTGGGCGCGGGCATCAGCGCCGGCGGGTTCGAGACGATATGGAAGGGCGTGGCCATGCTACGAATCAGCAATTTTACCTGCAAAAGCGGCGAGCTACAAATGAGCTGTGTCGTGGGTACGGTTTGCCGGCGAACTCGTCGCGGGCCGCGCGGGAATGACGCCGGCGGCGAAAAACTTGCTAAAATTAGCTTTGCCAACTTGAGGTCATCGCGTATGTGCAGAAATATCAAAACTCTTTTCAATTTTGAACCGCCCGTTACCGCCGAAGAAACTCGCGCTGCTTCGCTCCAGTTCGTCAGAAAAATCACTGGGTTCAATAAACCGTCGAAGGCCAACGAAGGGGCATTCCAAGCAGCGGTCGACGAAATTGCCAAAGTTGCCGGTACTCTTCTCCGGTCGCTGGAAACGACCGCGCCTCCTAAGAATCGGGGAGAGGAAGCGGCCAAAGTGCGAGCGCGTGCCGCGGAACGTTTTGGTTCTTGATCCGCGCTGGCCTGAAGTACTGAACTCTTTTGGGGCCCGGCCTGCCCGCCGCCTGAACCGCACTTGAACCTTTTCTGTACTAAAACTCTTTTGACGTGGTCATATCCGCTTCGTAAACTCGCGCCTGGACAGCTTCTCGGGTATGAAAATTAGCGGCCGAAATCACTCGAATCCGTGGAATTCACCCGGCAGGAGGGACCAGCAACTAAGCCGTTCAAAATGAACACTTACAAAGGCACTAATATAGCAGACTGACTCTTCCGGGCATCGATTGGGTATCAAAACGGGTAGCCCGCTTCGACATCTTAACCCTAATTTCTAGTATAATTGTTCTTGACATGTCTATATCTTGTGGCATCTTTGGTCCAACTATTTGCATCCTTTGTGTTACTGCTGCGGCAAAGGGGGCGGGTATGCGCGCTTGGCGAGAGTGTGGGTCCAGCTTGGTAGTACGTCCGTTCTATTCCAGACCCTCCGTATAATCAGGTATTGAAAGGCAGTTACGATTGGTGTCTCTAGAATTTGATTTTTGTGCGGAGAGGATGGGTGGGGGACCGGGTTCGAACCGGCATCTCAGGGCTACCAACCTCGCGTCCTACCAATTGGACGACCCCCACCATTGCTACACTCCGTGCAAACTCGGGTGGAGGCGCTGGGATTCGAACCCATCGGCACGGTTTGACAGACCGCGCCACCGAACCTGGCGCCCCCATTTTGGGTGCGACTACAAAAACACAAAATTAGCTTCGAATTTTCTTGACAGGTTTTGTCGGAGAATGGATACTCGGAGTGACTAGGTCCAGTACCACCACCCGCTGAAAATCTCCGTCAGAAAATCCACACCCCCTTTCGGGGGACACCTCTGGACTTTTCTACGCCCAAACTGAATCACGGTCAAGGAAAAAACGCTGATTGTGGTGCAAAAATTGCTTGCACGTCTATTTGTAGTGGTGTCCTTTCTGGTTCCATCCTCGACGTGGCCCATTTGGTCTTCAGCCTTTTATCCTTACTGACCGTACCACTCCGGCAATCCCCATGTTCCACGGCCAGCACGTCGCACGATTGGATTAGGACCGTGGTGCGAACGGCTAAGCAGAGTCTGGACAGTACCGGAAGTCGATTTGAGGCCGCCCTTGTTCAAGGCGTTCGTTATTTCCTCCGTGCTTCGCGCGGGACGCCCCACCATGCCTAGATACCGTGCTGTTGCGGTGGCTACGCTCTGGCCCACAAACGTATCGTGTTCTATCTCGGCATCCCGATTCTGCGGACGTGGAGAGGGAGTAGTAGGAAACTGTATCGGTGGAGTGGACGTGTCGCCGCTAATTGCTTCTAGCGCCGCGATGGCTATATTCAGGGCGTCTCGGCGCGAACGCAGGTCGTCCAATACGCCCTTGTAATCAATATTTTCGGCCATATTTCAGTGTGCTGTGCTAAAATGCCTGAGGCGAGACGTAAGGGGTTCGGTTTCCCGAACCCCATCTGCCCGGTAACGGTTGCCGCCGCTACTTAGGGCACCGTCAGTCTCACCAGCACCAGCTCCTCTCTAGCTTGGCGGGTTGCGCTCTGTTCGTAACTTCTGCAACCCGCCATCTTCTACTCTTATAACACAGGCGTTTCAGTCTCCGCAACACCAATTACAACATTTTTGCGCCTTGCAGATATTCTGAACAAATGTTGTAATTGTTCTTGACAATCTACAACATTCATGACATCCTGCCTTCACCATGAACTCACCGACCACGCTCCAAGAAGCCATCCAACACTTCTCAAACTTTGAGAACTGCCGCGCTTTTATGGTTGAGATTCGCTGGCCGAACGGCACGGTCCAGTGCCCCTACTGCGGCTCTGAGAAGGTGACGTATCTCGCCAAGGCCCGCGTCTATCGCTGCTATGGAGACCATCCTAAGCAAAAGTTCTCGCTCAAGGTCGGCACTATCTTTGAGGACTCTCCGATTCCTCTGGAGAAGTGGCTCCCTGCCGTGTGGCTCTTGGTGAACGCCAAGAACGGGATTAGCAGCTACGAGATTCACCGCGCCCTTGGCGTAACTCAGAAGTCCGCATGGTTCATGCTGCAACGCATCCGCCTTGCTGTTCAGACGAAGTCGTTTCTCAAACTCGGCGGCGAGGGCAAAACGATTGAGGCCGATGAGAGTTTTGTAGGGGGAGCCGCGCGGTTCATGCACAAGAATCGCCGGAACCGGATGATTACGGCACGCGGAGTGAAGGACAAGGCTGCGGCCTTTGGGATTCTGGAGCGTGGCGGTCAGGTCCGCGTGTTCGCCGTCCCTAATCGCCGCAAGCATGCACTACAGGGGCATATCGCACAGAACGTAGAGGAGGGCAGTGCGGTCCACACAGATGCGCTCATGTCCTATATCGGGCTGAACGCGAAGTTCAATCACGAGGTAATCGACCACGCAGAGCGATACGTCGCCGGGAACGTTCACACGAATGGTCTGGAGAATTTCTGGAGCCTGCTCAAGCGCGGACTCAAAGGGACATATGTTGCGGTCGAGCCGTTCCACCTGTTCCGCTACCTAGACGAGCAGGCGTGGCGCTACAACAATCGCGGGAGCAAAGAGAATCCCGTTAACGATGGCGATAGGTTCCGCGTGGCTCTGGCTTCGATTGTCGGGAAGCGCCTGACGTACGAACAGGTCACTGGCAAGGTGGGGGAAAGAGCGGCCTAAGACTTTGCGTCTGCCGCGCGGGAAGCGGAAGGCCGCTTAGGTCTCCGCTTCTTTTTCTTTTCCAGTGCCTTCACTTCAGCGAGCGGCACACCCATTAGCCGCTTCATCGCACCCTTGAACTTGTCGTACTCCTCAGATTCTTTCATCTCAAGCCGGAGTGTGGGCGAACAGCGCGGAAAAGTCAAACACAGGAAAGTCAGTCTGGTATATTAGTGCCCTTACAAAAGTGTATCAAACGAAAGAACTTCATCTACTTTGGAATGAGCAGTTACAAAAAATGGGGGGGGGTACCCCCATAGCGAGTTGTGACAACTGAATTGCGACGAGCGAATTGAGACGACTGAATTGTAAGGACGCAGCTTACAGCGGCTGGCGGGAGGAACGCACAAAATCGCGCAGCACCGTCACGTTCGGGCCGTAGGCGCCCAGGCGGCCGGCGTCAACGGGCAAGCCCAGGAGTTCCGCCTGATCGAGATCTATGTTGGCGTCGTCGAGCTCGGATAGACTGAAACCAGCAGCAGGCAGAACGCGATTCAGGCCACTGGAATACAGCGGCCGTGGCGGACGATGGCGCTGCCAAGGGCGTCGCGCCAGTTCGTAAAATTGCTGCCAATCGCGTTTGTGCCAAGTGGTCATCTAAGTCTAAGTACGTGCTCCTTGCGGCGTTGGATGCAAGCCCGCGATGGAAGGTTCACTCCAATCGACGGTGGCAACCATCGGGTGATTCCGTTAGCGCAGCCCCTAATTCAGGGGACTACCGGATCTGCCCGTTGCCGGCGCGTAGCCGGCCAGCGCAGCGCGTAGCCGAAAAGATACTGCACTATCCCTCGGCCGAATCATTTTATTCGGCTGATGTTTCAAACACGTTACGAGGGGATTTGTTGCACAGGGCAATTCAGAAGGGTCATGTATGGCGAGCTGCGGCAGAAAAGGTGCGACAGAAAGGGTTCAGGTGAACTTCCGCGAAGATCGGGATCGATCGGTATGAAGTTACGCCGGAAAGGTTGCGCGGCATGAAGTTGCGAAAGACAAAATTGCGCGAAAACGAATTGCGCGAAATAAAGCTGCGCCGCTATCAAGGAAGATTTCCGAGTCGGTTACCAGCGGTTGCCGCGATCGCCGCGATCGCTGCCTCCGCGATCTCCGCCGCGTCCGCCACCACCACCGCCGCCGTAACCGCCGCGCCCGCCCCCCCCACCCCCGCGTCCACCACCGCCGCCCCCGCCGTACCCACCGCCACCGCGGCCGCCACCACCTCGCTCGGCCTGAGGCTTGGCTTCATTAACCACCAGGTTGCGCCCCCCCAAGTTTTGACCGTTGAGGGAATTGATAGCTTTCTCCGCGTCTTCATCACTGGCGACTTCGACGAAGGCGAACCCCCGCGATTGGCCGGTGAAACGGTCACGAATCAAGGTTACAGCTGAAGGAGTGACACCGATTTGGCCGAACGATTCGTGGAGCTGCTCCTCCGTCGCGGAAAACGGGAGGTTCCCGATATAAAGCTTCTTCACCTGCGCACTCCTTCTGCCCGGAACCCAGGTACGAGTCCGCGGAGCGCGCTGAAGCGGCTGTGTCGAGCGCGCGGCAGGCGAAGAGGGGCACTGCGGGCGCGTGACCGAAACTTCAGCGGTCAGAGGCATGGTCTCGAAAATCTGGGTAATTTGCAACCGGAAAGAGCTATAGACGAAGTTACGTGGCTGGGAATAAAAGTGGTCGCGAAGGTGCACGCAGCGTTGCGACGGACAGGTTCAAACGCCCAGGGACAAATCTTGGCGACCGGGGCGCAAGGTTGTCTCGAGAAATCCCGCCACGCGCCGGCGAGCGTGCGGCGCTGATCAGGTGCGGTAGCTGGCGTTGATGCGCACGTATTCAGCGGTGAAGTCGCAGGTCCAGTAGCGTGCTGACGAGCTGCCAGCGTGAAGGTCCAAGACCATCAGGACGTGTTTGGCGAGCAGGCGATTGCTGGCGGCGCGCTCATTGAAGTTCAGAGGTTGGCCTCGGCGAAGTACGGGAATGCCCGCCATTTTTATGTCGACCTTTGAAGGAGCGAAATCTTCGCCGGAACGACCAGCGGCGGCAAAGATGCGGCCCCAGTTCGGGTCGGCGCCCGCGAAGGCGGTTTTCACCAGCGGCGAGGTAGCGATGGTGGCGGCGATGCGTTTTGCAGAGGCGTCGGACTTAGCACCGCGAACTTCGATTTCGATGACACGCTGGGCGCCTTCGCCGTCGGCGACAATTTGCAGCGCGAGGGAGCGGCAGACGTCTTCGAGCGCGCCCTCGAAGGCGCGATGCGCGGAGGTGTTTGGTTTTATGGATGGCGCGCCCGCGGCGCCGTTGGCCAGCACCAGCAGGGTGTCGTTGGTGGAGGTGTCGCCGTCAATGGAAATGGCGTTGAAGGTGCGCGAGGTTACCTCGTGCAGCATCTTCTGCAGCACGCTCGGAGCTATGGCGGCGTCGGTGGCCACGAAAGCCAACATCGTGGCCATGTTGGGATGAATCATCCCGGCGCCTTTGGCGCAGCCGACGAGATGGATGCGTTTGCCTGCCATTTTGAAGGAGGCGGAAGCAGTTTTTGGACGCGTGTCGGTGGTACAGATAGCCAGAGATAGTTCCGCAAAGGAGCGCGCGGAAGGGCGCTGGTGGCGTGCAACGATGGGCAGGGCGCGAAGGACTTTTTCGAGCGGCAGCGGCACACCAATCACGCCGGTGGAGCAAACGAAGAGCTCCCGGGGCCGGCAGCCGAGGTGCTTGGCAGCCTCGCCGACGGTGCGCAATGCGGCGGCGTGGCCCGCCGCGCCTGTTGCGCAATTCGCGTTGCCAGCGTTGACGACGACCGCGCGCATGCGGCCCTTGGAAGCCTTGAGATGCTGACGCGAAATGACTACGGGTGCGGCGACGACTAGATTTTGCGTGAAGACCGCGGCGGCGGAGGCCGGAAACTCACTGGATAAAATGGCGAGATCGAGTGCGCCGGTTTTTTTCAGTCCGCAGGCCGTGGCGGCAAAACGGAAGCCGCGCGGCAGGGACGATTCTGAGAGAGCGTGCTTCAAGGCCTGGAGTCCGGAAGGGCTAGCGTGGCGAACCCGGAAGCAACCTCCCGTCCTCCACGCGATTGGCGGAAATGTTTTTGTCTTGCGATAGCGACGCGGTCATGGATTCGCTCCTAGTTTGAGTAAACGGCTTTCTAAATCGACGATGGCGGCGCGCACGGAATCGGGCGCGGTGCCGCCAGAAACCCCTTTTGCGGCCAGAGCGGACGCAACATTTAATCGGAGGGAGAAGTCCGGCCCGAAACCGGGCGAGATCTGTTGCAACGTTTCCAGCGGCAAACCGGTCCAGGGTTCGCCGGCCTGCTCGGCGGCGCGCAGAACTTTGCCTACAATATCGTGGGCTTGGCGAAAAGGCACGCCTTTACGAACCAAATAGTCGGCGGCTTCCGTGGCGAGCAATGCAGGATGGGAGGCCGCTTGGCGCAGGCGCGCGACGTGGAAGCTAGTGGTGGCGACGGCGCCGGCCGCGACGGCGAGCATCGCGTTGATCTGATCGTGCGCGGCGAAGAGAGATTCTTTGTCTTCCTGGAGGTCGCGCTGGTAACCCGTGGGCAGGCCTTTCAGCGTGGTGAGCAAGCCGATCAGCGCCGCGGTGATGCGGCCGCTCTTGCCGCGGATTAGTTCCCAAGAATCGGGATTTTTCTTTTGCGGCATCAGGCTGCTGCCGGTGGAATATTCGTCGGCGAGCAAGACATAGCCGAATTCCTGCGAGGCGAAAAGGACGTAGTCTTCAGCGATGCGCGAGAGGTGCGAGGCGATGCCGGAGAGGGCAAAAAGATAATCGAGCGCAAAATCGCGGTCGCTGACGGCATCCACACTGTTGGCGGTGACTTTGGAGAAGCCCAGATTGCGGGCGATGGTTTCGCGGTTGATATTAAAACTGTTGCCTGCCAGCGCGCCGGAGCCCATCGGGCAGGCGTCCGCGCTGTCGATTGCGCTTTGCAGGCGCGGGAGATCGCGCATCAGGGATTCTGCCTGCGCCAGCAGAAAATGGGAGAGCAGGATTGGCTGTGCGTGTTGCATATGGGTCATGCCGGCCATGGGCACATCCAGGTGTGTTTTCGCTTGAGTAAGCAGGGCTTGCACGACGGTGGCAACTTCCTTTTGCGTGTGTTTCGCGGCGTCGCGAATGAACAGCCGGAAATCGGTGGCTACCAGTTCGTTGCGGCTGCGCCCGGTGTGGAGCTTCCAGCCCAACGGGCCCAGTTCGTCGACGAGGGCTTTTTCTACGAAGTGGTGAACGTCTTCGGCGTCCGCGCCGAAAGATTCGAGCCACGCGGAGTCGGTTTCGGCGCGTTTGGATATGCGGTCGAGCGCGGCCAGAGTAAGTTGGACTTCGTAGGCGGTGAAGATGCCGATGGGTTCCAGAGCTTTGGCCCAGGCGCGGTCCACGGCGATTTCGTAAGGGAGCAGGCGACGATCGAACGCGAAGGAGCGCTGAAAGGCGTCGAAGCGCGGGTTGGGCGCGGCGTCGAAGCGGCCTCCCCACAAGCGGTCATCTTTGCGTTCGGTGGTGGGCATGTTTGTTGGGCTGCCAAGCTAGGGCGCAGCATGCTGCGCCACTACAGATACAATTCCAAAGGGCCAGACAAATTACTGCTTGCTCCCTTCCGCCTTGGCTTTGGGACGCACGGTTACCGGGAGCGCGAAAAGATTGATGAAGCCTTCGGCGTCTTTCGGATTGTAGCGGCCCATGGTGAAGCTGGCCAAGTCGGCGCGATAGAGCGAGAACGGCGATTTGCGGCTGATGACGCTGAGCGTGCCCTTCCAAAGTTTCAGGCCAACGGAGCCGGTGACGAATCGCTGCGCGACCTGGAAAAAGCCGTCGAGCGATTCGCGCAGCGTGGAAAACCAAACACCGTTGTACACCAGCTCCGCGTAGCGGTTTGAGAGCGCCTGCTGAAAGTGCGCCGTTTCGCGATCAATGGTTAGACGCTCAAGTTCCTGGTGCGCCTTGACGAGCAGCGTGCCGCCGGGAGTCTCGTAAGCGCCGCGAGACTTCATCCCAACCAGGCGATTTTCGACGAGGTCGGTGCGGCCGACGCCATGTTTGGCGGCGATGTCGTTCAGCTTGTTCAGCAAATCAACGGGGCTGAGCTTCGCGCCGTTCACGGAAACGGGAATGCCAGACTCAAATCCGATTTCCACCTCCTCGGGCTTATCCGGAGCTCTCTCCGGAGACACAACCCATTGCCACATGGCTTCGTTTGGAGCGTTGGCCGGATCCTCGAGTTCGCCGCCCTCGTGGCTGAGGTGCCAGATGTTGCGGTCGCGGCTGTAAATATTTTTCTTGCTTTGCTCGACGGGAACGCCGTGGGCCTCCGCATAGGCAATGGCGTCTTCACGTGAGTCGATATCCCACTCGCGCCATGGGGCGATGATTTGCACGTTGGGAGCAATAGCCTTGAAGGCCAGTTCAAAGCGGACTTGGTCGTTGCCTTTACCGGTGCAGCCGTGAGATAGGCCATCGGCGCCGAGTTGCAGGGCGATTTCGGCTTGACGTTTGGCGATGACCGGGCGGGCCATGGAGGTGCCCAGAAGGTAGGTGTGTTCGTAGACCGCACCGGCGCGCAGCGTGGGCCAGATGTAGTCGCGGACGAATTCTTCGCGAAGATCTTCGATGCTGGCGGAAGTCGCGCCGGTGGCGAGCGCTTTCTTTTTCGCGGCTTGCAAATCCTCCTGCTGGCCGACGTCGCCGATCATGGCGATGACTTCGCAACCATAATTTTCTTTCAGCCACGGGATGATGATGGAAGTGTCCAGGCCGCCGGAGTACGCAAGGACGACCTTTTTTGGCTTTTGCGGTGCGATCTTGTTCACTTGCTAACCCTTTCGATTTGGCGTTGAAGTTTTCCCGCGAGACCGATTGCCGGAATCTTGCCTGCCAGGCGGCCGTTACTGAGCTCGAGTGACAGCCCCGCCGAAATGCGGGCAGTCTGCTGCGCCACTACAGAGTCAAAGTCAGTGCCACATGCTTACGAAAACAGCGTCTGTAAAATAGCTTTCTGCACGTACATGCGATTCTCAGATTGGTCGAGAACGACGGATTGCGCGCCGTCGAGCACGTCGGAAGTGACTTCGCAGCCGCGGTGCGCCGGAAGACAGTGCATGAAGAAGGCGTTTGGAGCTGCGAGAGCCATGAGCGCGGCGTTTACCTGGTAGGGCGCAAAGACGGAATTACGCACTTGTTGCTGCGACTCGAAGCCCATGCTGGTCCACGAGTCCGTATAGACCGCATCGACGCCGGCGACGGCTTCTCGTGGATCGGTGAGCAATTCGATCCTTGCGCGAGTTTCTTTTGCAACGCGCCGCGAATCCCGCAGGACGTCCTGATCGGGGGCGTAGTTCGGCGGCGTGGCGATGCGAAGATGCACGCCCAGGCGCGCGGCGAGAAAAATCAGCGAGTGACAGACGTTGTTGCCGTCGCCGATGTAGGCCAGTTTGAAGCCGCGGAGGTTGCCGACTTTTTCTTCGAGGGTGAAGAAGTCGGCGAGCGCCTGGCACGGATGAAACTTGTCGGAGAGCGCGTTGATCACCGGAATGCCGGCGCTCGCCGCCATTTCGTCCAGCACGCGCTGTTCGTACACGCGCGCGACGATGCCTTGCACCCAACGCTCGAGGTTGCGCGCCACGTCAGCGATGGATTCACGTTCGCCGAGACGGGCTTGGGTGTGGTCGAGGAAGACCACCGAGCCGCCCATGGACTGAATGCCGACCTCGAAGGTGACACGCGTGCGGAGCGAGGGCTTCTCAAAAATCAGGGCGATGAACTTGCCGCGCAAGGTATTCGCGTAACGGCCGGGATGGGCTTTGATATCGGCGGTAAGGCGCAAGAGGTCGTGGGTGTACGAAGGCGTCCACTCAGCTCCGGTGAGCAGATCGTTGGACAACAGAATGGATGATGCGAGAGTCGTAGTGGTCATGATTTGATTTTTTACCTCGCCGCCGCGTGGGCGTGCGTTGAAGTTGGGGTGATTCCGGCAACCCCCGAAAACGAGGAAAGTTTCGCCGTTTCGGCCAGGATGACCTCGAAGATGCGAAGAAAATCGCGCACTTGCGCCCGGGTAATGATAAACGGCGGCAGCAGGCGAATGGTGAAATCGTGCGTGCAATTGATGAGAAGTCCGCGCTGCAGAGCAGCGGCGACCAACGGCGCTCCCTCGATGGAGAGTTCCGCGCCGACGATCAGGCCTTCGCCGCGGACTTCGCGTATGAAATCGAATTTTTTGGCTAATGCCTGGAGGCCGTGACGAAGCTCGGCTCCACGATCGCGAATATTCGCGAGGAGATCTGCGTCCTCTACGGTCTTAAGGAACTCGAAAGCGGTGGCGCAGATGAGCGGGCCACCGCCGAAGGTCGTGCCGTGGACCCCGGGCGAAACACGTGAGGCTACGGCCGCACTGGTGAGGATGGCGCCGAGCGGCAAACCGGCAGCCAAGGGCTTGGCGACCAGCGCGATGTCCGGCTTGGAAGAAAATTTCTGATAAGCGAAGTAGCGGCCGGTGCGTCCGAGACCGCATTGAATTTCGTCGGCGATGAGCAAAGCGCCGTGCTGCGTGGCGAGTGCGCGAGCACGATTCCAGAAAATGTCACTGACGGGATAAATGCCGCCCTCACCCTGGATGGTTTCGAGAATTACGGCGCAGACGGTATCGTCAAACTTGGATTCCAGGTCAGCGACGTCGTTGAATTTTACAAACGCAACGCCGGGGACAAGCGGCGCGAACGGCAAGCGGTATTTTTCCGTGGCCGTCACGCTGATGGCGCCGAAGGTGCGGCCATGAAAAGAATTTTCCATGGCGAGGATCCGGTGTTTCCGTGCAACAGCCGAAGCCGGCTGCCCGTCCGGGCGGGCAAAGAGACGGGCAAGTTTTAGCGCTCCGTCGATCGCTTCGGTGCCGCTGTTGGCGAAGAAGACGCGGTCCAGACCGGACCATTCCGCAAGCTTGCGGGCGAGAGGGCCCTGGTAGGCGTTGTGAAACAGATTGGAAAGGTGAATCGCCCGAGCGGCTTCGCGGCGGACGACCTTAACAATTCGCGGGTGCGCGTGGCCCAGGGCGTTTACGGCAATGCCACCCAGAAAATCGAGATATTTCTTGCCGGCCGAGTCGTAAACGTAGCAACCGCGTCCGTGCGTGAAAACGACGGGCTGCCGCTTGTAGGTGGGAAGGAGAAATTTGTCGGCGTCGAGTAAACGCGGATCGACACGCGGCCGGGCAGCAGGCGACGGTTTTGCCGGAGACCGGTGTTTCTTTTGCGCCACGACTGCGCCGCGTTGCGATTTTCTTGCGGTGCGCATCATGCCGCCGTAAGGGCCGCCTGCGCCGTGGAAAGCGGTTCACGCAGCACGCGGGTACCGGGGATGGCCGAAGCGTGTTCATTAGCGGTATCGCCAGCGTGAGTAGCCAGCAGCAGGGCGTTCGGAGCTGCGCCGCCGACGATGCGCACGTCACGAACGTGGCCTTCGATGGCGCGCTTGGCGGCCTCCAGCTTGAGGATCATGCCACCAGAGACCACGTGGCATTGCACCAGGCGCTCAACTTCTTCGCAGGTGATGGTGGACAGCACTTTTTCTCCGTCCAGGACCCCGGGGACGTCTGTCAGATAGATGAGCTGATCGGCGGCGAGATATTCGGCGCACGCGGCGGCCATATGATCGGCGTTGATGTTGTAAAGCTCGTTGTCGGGGCCGAGGCCCAGACACGGAGCGACGGGCAGCAAATTCTCACGCCACAGCGATTCGATAAATTCGGTATTTAGTCCGGTCAGATAACCGACATAACCCAAACTGCCGGCAACTTCATCGTGAACCATGGGCTCGGCGGTGAAGCAGGCGGAATCGGCGGCGGAAATTCCGAGGGCGGGCTGGCCCGCGGCGGTGATGGCTGCGGCCAAGCGCTTGTTCAGCAATCCGGCGAAGACCATGACGGCGACATCGCGGGTTTCACGGTCGGTGATGCGCAGACCCTTGGCGAATTTACTTTCAATACCCATGCGCTGCAGCGTTGCAGTGAAGAGGCGACCGCCGCCGTGGATGACGAGGATTTCGTGACCCTCTTGGGCTAGCGCGACGAGCTGTCGCGCGAGATCGCGAACAATAGCTTCGTCTTCGAGTAAAGCGCCTGCGAATTTTATAACTTTTCTCATTGTAGTGCGGTGTGCTCCTCGATCCCCATCATGAGATTCCAATTCTGAACGGCCTGGCCAGCCGCGCCTTTTCCGAGATTGTCCAGGCACGAGACCACGATCAGGCGGCGGCCGCTTTTATCCAGCGCAAATCCCAAGTCGCAAAAATTCGTGCGGGTCACATGCTGCAACTCCGGCAACGCGCCCGGAGCGCAGATGCGCACCATGGATCGGCCAGCATAAAAGCTACGGAATAGTGCGTGCACCGCTTCCATGCTGCGGTTTTCGCTGAGCGTGACATAAATGGTCGATAGGATGCCGCGCGCTATGGGTAAGAGGTGCGTCGAAAAATTCAGGCGGTCTTCGGCGATGCCGGTGTACTCCAGGATTTCCGGGGTATGCCGGTGGGAAAAAAGATTGTAGGCTTTGAAATTTTCATCGAGTTCCACGAACTGCAGATCCTTGCGCGGTTCTTTGCCGGCACCACTGGCGCCGGATTTGCCATCGCAGACCACTGAGCTGTCCGAGGCAATCCACCCGGACTGTGACAAGGGCCGCAAACCCAGGATGACGCTGGTGGCATAACACCCGGGATTCGCCACCAGGCGCGCGTCGCGAAGAGGGTTGTCGGCGGGAGCGCTCGAGTACAGTTCCGGCAGCCCGTACACCGCTTCCGTCAACAAATGCTGCGGCGCGGCGGGAAGCTTGTACCAGGACGTGAATGTTTCCGCGGAGGAGAAGCGGAACGCCCCGCTGAGATCCACGACGCGCAAGCCGGCATCAAGAAGCGCAGGCGCAAGCGTCGCGGAAGCCTCGTGAGGCGTGGCCAAAAAGGCCGTGCCGGCGGCAGTCGAAGTGATGGCTTCGACGGAAAGCGGCCGGATGGGCGCGTGGCCCCAGGCGCGAAATCTGGGAAACAGCTCCGAGAGGCATTTGGCGCCTTGTGTGTCGCGAATGTAGAAGGTGGGCGCTTTCACGCGCGGATGACGAAGCAAGAGCTCGGCGAGCTCCAAACCGCTGTAGCCGGTGACACCAAGAACCGCGATTTGGGCGGGATCTCTCATTTCACCAGCGCTTCAATCTTTTTTTGCAGCGCTTCGCGCGATTTCCTGCTGGGGGTAATGATCAATACCGTGTCGTCGCCCGCGATGGTGCCGGCTACTTCCGGGAATTTGGCGCCATCGACGGCGGCGGCGAGAGGTTGCGCGCCGCTCGGAGGAGTTTTGAGCACGAGCATGTTCACGGCTGGCCGGACATCGCGCAAAAATTCCGCGAGCGCGCGAGTCAGCTGCGGCATCGGAGCGACATCTTGCGGCAAAGCGGCCGCCGAGCGATAGCCACTTTGCGTTTTGACCAGACGAAGTTCCTGCAGGTCGCGGGAGAGCGTGGCCTGAGTGACGCGCAGTTTCTCCGAGGCGAGTCGGCGGCGCAGCTCCTCCTGGCTGGCGACATGCGAGTCGCTGACCAGGCGAAGTATTTGTCCGTGCCGGAATGTCTTCGTGGCGCTCATCCAACTCTATTATACACCGCTCTGTATTTTTATACATTTCCAAATTACAGATGTCAATAGAATTCATCATGGCGCGTGATTTCGTCGCTCTTTCGCGGGGCACAAGGAGCCGAAAGTGCGGCACTGATGCAGCTTTCGCGGCATCGCACGGAAGGATGCTGGATTTTATCTCACAGGGATGTTAACTATTTGGTGCGGACCCTCATGCCCACAGCCTGCCAAATCTCGGGTTGCAAAAACGACGCTCCGGCGGCGATTTCGGAGCACCGCTTGTGTTTGCTGCACTTCACTTTGTCGTTGGAAGCCAGCTGCGCGGAAATGCGGCGCGAGACGGCGCTGGGAAACGCGCCGCACGAGCGACAGCGCGAAATTATGGCGTTTATTACCACGAATGGCGAAGCGCTGGCGCGGGTGGCCACCAGTGGATTGCACCTTACGGATGATTTGAAAGCGCGCATCTTAAGCACGTTTCTGACGCTGATGAACCTGCGCGAGAATCTCGATCGCGCAAATATGCGCAGCTCATTCGGGAGGGTATCCCGCCCTCGTTAGAATAATTCCCTCGCAGCCCGGCGATGGCATCGCCACGGCGCCGGGAATCCATCCGTCAGGAAATGTTACGAGCCGATGTAGCGCGCGTAAAGGGAACGGGCTAGCGAGGGGTCTTGGGAACCCTTCAGTATGGCGCGGCCGTCGGCGAAGACCGTCATTTCGTGCGGCGGAATCGCAAAGCGCAAGAGGAAATCATTCTGGCGCACGCGGCCAACAACCGGCTCTAGCCTGGCACGCAGCGCCGCAAGGTCGAGCAAACGGCTGCATTCGTGGATTTGCACGGAATCCCGGCCACACATGGTGATATGGGGCAATGCTGTACCGGTGAGATAGGAGAAGTCGCGGTGGACACAACAACGGCACTGGGCTTGAGCAGTCATGCGCAGAGATTGGAAATGGCCGGACCAAACATCGCAGGCTAGCAAACGGTTCGTCAGCGCGTCCTCGCGGCCGCTGAGCAGCTTCAGGGCTTCTGTCACTTCCAGGGAGGCAATGAGGTTCACGATCGGGCCGAGCACGCCGACGGTGTCGCAGGTCTCGTCGAATCCCGAGCCTCCTGGCCCCTCGAGCACGCATGCCAGACATGCGGTCGTTCCGGGCCGGATCATCATGGTGACGCCGTAGCTGGCGACGGCAGCAGCATAAATCCACGGAACGCCGTGTTTGATCGCGAAGTCGTTCACGAGCAGGCGAGACTCGAAATTGTCGGTGCCATCAAGAATCACGTCGAAGCCGGCTAGGAGCTCTTCCGCGTTGCCGGAATCGAGATCCGCAACAACGCCGGCGACGTGCACGCCAGAATTGATGGCGCGCAGCTTGCGTTCGGCGGCGATCGCTTTCGGCAAGGCTTCACGAGCATCCTGCTCATCGAAAAGGACCTGACGTTGCAGATTGGAGGATTCGACGAAGTCGCGGTCAATGATGCGGATTCGGCCGACGCCGGCGCGCACGAGCTGATTCGACGCGGCCGCTCCAATCGCGCCGCAGCCGACAATTACGGCGCTAGCGCCGAGCAGCCGCCGCTGCCCCTCCGCGCCAATGGGCGCAAACAAGACTTGGCGTGAATATTTCTCTTGAAACGAATCGCTCAATTCGGGGTTGACCTCATGACGGGCGCGCGCAACCGCCAATCCTCATGATAGCTCCAATGTGCGTGAGGCAGGCAACGCCCGTGTGCTACGCTTCGTCTGAACAATGAGCCGCATGCAATGGCGCTGTGCTAATGGGTTACGAGTCATCGCCGGGATCGCCCTCCTCGCCGGAACTGCGGCAGTGCACGGCCAGGGTCAGACCGCCGGCCCGGAAGTTGCCCCTGCACCGACCGCCTCGGAAGCCCCAATTCCGCCCAGCCCGGTGGTGGCCATCCGCGTGCTGAGCGAGGATGGTCGTGTGTTATCCGATTGTCCGAGTGGTGTATCCGTTGAAATTGGCAAACCTCTCGACCGCGCCAATGTCGCTGCCAGCTTGCGCGCGCTTTATCGCACGGGAGACTACGCGGACCTGCGAGCGGCAATTACGCTCGTCGAGGGCGGGCTTCGCCTCGATTTCATCGCTAAAGAAAATCTGTATTTCAACCAAGTGCGCATTGAAGGGCTGAAAGCACCGCCGAGCGATGCTTCGGCGGTCGCGGACATGCAACTTGACCTCGGTGAGATCTACCGGGCCAGCGCCGTTACGGAAGGGCTGCAAAGGCTTCAGGATGCTTTGCACGACGAAGGATTGTATCTTGCGGAAGTCTCTGCGGAATCCGTCCCGCACCCGGCTACGCATCAGATGGATATTGTGGTGCACATCAAGCCGGGTCCACGTGCATTGGCGGGCGAAATTAATCTTACCAACGGTACGGAGTTTGCTCCCCCGGAAATCATCGCCAGAACTAAGATTAAAGCGGGCAAAGAAGTGACCTCGGAGCGTCTGCAAAAAGGCACGGATCGCGTGCGGAAGTTTTTGATCAAAAGAGGACACTTGAGCGCCAGAGCGGTGATCCATCGGGGAACCTACGACGCGGCGAAAAATACCGTGCCCTTGACCCTGGAGGTTACGGAAGGTCCGCGTATCGAAGTGATAGTTACCGGCGCCAAAATTTCCAAGGGCGATTTGAAGAGGTCTGTTCCCATCTATCAGGAAGGCGCGGTGGATGCCGACCTGCTGGAAGAGGGCAAGCGCAATTTGCGAGAGCGCCAGGAGCGCCAGGGCTATTTTGACGCGCAAGTGGGCTATAAAACGGAAACACACGCGGTGGTGCAAACCGCGACGGGATGGCAGGGTTCGGAAGAAACCATTACCTATCATATCGAGCGGGGAGACCGTCGCAAGCTGGTGGCGATTGAAATCGCGGGCAATCACTACTTCGCGACAGACTTGCTGAAAGGGCGGTTGCAAATTTCCGCACGTTCGTTCGGTTTGCGCTCGCGCTTTAGCCAGAGGTTGCTGGACTCCGACGTGCAATCGATGCGTTACCTGTACCTGGCGAACGGCTTCCTCGACGCCACGGTGAAAGCCGATGTGCAGGATAACTACAAATCGCGGCAAGGTGACCGGATAGTGCGATTCACCGTTATCGAGGGCCCGCAGACGAGCGTTGCTTCGCTGGCCATCGATGGGATCCACGCGTTTAAGGAAAAGGAGTTGCTCTCCGTGATTGGTTCGATCCCCGGGCAGCCATACTCAGAAGCAAACGTGGCTACGGATCGCGATAATATTCTAGCCAAATATTTTAACGACGGCTATCCGGAAGCGACGTTCACCTCTACGGCCGAGCGCGTGGCAGCGGAACCAGCACAGCAAAGAAGGGCGGCAAGCGAATCTCCGGCGCCGCAAGCCGAGCCGGTGCGCTTGGTGTACCACATTCAGGAAGGTCCACAGACACTCGTCCGCAATGTATTGTTGAGCGGATACCGACACACGCGCCGGAATGTCATCCAGCGTGAAGTGCGGGTCAGGGCCCACCAGCCTTTGCGCCAGGGAGACGTGGTCGAGTCGCAGCGACGCCTGTATAACCTGGGGGTATTCAATCGCGTAACCATCGGGCCGCAGAATCCCACGGGCACGGACCCGGACAAAGACGTGGTCGTTCTGGTGGAAGAAGCAAAGCGCTACACCATCGCCTATGGGGGTGGTTTCGAGGTGCAGCGGCTGGCCAGCACCAACGATCCGACGGCCGGAGAAATACAAGCAGCGCCGCGCGGAATCTTTGAAATTACGCGAAATAATCTCACGGGCAGGGCGGACTCGCTCTCGTTACGAATTCGCGGAAGCACGATTGAAGACCGCGTCCTGCTCGGTTATACGCACCCTAACCTTCTAAGCGATCCCAAATTCAGCCTGCAGGTCACGGCCTATACGGAAAAATCTCAAGACATCAATACCTTCACGGAAAACCGCTACGAAGGATCCGTCCAACTGACCGATTTGATCACTAGCCACACGACACTCGTGTACCGCTACGTATTTCGCAAGGTGGAGGTCTCCAATTTGAATTCCCACGTTGCGCCGGAAGAAATCCCGTTGTTCGAGCAGCCCACGCTGGTTTCAGAAGTCGGCGCCACGTGGATTCGGGACACCCGCGACAATCCCGCCGAAGCCACCAAGGGAACTTTTAATAGTGCAGACTTCGCGATTGCCTCCACGAGCATCGGCTCCAGCGCCAGTTTCATGCGATTCTTCGTGCAAAACTCCACCTACCATCCGATTAAAGGACACTTCAGTTTCGCCCGCTCCATTCGCATCGGGATTCTGGAACCTTTTGCCAATTCGGTTTCCCTCACGTTCCCCAGCCAGATGGGTCTTCCGCAACTTATACCTCTACCGGAGCGATTCTTCGCCGGCGGTGGCACGTCCTTGCGCGGATTCGCGCTGAATCAGGCGGGGCCTCGAGACTCCAGTACGGGATATCCGATTGGCGGTCAGGCCCTGATAGCGCTAAATCAGGAGGTTCGCTTTCCCATGCATTTGCCGTTCATTGGCTCGCAATTGGGGGGAGCGATTTTTTACGATGGAGGTAACGTCTTCAGTCAGCTGTCGCATATAACTTTTCGTTACCGGCCACCAACACCGATTTTTGATACGCCAACGCAATGCGAATATAACTGTACCAATGAGCTGAACTACTTCTCTCACACGGTGGGATTTGGCGTGCGCTATGCGACTCCCGTGGGGCCGATCCGCGTGGATCTGGGTTATCAAATCAATCGTCCCTTGTTTGTGATTCCCATACCCACGCCAGGTATTTCTCCAGATCCCAACATCTGTCCAAGCATGTGTGAGGGAACACGACTTCCGAAGTTTCAAATTTTCTTCAATTTGGGTCCATCTTTCTGATGCGGAAGCATGCGATGAGGACGGTGTTTTTCGGTGTGCTGTTCGCCTGCGTTTGCGGTCAAGTGGCCGGGCAAGAAGTAATCGACCGCATTGTCGCGCGGATCGAGGATGACGTGATCCTGTGGAGCGAGGTTCGGGAGTTGAGTGCGTACCAAAAATTTGTAGACGGGAAATCGGAAAGCGACGAGCAGGTGCTGGATCACTTGATTGATCAATGGGTGGTGCGCTCCGAGGCGGAAACTTCCCGGTTTCCCCGGCCCTCCGATGCAGACGTCCAGCGATACGTGGAACACGTGAAGAAGACCTTTTCTACTCCTGAGGAGTATGAGAGCCGCAAGAAGGACAGCGGCTTGACGGATGCGCAAATGCGCGAAATGGCGGCGTCGCAATTGTATTTGAGCAATTACCTGGATTCGCGCTTCCGGCCCACCGTGCAGATCGACCCCAAAGCGGCGGAAGAGTTCTACCAAAAAGGCGTAGTGGTTAGGGCTAAAGCCCGGGGGCAGGAGCCGCCAACCTTCGAGGCCTCCCGCGACTACATCCAGGAAACCCTGATCCAGGAAGGCATCAACGAAGAAGCCGATCGCTGGCTCAAAGAGAGCCGCGGACGGATTCACGTGGAAATTCTTTTGAATTCGGGGGCCAAGTGACGCAAGCCACGCCGAAAAAAAGTAGATGGCGATGGCTCCGCCATGTGGCCTGGGTCTTAGCCGTAAAAGTATTTTTGATCATTGCGCTGCTGGTGTTGTTTTTCGGAAGCGGCGCGGCCAACCCGCTGCTGCGCCGGCTAATCATCCGGAGAATCAACGCGGTCACCGGTGGTCGAACGGAATTGCGTACCTTGTCCATCGGCTGGTTTTCCATGCACATTACGCTGAGGGGCCTGATACTCCACGGGAGCGAACCCGCGGGCTCCCCGCCGCTGCTTTCCGCCGAGGAAGTACTCGCCGGCCTGCGTATTGATTCTTTTTGGGGCCGCAAGATTTCTCTGGAGGAGCTGGTTCTTCACCAGCCGGCTATCCATGTGCGCATCTCCGCGGACGGCGCAACCAACCTGCCGGTACCGAGACATCCCTTGGGAGGGAACCGGCCGTTACGGCAGACGTTGTTTGATCTTCACGTTCGTCACCTGCAGATCGACGATGGCTCGCTGTTGTACAACGACGTAAGCACGCCACTGGCTGTGGAGGGCGGGGACCTGGCATTGACATTGGAGGGCAGCGGCTCCCTCGATCATCCCTTGTATCTCGGCAACCTCGCGTGGCAATCGATGCACTTTACCGCATTGCGCTACGTTCCGATGCCCGTGGATGTTTCCGCCAAGTTCACGCTTTGGCGCGGCGGCATCACTCTGGAGCAGGGCGTGCTGCATGCCGGCCGTTCGCACCTCGACGCGCAAGGGGATATGAACAATTTCACCGATCCCCACTGGACGTTTCGCTATCGCGGCTGGGTCGATCTGTTTGACCTGAGGGAAATGATGCGCGAGCCGTTGATTCCCACGGGAGCCGTCGACGTCCGCGGCGAGGGCACCCTGGCTGCGGGCAAGTATCAAGCGAGCGGTGATTACTTTGGTCAAGCTATTTCTTTGCCCTACGTGCAATTCCACACCTCGGGACTGAACAGTCACGGCAGCTATCATTTCGACAATCAAGGCCTGGTGGTTCCGGACTTTTACGCGGGAGCTTTCGGCGGCAGCGTCACTGGACGTGTCACCATGCGCTTCAGCGACTCGCGATTTCGCGCCGACACCCACGTCGAGAATGTCCGCCTGGCGCCCGCCTTGGTCGCCGCTGAAGAGATCAACTTTCCGGTAGATGAATTGCACTGGGACGGGATGATCAGCGCCGACACCGTGGAGAATTGGATCGGCCCGTTCAAGAATTTTGACATTGCTGGCAATGCTCATTGGGAGGCTCCCGACGTCGTAATTCCAGGCCATCAACCCATCACCGCGGACTGGCAATTCAAATGGCTCGCGGAGCCCAATATTCTGACCATCGATTCGGGAGAATTGGCCACGCCTTCGATGACCGCCAGCATCTCGGGAACGCTGGAGCCGCGGCATTCCAACCTCAGCCTAAAACTCGATGTCGACACTCTCGAGCCCAATCGCGACTTCATTAACAAAATTCAAGGCGCCGCACCCGGTTCTGCGGACGCTATCCGCACGCTTTCCGGGGCGGTTCATTGGACCGGGAAAATTACCGGGCCGCTGGATGGCCCGACATTTCAGGGGCGCTTGCGTGGTGAACATCTACAGTACGACGCAATCGCCCTCGGCACGCTTGAGGGAGATTTGACCTACTCACCGATAGAGCTGACGCTGGCCAACGCCAAAGCTCATCGCGGCCAAATGGAAGCCATACTCGCAGCGAACCTGCAGCTCGCGGATTGGAGCTTTACTCCGGAAAGTACTTGGACCGTCGACGCCAGCATGGAAAAAACGCCGCTGGTAGATATCCAACAGTTGCTCAAGCTCAACTATCCGATAGCAGGCCTGCTCAGTGGGCAGTTCCACGGGCGTGGCACCCGCGCGCAGCCCGCGGTCACGGGTTTATTTGATCTATCGAACGCCACGGCGTATGGGCTTGCTTTCAATCGCTTGCGCGGGCAGCTCAACATTCAGCCGGATGAAATTCGCGTGGCGGATGCCGAGTTACGGTTCTTTGCGCCTGGCACGGAAGCCGGGCGCGGCGCCGGCATTGTAACGGGCTCGGTGGCCTACCAACTCCACGATAAAACCATTACCGCCGATTTGGTCGGGGCAGGATTGCCGATGGAGAACTTCCAGCAATTGCAGTCCGCGCGATTTTCCCTGGGTGGACAAGTCAGCTTCCGGTTAAAAGCCTCCGGTTTGGCGAAATCTCCGCAGGGCCAGGGAACCGTCCGTTTGGTGGATTTGAGCGTGGGCTCGGACGTCATTGGCAGCTTCGACGGGGAGCTCAAGTCCGACGGGATTACCGCCACGTTGCAGGTGAATTCGGCGATGAGCACCGGCGAACTCTCCGGAACCTTCAACCTTGGGCTCACTGACCCATTTCCGCTGTCCGGAAAAGCCTCCATAAAAAATATCGATCTCGATCCGTTCTTGTTATCCGCGTTGCACGTGAAACAATTCAGCGGTCACGGCGAAGCGGCGGGAGACTTCGCCATCAGTGGCTCCCTCAAGCACGCGCAAAGTCTCACCGTGGATGCGCGTTTCTCCCACCTCGTCTTGAATTATGAAAATGTGCGGCTCGAAAACGTCGGAGCGGTGCATTTTCGATCTTCCCGTGAATCCTTCCAAATTGAGGCCGCGACATTTCAAGGTCCGGATACGAATTTGCAGGTCGCCGGTTCTATCGCATACACCGGCCGGCGTGACGTGGATCTGAAGCTTAATGGGTCGATGGATTTGCGTTTGCTCGACGGCTTTGCGCCCGGCCTCGAAACCCAGGGCAGCGCGCAAATCGACGCGGCTTTCGCGGGTACACTCGACCAGCCGCGCATTACCGGCAAAGTGCACGTGGACAAAGCTTCCGCCCGGGCCGCGGATTTTCCAACCGGTCTCAGCGCCATCAAGGGTGATTTGATTTTCGACGCTTCACGCGCTTTTTTTCAGGGCGTGACCGCGGAAGTGGGCGGCGGCCAGCTCACCCTTACCGGCAGCGTAAGTTACACGGATCGCCCAATTCGCTACGACATCAACGTACGATCGGATCGCGTCCGTATTCGCTATCCCGAAGGGATGAGCTGGCTCGTCGGCGGAAGTTTGCGCCTAACCGGCACGCCGGATGCGGGGCTCCTTTCCGGACGCGTGGTTGTAGAGCGCGTGAATTTCAACACGGGCGTCGAGACCGCCACGACACTCTTTTCTGGCCAGTCCGGAATTTCCGGACCTTCGGGTGGCTCGACGTTCCTGCGTAACTTACGGTTCGACATCACCGGGCAGTCCGCTCCAGACGCCCGCATGGAATGGCCTGGCGCGGAACTTGAAGCCGACGCCGATGTCCGCGTTCGCGGCACCTGGGAACATCCCATCCTCCTCGGCCACATTCACATTTTATCGGGTGATCTGTTCTTTGCGGGGAATCGCTATCGCGTCTCTCGCGGCGACATAAACTTCGCCGATCCCTTCCGGCTTGATCCGGTGCTGAATGTGGAAGCCACCACCACGATCCAGCAATACGAAGTTACTCTGGATTTTAGCGGACCCTCCAGCAAGCTCGCGCTTTCTTACCGTTCCGATCCACCTCTGCCCGCGAACGACATTATTACGCTGCTCGCGCTCGGGCAGACTTCTTCAGAAGCCAGCTCGCGCTCCGTGGGCACCACGCAAACCACCAGTTCGGGGGCCACGGCGTTGCTGTCGGAGGCCATCTCCACCCAACTCGGAGGCCGCCTGGAAAGATTATTTGGCATCACGCGTTTTCGCGTTGATCCAGGATTGACGACCCTGGGCTCGACGGCGACGGATCAGAATCCCGCGGCCCGCGTGACCGTGGAACAACAGGTATCGCGCAACCTCACGATCACCTATGTGTCCAACGTCGGTTCCACGCAGCAGCAGGTCATTCAAGTGGAGTACAACATTAGTCGCACTCTCTCCCTGGTCGCCCTCCGCGACTACAACGGTACCTTCGGAATCGACTTGGTTAAAAAGAAACGATTCGACTGACGCCGGCAAATCCGTGAGGCGGTTCAGGGCTGCGGAGTATTCGCCTGCGCAGTGGCCGGCGTACTCGCCGAGGCGTTCGCGGGTGTGCTTGCGGAAGTTGTCTGCGAATTTTCCGCAGAGCGCTGCTGCCATCGGCGTTGGCCGCTGCCCAGACGAGCGGATTGCCCCACATCAGGATTCTGATCCTTTACCGCTTGCAACGAATCCTTTGCCGCCTTACTGCTCGCTGCTCGCGCGGCCTCCTGAGTCTCGTGGTTGATCTTTGGCATTTCCGCCGCTACCTTCTGCCCTAGCGGTGATCCATAGAATTGCAGCAATCCTTTGATTTCCTCATCCGAATAGTGTTTATCGTAAATGCCGACCAATTGTTCCGTAAACTGGTCCACGTCGTACTTCTTTTGATAGGTAGAAATAAAAGTGTTCACGAACGCCTGGCCTTTGTCGTTGTTCGGCACGGTAGCAACCAACTTTTCGCGGTACTGCTCCGATGTCGTGGTCATGCTCTCCTGGACTATATCCCGGGCCCCGACCAGTTCCATGAGCGCGCGAATGTCCGCCTCTTTCGCCGGATCGATGGACTTCGCCGCCTGTTGCACTCCGGCGTTTTGTTGCGCTGCCTGCGCTGCATTTTGCGAGGCGCCCTGGATGGCCACCAGGAATGTGCCGATGTAAATCACCACTAATGCGAGTACCGCCTTCATGACTGCCTCCGCGGCGGCATGCTGGGTCTTTCCGCCACCTCTTTCATTCTAAGAAATGTGCCGCGCGCCCGGGGGACACGCAGGGTACAGGCGTGTTGAGTCGCGCACCGTCCCGCAGTACAGGGTCTTCGCGGCAACTCGGGCTATCCGGTCCGTACTCCGTCTTCTGTTACCATGCCGCTGCATGCCCGAAACCGCTTCCGCAACCCACAGCACAATCGACCCTGAACGCGACGCAGAACTCGCGGACCGCGAGCAGGGTCTGCGTCCCAGCTTGTCGGCCCGCCAGGTGGCCATGATTGGCCTGGGTTCGACCATCGGCACGGGGCTCTTTCTCGGCAGCGCTCTCTCCGTGCGGCTTGCTGGTCCGGCGGTTATCCTCAGTTTCGCCGGCGGCGCGCTCATCGCGCTGACCGTGATGTGGGCTCTCGCGGAGTTATCCGTGGCCCACCCCGCGCCCGGCTCCTTTGGGCTCTACGCCGAAATGTTTCTGCACCCCTGGGCCGGTTTCGCCGTTCGCTATACCTATTGGTTCACGCTGGTCATCATTGTCGGCAGCGAAGTAGTTGCGGCCGCCATCTACTGCAAACTATGGTTTCCCGGCATACCTTCCTGGCTGTGGGTCGCGGGCTTTTCGCTCGCCATACTCTACGTAAATACCGTGAGCGTGAAGAGCTTTGGAACTTTTGAGTATTGGTTCGCGATGATTAAGGTCATCACCGTGGTGGTGTTTCTGATTCTCGGCACGGCCCTGCTCTGCGGCATCGGCTTTCCGCGCATTGGCGCGATCAACTACACGGCGTACGGCGGTTTTTTTTCCAACGGCTGGAGCGGCGTAGGCCTCGGCGTGGCCATGGCCATATTCAGTTTTCTCGGGCTGGAAATCGTGGGCACCACGGCAGGAGAAGCTGCCAACCCGAAAGTAACGGTGCCACGCGCGCTCCGGCGTACGCTGCTGGTGTTAGCCATTTTTTACCTCGGGGGCCTCGGTCTCGTCGTCGGTATTGTTCCGTGGAGTCAGATTGGCCTTGGAGAAAGCCCTTTCGTGCGCGTGTTCCAGAACGTGGGCATCCCCGCAGCCGGCCACGTGATGAATTTTGTGGTGCTCACCGCGGCTCTTTCCAGCGCCATGTGCAATTTGTATTTCACCGCACGCATGCTTTTTTCGCTTTCTCGCGGCGGGTACGCGCCGGCGTTCATGGGGCGTCTGAACAAACATGGAATGCCGGTCTTTTCCGTGCTGGCCTCCGGCATGGGTCTTGTCGCGGCGTTGCTGTTGTCGAACTTTTATGAAAAGTCCGCCTTCGTCTTTATGATCGGCGTGGCTTTTTTTGGCGGACCGTTCGCCTGGCTGATTACTTTGCTGACGCATCTGGCATTTCGCCGCTGGGCCGCACGGACCGGAACACCGTTCGTTCGTTTCGCGCCCCGCGGTCCTTGGAGTTCTCTGCTCGGGGTGGCCGCGCTTCTCGCCGTGCTGGTCTCCACCTGGTGGATCCCCGGATTTCGCATTACTCTGCGCGCCGGTCCGCTCTGGCTGGCCTTCCTCACGCTGTGCTATTTTGTCTGGAGAAGATGGCGATCCACCGCAAGCCCGGCGCAAACAACGCAATTGAGAGCTACGATTAATGGATGACCTGCTTCATTGGCGCAGCGAATTTCCGATCCTGACCCATTCCACCTACTTGATTTCCAACTCCCTCGGCGCCATGCCCAAAGCTGTTTACGACGGCCTGCGCGGTTACGCCGATGCCTGGGCCACTCGCGGCATTCGCGCCTGGGAAGAGGGTTGGTGGGAAATGGCTGTAGGCGTCGGCGATCAAATCGCCCCGCTCATGGGCGCGCACGCGGGTGAAATTTCCCTACATCAGAATGTCACGATTACGCAGGCGGTCATCAGTTCCTGCTTCGACCTTCGCGGCCCTCGCAATAAAATTGTAATGAGCGAGCTGGAATTTCCGTCAGTGCAATATTTTTATCACGAGCAGCGCCGCCTCGGCGCACGCATCGAAACTGTTCCGGCGGGCGGCGACGTGCGCATGGACCTCGACCGATTTCTCGCGGCCATCGACGAGACCACCCTGCTGGTGCCGATCTCTTTGGTGCTCTTCCGCAGCTCGTGCATCGTCGACGCGCGCGCCATCGTCGAACGGGCCCACCACGTTGGTGCGCACGTAATCCTGGATATTTTCCAAGGCGCCGGCACGATTCCCATTGACGTGTGCGCGCTCGGCGTCGATTTCGCCGTTGGCGGAGTTTTGAAATGGCTTTGCGGCGGCCCGGGAGTTGCCTATCTTTACGTTCGCGAAGATCTGCGAGGCAAGCTGCAGCCCAGGCTTACCGGATGGGTCGCACACCGCCGCCCTTTCGCCTTTGAGCCCGGCGCTATCGAGCGGCGCGACGATTCTTTCGGCTTTTTGAACGGCACTCCACACATCCCCGCGCTTTACGCCTGCCGTCCTGGCCTGGACATTCTGAATCAAGTGGGCGTCGCTGGCATCCGGGAAAAATCCATGCGCATGACCAAACGGCTGTTCGAGGGCGCACGTTCCCGCGGCTGGCAGGTCAACACTCCGGAAAATCCCGCCGAGCGCGCCGGCACTATCTCCGTTGACTGCCCAAATGCCGCCGCTGTTTCCCGTGAGCTCCTGGCGCGCGAAGTTCTGATCGACTACCGCCCCAAAGCGGGCATTCGCATCTCGCCACATTTTTACAACACCCAGGAAGAGTGCGATTATGCGCTCGAGCAGATTGCCGAAATTCTACGGACCGGCGCGTGGAAAAAACACGCTATGGAAGCCGTTGGTGTGCGCGACTGAAAGTGCCGAATCTATCTCGATAAGCGGGCTAAGCCGGTTTTTCGCCCCCCATTTTCGACTGCGTGGCCGGTCGCGAAATTTAGTGCGTTGGAGACTCCATAGCAATGACCGCGACCGGACCGGATCTCTCCATCATCATCCCCGCGTATAACGAAGAGTCACGCTTGCCGGAGACCCTGGCAAAAATCGGCGCATGGATTCGGGAATCCGGGCGCGAGACGGAAGTGCTGCTCGTCGACGATGGTTCCGCCGATCGCACCGCGGCCGTGGCCGAAAATATGCGCGCGCAAATTCCCGCACTGCGCATCATTTCCAATGGCGTGAATCGCGGCAAAGGCTTCAGCGTCCGCCACGGCGTGCTGGAGGCCCGCGGCCGCCTCGCGCTCTTCACCGATGCCGACCTGTCCGCGCCCATCGAAGAAGCTGGTCGACTGCTCGACGCCGTGGACGGCGGTTTTGACGTCGCCATCGGTTCCCGGGCCATGAATCGCAGCCTGATCAGCGCGCGGCAATCTCTATTCCGGGAGTTTGCCGGGATCGTTTTCAACACCGTCGTTCGTCTCTGCCTGCGCCTGCCGTTCGTGGACACGCAATGTGGCTTCAAGGCTTTTCAGCGCGAGCCTTGCAAGATTATTTTCGAGCAGCAGCGCATCGAACGATTCGGCTTCGATCCGGAGCTGCTGTACCTCGCGCGCCATCATGGACTGCGAGCCACGGAGATTCCTGTCCGGTGGGCGCATTCCCCGGGCACCAAAGTCAGCATGTTTCGCGACAGCGTGCAAATGTTTGCGGACGTCTTCATCATCCGCTGGAACGCGCTGGCGGGGCGGTATCCGAAGAAGCGTTGAAGCGGGCCCGCAACTTTGTAATACAAAGTACTTGACAGAGCCCCGCCGCCTGCGTAACATTCCCACCATGGCTTCCGCTGGTCCACTGCGCTCCGCAACGTCCGAACCCATTCCGATCGACGCGCGCGCCGCCGATCACCTCCGCTACATCCGCGAGACCATGGAGAGCGCCCGCGAGTTTACCGCCGTCCCCGGTTGGGGCGGCGTGGCCATTGGCATCACCGCCCTGGTAGCCGCTGCTGTTGCTTCGGGACAGCATTCTCCGCGCGCCTGGCTGGAAGTTTGGCTCGTCGAAGCGTTCGTAGCCATTGCCATCGCTGCGCCAACCGCCGCTACCAAAGCCCATCGCGCCAATGCCGCGCTATTTTCCGGACCCGGCCGAAAGTTCCTTTTGAGCTTCGCTCCGCCGTTATTCGTCGGTGGACTATTGACCTTCGCCCTGGTCGGTGCGGGTCTCTTTACCGTACTGCCCGCCATGTGGCTCATGCTCTACGGCACGGCCATCGTTACCGGCGGGGCATTTTCCGTACGCGCCGTCCCTTTGATGGGTATTTGCTTAATTGCCTTGGGTGCGGCGGCTATCTTCTTGCCCAGCGCTTGGGGGGACGCCCTGATGGCTGCGGGTTTTGGCGTTGTGCACATCGCGTTCGGGATTTGGATCTCAAGGAATTACGGGGGATAGGGAGGGAGCTGAATCATGGCCAAGTCTTCAGCCATTCGCCAGGATCGCGCGTCACGCCATCGCGACTCCGCAGAGCCAAACGCGCCCGCCGTCAATGAAAATCGCACAGAGTCTCAGGAGATCAATCGCGCCGGCCCACGCCAGGCCGTCGCGGCCGATCTTGACCGCCTTATCCATGAGCGCATTCGCCTCGGCATCGTCAGCGCCCTGGCTGTCAATCGCTCACAGACTTTCAACGAACTGAAGGCCTTGCTCAAGACCACTGACGGCAATCTCAGCGTGCATGCCAGGAAACTCGAAGAGGGCGACTACATCACCTGCACGAAGTCCTTTGCTGGGCGTCTGCCGAAGACAGAATATCGCCTGGCCCCGGCCGGACGGCGGGCACTCGAGCGGTACTTGAATCACATGGAAGCGCTGATTCGCGCTACACGGGAGCGCTAGGGATATATTTTTTGTTCCGTTACTTTGTTTGACAGAGTACTTTTCATTCTGGATCACGGGAGGTATGGAATGACTCCGTTGCCAATGGTGCTGACCGCTCGCGATATCCCTCCGCTTTCGCAACCTGATCCCGGCGGGCTCCACGTCGCCATCATTTCCGACGGCAACGGACGCTGGGCCACTTCGCAAGGCTTGCCACGCTGCGTCGGGCACCGCGCGGGCGCGGCAGCGGCACACCGTGTAATTGCAGCGGCTTCGAGGCTGAACGTGCACACCCTCACATTTTTCGCGCTCTCCTCGGCGAATTGGCAGCGCCCCGCCGGCGAAGTGCGTGCCATCCTCAACGTACTTCACGAATATCTTCTGGTGGAAACCTCGCGCTGCATCGAAGAACAAATTCGTCTAAGCATCATTGGCCGCCGCGATCGCCTGCCCGGTACGCTTCGCGAAGTCATCGCGGACTGCGAGGCGGCCACCGCAGCCGGCCGGCGGTTGCACTTGCGCTTGGCCATCGATTACTCCTCTCGCGAATCCATCTATTTAGCTGCCTGCCGCTTTTACAAAGTCACGCAACTTTCCACCGACGCATTTAGCAACGTGCTGGCGGAGGTTCATTGGGGTTGTTCCACGGAAGTGGATCTGGTGATTCGCACCGGCGGCGAGCAACGGCTCTCCGATTTTCTATTGTGGGAGTCGGCCTTCGCCGAGTTAATTTTCTTGTCCAAGCGCTGGCCGGATTTCACGGTTGCAGATTTTGAAGCGTGTATTCAGGAGTTTCGCGGTCGTGAACGCACTCGGGGAGCATTGCCGCAGCAAGCCACAGGCTAGACGGCTTGCTTTCGTTTGCGCTCCATAGCAAACGCTTTGCGCAGAATCCGTAGCGCCGTGTCGGTGAGATGGAAACTACCCAGTTCCTCCTCGCGCGAGTATGCGACATCGGTCGCATCTCCGCCGGCCCGGGGCTCGCCGTTTATTCGTTCGCAAAGATAATCCACAATCACATAGTGATATCGCGGCCGCTGCTGCCCATCCACTTTGCGTGTCGGAACCGTCGCATCGATGCGCTCGAAAACTTCAATTAACTCCTGCACCCGCACTTCCACCCCGGTTTCTTCCAGCAATTCGCGCGCGACTCCCTGCTCGAGCGTCTCGCCCACTTCCAAGCTCCCGCCCGGAATCGACCAACGGCCCAGCAAAGGCTCGGTCCCGCGCCGGATCAGCAGAGCGCGATCTTCATGGATCAGCACGCCTCCAATGCCTACGATGGGCCGTTCTGGATATTCTCGAGGAGTCTTCATCTTTCCTTAGCGTGTCGCGCTTGTTTTGGGAACCGAGTTGGTCGGGGAGGCAGCTTCACGAAGGTCGCGCATTGACTTCTCCCGGTGCGGTATATAATACGCTGCATGGTGCCGCAGTGAAGTTCCGGCCCAGCTGGAGAAGAATCCAACGGAGGATGGAGCCGTGATCCGCTGCCCTAAATGTTCCACCGAAATCGATGTCGACGAAGACGAGGTCGAGGAAGGGGAAATTTTGTCTTGTCCTGAGTGCGAATCCCAATTGGAAGTTTCTCAAACACATCCCGTGCACTTGAACCGCATCGCCGATGATGACGAAGAGGAAGAGGAGACTCCGGTGGAAGACGCCGCGGAAAACGGCGATTTACTCGACGCCGATGACGATGACGAAGACGACGATGATGACGACGAAGACGACGATGAAGATGAGGACGAGTAGTCGTCTGCCCATTCGCATGAGCCGCTAGCGTGCATCTTGCCTTGCCCGGCTTACATCCAACTCCGCGGGGCGTTATGTTCATTCGGCACCAGCAGATCATTCTCGCGATCGTTTTGCTTTTGGTTGGCGCCCCGTGCGCTCTGGCTCAGGAATCACCCGCGCCTCCCGCACCGCCGCAAACACCCGCGGACTCTAGTAGCTCGAAGCCCGTGACGCGCTCGCGAGCGCCGGTCGGGTTCCTGGTGCACGGCACGGTCTTTGATCAGGTGGGATACGCGGTGCCCGGTGCCGAGCTGCACGTGCGGCGCACCGGAGAAAAAAAGTTTCACTGGAGTACTTACGCCAATTCTCGCGGAGAGTTCGCTATGCGCGTTCCGCCCGGTAACCAGTATGAAGTGGTGGTGCAATCCAAAGGTTTTAGCGACGCCACACAGCCAGTGAACGCAGCCGACGGTTTGGATGAGCAGTCTCTGGTGTTCCGCATGGAGCCGATCACCGGGAGGAAAAAGTGAAAACACGCACCTCGATAGTTCTACTCATGCTCGTGCTCTTGTGCATTGCGGCTAGCGCAATGGCTCAGGACAAGAAGCACGAATCGGAGCTGCGCACCGTCCGCGGCGTGGTGGCCGACAAAGCCGATACACCTGTGGCCGCGAGCGTCGTTTTCCTCTTGAACAAACGCACCAATGCGGTGCGCAGTTATATCAGCGACGATACGGGGAATTTTCGCTTCAGCGGCCTGGATCCCAACGCGGATTATGAACTTCACGCCGAAAAAGACGGCGATAAATCGCAGACGCGCAGCATCTCCAGCTTCGACTCCCGCCAAGATATCGTACTCAACCTCAAGCTGGACAAGAAAAAGGCCTGACGCCCCGCTAAAATTCAAGCAACTCCGATTACGCCAGCAGCTATCCCCACCCGTATTGAAACAACCGGAGGTGGAAGCGACAGGGTGTGGAAACAACAAAGTGTTGAGAGAACAGAAATTCGATTGAGGGCAGGCATGTTTTTGTGCCTCAGGGGCTTATACTGGGATAACCCTGACATCGACATGGCCATCCTATCCAACCGGCCACTTTTGGGGCTTCTGGAGAAGCATGCTACGAATCTGCTGGATGCGCGGTCTCTTACGAATCTTAGCTCTTGCGGCTATAGCGGCGACGGCAGCGACCTGCCGTGCGCAGCAACAACCGGATAATACGGCGCCCCCCTCGGGTACGACCCCCAGCCCCCCAGCCCCTGCTGTTTCGGCGCAAACCCCTGCGACTCCGGCTGCTTCGCAACCTGCTACCTCCTCCTCGGCTGCTAAACCTGACGCCCCTAACCCCAAGCGCATCCTCGGGATCATCCCCAACTTTCAGACCACCAACGATAAGACTCTTGTTCCCAAGGCACTGACTCCAAAGGAGAAGTACGTACTCGCCTATCACCAGATGTTCGACATCAGCGCGCATATCGGGAACCTGTTGCAAGCCAGCGTGCAACAAGCATCCGATGGCCAGCCGCACTACGGAGAAGGCTGGGGACCCTTCGCAGAGCGTTTTGCGGCCACGGAAGGAGACCAGTACAGCTCGTGCTTCTTCATTTATGGGTTTCTTCCGCACATTTTGCACGACGATCCGCGCTATTTTCGCCGCGGCCAAGGCTCCGCAGTGTCTCGGATATGGTATGCGGTGACGCGCACAGTGGTTACGCGCACGGATGCGCAAACGCCGACGTTCAACGCGCCGCAGATTTTTGGCCAACTGGCTCAATCGGGGATTTCCAATCTTTACTACCCCAAGCAGGATAGGAATATCGCCGGCACGTTTAAGGGTTGGGGGATCAACCTCGGCTACAACACCGGCTACAACGTGTTGAAGGAGTTCTACCCGGATTTCTTAAAGCTTCTGAGCCACCATCGTCACGATCAGAATTCCATAACCCCTGCTCAGCCGCATGGGAACTAGGAACATCGCCGTCCCAAGTGACGAAGCCGCAACGGGATAGAGCCTCCCAGGCACTAAAAAGCAAAAAAACTGAACGACACTGCTGAGACAGCGCAGTGCGGGCGCAGTCCCGTCCATGGGTGAAACAGCGGAAGGATGCGCAAAAGCAGGTAATTCCGTTGGTGCCGGCGGAGGGAATCGAACCCACGGCCTAGGGATTATGAGACCCTCGCTCTACCACTGAGCTACGCCGGCGTAAACCAATTCTCCATGCTACGGAGTTGCGGCCAGGAGTGTCAAGAACCCAGCGAGCCGCAGGGCGTCCCCATAAACTTTTTGTAAGTGTTCAAAAGGCGGTTAAAATCTTGTATTTAGAACAGTTACACAAAAACGCTGCGCAACAATCCAATCATTTCCGCGAACGCCAGATCCGTAGCCTCGGGATCGAATCGCGGGCCCTCATCCCGCATAAAGGCATGCTCCGCCGGAAATACTTGAACGCGATGGTGTACTCCAGCCTTTTTCAACACCTCTGCGACTTTGACGCGGCCCTCCGCGGGAACATGGGGATCGTTGCTGCCAAAAATCATGAGCAATTCGCCGCGAATCTCACCGGCCCGCAGCAGTGAACCGGCATCGGGATCTTTACCCAGCTTGCCGTTGTGGATCCCCGTGCCGTAGAAACACACCGTGGCGCGGACATCCGATTGCAACGCGGCGCGAAAGGCCAAATGTCCGCCGATGCAGAATCCCATAGCGCCCAACTGCCCTGTCGCGACTTTGGAGTGGGCGCCCAGCCAGTTCAATCCTATTCGGCAGTCCGCGTCGAAATCCGCCACGGGAGTTTTCGCGGCGTCGCTCATGCCACGGTCGCGGCCCGCATCGTCGAAAGGAATCACCAGCCCCGCAGGCTCGATGCGATGATAGATTTCCGGAGCGGCAACCACAAAGCCGTACCCCGCCAGTCGGGCACAGGCACGTAGCATCGGACCGGAGAGCTGAAAAATATCCGAGTAGCACCAGATTCCCGGATATTCGCCCTCCGCCGCAGGAGCGGCAAGAAAGGTGCGCATTGGCGCAGCATCCGTGGGAATATCCGCGTAGCCAGAAGTGATGATCATCGGCGGCTTCTCCTGCTGTGATTGGGCGAAGAGCAGCACGGCGGAGCATATCACCTAGGGGAATCGTGGGAGAAGGTGGCCAGACTCGGCGAGCAGGTTCACACCGGGCAAAGCGAGAAAAAGATCGGGCTTTGGTAATCGTTTACCCGATGATATACCGTATCAAGCGATTCTGCCGGGGAACAGGGCAAAGATAGCGAAAAACGTAAGAAGGAAACGTTACCTCTGCTAGAGTCTAGGGTGACGCGGCGACTTGGAGGAGCAAAGTCATGCGATTCTTATACACTGCGGTGGCCGCTGGCCTGATTTTGACTGGAATGGCGGCTATGGCGAGCACCGCGGGAAACGCGAAGATGACCCAGCGAGACTTTGGCAAAACTCCAGATGGCAGGTCCGCGACGCTGTACACGCTCACGAATAAACATGGCGTGCAGGTGGCGATTACGAATTTTGGCGGAACCGTGGTCAGCATCAAAGTTCCGGACCGGCAGGGAAATTTTGCCGATATCACGCACGGCTACGACGACATCGCCGGCTACGCTGGTGGAAAAGCTTATTTCGGCGCGACGATCGGCCGCTATGGAAATCGCATCGCTCATGGCGAATTCACTCTGGATGGCGTGAAATACAAGCTGGCAAAGAATGACGGCGACAACACTTTGCACGGCGGAATCATCGGCTTCAACAAGGTTTACTGGGACGCTAAAGATGTCACGGGAAACGGTCCGGCGTCGCTGCAGCTGGATTACCTCAGCAAGGATGGCGAAGAAGGCTTTCCAGGAACATTGACGGCGCGCGTGGTGTTTACGCTGACGGACTCGAACGAACTGAAAATTGCGTATTCGGCGACCACGGACAAGAAAACGGTATTGAACCTGACGAATCACACGTATTTCAATTTGGCGGGCGGCGGCACGATTCTCGATGAGGAGTTGACTCTTGGCGCGGATAAATACACGCCGGTGGACAAGGGTCTGATTCCGACAGGTGAGCTGCGCCCGGTGGCCGGAACGGCCTTCGACTTTCGCAAGCCCATGGTGATTGGCGCACGCATAGAGAACGACGACGAACAGCTAAAGTTCGGGCACGGTTACGATCACAACTGGGTACTCAATAGCCACGGCAGCGCGAAGCCGATGCTGGCCGCGACGGTGGTGGATCCCAAGTCTGGCCGGAAGCTGGAAGTCTGGACCACCGAGCCGGGAGTGCAATTCTATACGGGGAATTTCCTGGATGGTTCGGACCGGGGAAAAGGCGGCGCAACGTACGTGAGGCGCTCCGCGCTTTGCCTGGAGACGCAGCATTTTCCCGATTCCCCGAATCACCCCGGTTTTCCGACGACCGAACTGCTTCCAGGCGCGAAATTTTTCTCCGAGACCATCTTCAAATTCTCCAGCCAGTAAAGGTGCAATTCTGGCCGGCGTTCATGCGGGCAAGCAGAAACAGCCGAAAAAGCGGGGGAGCATAAGCAGGCGATGATCACAGCCCTAGCACAAACGCAACTGGTTCATTTGTCCGGCGTGGATCTCGCCATCATCATATTTTACTTCGCGCTGGTGCTGGCTATCGGCTTCTATTTGCGTGGCCGGGCGAATACCGGAGAAGATTTTTTCATGGCGGGCCGGGAAATGACCGCGTGGGTGGCGGGACTGAGCTTTCTCTCCGCCAATCTGGGCGCGCTGGAACTGATGGGCTGGGCGGGGTCGGCGTATCAATACGGCATTCTGGCGACACATTGGTATTGGATCGGCGCGATCCCGGCGATGTTGTTTTTAGCGCTGGTCATGATGCCGTTTTATTACATTTCGAAAACGCATTCCGTCCCGGGATATCTGAAATTGCGCTTTGGAGAGTCGAGCCGAGCGCTATCCGCGGTGTCCTTCGCGTTCATGACGGTGCTGATGAGCGGCGTCAACATGTTTGCGATGGCCAAGGTGATGCAGATCGTGCTGGGCTGGCCGCTGTCCTTCAGCATTTGGATTTCGTCGCTGACGGTGGCGATTTATGTGGCACTCGGCGGATTGCGGTCGGCGATTTTCAACGAAGTGCTGCAATTCTTTTTGATTTGGGCCGGCGCACTGCTGATTCCGATTTTAGGTTTGTACGAAGCAGGGGGCTGGGCGCACCTCAAAGTCTTAATCACGCAGCGGGCCTCGGCTGAGTACGTGCATTTGTGGTCGGGGCTGGGATCGTTCGGAACCAACCCCATGGGCATCAACTGGGTGGGGATTGTATTTGGTTTAGGCGCGATTATTTCCATGGGTTACTGGACCACGGATTTTCTGGTGGTGCAGCGCATTCTGGCCGCGAAAGATATGCGCAGCGCGCAGTTGGCGCCCATCATCGGGGCGGCGTTCAAGATGTTCGTACCCATCATCGTGATACTGCCCGGGCTGCTCGGATTAGCTTTACTGCCCATGAAGCTCACGGGCGAATCGAATGCGCTCTTGACTGGCGGACACAGTTACAACGATGTGCTGCCGTTAATGCTGGCACGGTATTGCGGCCCGGGCCTGCTGGGACTGGGAGTTACGGCGCTGATCGCGGGCTTCATGTCCGGAATGGCCGGCAACGTTAGCGCGTTTACCACGGTTTGGACGTATGACATATATCGCGCGCTGATCAACAAAAAGGCCAGCGATGCACACTACGTCAGCATGGGCCGCTGGACTACGGTGATTGGAGTGCTGATCAGCGTGGGCACGGCGTACTTGGTGATGCATTCGGCCAGCATCATGGATTACGTGCAGGCGCTGTTCAGCTTTTTCATTGCGCCATTATTCGGCACGGTGATTCTGGGGATGCTGTGGAAGCGCGCGACAGGGCCGGCGGCATTCTGGGGATTATTTCTGGGAACGCTGTCATCGATAGGCATGTGGGTTTGGGTGAAAGTGGATCCAACGGCGCTGCAGTACGTGGCGCTGTCGTCACACGCGAAACCGATGGCGCAGGACATGTTCCAGGCGCTGTGGGCGTTTGTGATCTGCGTGGTGGTTACGGTGGTGGTCAGCCTGGTGACGAAGCCGAAGCCGGATGCCGAACTGGAGGGCCTGGTGTACGGTTTGACGCCGATTCCCTCGCAAAAGGGAATTGCATTGTATCAACGGCCGATTTTTTGGGCCGGCGTGGTGACCGTGGTATTTGTAAGCCTGAACATTATTTTCTGGTAGGCGGCGGGGAACAATGACGGAAAAAAGCGAAATTTCCATTTGGTTTTTTATTGGCTTGTCACTGCTGGGGAATGGAGCGGTGATTACCGGCGCGGGGCTGTATGAATATTTTCATCCGCCAGCGGTGAAGGTGGTGTTGTTCGGCGCGCACGCCAATATTTGGTGGGGCGCGTTTTTGGCGTTGGTGGGAGCGGCGTACTGCATTTATTTTTCGCCCGGCAAGCGGCGAGCCTAGAGCCATTTGGAGATTAAGAACGGTATGAGTGACGGCCGGAAAATGACTGTTGGCGTGATTGTGGGGAACCGCGGATTTTTTCCCGGCGAGCTGGCGAAGAGCGGCCGGGAAGAGATGATCCAGCTGCTGAAGAAGGCAGGAATGGATGTAGTGGCGCTTGGACCGGAAGAGAGCAAACACGGCGCAGTGGAGACGCATGAGGAGGCGAAACGTTGCGCGAAGTTGTTTCGCGAGAATGCGGAACGCATCGACGGCGTGATCGTGACACTGCCGAATTTTGGCGACGAGCGGGCCATTGCGGACACGTTGCGGCTCGCGCGTCTGAACGTGCCGGTTTTGATTCAGGCTACCCCAGATACGCCGGGGAAGATGACCATCGCGCACCGGCGCGACAGCTTCTGCGGGAAGATGTCCGCGTGCAATAACTTGAAACAGTATGGAATTCCATACTCGCTGACGACCTTGCACACCGAAGCGCCGGACTCCGCGGAGTTTGCGAAGGATTTGCTGTGGTTCGCGGGCGTTTGCCGGGTGGTGAAGGGATTGAAGAATTTGCGGATTGGAGCGATCGGGGCGCGTCCCGCGGCGTTCAATACGGTGCGTTACAGCGAGAAACTCCTGGAGCATAGCGGGATCAGCGTCGAGACGCTGGATCTTTCCGAGGTCCTGGGGCGCATCGGGCGCATGAAGGATACCGACGACGCGGCAGTACAGAAGCTGCGCACGATTGAGAAATATGTAGCGACCTCCGGGATACCGCAAGCAGCGCTGATGAAGATGGCGAAGCTGGGAGCGGTGGTGGATGGCTGGATGCGCGATGCCGACGTGCAGATCAGCGCGGTGCAATGCTGGACGTCCCTGGAAGAAAACCTGGGCGTGGTGCCGTGCACGGTGATGAGCATGATGAGCGAATCGTTGCTGTCCAGCGCTTGCGAAGTGGACGTGTGCGGAGTGATCGGCATGCACGCACTGCAACTGGCATCAGGAACACCCAGCGCGCTGCTGGACTGGAACAATAATTACGGTACGGATCCGGACAAGGCGGTGTGTTTCCATTGCAGCAATCTGCCGAGACATTTCTTCACGGATGTGAAGATGGATTTTCAGGCGATTATCGCCGGGACCGTAGGCAAGGAAAATACGTTTGGAACGTGTGTGGGCCGGGTGAAGGCCGGGGCCATGAGCTATGCGCGATTTTCCACCGATGATTTGACCGGACGTATCCGCGGCTATTCCGGGACCGGAGTGTTTACGGACGATCCGCTGGAGACGTTTGGCGGGGCCGGTGTGGTGAAGATTCCGCGGATGCAGAAGTTGCTGCGATACATTTGCGAAAATGGATTTGAACATCACGTGGCGGCGAATTTTTCTACCGTAGCGGACGTGGTGCATGAGGCCACCAGCCGGTATCTGGGCTGGGATATGTACGCGCACGGAAATTAGATTTTTCACCGGAATGTACGTTGATCACCTAAAGGCGCTCGCCGAAGTGTCCGCGACCGACACCCAAGCGCCCGCCTGGAGCGGAACAAACGCGCCGGGAGTAAAGGCCGGCCGCTGCAAGGTCCACCTAAGAGCATGGCGACTGTTGCGGGTGTGGATTTCGGGACGTTGAGTGTGCGCGTGACGATTGTCGATAGCGCGCGCGGCCGGCTTGCTTCGGGAACTGCGAATTATCCTCTTCATCGGCGTAAGGACGATCCCGATTACGCTACGCAAAGCCATGACGATCATATGCGGGCGCTTGCCGAAGCGACGCGGGCGGCCTGCGCGGCGGCGAAGGTGGCAGGCACGGCGATCGAAGCGCTGGCGATCGACACGACCGGATCCAGCGTGATTCCGGTCGGGAAAAATCTTGAGCCATTGGACGAATATTATCTGTGGTGTGATCACCGGGCTTGGCGCGAGGCCGCGGCGATTACGGAGACGGCGCGACGCGAGAACCTGGAGGTCATCGCTTGGTGCGGCGGGACTTATTCCTCCGAGTGGGGATTTTCGAAGCTGCTGCACTGGCTACGGCATAATCCGGAAAAGCGCGCAAAATTTGTGACGGCGTTTGAACATTGCGACATGGTAGCGGCGGTGCTTTGCGGGATTACCGATCCGGAGATGGCGCCGCGGTCGATTTGCGCCATGGGGCACAAATGGATGTGGAATGCGGCGCTTGGCGGACTGCCGGCTGAGGAATTTTTGGTGGCGGTGGACCCGTTGTTTGCCGGCGTGCGCGCGAAATTAGGCGGACGATATCTGACCAGCGACAAAATTGCAGGGAATTTGACGGCGGAATGGGCCGGCAAACTGGGTTTGCGAGCCGGTATTCCGATTCCCATTGGGGCTTTTGACGCGCATTGGGATGCGATTGGAGCAGGCGCGCGCACGGGCGATGTCGTGAATGTGGTTGGAACTTCCACGTGCATTATTGCGATGAGCGAGCAAGCGCAGTTGGTGCCGGGAGTTTGCGGCGTGGTGGCGGGGTCGGTGGATCCGACAAAGACCGGCGTGGAAGCTGGGCTCTCCGCTACCGGAGATATTTTTGAAGCGATCGCGCGGCGGGCGGGGAAGAGCGTGACGGAACTTTCCTCGGGACTCGAGAAGTATGACGCCGGACAAACGGGATTGTTGCGCCTAACTTGGGATAACGGCGACCGAACCGTGCTGGTAAATCCCGCGCTGGGAGGAATAACCCTGGGTTGGCATTTGACGCATACGGCGCAGGACGAACTCTTTGCGGCGATTGAGGGCACGGCTTTCCACACGCGGGTGATTTTTGAGCGTATGGAAAGATATGGCGTGCCCATCAAGCGCGTGATCAATGCGGGGGGGATTCCGCAGAAGAACGAGGTGCTGAATCAGGTGTATGCCAATGTGTTGCAAAAACCGGTGTTGGTGCCGACGGGCGACGTGACGAGTTTAGGCTCGGCGATTTTTGCGGCGATGGCGGCGGGGGCGTTTTCGAGCGTGAGCGAGGCGCAAGCGGCACTGTGCCCGGCGCACCGCGTAGTGGAACCGGGCACGAGCACAACCGGCGTTTACGACCAGTTGTTTGCGATGTATCGCGAGATTTATTTTGGATTTGGAACGGCTGATGCGGGTGCGATTTCCGTTGGCCGTGTGTTGCCGGAATTGCGAAGGATTGCGGCTGAGGCTCGGGGGCAGGCGTGAAATTAAAGGCGCTGCGCGAAGAAGTGCTAGAGGCGAACCTTGAATTAGTTCGCCGGGGGCTGGTGTTGTACACGTTTGGCAACGCCAGCGGCATTTCGCGTGAAGAGGGCTTGGTGGTAATTAAACCGAGCGGGGTGTCGTACGAGTCGATGAAACCGGAGCATTTGGTGGTCGTCGACTTGGCCGGGCGCGTGGTGGAAGGTGACTTGCGACCGTCTTCGGATTTGCCGACGCACCTTATTCTGTATCATGCATTTGCGGCGATTGGCGGCGTGGCGCATACACATTCGCAGGCCGCTACGGCGTGGGCGCAGGCCCAGCGAGAGATTCCATGTTTTGGGACCACGCACGCCGATTATTTTCACGGCCCGGTGCCGGTAACCGCGCCGCTGAACGCCGCGGAGGTGGAGGGAGATTACGAAGTGAATACCGGCCACGCGATTGTGCGCAGATTTAAGGAGCTCGACCCGATGGAAGCGCCCGCAGCGCTGGTGGCTTCGCACGCACCGTTTTGCTGGGGGAAGACGCCGGCGGAAGCGGCGCATACTGCGGTGATTTTGGAGGAGATCGCGGCGCTGGCGTTGCGGACCTTGACGGCAAATCCCCAGATTGCAGCGATTCCTCGCTACCTGCACGACAAGCATTTTTTGCGGAAGCACGGAACGACGGCGTATTACGGGCAGAAAAAATAAGCGGCGAGAAGGCGCAAAGATTTTATGCGCGAGAAGGGAAGAATCTCCGTCCACAGATGCCCGGAGTGGCCTTAAGGTGGGGTAGCCCTTGCCACGACCATTCGCTGCCGCGACCCGGCATTGTTACTGAAAGTGGAAAACTCGCATCAGCAAACCTGCCAAAGCGCCACCGATCAGGGGTCCGATCACGGGTATTCCCGCGTAACTCCAGTCCGAACCGCCTTTCCCGGCGATTGGCAATAAGCTGTGGGCCAGCCGAGGTCCCAAGTCGCGGGCCGGATTGATGGCGTAGCCGGTCGTTCCGCCGAGCGACAATCCGATACCCCAGACTAGGCAGGACACTAAGTAGCTTGCGATCCCAGGACCGAATCCTACCCCCGCCACGGTTCTGGAAAAGATGGAGCCAACCACAAACACCAGGAAGAAGGTGGCAATAATCTCGCTCATTAGGTTCGCGGTCGCGTTGCGGATGGCCGGCCCGGTGCAAAAGCAAGCCAGCTTTAAGCCCGCATCAGGTGTTTCTTTCCAGTGCGGCAAGTACTGAATCCAAACCAGTGCCGCCCCGGTGAATGCACCGAGCAGCTGCGCTGTGACGTACGGCACAAATTTGGAGTAGTCGCCGGAATAGACGGCGAAACCCATGGTCACCGCAGGATTCAGGTGGGCGTCGGGACTGCCGCAGGCAGTTCCGACAAAGATCCCACACATCACCGCGAAAGCCCAACCCGCGGTGATTACGATCCAGCCGGAATTCTCCGCCTTCGATTTTTTCAGCAAAACGCCGGCAACCACACCGTCTCCCAAAACAATCAGCGTGAGCGTGCCCATAAACTCGCCCAAGGCCGCTGAAGTCATAGGCTTTCCTTCTCTGTCTCGGCGTTATGGAATCATTCGGACAATAAAAAAGGGCGGTTCGAGGCCGCCCTTCAAAACCACTTCAAAAGACTGCAAAACCACTTCGGTGACACACCCCTTGGTCACCTTGAAACTTCTTGGAAAAGGGGACTGGTGCAAGTCCCCTTTTCTGAATTGACGCCCCAAAAGCCCTGAGTCGGGTCGAGGACCGATTCAAGGCCACCCCGGGAAGCCAATCTTGAGCTACAGTTGCGACGATAGATTGCAAGTGGTGTGCCAGTGCGGGATTTCCACCTAGCCCCGATAGAGGTAGTTGAAATCAGGATAGTTAGCATCAAAAGAACAATTGAACGGCTTGCAGATCGCTCTAAATTCTACAAAATCTCACAGGTTCAGTCAGCGAGTTATACAGTCTTTGGGAGACGGAAGTACAGGCGCCCCGCGGTACAAATTCAGAATAACGATATTCCTAACAATAGGTTAGCGGCTGACCAAAAGTGCGCGGTCGAAACTGGCTTCCAAAACTGGTAAATCGATTAAGCACCTATGGCGGACTGAATTGCCGCCGCGATGGATTGGCTGTACCGCTGCACATCGGAATCTTGCTCAGCCTCGACCATTACACGTGCCAGTGGTTCCGTCCCAGAATACCGGAGGACGATGCGACCATTTTCGCCCAGCGCCGATTCGGCTTCGGATAGGGCCTGCGCTACTTCGGGTAAGGATTCCAGTGGCGGCTTCGTGCGCACTTTCACATTAACGATGACTTGGGGATAGTCGTTGAGGCCTGCCACGAGGTGCTCCAGGCGGCCGCAAAACGACACCAAACAAGCCACCTTAAGGGCCGTTAGCAGGCCATCGCCGGCGGGACTGTCGTTCAGAAATATAATGTGGCCAGACTGCTCGCCACCCAGCGTGCTGCCGGAATTCAACATTTCTTCGAGGACGTACCGGTCGCCAACATTCGTGCGGGCCAAGGTGATGCCTTCGCGGGCGAGGATGCGTTCGAGCCCCAGGTTGGACATGGAGGTGGCTACCACGCGGTTGCCCGGAAGTTGGTTCAACATTTTCAGGTAGCGAGCCACTGCCAGGAGGATCCCGTCGCCGTTCACGATGCGGCCGGAGTCGGAGACGAATAAAGCCCGGTCCGCATCTCCGTCGAAAGCCACGCCGAGCTGGGCACGTTCCGCGACCACGCGCTGTTGCAGGCTTTCAAGGTACAGCGACCCGCAGTTCGCGTTGATGTTGCGTCCGTCGGGCGCGTCGCCGAGGGCGATAACGTTCGCACCGAGCGACCCGAACAGTTCGGGGCCGAGTTTGTAGGCTGCGCCGTTGGCGCAATCCAGCACGATGCGGAGGCCCTTCAGGTTGGCGCCCGGGATGATGCGCGCGCGGAGGAAATCTAGATACTCTGCGTCCAGGGATTCATCGGGGCGCAGCGTCGCGGCGGAAACTTGCGCGGACATTTTTCCGCCGGACGGATCTGTTGCTTTGAGATGCCCAGCAATGCCTGTCTCAATTCTTTCTTCGATGGCGTCTGGGAATTTCATTCCGGCATGGGAGAACAGTTTTACGCCGTTGTCGTGATAGGGATTGTGAGAGGCAGATATCACCACTCCAGCCTGGAAATCATTTTGACGGACGAGGCATGCGACCCCCGGAGTGGTGATTACGCCCGCAAACGCCACTGTCGCGCCGCTTCTCGCCAGGCCTGCTGCCAGTACCGATGCAATGTACGGGCCCGATTCCCGGGTATCCATACCAATCAACACGTTGGCGGCGCGATCGGCTTCCTGGAGATATTCTCCGAGGGCTTGCCCCGTGGCGAAGAGCGTACGATCGTCCAGCGGCGGAGTGCCAGGGACGCCGCGGATACCGTCAGTGCCAAAAAATTGTTTAGGCATAGGAAACAGCCGGAAGAATCGTCAGAAGAAAAGAATCGTCCGGAGCAAAAAAAGTGTAGCACACCGCATTTTTGTCCGGGTTGAGCGGCGCGAATGCGTGCTTCGAAACATGTACCAGTTGAAGTCGGAGTGAGTTGGCCTGCTGTGGTAACTTAAGGTGCGCTAAAGTGCCACAAGCAAAGACTATTCTCGGTGCGGTTGGCCATGATTGGGAGACGGCATGAGTGTGGATACTCCGGAAACGCATGGCGCAAACGCCCGGTCCGGCGCTGGAGCCACGAGCCTGCGCATTCTGGCGGCGGGCGCGATCGTATTGTTCTTGTACTACGCCTCCGGTGTGGTGATTACGCTGCTCCTCTCGATTCTATTGGCCTATTTTTTGGATCCGGCGGTGGAATTCATCGAGCGCGCGGGCATGCCCAGGACCATCGGTGCCATGATCATGGTGCTGATTTTGATCGTGGCGCTTGTAGCGGTCGGTTACGGTATGTGGACGCGCACCGCTAATTTCGCGGACAACTGGCCGAAATACAGCGCGGTGCTGCGCCAGGTGAGCTCCAATCTCGAATCAAAAATAAATGGCTTCGAAGGGCAACTAGCGCCGCAGCCTGAAGGCGGGAAGTCCGCGCCGCAACCGCAGGGCGAGCCGGGGATGATTCACGGATTGATTCTGCGGACCGTCGGCTCCCTCTACGAAGTAATTCTGGAAGTAACCTTCGTACCTTTTCTGGTGTTTTTCATGCTGGCGGGAAAGCGCGATACCTGGCACACCACGCTGCGATTATTCCCGGCCTCGCGGCGCACCCAGGTGAAGGAGACGCTGGAAGATTTGCGAGCCGTGCTGCGTGATTATTTGGCCGGGATGTGCATTCTGACGCTGATTGTAATCGTGGCCAGCAGTCTGTTTTTTTGGGCCATAGGGCTCGAATATCCAGTGCTCCTGGGAATCGTTTCCGGGTTACTGAACATGGTCCCATATATCGGCGTGCCACTGTCCTGGTTGCCGGCGTTTTTGTTGGCCTTGGCGAAATACACCACGGTTGGCTGGTTTTTGCTTATTGCGGCGGCCCTTCTGGGTATTCATATTTTAGCCTTAAACCTCATCGCCCCGCACATCGTGGGAAAGCGCGTGCAATTGAATGCCGTGGCCATCACCATCGCGCTGTTATTTTGGGGCTGGTTGTGGGGAGGAATGGGATTGCTGCTGGCCATTCCGCTGACCGCGGTGCTCCGCGTAGTGTGCGATCACATTGAGTCGTTGAAACCGATGGGGCGCTGGCTGGCGGGATGAACGCGGATTTGCCAGCAGGAAGTCTCGCGCGTTCACCCTCTTTTTGTGGTACGAAATTGGACGCCGCACTGTCCTTTAGAGCGGTGACTGCTTGTCTACATTTCTCCCCGCAAATCTTGCTGCTGCCGCGCGGATGCTAGACTGTACATCACGTAAGCCGCCGGCATTTTTTCGGCGGACAAATTAGCCGTTGGCTCCCTCCTCTCGGCCACGGTCAACCCGATAATATTTTCGCGAACGTTCCCTCCCGTTCCATCAGCTCGTCAGGACCTCATGCCCAACCCATTGCGCTCCGATCTCTTGCTTGCCGCCCTATTGGAATCGAACGACGACGCAGTGGTCGCGATGGGACTAAACGGCACGATCGAGCGCTGGAGCCAGGGCGCACGCACACTCTACGGTTATGACGCACACGAAATGATTGGGGAGCCGCTGCGTCGATTGGTGCCGCTATACGAAACCCCAGGCCTTGAAGCGCTGCTGAATAAAGCACAAGGAGGTGAACTGATGCATTGGGACAGCACGGAGCGCCTGACCAAGAGCGGGGCGCGGGTGCGGATCATGGCCAAACGCAGTCCCATCCGCGATGAGGAGGGAAATCTGATTGGTGTGCTGGAGCGCGCGCAGGCGCTCGAATGGGCCGGAACCGACGTGCCGGCGGACGCCCAACTGCGGCTGGTGGCGGAGCAAATGCCGGCACTGGTGTGGACTACCGATAAGGATCTGCGCATCACCTCCAATTGGGGAGCGGGGCAACCGTGGTCCCGCATTCGCCCCGGAACGCTAATGGGGCGCAGCGTGTGCGAATTCTTGGATTGCACGGATCGCCATGCGCCGCCCGTGGCCCAGCACTACGAAGCCATCCAGGGCGTGCCTTCGCACTTCGAATACACGCGGAAGGATCGCTCGTATGAAGTGCGAGTTTCGCCGTTACGCTCGTCCGGCGCGGAAATTATCGGGTGCATTGGCTTGCGTCTCGATGTTACCGACCGCAAAAAGAGCGAAGCGGAAATTCGCTATCAGGCCTCGCATGATGCATTGACCAGCCTGGCCAACTACCGTGAATTTATCGACAAACTGGAAAGTGAAGTGCGGCGCACGGAGCGTAGTTTGCGGCAGTTCACCCTGCTACTGCTGGACCTGGACGATTTAAAGGGTATCAACGACCGGCTGGGGCACCTGGCGGGCAACCGGGCGCTCAGGCGGGTGGCCGCGGTATTGAAGGAACAGTGCCGGGGGACGGATCTCGCCGCGCGCTATGGCGGCGATGAATTCGCGGTCGTGCTGATCGATTCGGATCTGCACATGGCGGAACAAGTGGCGCACCGGATCGAATCGCGATTGCAAAATGACGCGGAAAATCCTGCGTTGAGCGTGAGTATCGGGATCGGAGTTTATCCGGATGACGGGCGAAACGCTCAGGAGTTGCTGGAAAAAACAGACCGCCGGATGTATAGCTGCAAAAAGGCCCACAAGGCCGCGATGGCCGGCGATGCCTTTTTGGGGCGGAGCTCAACGCAGGGCGCGTAATTGCGCGATGACCTCGGCTAGCTCCGAAGCCTCCTGAAACAAGCGGATGGCCGCGAAACCCGCGGCGCCAGAATCCGCGCAGTAGCCGGCATTTTCCACACGAATACCCCCTATTGCCAGTACCGGGATGTGCACGGCGCGACAGACTTCCGCGAGCCGGCGCAAGCCCTGCGCGGATCCGAATGCGGCTTTGGATGGCGTCGAGAAAACGGGGCCGAATAAAACGTAGTCGGCACCGCCATCGGCGGCCGCTTGTGCGGATGCCAAAGAATGGCACGAGACGCCAGCCAAAAATCCGCCCCGAGCAGCGCCGGCGGAGCTACTCACCAGACGGCGTACCTCACGGACGGGCAGCGAATTTTCTCCCAGGTGCACACCGGCGGCGTGTTCCGCCATAGCTACATCCACCCGATCGTTGACCAATACCTTCGCCGCCGCCTCGGAGCAAACCTGCAATGCGCTTTGCGTTAGGCTCGCGCAATCGCCGGCGGCGAGATCCTTTTCCCGGACCTGGATCCAATCGACGCCGGCGGCGGCCGCATCGCCGATGTTGCCCAACAGCGCTGCGAACGGAGATTTAGAGTACGCGCCTCGCTCTCCTGAGTTCCACCGGCGCTCGTGCAACAGCCTTGTGCGCAGGCCGGCGCGATCCGTCACGTAACAGAGAATCCTTGATGCGGATGGTGTGATGGACATGGCGAGTGAAAGCTTGCAGCTCGCGCTCTGCGACAACGCGAATAAAGTTTGAAAATGACGTCACGGCATTTGAGCGGGTAAGGGGCGATGCCGGATGATCAGATTTATGGCCAAAATAATATCGAGAAACCCCGTCCCGCTTACCGCGCCACGAAAAGAAGGGTGCAGCAATATCGGAATCAAGTATGGGAAATGTCCCAGGAAATAGTTTTGATCCCAGTAGGCGGACCACGGCAGGTACATGAGCAGCACGCCCATCTCAAAACAGAGCAGTATCAGCAGTACCTGCAGAAAACGATTCATCAGTGAGCGGAACCTGTTTTTAGCGGCCGTGGCGAACACGGACTGCTGTCTGCATTGCCATCGAACGCCGGGAAGCCAGAACTAGCGGCTGGTTTTCTGAAGGACGCTGATGCGCTCGGCTACATCGCGATAGTCGATATTCATCGCGTAGACGTGAGAAAAACTCTTCAGCGCAGCTTCGTGATCGCCGGCCGATTCCTGGGCCACGCCCAAATCATACCGCAAGGCGAGTACACTGTCCGGTCCCAGGCCCGGCGTCTTCAAAGCGCGCTCGTACCAGATGGCCGCGATGCCCGGCTGCCCTTTTTCGATGAACGCCAAGCCCAGCAGAGTGCAGCACTGCATGGTGTAACGAAAGGGCCGGCCACGGTCGCACGCCTGGGCCACTTTTTGAAATTCGCTGATGGCTTCTTCTAGCAGACCCATTTCGCGATACGCAACTCCCAGGTTGTAGTGAGTCTCGAGGTCCTCGCCTTCCGAGCCCATTTCGCCGAGCTCCGCGCGAAACTCATCGAAAACTTCCTTGAGCGGCGCGGATTCCCCGGAACCTGTGGGAGCTTGTCCGTTAGAGTTGAGTTCGAGGGGCTCGGCGGCAAACGGCTCGGCCGGCACCTGGCTCAGGTCGCCGATACCGGCCTCGCCCATTTCGCTGGCCAGGTCGGCAAGGAACTCGTCGGTGGTTAGGCTTTCGCTCGCGGCGTGCACTGGCTCTGGAGTCGCCGGCTCGGAAACGCCAACCGGCGTTTCTGGTGGTTTCTGTTCGTGGGCCGGCACCAGCGCTTCGGGAGCCAGCACCAACTCATAATCCTCATCGAGCTCGAGTTCAAGCGGCGCCTCTCCAACATGCACATCGGGCTGCTGCGCGGATTCCTTTGTTTCGGCATGATCGTCCGAAGCCGTGGCCTCCGCGGGCGTTTGCGGCGGCGCCTCAGCCAAATCTGTTCCGGGCGAAAGGGATTCTCGCGCGTGAAGATCCGCTGCCGGTAGCTCTTCCGTCGCGGGCGGAAACTCTTCGCGAATCTCCGCAGCCGGTTCAGGCAGCGTATACGCGGGCTCCGCGGTTCCAGGTAGCTCCGCGGAAATGTCGGCAAACTCGCTGCCCGCAGTCGTAGCATCGGAAACAGCTTCAGAGATTTCGAATTCGGACGATTCCGCCGCATCGACGGACCACGCCGGCGCGTGAGTCTCATTTGCACCGGAAGCGGCAGGAGTTGGCACTTCCTCACTGATTGCAAATTCTTCGATCTCCCCCGGAACATCGGCAGGAGACTTTGCGTCAATTCCGGATTCTGCCAAAGGCGCCTCTGTGACCGGAACGGAGAATTCCTCACTCTCTTCGCCATGCGCCCCATGAACTTGGCGCGGAGCAGGTTCACTAATGGTTTCCGGCGTCGCTGCCGTGGGCATGGGGGCCACATTCGCCGGCGCAGATTCCGATTCTAGCGAACCGCCGAGCAGCGAGGCCCATTCATCGGACAGATCGACCTCGTGCATTTCCGGGCCAGCGGAGGCCTGTGAAGCGCTGACTTCCGTAGCAGGCTGCTGCGCAGCGGGAGCGTCCGGCGCCACTTGGAGTTCCGCCAGCGGTGGCAGTTCGGCCGCACCTTGCGGGGCGGCCTCCGGTGCACCCGAAATAGCAGCGGGTGCAGGAGTCAACTCATCGTCCGTAAGTCCGGCGGCGCGTTGGAAGCGGCGGCGCAATTCCCCAAAACGCTCCGCGCTGCGTGTATCGCCGCGCTCCTGGTGAATTTGCTCGAGATGCGAGGCGAGTTCCGCGGTGCGGCGGTCGTCGCCGGCGCCCAGGACAAAGTCGAGCAGCTTTTCGAGTGTGGGCGTGTGTCGCGGTGCGCGCCGCAAGATCGCTTCGAGCAGTCCGATGGCTTTCTGCGTCAGGCCGTAGCTGGCAAAAAGATCTACGTCGGTGAGCGACTGGGCGATGAATTTTTCCGTTTCCTCGTCGAGCGGTGCTTCCGCCGGCGCTTTTGGTTTTGCCGCGGCCACCGGTTGCGGTGAGGGCAGGTCGGGGCGCACTTTGGGAGCCGGCGTCTTGGGAAGTTCGACCGCGTGAATTTCCGGAGCAGCCGACTCCGGCTCGGCGGCAAGCAAGCCCATCTTGCGCAACACGTCGTTCAGTTTGCGCTTGGCGGAATCGCTCTCCGGTTCGCGGTCGACGAGCTGTTCGCAAACCTGCTTGGCGCGATCGAACTGTTTCGTGGCCACCAGCGCATCGCTCAACTGCGCTAGCGCGTCGGGCAAACGAAAGGAATCGCTAGTCCGCCCATAGGTATCCACCAGCCACTCGAGGGGCTCAACACGTCCCGGGAGCCGCGCTACAAGCTCGTTCAGAAGCCTGCCAACGATTTCATGATCGCCCGCATCGATCATCGGGATGCGCGATTTCTCCAGAATAGCCATGGCTTTTTCGCCCTGGCCGGATTCGAGCAGTGCCTCGATTAGTTTTTGCACCGGGCCGAAATTCTTTTCGTCCGCTTCGAAGACGCGCAGCGCCAGCGCCGTCGCCGGCTCCCATTTCGCGTTCTTCAGATACAGGTCGAGCAGCAGTTCCGTTTGTTCGCCACCCTTTTGGAGGTCGGGAACCTGTTCCAGAATGGCCATGGATCCGGCAACATTGCCTTGCGCGGTGGCGGAACGCGCCTTTACCGTTAGCGCCGCGAGGTTATGGGCCTCCAGCTTCAGCGCTTTGTCGGCCAGGCGTTCGCATTCCGCATGGTCTCCCCGAGCGATGGCGCGCTGTGCCGCCGAAACATACGTGTCGATGGCTTCGCGAGACTGGCCCATCGCTTGGTAGAGATCCGCGAGCCGCACCTGAATCCGTAAATTGTCAGGTTCGGCAAGCAGCAGTTTTTTCAGCAGCCCCACGGCTTCCGGCTGGCGATTATTTTTCAGATGAATCTCGGCGAGTTGCAGAAACAGCGGCCGCGCCTCGCTCATCACTCCCTGTTGCACGTACAAATCCGCGAGTTTCTCGAGCGGGCGAATCTCTTCTGGGGCCAGTTTGGCGATCCGTTTGTAAACCGCGATCGCCTTGGTTAAAAATCCGTCGCCAACAAAAATCTGCGCCAGCCGCTCAAAATAATCGATGGCCTGAAACGTCTCGCCCTGGCGGATGTATAGCTCGCCGACGGTCATCAGCGTGACCTGGTCGCGCGGCTCGAATTTCAATATCTGCTGGTATTCGCTGATCGCCTGCGTGACTTTGCCCTGATTTAAGAGCTTTTGCGCGGCTTCAACGGACTTGCTTTTGTTATAGGCCATGCGAAAACCGGGACGTGGAAAGACGTGGCCGCGCTGCGGCCGGGCTTCCCGTACTGAAGCGTCCGAGACGTTCTCCTGAGCATCGCTGCGGAAGATGAAGGCGCCGCAACGCCATGCTCGTACGCTAGCAGGCGGCAAAAAGGCAAGTCAACGTACGTCCACGGAGGTGTGAGCAGGCAGTTATCCCCATGCTGGACAGGAAACTCCCAGGCGAAGACCAGGCGAAGCGCCGGGGAAAAGATTTTCCTTCCTTCTGGAGTCCATTTTGCGCGCAAGTCTCACAGCGGAAGCGGGGTCTGTTCCGCCCCCGCCGCCCAACATCGGGATTCACGTACCGGAGCGAAGGAGTTGCGATGCAGCGGCGTTGGACCATGCTTGCGAAGCGCGGCGCGGTGCTCCGCAGTTGCGTAACCCTTGTGCTGCGCCAAGCCGTACTGCGGATAGACCTCGTGCCATTCCTCCATCCGCGCGTCGCGGTGGGTTTTCGCCAGAATCGAAGCCGCGGCAATGGAGACGCTGCGTGCATCGCCATGGATGAGCGATTTTTGTTCGATCAGTACATCAAGTTGCATGGCGTCCAGCAGCAGATAGTCGGGGACAATGGCCAGTTGATGTAATGCCGCAGTCATGGCTTGGCGGCTAGCTTGGTAAATGTTCCAGGCGTCGATGCGCTGCGCGTCGATTTCGGCTACCGCCCAGGCAATGCAATGTTCGCGGATCCGCGGCGCCAATTCGCCGCGACGCTCGGGCGTCAGCTTCTTGGAATCGTCGAGACCCACGATGCGGCGCTTGGGATTGAGAATTACCGCTGCGGCGACCACCGGGCCGAAAAGTGCGCCGCGGCCAGCTTCATCGAGTCCGGCGATGCGCATCCATCCCATCTGCCGGGCAGCGCGCTCGAAACGGGAACAGCACTGGCGAGCCATCGGGCTGATAGTAGCACGAGGGCGCGCGAACTCAGCTCAGGCTGGCGCAGGAAATAAAGAACTCCCAGGTTGATCATTCCAAGACTGGCTAGGCCGAAAAAAAGCGAATGCAAGAAAAAGGACGGGCTCGGCGCCCGTCCTTTTTCTTGCAAATGTATGCGTACTGGCGACGCGTTGGCGCGATTACGCCTTGGCCGCGGCGGGCTGGGAGGCAGCCTCGGGGGCAGCCGCAACTTCGCGGTCAGCGCGCTTGATGCGCGCGGCCTTGCCCTTCAAATCGCGCAGGTAATAAAGGCGAGCGCGGCGTACCTTGCCTTTGCCCACGATCTCTACCGAGCTGATGGATGGCGAATGTAGTGGGAATATGCGCTCGATGCCGACGCCGAAGCTTACGCGGCGAACGGTGAACGTCGCGCCGGATGCGCGCCCTTTCTTGGAGATGACCACGCCTTCGAAAGCCTGCAGGCGTTCTTTTTCCTTCTCGCCTTCGCCTTCCTTCAGACGCACGTTCACGCGGATGGTATCGCCGGTGCGAAAGTCGGGGAGATCAGTGCGCAGTTGCGCGTCGTGCAGTTTCTGTATTGCCGGATTCATGTTCGTGATTCCTTGCAGACCCACTCAGGCGGGGCATGCGCTCATCAGTCAATCATTGATTATAAGCGGCTTTCCGTGATTTTCCTAGCGGATTTTCGGAGAGACGCACGTGCCCCGGGCAGGATTACCACTTGCAGACGCCAAACGATAGAGTGCCGTTAGCCGGCGGTGGGCGCGGGCGCTCCCCGGCGGATCACCGAGGCTGCGAAGCGCTCCATTTCCTCGAGTTGCGGGCTGAATTGCAGTAACACCAGGTCCACGCCCGTGGCTTCGAAAGTCGCGAGACGGTCGGCCACCTGCTCTGCGGTGCCGACCAGGCCACTCCGCAAGCCGCGATTGCTCACCGAATAATCTTCCAGCGAAACTTTTTGTTCCAGCTGAGTGCCGGCCAGCCATTGCTGGTAATTCGCGTAGCCCGCGGTGGATTGGTGGACGTCGGTGACGCGGCGCAGCTCCTCCTGGGCCTCGCGCTCGGTCTCGCGGACGATGGTGTACCCTGCCACGCCGAACTTCATTGGCGGAAGATGGTGCTTGGCGCGGCGCGATTTCAGGTCGGCGACTTTTTCCGCTACGCGTTCTGGTGGGTCCCCATGCATCAGGTAGGCGTCGCATTTTTCGGCGATGAGTTCTTTCGCGGCAGTGGATTCGCCTCCCGCGTAGATCGTGGGCCGCGGTTTGGAAAGCGGCTTGGGCGCCAGGATGTTGTCGTCCACGCGATAATATTTCCCGCTGAACGAAAAATGATTCTGCTTCCAAACGCCGTCGAGAACGTCCAGCCACTCGCTGGTACGTGCATAGCGATCGTCGTGCTGCTCGAAATTCACGCCATATTTGCGCGCCTCGTCCGCCCACCAGGAGGACACCACGTTCAGGGTCAGGCGACCGTTGCTGATGTGGTCGATGTTGGCGGCTTGCTTCGCCAGTAATGCGGGGAGATGGAAAGTGGGGCGCACCGCGACCATCAGTTCGATGCTTGCGGTTACCGCCGCCAGCGCCGCGGCGGTGGAGAAAGCATCGAGCGAGGGCGCCTCCGGGCCTTTGATGTCGTTCAGATTTAGTTCGGCCACCAGTGTCACGTCGAACCCGAGTTGTTCACTGCGCTGGGCCAGGCGTTTTACATACGGCCAAGTTGCCGGCATGTTTTCATCCACCACGTTGCGCAGCCAGCCGCCGAAGACGGGAAGCCAATAGCCGTATCTCATGCCGGGACTTTCGCGACTGCGACAGGAGCTGGCGAAACTTTCTCGGAGCGGCGCGCTTCGTGTCTCAGCGCTTCGGCAATCAGAAAATCGGCGAGGCGCGAATAGGGATCGAAACCGACGATGCGCACGGGATCGGCCACGAAATTGGAAAGCGCGTTGACGTCGTAGTAGAGCTGGCGGCCGGTGCCGTCGTCGACGACGTATTCGATACCACCCACTTCGACGTTGGCGAGGGCCATGATGCGCTCGACGTCATCGATGATCCGCGGCGGTGGATCGTAGCCTTCCACCGTCATGCCGGTTTTCGGAGCGTCGACGGGGCAGGCGATGCGCGTCAGTTCTTCGCCTTTGGTGTTTTGGCAAATATCCGCGGGACACAAATTGAAACTGTCGCCGGTAATGTGAATCTTGATGGCGTAGAGAAATCTTCCGCCGAGCACCTCGACGCGGGTGATGATGCCATCGCGCGCGGTAAAGGCTTCCTGAACCAGGGCCGTGGAATCGATGCCGAAATAGAGGCGATTTTCCTTGACCGCGGCACGCAACGCTTCCGCCCTGCCAAAACGTTCGATGCCTGCGCCACTGCCCCCGATATTAGGCTTGATCACCACGGGATAGCCGATGGCCGCAGCCGCCGCGACGGCTTGCGACGGGTGATTGATAACCATGGCTTTGGGGTACGGCAATCCGAGTTTTTCGAGATTCGTGAGTTGCTGGGCTTTGGAAGTCTCGTGCGCGAAGCACCGGTGGCCATTCACCACGCGCAGGCCTTTGGCCTCGAGGTGCGCCAGATAATTCAGCGTATAAAAAATGCAGTGTCCCAATCCGCGTTGCCACGCCGAAGGGCTCATGCGATTGAAAAGCAGCGAGTATTCGTCTTCCGGTGAGGCTGCATCGTAGCGATGGTCGCGCGCGTGAATTTTTACCCACGGCACACCTCGTTCGTCGAGCTGCTGAAAGAGCGGCCGGAACCAGTCCGGGTGCTCGTAGTAGATCGCAATGGGTTTTTGCAGCAGGTGCTTGCTGCCGTTGGCTGCGGTGGTCATTAGAGTTTGGCCTTCTCCATTATCGCAAAGTCAATCGTCTCGTGCGATGCCGGATGACGGCAAGCATTACCGCTTAGTTTCTCCCAAGAGGTCCGGGCGATTCCGGCGAGTCTTTTCCAATGCGGCGGTGGCCCGCCACTTGGCGACTTCCGCGTGGTTGCCGCCGATCAAGACCTCCGGTACGGTCCAGCCGCGATATTCGGCGGGACGCGTGTAATGCGGAAAATCCAGCAAAATGCGCGCCGCGTGCTTCTCGAGTTGCGCGGGACGCGTTGCGCCCGAATTTTCCGCTGGCGCGCATTCTTCGCTATTCGATGGCGCGGCGAAGGATTCGTTTTGCGAGGACGCTTCGTTGCCAAGTGCGCCGGGAAGCAGCCGCGTGACGGAATCCAGGATAAGCATCGCGGGAAGTTCGCCGCCGCTAAGAACGTAGTCGCCAATCGAGATTTCGTCGGTGGCGAGGTGCGCGGCCACCCGTTCGTCCACGCCTTCATAACGGCCGCAAATCAATAGAATGCGCTCGAGTCGCGCCAGGCGCCGCGCAGTTTCCTGATTGAAAAGCTTTCCTGCGGCAGACAATAGAATGATCGCCGTTTTTGCGTCCGGCCCGGCCGTTTGCGCTGCGTTGCCGACCTCGTGACCCAGAAGCGATTCCACCGCTTCAAAAAGCGGCGCGGGCTTCAGCACCATGCCTTCGCCGCCGCCGAAGGGCCGGTCATCCACCGTGCGGTGGCGGTCTTTGGTGAATTCGCGAAGATCTTGGATCTTTATTTCCACCAAATCCGTTTCACGCGCGCGCCGCAGGATTCCGTGATCCAGCGGTCCGGCGAAGAATTCCGGGAAGATGGTAATGAGGTCGAAGCGCATGCGTTGCCAGTGTAGCCAAAGCCAAGCGTAGCTGCCATCGCGGGAAGCGAGGGTTTTGCGCGCTTCGCAGTACCCCGGGGCCAGCGGCGGAATCTGTCCTAATGGACAGCTTGTGTGACTTGAAGATTGCACGCATTCTTTGGGCATCATGCATCTTTGTCTCCCTAGCTCGTGGGCTTCCCGGGAGCGTCCTCGAATGACCCATTGGCACAGATCGATCTGCTTCCTCCCATTGGTCCTATTTCTGGTGCTGGCGATGGTGCTGGCCGGGTGTGCCGCGACGGGAGGTGGCAATCCCTCGGGCGGCGGCACCGACCCCAGCATTCCTTCCGCGCCGAATGGCCTGGCTGCAACGGCGGGCAATGCGCAGGTGAGCCTGGCCTGGGCTGCGAGCAACGGGGCGACGAGCTATCACGTAAAGCGCGCTACGGTGACCGGCGGGCCGTACACGCAGATCGGCGCGCCGACTTCCCCGAGTTACACGGACACCGGACTGACGAACGGAACAAAATATTTCTACGTGGTTTCGGCGCTGAATTCTGCCGGCGAAAGCGCGAACTCCGCCGAGGTCAATGCGACGCCCCCCTTGCCCGTGACCATTCCCTCTGCGCCAACTGGATTGGCGGCCACTGCGGGAAACGCGCAGGTGAACCTGGCCTGGGCTGCGAGCGATGGCGCGACCAGTTATCACGTAAAGCGCGCGACCGTGACCGACGGGCCGTACACACAAATTGGTGCGCCGACCTCCGCGAGTTACACGGATACGGGACTGACGAACGGAACAAAATATTTCTACGTGGTTTCGGCGCTCAATTCCGCTGGCGAAAGTGCGAACTCCGCCGAGGTCAATGCAACGCCCGCCGCACCCGTGACCATTCCCGCGACGCCCACTGGGTTAACGGCTCTGGCCGGTAATGCCCAAGTGACCCTAACTTGGAACGCTAGCCCGGGAGCAACCAGCTACAACGTCGAACGCGCAACCGTAAGTGGCGGGCCATATGCCCAACTCGCGGCGCCGACCTCGGCAAATTATGCGGACACGGGACTGACCAATGGCACCACGTATTACTACGTGGTTTCCGCGGTCAACAGTGCAGGCCAGAGCGCGAACTCCGGCCAGGCGAGTGCGACTCCCATCGGCGCGGCGCCGGATATAACCATTACCGTCGATCCCACACAAACGCATGCGATTTCTCGTTACATTTACGGAACGAACTTTTCCAGCGGCGTCACGAGCGGGCCGCCGCTGTTGACCTTCGACCGCGCGGGTGGGAATCGCTGGACGGCTTACAACTGGGAGACCAACGCGTCGAACGCGGGCAGCGATTATTTGTACGAAAACGACGACTACTTGAGCAGCAGCACGGTCCCGGGCGAAGCGGTACGCGTCTTCATCGCCGGAGACCAGGCCAACGGGTTGGCGAGCCTCATGACCGTCCAACTGCAGGGGCTGGTGGCCGGCGATGAAGACGGCCCGGTGAGCGTGGCGAATCCGCCGGACCTATCGCGTTTCAAAACCGTGGTGGACAAAAAGAGTACCGTTTCTTCCGTCCCGTTTACGATCACGCCGCCCACCACCGATGCCGACGTGTTCATGGACGAATTCGTCTGGGCCATGAACCAGAAATTCACCGGCTTGGGGATTTACGGCACCAGCCCCACGCACCCGACGTTCGTGCAACTCGATAACGAGCCGGAGCTGTGGAACACCACGCATCTGGAAGTGCAAGGGCCGAATCCCGTCACCTCCGATAATTACATCTCCAAAACCATCACCCTCACCGAGGCGCTGAAAGATCAGTTTCCGAACATGATTATCTTCGGTCCGGTGCATTATGGTTTTCAGGGCATTTACAACTGGCAGGGCGAATTGAATGCCACGCCCAGCGGCGCGAACTGGTTTCCGGATAAATATCTCCCGGCCATCGCCAGTGCTTCAGCCACTTACGGCAAGCCCATCGTGGACGTGTACGATTTCCATTGGTATGCGGAAGAATATGACGCGAACGGAAACCGCAGCATCGATTTGAGCGAAACAACGCTGACGGATGCGCAGGTCCAGCTCATCGTACAGAGTCCGCGTAATTTGTGGGATCCCACCTACACCGACTCTTACAACAGCAATCCGTGGATTTACGAGGAATTGGGACAAACTCCGATCAACCTGCTGGGCCGCCTGCAGGCGAAGATCAACGCCGAGAATCCTGGAATGAAAATTTCCATTACCGAGTATGAAAACGGCGGCTGGAATCACATCGCCGGAACGATTGCGCAGGCGGACAATTTGGGGATTTTCGGCGCGCAGGGATTGTTTGCGGCGAATTTCTGGCCGCCAAACGGAACCTATCCCTATGCGCTGGCGGGTTTCAGCGCGTATCGCGGATTTGACGGAGCCACGGCCTGCTTTGGCGACACTTCCGTGCAAGCGGCCTCCAGCGACGTTTCCAGCGTGATGGTTTACGCCAGTTTAGACAGCAGCACGCCCGGGCGCGTGGTGTTTGTGGCTATTAATCGTTCCACCTCCAGCAAGGTCACGGAAATTAGCGGGCAGACGGTTTCCGGAACGGCCTACATCTATCAAATGACCGCGGCTTCGGCGCAGACACAGGTCTCAGGCGGCGCATCGGTGCAGCCGGTGGCTGCGGGAAGCATGGCCGCGAGCGGGTCTTCCTTCACGATTACGCTGCCGGCGTTAAGCGTCACCACCATCGACATACACTGAGGCGACCTACACCAAGGGACGTACGTTAAGGCTCGCCAGTGCCACGGTTTTGCTTATCCCCCAGAAAAACTCTCCGCGGTGCATACATCACTCCGGTTGGTCCAGTTCGCGGAGGCCCTCGGGAAGAACGACCTCGATGCGGCGAGCGGCGACGTCGATGCTGGTGCAAATGTCTTCAGCCAACGGGATGAGCAATTCGCCATCCCGCGTCTCGACCGCGAGCAGTGGCGTGCCGGTAAAATCCTCGCCAGGAAATTCCACGCCCGCAACGACACCAAGAAGCGCGGGAGCAGCGCCGAGAGAACATGCCGGCGAGGAGAGCGCTGCCGGCGCCGGCGGTAGTTCAAAAACGGAGCAGCCCACCAGATCGCTGACGAAATAGTGGCCCAGCGGAAGCGTTACGCGCTGCTCGATGGGAAGAAGAACGTCGAGACCGCGCAGCTTTTCTGCGTCGTTGATGGAATCTACGTTTTCAAAATGAAAGACCACCTGGCCGCGATGATTTTGACTGAGCCAGCAATTTTTGATCGTAACCGGCTGTGGCGGCGCGGAATTTCTGGCATCGGACAAAAACACCTGCCGTAGTTTCGTGAGCCGATCGGGAAAATCGGTCAACAGTTCGGCGGCGAGTTCGCCTTTATTGCCGCGCGGACGAAGCAGGTGCGCGACAGCGAAGAAACGGGGATTCTCTGCCACGGCTAATCTTCGACGATTTCGAGTGTGAAGCGTTTGTGCTGCTTGGCGCCCGCGGCGGCCAGCAGCGTGCGGATGGACTTGGCGGTGCGTCCCTGCCGGCCGATGATTTTGCCAAGATCCTGTGGGTTAACGCGCAATTCCAGAACCGTGACGGGCGCGCCGGTGCGGGCGTCCACGCGCACTTCGTCCGGGCGATCCACCAGGGCTTTGGCGATGACGCTTACCAGTTCTTTCATCGTTCGGAACTCGCCGGGGAGTTGAGTTGGGTTAGCTCAGACCTGAAAAAAGCGGCCCAAACGAAGTGAGCCGCTGAATATCGAGGCGTCCGCGATTAAGCGATTTTTTCGCGCTTCAGAAAGCTGCGCACGGTGTCACTTGGTTGCGCGCCCTGCCCGAGCCAATACTTGATGCGTTCGCCGTTGAGCTTGATTTCCGCGGGTTTTTTCAGCGGATCGTAGGTACCGACCAGTTCGCGAACCCGCCCATCGCGTGGGCGCGTGCGTTCGATGACCACCACGCGGTAATAGGGCTTTTTCTTCTTGCCAATACGAGCTAGACGAATCGTTAACACTAAATCAACCCTCCAGAACCCTCTATTGTAGCGTGAGCGGGGCGCAAGTAGCAATCGCATCCCTGCATCCGATCCGGGAACACTCTCGGGTGCGCTTCGAGCGCGCTGTCGCCGCGGAAACAGCCGCTGCCCGATCGGCATAAGCGTACCGCCCGTAGAAGTTGACTTGGCTTGGCTGCTGGCCTACTATCCGCGTCGAAGATCACCTAAGGACGGATCACCTAAGGACCGATAACCTAAAGAGGCATGTTGGCATGAGCGATTGGGTACATTTACAGGCACATCCCGGCGAGCAGTTGATGCAGCTGCATCATTTTTCTATCGTGAAGCAGCAGGCTGGCGGCAATGTAACCTTTGCCATCACCGTTAAAGAGTTTGCCGTGCCACCTCCGGGGCAACGCATGCGTTTTTATGCCGAGGCGGATAAGCCCGTGAACCAGAGCACCGCATCGTTTCTACCTTGCGGCTGGGGCGCTTCGGTTTTCTCTGCGCTGGGAGATTGTGTGCGGCTGATCCGCGAATTTCCGTACGAGGATGAGAAAGGCGCGGCGTCGTGATTCTGAACCTTGCCAAACGAACATTGCAGCCCGGCTTGGTCGCGTTGGAGATCAAGGGCAGCATGCATACGGGACCGGATTGCGCGCGGCTGATGAAGGAAGTGGACGGGCTGATCGCGGCCAACGAGACGCGCGTCATTTTTGACCTGGGGACGCTGACCCACGCGGACAGCGCGGCCATCGGCGCGATCGTGCGGTGCTTGATGAATCTGAAGAAGGCCGGGGGCGCACTGCGCATCGCGGCGGCGCATCCGATGATCGTGCACAGTTTGCAGTTGACCAAGGTGGATCGGCTCATCCAGATGTTTCCGACCGTGGAGCAGGCGGCGGCAGATTTTCCAGCGCCAGGTTCCAGCCCTGCCAAACCGGCCTGAGATTTCCCCGCGCTCGCATGGGGCCTCGACGCCGGTCGCGCGAAACAGCCGCGTCACGCGACAACCATCAAGCGACAGACGATCAAGCTAGGACAGTCAAGACAGCATTTTTGGCGGAGTGGACAAGCCACGGCGCGCGACGTAGAGTTTTTGCGTGAGCGACAGCAACAGGAATTTCCCCTTGGTGATGCAAGCGCAACGCCACGCCGCGCGCATCGCGATCATCGATGAGCGTGGAGCGTTCACCTATGCGGACTTGCTGGACGCTTCCGCCCGCGTAGCGGCGGCGCTGCTCGCGGGCCGAGCAGACCTGCAGGAAGAGCGGGTGGCGTTTCTGCTGACGCCGGGACTTTCCTGGGTCGCGGTGCAATGGGGAATTTGGCGAGCTGGCGGTGTCGCGGTGCCGTTACCGCTGACTGCCACGCGGACGGAACTCGAACACTTCATCGGGGACACTGGAACAGCGATGATCGTTTTCGATGCTCACGCGGCCGGCACGCTGTCGCCCATCGCCGAAGCTCACGGACATCGCGCGTTGCCGTACGACCAATTTCTCGCGCGTTCGCCGGAGGAATTGCGGGACGTTGCCGGCCAGCAGTGCGCGGCCAGCGCGCACCGGGCGATGATTCTCTTCACCAGCGGCACCACCTCACGCCCCAAAGGCGTGGTCACCACGCACGCCAACATCACCTCACAAATCACCAGCCTGATCGAGGCATGGGAATGGTCGCAGCAGGATCGCATCGTGCTGTGCCTGCCGCTGCATCATGTGCATGGGATCATCAATGTCTTGTCCTGCGCGTTGTGGGCGGGCGCTGCTTGCCACATGTTGCCGCGGTTTGACGCTGCCGCCGTGTGGGAGCAACTCGCGGGCGGAGAAGTGACGCTGTTCATGGCCGTTCCCACGGTTTACACCAAGCTGATCAATGCGTGGGAAAACGCTTCGCCGGAGCAGCGGGCGGCTTGGAGCCAGGGTTGCGCCCAATTGCGTTTAATGATTTCCGGCTCGGCGGCGCTGCCGGCCCAGACGCTGGAGCGCTGGAAAGAGATCAGCGGCCACACACTGCTCGAGCGCTACGGCATGACCGAGATCGGCATGGCGCTATCGAACCCACTGCACGGCGAACGTGTTCCGGGAAGCGTGGGCAAGCCGCTGCCGCGCGTGGAGGTGCAGCTCGTCGGCGAGAACGGTGCGTGCGTTCCGCCGGGAACTCCGGGCGAGATCGAAGTCCGCGGCCCGAGCGTGTTCGCGGAATATTGGGGCCAGCCTGACGTGACGCGTGAAGCTTTTCGCGACGGCTGGTTTCGCACCGGGGATACCGCGGTCGTCGAAAACGGCACGTATCGCATTCTGGGCCGCACGAACATCGACATACTCAAGACCGGCGGACACAAAGTATCGGCGCTGGAAATCGAGGAGGTCCTGCGCGAGCATCCCGCCGTGGCGGAGTGCGCCGTGGTGGGCGTGCCGGATGCGGAATGGGGCCAACGCGTCGCTGCCGCAGTGGTCCTCGCGGATGGCGAGACGCTGGACCTGGAGTCACTGCGCAGTTGGGCCAAGGAGTTCCTGGCGGCGCACAAGTTGCCTTCGCGGTTGCTGGTCTTGGAGGCCCTCCCGCGCAATGCCATGGGCAAGGTGATGAAGCCAGCAATAGCGCCACTGTTTGCCAAGCCAGCGCACGGTCAGGCCAGCTAACGCTGCGTCCACTTCAAACAACCCGTCAGCCGGAGCCGCTAGACCTTCGGTGCCTTGCTATTGACGGGGCGTGTTATCCTCCTGCCCGCGCTTCATCGCGCGCAGCTGCGAAGGGAGGCACACCATGGTCACGGGTGCGGTCAATCATCCGTTGGCTGCCGCTCACACCACGCTTTCGCGCCAGCAAATCACTGGTTTCTGGGGCGCGTGGATGGGCTGGACGCTGGATGGCATGGATTCCGTGATTTATGCCCTGGTATTGAGCCCGGCGCTTTCCGAACTGCTTCCGAAGTCCGGATACAAAGCCACCCCCGCCAATGTCGGGTTTGCTGGCTCGATCCTATTTGCGCTGTTTCTAGTGGGATGGGGACTGTCCTTAATTTGGGGACCGATTGCCGATAAGTTTGGACGGAGCCGGGTGCTGGCGGCGACCATATTGGTGTATGCCATCTTTACGGGAGCGGCGGCGCTGTCGCAGACGGTGTGGCAATTGGTATTGTTTCGCTTGCTGGCGGGCGTGGGCATTGGCGGGGAATGGGCGCTCGCGGGGACCTACGTGGCGGAAGCCTGGCCGGAAGACCGCCGCAAGATGGGCGCGGGATATTTGCAGACGGGATATTACGCGGGATTTTTTCTGGCTTCGGCGCTCAATTATACCGTGGCCGCGCGCTATGGGTGGCGAGCGATGTTCTGGTGCGGGCTTACTCCGGTCATCGTGGCGTTCGTAATTTTCTTTAACGTGAAAGAACCGGCGCGCTGGCAGGAAAAGGCGAAAGCCAAAGCCGCCAAAGGAGCCTCTGCTCTGCGGACGATCTTCCGAGCGCCGTATACGCAGCGCACGGTGGTGAATACCGTGTTGCTGGCCTCGGCGATCTGTGGGCTGTGGGCTGCCGCGGTATATGCGCCGACGGCGATCATCAATCTGGCGAAGCGGGCTGGGATGTTGCAGCCGCAAGCCGTGCGCGTGTCCTCCCTCGGCATGGGCTTGCTGTCGCTCGGAACGATTTTGGGATGTCTGGCGGTTCCACCGTTGTGCGAACGGTTCGGACGGAAGCGGACGCTAGCCTTTTATTTTCTGGGTATGGCGATTTGCATCCTGCTTAGCTTCGGCTGGGCCTTTTATCTGCCGCGGGGACTGCATCCGTTCATCGCGGTGCTATTTTTCCTGGGATTCTTCGGGGGCAATTTTGCGGTGTTTAGTTTGTGGTTGCCGGAGCAGTACGGGACCTCCGTGCGAGCGACGGCCTTTGCGTTCACCACCTCGTTCGGGAGATTTTTTGCCGCGGGAGTGAATTTCGCCGTCGGTGCGATGGTGAGTGGCATGGGCACGCTGGGCAAGCCGGTGGCGCTGACAGCAATTGCCTTCGGGGTGGGGCTGCTGGTGATTCCCTTCGCGATGGAAACGCGCGGCAGTGCACTGCCCGAATAAGGCGGTCTATTGATAAGTTCCCGACGGGTGTGGCAGACGCTCGTTATGCGCCGGGGCGCGGATATGCTAATTTTCTTTGTTTATGAGCAAGCGCATTGGCGTGCTGTTGAGCGGACGCGGCTCGAACTTCGAGGCGCTGGCGGATAGCGTCGTCGCGGGCCGCATTCCCGGCGCGGAAATCGCCGTGGTGGTCAGTAACCGCGAGGCGGCACCGGGGATTGAGCGCGCGAAATCGCGCGGCATCGCCAGCAAAGTGATTCCTTCCAAGGGATTGGAGCGGGAGCCTTTTGACCGCCAAGTGGCTGACGTCCTGAACGAATACAAAGTCGATCTAGTTTGCCTTGCCGGATATATGCGGCTGCTGTCGCCTTTTTTTGTGGCCGCGTTTCCGAACCGTATACTGAATATCCATCCGTCGCTGCTGCCGTCTTTTCCGGGGCTGGAGGCGCAGAAGCAGGCGCTGGAGTATGGCGCGAAGTTCGCCGGGTGCACCGTGCATTTTGTGGACGAAAACCTGGATGCCGGTCCGATCATCCTGCAAGCGGCCGTGGCCATTGAGGATAGCGATACCGAAGCTTCGCTGTCGGAGAGAATTTTGCGCGAGGAGCATCGCATTTATACGGAAGCCGTTAAACTCGTGCTCGCAGGCCAATACAGAATTACTGGGCGCCGCGTAACGCGCACCGGAAAATAAAACACATGGCTCAGCCCGGATTCAAAGCAGTGGACGAACAACTCGCCTATCTGAAAAAAGGCGTCGCGGAAATTATCCCCGAAGCCGATCTGCGGGCCAAGCTCGCAAATTCGCTGAACACCGGCAAGCCGCTGCGCGTGTACTTGGGAGTGGACCCTACGGCCCCGGATATTCATCTGGGCCACACCGTGGTGCTTCGCAAGCTGAAGCACTTTCAGGACCTGGGTCACACGGCAATTTTTCTGATTGGCGATTTTTCTGCGATGATCGGCGATCCCACCGGACGATCCGAAACGCGCCCGCCGCTGAGCCGCGAGGAGGTCGACGCCAACGCCAAGACTTATCTGGCGCAGGTCTTCAAGATTCTCGATCCGGATAAAACCGAAGTGCGCTACAACAGCGAGTGGCTGGACAAGCTCTCCAGCTACGATGTCGTGCATTTGTGCGGGCGCTATCGATTGGCCCGCATGCTGGAACGCGAGGACTTCCGATCGCGGCTGGCCGACAACCAGCCGATTTCCGTTCACGAGCTGCTGTATCCGCTGCTGACCGCATACGATGCCGTGGCGCTCAAGTCGGACGTGGAAATCGGCGCTTCGGAGCAGAAATTCAACCTCTTGGTGCATCGCGACATCCAGCGAGAGTATGGGCTCGCCTCGGAAGTGGCCGTCACCATGCCAATTTTGGTCGGCCTCGATGGACAGCGCAAAATGTCCAAGAGCCTGGGCAATTACATTGGCATTACCGAGGCCCCCGGCGAAATTTTCGGCAAAGTCATGTCCATTCCCGACTCGCTGATGTGGTCTTACTACGAGCTGGTCACCGACCGCTTTCCCTTTGAGATTGCCGCACTGCAGGAAGAGGTGCGCAGCGGCAAGCGGCATCCCATGGACGTGAAAATGAAGCTCGGGCAGGAGATTGTGGCGAGTTTTTATGGCCAGGAAGCCGGACTTAAGGCCCGTGAGAATTTTCAGCACGTTTTCCGCGACGGGCAAGCCCCGGCGGAAGCTCCCGTTCTAAAATTGCCGCGCGGTCCGGCAAGAAAATTGGCGGCGTTGCTGGTGGAACTGCAAGTGGCGCCGTCCAAGAGCGAAGCCGACCGCCTGATCAAGCAAGGCGGAGTGGAAATCGACGGTGTGCCGGCGGAAGATCCGCGCCAGGAGATCGAGTTGCGCGAGCCGCGCGAATTTTTGCTGCGCGCCGGGAAGAAAAGATTTTTGCGCATCGTGGTCGAGTGATGTTTCTTCAGCACGATCGTCGAGTGACCGCTAGCAGTTCTTTCTGAAAAGGAGCGCGCCATGGGATTGTGGACACGCCGGAAGTTTTTTCTGTCGTCGCTTGCGGGAGGTGCGGCGGCAAGTGCAACCTCCCTCTTCGCAAAAGGCACGCCCGCCAACGCGAGTTCGATGAATCCCTTGAAGGGTCCCACGTCAACAGCGCCGAGCGGCAAGCGGCCGGTAATTATCTCCAGCGCGAACGGCTTGCACGCGCTAAGCCACGGCATGGATGTCTTGCAAAAGGGTGGAGATACATTGGATGCGGTGATCGCAGCAGTTACCGTGGTCGAAGACGATCCCAACGATACTTCCGTCGGCTTCGGTGGGCTGCCCAACGAAGACGGCGAAACGGAACTCGACGCCAGCGTGATGCACGGCCCCACCCGCCGCGCCGGTTCGGTCGCCAGCGTGCGCCGCATCAAGAATGTCGCGCTGCTGGCAAAAACGGTGATGGAAAAAACCAATCACGTCATGATTGTTGGCGAAGGTGCGCGGCGTTTCGCGGTGGACGAAGGCTTCACGGACATGAGCCTGATGACGGAAAAATCGCGCCTGGCTTGGTTGGCGTGGAAAGCCAGCACGTCGCGAAATTGGCGGCCGGGAACGGACAGCCCCGAATGGAACGAAAAGATGGCCGGCCTGTTCGATACTCCGGAGAAGCAAGCGTGGCGGGCGGAGATCGAACAACTGGTGGCGCATCCGCCGACGGGAACGATCAATTGCCTGGCCGTGAATGAAAAAGGCGAAATCTCCGGCACCACCACCACTTCTGGCTTGGCGTGGAAAATTCCCGGCCGCGTCGGCGATTCACCGATTATCGGCGCGGGACTTTACGTGGACGGCGATGTGGGCGGCGCGGGCTCCACGGGCAAGGGCGAAGAAAATATCAAGATCTCCGGTGGCCACACCATCGTGGAAATGATGCGCAAAGGGATGTCGCCCACGGACGCTTGCCTGGAAGCCCTGCACCGCGTCGCACGCAACTACAACAACGACAAAAAAAGATTGACTACCTTCCACATTTCTTTCTATGCGCTCAACGTCGATGGCGTGCACGGCGCGGCTTCCCTATGGCGCAACACCTACGACCGCACCAAGCACTCTTCCTATGCGGTCCAGGATGGCGGCGAAGCGCGGCTGATGGAATGCACGCCGTACTTCGACGAAGTGGGCGGAGACCAATAAAATGATCCAGCTAAAAGACGTCACGAAGGAGTACGACTTGCCCCCCGGGCAGCCGGGTCAGTTGGTGGCCGCGGACCGGCTGACGCTCGATGTTCCCGATGGGGAAGTTTTTGGGCTGGTGGGCCCGAACGGAGCGGGCAAGTCCACCACGCTGAAAATGATCTGCGGACTATTGCTGCCTACTTCCGGGCAGATCACCGTGCACGGAGTCGACGTGGAAACGAATCCCCAGGCGGCGCAGCGGGACATTGGTTATCTGGCGGACCTTTTTAACGTTTACGACGAGTTAAAGGTCTGGGAATACGTCGCCTATTTCGCGCGCGCATACAAGCTGCCGGCGGAGAAAATTGACGCGCGGGTCCGCGAGGTGATCGCGCAGGTGGGGCTGGAGAGCAAGCACGACGCGAACGTCGCCGGTCTGTCGCGGGGTATGAAGCAGCGGCTGGGCCTGGCGCGCGCCATCGTGCATGACCCATTGCTATTGGTTTTGGACGAACCGGCGTCGGGGCTCGATCCCAAAGCTCGCTTAGAGCTGAAGGATTTGCTGCGGGCCATGAATCGCGCCGGAAAGACGATTTTTATCACTTCGCACGTGCTCCCGGACCTGGAAGAGATTTGCACCTCGCTGGCAATTCTGGAAAAAGGAAAATTGTTGCGGCATGGCAAGATCGCCGACGTGATGCGCAGCGCCGCCCAAACGCGGCGTGTGCGCATGCGGTCGGCTGGTGCGGAATTTGATTTGAGCGGCTGGTTGAAGTCACAGCCAAATGTTAGCGAAGTTCAAGAGGACGGAACGGGCGTGGAATTCGTCTTCCCTGGCTCGGATGGCGATCTGGCGGCGCTAATCCGTGCCACCGTGCTGCAAGGCGCGCCGATTTACAGCGTGGAAGAAAAAACCGACTCGCTCGAAGAACTGTTTGCGCGGCTTTCCACGGGAGAAGTGATGTGATGCTCGCCAATCCGGAATTCGTGCGAAATGTCCGCTCGCAACTGCGCCCCGCGAAGATCGTCACCGCGATAATCATCGCGGCCGCGCTGTCGCTGGTTGTGGGTTTCGCCCTGACGCACATCACTGCGCCCGCTGCGGGGCGGTTCGGATGGGGCGTTGGCCTTCTCCACATGCTTTTTTGGGTGCAAGCGCTGATTCTCGCGGCGGGCGGCGGGATCGCGTGCGTCAATGCCATTTACAAAGAAAAAGAGCAAAACACTTTCGACTATCAGCGTCTGACGCGGCTCTCCCCGCTGGAGCTTACGCTCGGCAAACTTTTTGGCGCGCCGATCTTTATGTACTTTCTGTGCGCTTGTATGCTGCCGCTGGTCGTTTTTGCGGCCATCCGAGGCCGGCAGAGTATCGCGTTCGTTCTCGCGGGCTATGTGGCGTTGCTGGTGGGATCGCTGGCCTTTCACGCGCTGGCACTGCTGATTTCGCTGCTGATCGTTCGCGGAGCGCACACCTCCGCGATCGTTTTCGTGCTCGTGATTCTCGCGCTTTTTTCCAGCATCCCCGCGGGCATTTCCTATTTTTTTCAACTTGGCTCGCTGTCGCCGTTTTACGCCTCGCACGTGGTGACGCAGAGTAGCTGGAGCGTCGCGGAGCCGGCAGCGGACGTCGAATTGCAAATGCCGCCGGATTTAGATATAGACGTCTTTTTCGGCCGCACGGTTCGCCACTTTCCGGTGATGGTCGTCGTGGACGCTCTGCTGCTCGCCTGGCTGTTGCTGGCGCTGTGCCGCAACATCAAGCGCGATCCGCATCAGTACGAATTGTATTCGCCGTGGCAGTCGCTCGGGCTTGTGCTTTTCGTTAATTTGATTTTGCTGGCGTTCGTGAGATGGGGCAGCGCCAGCCTGCTGGACGTTCAGGCCGCGCTTCTGACCGTCAACGCGGTTGTCGTCGGCGCGATCGGACTCGGGCAGTTGCGCAGCCGCGACCGCACCCGGCGCATCCTTCGCGTACGGAAGGAAACCGGGACGTCCTGGATCGATCTCGCATGGCCCGCGCCTTTTCTTTTTATCGCCGCCACCGGCGCTGGCTTGCTGGTGGCTGCGGCCGCAATGCGCGCGCGCAACCCGCTCATCGCATGGAGCCCGGCCTTCGCCGTCTTCCGATCGCTATTTTTCGCCGCGTGGCTGATGCGCGATTTGCAATTCCTGCAATGGATGGCGTTGCGGCGGGGCAAGCGGCCAATGGTCATGGGCACGCTGTACCTGGCGGTATCGTACGCGTGCGTGGGGATTTTACTTTCTAGCACGGGGATTTTTGCCGACGCCGACCGTGTGCCGTTCACCGCGTTCTTTTTGCCAACTCCGATCTACGATCTGGATCATGCCGCGTGGATGCTGCGGCCGGCGATTTGGGGCGCTGCGTTCTTGGCGCAGTGGCTGATGGTGGCGCTGTTCATCTACGCACAGCGCAAGACGGTTTTAGAGCTGGCACACCCCGCCGTGCCCGGCAGCGTCTCGCCGATCGCTACTTGAATGAATAGTTGCCGGGGAGATTCAGTCCGCTTTGCCGAGCGGCAAATAATACTGCGTGCCTTTCACCGGATCCTGCAAACGCCGCAGTAACTGCTGCAGATCTTCGCTGCGTTCGACGAAGTCGATGTCCGAAGTATTGATCACCAGCAAATCCGAGCCGGCGTAGCGGTAAAAGAAATGCTCGTACGCGCGCGCGACCTCGCCGATATACTCAAACGAAATTTGCGTCTCATCCTTGAAAGCCTTCTTCGCGATGCGCGCTCGCAAAACCTCTGGTTTAGCTTGCAGGTAAATCACCAAATCAGGCGCGGGAATCTCTGCGCTCAGCGTTTCGTAATAGCGCTCGTACAGTTTCAATTCCTCGTCATCCAAATTCAAGTTGGCGAAAATACGGTCTTTTTCCATCAGGAAATCGGCGATGACCGGGCCCGGCGATTCCACCGCGAGCGCTTCACGCAAGCGCCTCTGCCGCTCGATCAGAAAATACATCTGCGCGCGAAACGCCGCGCCGGGCTTCTCCTGATAAAATTCCGCAAGAAAGGGATTGTCTTCTCAGTCGAAAACACGCCGCGCGTGCAGCTTCTCCGCCAGAATCTTCGCCAGTGTGGTCTTCCCGACGCGCAACGGCCCTTCGATCACGATGAAGCGCGGGGCTTCCGCGGCCCGCTGCGGTTCGCGCGCCCGTTTCGCCGATGACCATTCGTGAGCAGCCATTGCGCGCGATTATAGCAGACTCAATTGTTTCCAAAAGCGGGAGGGATCCGAGAAATCGCAACCGTCCCGCGCGCAGCTCTTATTTGCCCATCACCAGCAGAACCAAAGACCCCGGCTTCATCTTCCCGCGCCGCTCGCCCGGAGCCGGTGGATCGAAGTCCGCTGCCGGAAGGAAAATATTGTGCGTCTTCAAATCGAGGGCCATCGTTCGCGCGCTCTTTTTCGTCGGCACGTTTTCCACCACGGAATAACTGTCCGGCGAGTCCTCGTGTGCCACCGTCAACACGCCTTCGCCATTGGAAGCGAACACCAGGTGTGTTTCCGGATCGAAGGCCGTGGCGTCCGGGCCATCTCCAATCTGGATAGTGGTCACGATTTTTCCGCTGTCGGCGTCCATCACCGGCATTATTTTTCCATCGCAAGTGGAAAATAATCTGCGGTTCGCCAGATCCATGGACAACCCCGTCGGTCCTTCGCCGGGCTGAAGGGGCCAGCGGTGCAGCTCTTTCAACTGCATGGCGTCGATCTGCACCAACTCTGAAGTGTCTTCGATGTTCACATAAATATTGCCCTTGCCGTCGGCCGCCGCGAATTCGGGCTTGCCGCCCAAGGGCAGCGTTCCGAGCACGGTTCCGTCGGCGGCGTTGAACGCGGTGGCATCCTTGCTCGCGCCGTTTAAGGTGAACACGAGCTTTGTTACCGCGTCGTAGACGATGGCGTCCGGGTTTTTTCCGGTATTCACCGTACCGAGCATCTGCAGCGTCTTCAAATCGAAGATTGTTGCCGTATTAGCGCGGCCGTTGCTCGTGAATCCCCGCCCAAGATCCGAAGCGATGGCAATCCCGTGCACCCCTTGCGTGTCGGGTATATCTCCGGCCCCCGCGAAGGTGTCGGCATCCAGCACTGCTACGTGCGTGCCGCGCGAGACGTACACCCGCCGTGCCCGGCTATCCACCAGCAAATAATCCCACCCCGTATCGCCGCCCATCGGGATGCTTTTGATCAAGTGATACCCGGACGGTCCGGCTGGCGATAAGGCCAAAAGATGCCTCGCCCCCAGAGCGCTGCCCACCAGAATCACTGCGGCACTCACGACTCCCAAAAGTCTGCGCTTCATCATCGTTTCCTAAATTGTCCTTCCGGCAGAGTGTGGCAAGCCGCTGAGCAAAATTCAAGCGTTCCGCGGCAGCGGATGAATGATGTCCGCCGCGTAAGCCGATGGTCTTGTTGGCCTTCCGCTGCCATCCTAGCGCGTGAAAGGAATGGCGCATTCCAAAGCCTTCGGGAATAATCAGTGTCCACGTGATTGCCGCCGCTTCCGTGCCGCTCGCGTTGCAACTGCGCCAATTGCGCAAAGTCTACGGCCAACTTGTGGCCGTCGACTCCATCGACCTCGAGGTGTTCACCGGCGAATGCTTCGGCTTGCTCGGTCCGAACGGCGCGGGAAAGACCACCACGATCGAAATTTGCGAAGGACTGCTGGAACCGGACGCCGGCTCCGTCGCGCTCCTTGGGCGGAGTTGGCGGACGCAGGCCACGGAACTGCGGCAACTGTTGGGCATTCAGCTCCAGGAAACGACCTTTTCCGAAAAACTTACCGTGGCGGAAACGGTGGCGTTGTTCCGGAGTTTTTATCGGCGCAGCCTGGAAGTTCCGGCGATTCTGCATCTGGTGCAACTCGAGGAAAAACGCGACGCGCGCGTGGGCAAACTTTCCGGCGGGCAGAAGCAGCGCCTGGCGCTCGCCTGCGCGCTCGTGGGCGAACCAGAATTTTTATTTCTGGACGAGCCCACCACCGGACTCGATCCGCAAGCGCGGCGCCAGCTATGGGATCTAATCAACGAGCTGAAAAGCAGCGGCCGCACCATTTTGCTCACCACGCATTACATGGATGAAGCCGAAAAGCTCTGCGATCGCGTCGCCATCATGGACCACGGGAGGGTCATCGCCTTGGACACGCCGCGACGCCTCATCGCGTCGCTCGGCGTCGAGCATTTGCTGGAATTCGCGACCGAGGGAGAAGCGCTCGATCTCGCGTCGCTGCGGTCCTTGCAGGGCGTGCGCGATGTGTCCACGGTGGGAAACCTGACGCAACTGCAAGTCGCGGAACTTCATCGCACGCTGCCGGCGCTCCTCGAAAAGCTTGCCGAACGCGGCGCGCCCCTCACGGAGTTGCGCACGCATTCCGCGACGCTGGAAGACGTGTTTGTTTCGCTCACCGGGCGGCACCTTCGCGATGAGTGAACGAACGCTGCTGGGCCATCCGCTGTACCAGCTGACCAAAATTCGTTTTCTTGAATTCTGGCGCGAACCGGAAGCTGTCTTCTGGACTCTCTTTTTCCCGATTCTTCTCGCCGGCGGGCTCGGTATCGCCTTCCGCAACCGGGCGCCGGAAGTGATCAAGGTCGCCATCGTCGAGCGCGGAGCGCTTTCGCAAATCATCGCCGGAGCAGTGGCCTCAAATCCTGGTGTGGCCGCGGAGGTCGACGACGAAGCCATCGCGGCGAACGCGTTGCGCGCCGGAAAGGTCGCGCTGCTCGTCATCCCGCAATCCGTGGATCGCGTGACGTATCGCTTCGACAACTCCAATCCGGATGGCCGCGCCGCCCGCTCGCTGTTTGACGATTCCCTGCAGCGCGCCGCGGGACGCCGCGATACCGTGAACGTCACGGACCAGCAGGTCACCGAACCGGGCTCTCGCTACATCGATTTTCTCTTGCCCGGACTGCTGGGCATGAACCTCATGGGCAACGGCATCTGGGGCATCTGCTTTCCCATCATCGATACGCGTCGGAAAAAATTACTGAAGCGCATGGTGGCTGCGCCGATGTCGCGCGTCCAGTATCTTCTGTCGTATCTGCTGTCGCGATTGATGTTTCTGGTCCTGGACGTGGTTCTGCTCGTCGGCTTCGGCCATTTTGTTTTTCATGTGCCGGTGCGCGGAAACTTTGCCGCCCTGCTGCTCATTTGTTTTATCTCCGCGCTTTCCTTCAGTTCCATCGGCCTGCTGATCAGCGCGCGTTTGCGCACCAACGAAGCTGCCAGCGGCGTCGCCAACGCGGTGATGCTGCCCATGTGGGTGCTTAGCGGGGTCTTTTTTTCCGCTCGCCGTTTCCCTGATCTGATTCAGCCCTTAATTCACGCGCTGCCCTTGACCGCGACGGTCGATGCCCTGCGCGCGAATATGCTCGCGGGCGCGGCGCTCTCGTCCGTCGGCGGCCCATTGGCGATTCTCGGCGCGTGGCTCGTTGTTTGTTTCATCGCCGCGTTGCGCCTTTTTCAATGGCGCTGAAGCTGGCGCGTAAAGAAATTTCATCATACCCTTAACGCGCGGCGACACGCGGCAAGCACAAACGGACGGATTCCCCATGAATATTCTCGATTTCGTAGTTGGCAAGCCGCTCAAAACCATCGATGAACGAGCTGAACAGATCGGTCCCAGCGCGGGCATTCCAATTTTTGGTCTCGATGCCCTTAGTTCCGCCGCGTACGGGCCCGAAGCCGCTCTCAGCCTGCTGATTCCCCTTGGCCTCCTGGGCGTTCACTACATCATCCCGATCAGCGCTGCCATTATCACCTTGCTCGTAATCGTTTTTTTTTCCTATCGCCAAACCATCGCTGCTTACCCTTCCGGTGGCGGCTCCTACACCGTTGCCCGTTTCAATCTTGGCGCATTTCCCAGCTTGCTCGCCGCTGCCGCCCTGCTCGCTGATTACATTCTCACCGTCGCCGTGGGCATCTCCGCCGGCGTCGGCGCGCTCATCTCCGCCGTGCCATCGTTGCAACCGCATACTGTAAGCTTCTGCGTTGGCATTCTCGTGCTCATCACCGTTCTCAATCTGCGTGGTATGCGCGATGCAGGCGCGGTGTTCATGATTCCGACGTATCTTTTTGTCGGCACCCTCATGATTACAATTGTCGGCGGTCTTATCCGCGTGGCGCTGAGCAACGGTCATCCAATTCCCGTCACGCCCCTGCCCCCGCCTCCACAGGCCGCCAGCCCACTCCTCGGTTACGCCATGGCTTGGCTGCTGATAAAGGTCTTTGCCAGCGGCTGCACGGCCCTAACGGGTGTAGAGGCGGTAAGTAATGGGGTAAAAGCGTTCCGCGAGCCGGCAGTAAAAAATGCCCAGCGGACGTTAACCGTAATTATTTTCCTGCTCGCCGTTTTGCTTGCCGGAATCTCTTATCTGGTCAACGCTTATGGCATCGTGGCTACGGATCCCGGCGCTCCGGGCTACCAAAGCTTGCTCTCCATGCTCATCGCCGCGGTATTCGGCCGGGGGATTTTTTATTACCTCACCATCGCTTCGATTCTCGTGGTGCTTTCCTTTTCCGCCAATACCGCCTTTGCGGATTTTCCGCGCTTATGTCGCGCCATCTCATTAAATAATTATCTTCCTCACGTTTTCGGGTACCGCGGCCGCCGCCTGGTCTATACCTACGGAATTGTGGTCCTCGCCGTCATGAGCGGATTTTTGCTCGTGCTCTTTCAGGGTGTCACGGACCGCCTGATACCTTTGTACGCCGTCGGCGCATTTTTAGCGTTCACCCTTTCGCAAGCCGGGATGGTGCAGCACTGGCGCAAAAAGCGCGGTCCACAGTGGCTAAAAAGCGCCCTCATAAACGGGCTCGGCGCTTTCGTTACCGGCATCACCGTGATCGTCGTCCTGATCGCAAAGTTCATCGAAGGCGCGTGGATCACCTTGCTCTTCGTTCCCTTGGTACTCGTCTTATTTCGCTTGGTCCGGCGCCATTATCACGAAGTCAGCGTGGACACCAGTTGCCGCATCGCCATGACGCCAAAACTTGGCCACACTCCTCCGCTGGTTGTTGTACCTTTCGATCGCTGGAGCGCCATCACCAAACAAGCCCTGGAATTCGCGTCGCGGCTTTCGCCCGATATCATCGCGCTGCACGTCGAGCCCGGTGAGCATTCCGAACTGTTGCACGACGACTGGGAGCGCTACGTCGTCAGCGCTTTTCAGGGTGCAATTTGCGAGGCGCCGAAACTGGAGATTCTCCCTTCGCCTTACCGCTTTATCATTCTGCCCATCGTCCAGTATATTCTCGCGCTATCCGACCAGCACCCGGACCGCAAGTTGATCGTGATGATTCCAGAACTCGTGGAATACCACTGGTATGAGTATTTTCTGCATAATCAGCGTGGCCGGCTGCTCGAGTGGATGCTGCTGGTGAAAGGCAACGAGAGAATTTTTACCGTCTCGTCGCCTTACTATCTTTCGCTCGACTCGCGAAAGAAAGCCGCCACGCACGAAATGCCCCCTACAGAGCACATCAACAGCTAGCGTGCGGCGCCACAGTACGGTTTCTCCGAAGTTCTTCTCGGTAAAATTCCCTATTTGTCTGTCCTCGTGCCCGCGCGATTCTGTGGTCCTAGAGTCCTCCTCAGCTGTGGTAACGACGAATAGGGAGAATCGCCATGATCAAAAAAGTTGCCGGCGGCTATAAGGTTCTATCCGAAAAGGGAAAAAACCTCGGCGGACCATACAAAACGAAGAAGGAAGCAGCAACGCGGCTCAGGCAAGTCGAATACTTTAAGCACAACAAGGGCTGAGCCGGCGCGTTCTCGCGGTGCGTTTTTTTGGGTGGTTGATGTTGCCCGGCAGAACGCGCTGATTACAGCGGCTTGGGATGCGCGGCTAGCGCCTCTCGGAACTGTGCGAGATTGTTTTTATCCACCACCGCGGTCCCCGTGTCCACGAACGTGGGGATCGGAGCCGCGGGAGCGCTCTTCCAATCCTTGTATTCGTGCACCGCGTTGTGGTGCAAATCGTCCAGCAATTTCAGGCCGTAATACGCCATGACGTACGGTTTTTGCGCGATGGTTTCGTTGATCGCGCCGCTTTGCACGAAATCCAGCGTCTCCGGATCCTTGTCAAAAGCCACAATCGCTATTTTCCCTGTCAGGTCCAGGCGGTGCAGCGCTTCCGCCGCGCCCGAACCGCCGGAAGCCTCCAGGCAAATAATTCCATCCAGCTTCTCTTTTCCTGCCTCCAGCTTTGCAATCTGATCGTTGGCGTTTCGCGCGTCGCCTTTGTCGTCGATGGTTTCTACCACTTTGATTCCCGGAAATTTCTGCAACGCATCGTTGACGCCTCTCACCCGCTCGTCCAGATTGCTCTGGCCGGGAATGCTCACGATCACAATACGGCCCTGACCCTTGAGCAATTGCGCCATGCGCCGCCCGCTTTCCTGCCCCGCGCGGAAATTATCCGTGCCGATAAAAAGTACTCGTTTGCTGTCGGGCGCGTCGGCATCCAGGCAAATGACCGGAATACCCTGCGCCACCGCCGCGTCGATGGCGGAGTTGAAGGCCTCTGCGCGCGCCACGGAAACCAGTATGCCGGAAGGTTTCTCCGCGACGGCCTTCTGAAACGCTTCGAGTTCCTTGTCTGGGGCGTACACTTCGGGTCCCAGCATTTCCGCTTTTACTCCCAGCTCCTTGGCGGAATCGGCCAAGCCGGCTTGCGCTTCCTGCCAATACGGCAGCGTGATGTTCGTGGCGATCAGCACGAACCGTTCATCTTTTTGGTGGTACGGATCCGGGCCGCAGGAAGCGCCCACGCCGCAAACCATCGTTACCACCAATAGTGCGCAACGGCGCCGCACAGCGAATTTGCGGGACACTGTACTTCTCCTTCCGGTGCGCATCGCGCACCTGGGACTAGGCCGTCTAGTGCTTGCGGGCGCGCAAAAGCGGTTCGCAGCAATTTGCGCTGCTTCATCCGCTGGTTTGGCCCTGTTACCGGAAAGTCCCCTTGCTCGGCAGAGCCTATCACAAAGCAGTTCCGCTGGAAGCGCGAAGTCGCCCGCGCTCCCGGACCACCCCTCGCCCGGCAACAGTCTCCCGGACCACCGGCGCCCGGAGACAGTGTGCTTGGTTCCGGAATCTCGCTCTCCAAGCTGCAAAATATTCTGGCGCCCCTGAAACGATGGGCGGCCGGCCGTCACTACCTTGCGTATTGGCTGGGCCGACCACGGATGATTCGCGCCACGCCAAACGTCTCGGCAGCCCATTGTTGCTGCCGAAAGGATCGTGGGGGGCACTCTTGGGAGAGTAGTGCCCCCCACTATTCCTCCGCGTCAACGAGCTCTTCACTCGCAGTTCCTTCCGCCCATTTCTTTACCCACTCGTCTCGCCCATCGCCGGCGTTCCCCACCGCATGGACGTGTGAGGCTCCGCAGTCTTTGCAATCCCATTTTTTGAGAGCACACTACCAAGAGAGTTGTGCGCTGAGGTGTGCGGATGAAACGAGTACGCAACGCCGTGGTTAAGAGTGCCAAGCCGCGGAAATCATCGGCCAAAACCGCCGGCCCCGTCGAGCGCCAAATCGATGCCTACGTGCAGCGCAAAAATGTCTCGCTGCGCGAAGTGACCGATGGGCTGCGCCAATTGGTGAAAAAAACCGTGCCGGAATCACGCGAGGTGCTGAATCCCTGGGGCTTGCCTACTTTTGCGTGGCGGGGCGCGCTCTGCTTATTCATGGTAAGCAAGAACCACGTGACCTTCGGCTTCCCGCGGGGCACGGAATTGCCGGATCCGGCGCACTTGCTGGAAGGCACCGGCAAGAGCATACGTCACGTTAAATTGCGCGAAAAAGAGCAGTTGCTCGACGCCAATCTGCGCGATTTAATCCTTAGCGCCGTCAACCTGAATCGCCGGGATCCGCGAAATTCCATGCTCCTCCCGGCCGCAAAAGCTCCAAAGAAAGCGGCCGCGCGCGCATAGACATTTTTAACGCGGACCTCTGAAGCACCATCCGCGGCCGTCGGCAAAAAGCCTCGAAAAGCCCGCAAACCATGCATTTTCGTCGAAGTAAAGCCTCTTTTGCACAGCGTCCAGCGGGCTGAGGAAAAAGTGCCAAAATAATTTTTAAGAAGCCCTTGACGTATACGGGAATTCGCGTATACTCACAGATGGTTCGTGGCTTTCCCAAAAGCCGCGCGCCAATCAGGGGATTCACAGTCGGGTCACTGGCGGTTCTTCCGCGTAGCCGGTAACGGTTAATCGATCCTATAGTGAGGTACCTTACGAGTTCCACGGGCTAGAAATTGCCGAGCTTCGCGCAAAACCACTTGCATGAGTGGTTGTGCCCGGCGCTCGGCGCCGGGTTTTTTATTTGTACCGACGATTTTGTTCGTCAGTACAAATTCTCAGCGGAATGCTGAGAGGCTCTGACAAGATCAGGGCTATCGCTCTTTGACAACAGAAAGCGCTGGCAAGTTCATGCCGATAATCCTCGCCCCTTCAAGGAGGGGCAGGACTCCATGGCATGGACAATTACAAGTTTGCTCGAGTTGAGCAAAACTGTGGAAAACAAAGGCGAACTTATCGATTGCCTGATGAAACATGATTGTCGAAAGCCCGGATCGTATTCTCTGCCGGCCGTTAGCCACGGTCGACACACTACGAAGCACGGGAATTATGGCGGTTATGGCCGTTAGGACGTCCCAAGCCAATGCAGACGCAAGTCTGCACGAGCCCAAGACGGATTGCGTAAGTTTTATGATTAAGCTACTAAGGGCGTACGGTGAATGCCTTGGCGCCAGAAGGCGATGAAGGACGTGGCAAGCTGCGATAAGCCTCGGGGAGCCGCAAGCAGGCTTTGATCCGGGGATTTCCGAATGGGGAAACCCGTCGAGATGAACTCTCGATACAGCCCGCTGAATACATAGGCGGGTATGAGCTAACCCAGGGAAGTGAACCATCTCAGTACCTGGAGGAAGATAAATCACAGAGATTCCGATAGTAGCGGCGAGCGAAATCGGAACAGCCCAAACCTAACTGCTTGCAGCTTAGGGGTTGTAGGACCGCATAAGTAGAGTTACCAAACCGGACATTACGTGAACCTGCTGGAAAGCGGGGCCATAGAGTGTGAGAGCCACGTAACGGAAAATGGACCGGACTCGAAGCGGCATCCTGAGTACCACGAGACACGTGTAATCTCGTGGGAATCTGGGGAGACCACTCTCCAAGGCTAAATACTCTCTGGCGACCGATAGTGAACCAGTACCGTGAGGGAAAGGCGAAAAGAACCCCTGCGAGGGGAGTGAAATAGAACCTGAAACCGTATGCCTACAAGCAGTCAAAGGGCCATGTCCCGGTTTCGACCGGGAAAAGCCTGATGGCGTGCCTCTTGCTTAATGAGCCGGCTAGTTATTCTGACGTGCAAGGTTAAGCGTAAGCGAGCCGTAGCGAAAGCGAGTCCGAATAGGGCGACAAGTACGTTGGAATAGACGCGAAGCGGGATGATCTACCCTTGGCCAGGTTGAAGGTCGCTTAACCGCGACTGGAGGACCGAACAGGTGTGAGTTGAAAATCGCTCTGA
>Ga0302179_10000028_pt1 | contig 158652 bp, 127 predicted proteins | sample I_Palsa_E3_1_FD_198788 | JGI IMG/M metagenome (GOLD analysis project Ga0302179, IMG submission 198788) | Peat permafrost microbial communities from Stordalen Mire near Abisko, Sweden - I_Palsa_E3_1 | ecosystem: Environmental > Terrestrial > Soil > Palsa > Peat permafrost | place: Sweden...
GCACCCGGACACCTTTCTGTTTCATCTCAAAGAGTGTGAATTCCGCTTCAACCATCGACGCCAAAGCCTGTATCATGTGCTGCTGAAACTGTGTCGAAAATGCCCGCTCAGCTAGTCATGACCCTTGAATAATTAGCGGGAAGATCAAAGACACCTCTGTACCCAGTGCCGGCGCCGATTGATGGGCCAATCGGCCAGTTTCACCTGCAATTCCTCAGGCAGGGCGGGCTGTTCGGCGCTGCTCCATAGTCAGTCGCGCGCCATCTTCCTCATGCCCGCCGGCGTTGACCTTGTAACAAGGCGCTTACGTCAGCATCAAATTCATTCTTACCTCCTGCGGTCCAGACGCAATATTCAGCGGTAGGTTGACCCAGAAGGTCGCGCCGTAGCCTGGTTCGCTGATGACGCCGATGGAGCCTTGCAGGAGGCCGACCAGCTCTTTGGAGATGGCTAAACCGAGGCCGGTGCCGCCGTGTTGGCGGGTGACGGAGCCGTCGATTTGGCGGAATTTTTCGAAGATAAGTTGCTGATGCTCCGGATCGATGCCGGGACCCGCGTCGGTGACGCTCAGGCGGACTTTTTCGGGGCCGTCCATTTGGGCGCGCAAAACCACACGCTGCTGCGGCGGAGAGAATTTGATGGCGTTGGAGAGAAAGTTGTAGAGCACCTGCTGGAGTTTGGGGCCATCGGTCAGAAGGATCGGCACATCGGCGGCGACGGAATGCTCGATGGTGACGTGCTGTTTCTCGGCCAGGGGTTTGAGCAAGCCGACCAATCCTTCGAAGAGATCGGACAGGGAAAGCGGCTCGGAGCGAATCTCCATGCGGCCGGCTTCAATCTTTGCCAGGTCGAGCAGATCGTTAATCAGCTCCAGCAAATTGCGGCCGCTGCTGAGAATGTTTTGAACGTACCGGCTGGAACGCGTCTCCGCGGCCTGGTCATTGATGTCTTTGAGCAATTCGGCGAAACCGAGAATGGAATTCAGCGGCGTGCGCAATTCATGGCTGACATTGGCCAGAAATTCGCTTTTGAGACGGTTGGATTCGTACAGGGCGACGTTGCTTTCGGCGAGCTGATTCAATTTCAAATCGAGGCTTTTGTTGATTTGCCGCAACTGATCCTCGTTGCCTTGCAGATTGCCGAGCATGACGTTGAATGTTTTGGCGAGCGTTTCAAATTCATCGCCGGTGCTGATGTGGGAGCGGATGTTCAAATCGCCCTGACTGACTTTTTCGGCGGTTTCCTGCAGCACGCGCACGGGTTGGAGAATCAGCCGGGTGGTAATCAGATAAAACACACCAGTGGCGAGCGTGCCGGCGAGGAGACCGGCGGCCAAGAGGATAATCCGATTCAGCAGCAGTTGATTGGTGTCGACGTGCGACTGCATATTCACCGCCACGGCTCCGATCAGATCGGCGGCGCCTTGTGTAGTGGGATGCGCGGCGGGCACCTGCCATGAACCGGCGGCGGCGATGGTGCTGGGAAGCGGGCGATGGCATTGCAGACAGTTGGCCTCGGCGCGGATCGGGCGGACGTAATAAAACCTGGGCGACGATCCATCTTCGGGGGTTACCAACCGGGAATAAAAATCGGTCTCGGGGTGATCGGCAAATTGCTTGAGCGCCCGGCGTTCAAATACGGCCAGCTTCGATTCGTTCTGCGTGGCCAGCAGGATCAAGTGAGCCGATGGCCGGGTCGTCGGACTGGTGGAGGGCAAAAACCAGAGTGGATCCCTTGGGCTTGCTTGCTCGATATGCCGGGCAATCGCGTCATCGCACAGGGCCTTGGCAGTGGAGGTGTTGATCTGATCGGTGAGCTGCTCCATCCGTTGCCATGGAACCAGCAACGCGGCAGCTATGATCAGCGCCGTGGCCGCCCCGAACAGCATTTGGCACTTGGCAGCCAGCGAGACGCGGAGCGTTCTCAGGCGTTTGAACATCAATTAAGCCATTGTACAGCCCGCGAATCCGGAGCGATATTCCCGTTCTCCGAATGCAGATCAGCCAATTTGTCCGCGTGGACATTTTGCCCATTGGCGGCGTCAGAGTGGTATGCTATGACTTTTAGACATAGCAGACGAATATCGGGCAGCGGGCTTTTGCTTTTTAAGCGAGGTAATCCATGACGAATCAGGGCAGAGTGCTAATTGTCGAAGATCAGGAGATCGAGCGGAAGTCGCTGATGCAGTTGCTGAAGCGCGAGGGCTTTCACGTTGTCGGCGCGGAAAATGCCGACAAGGCATTCAGCTATGTGGATGAGAACATCGACGTGGTGCTCAGCGATCTGCACATGGGGGACGTAAGCGGATTGGATTTGCTGTCGCTGTGGAAGCAAAAACAGCCGGACACGCAGTTCATCATGCTGACAGGGCACAGCACCATAGATTCCGCCGTCGAGGCCATCAAGAAGGGGGCCCATGATTACATCAACAAGCCGGTCAATGCGGATGAGTTAAGCCTGCTCATCAAACGGTGCATCGAGATCAAGCACAAAGACCGGGAGATCGAAAATCTCCGCCGGCGGCTGGATCAAAAATTCGGCTTGGACAAAATCGTCGGGCAATCGCAGCCGATGAAGGATGTTTTTGCCAAAATCCAGCGGGCTGCTCCGGTGGACAGCACGGTGCTGATTCTCGGCGAATCGGGTACGGGCAAGGAATTAGTTGCCCAGGCGTTGCATCATAATAGTCCGCGGAAAAAAGGGCCGTTCGTTGCCGTGAATTGTGCAGCTGTTCCAGCGACACTGGTGGAAAGCGAATTGTTCGGCCATGTGCGCGGTGCCTTCACCGGTGCCACGGATCGCCGCATCGGCCGCTTTGAACAGGCTGACGGCGGCACGTTGTTCATCGACGAAATCGGCGACTTTGAATTGGGCTTGCAGGCCAAGCTGCTGCGCGTGCTGGAAACATTGACGGTGACGCCGGTGGGTGGGCATGAAGATCGCAAAGTGAATGTGCGGGTGATCACGGCCACAAGCCGGGATATTCGCAAGATGGTCCAGGAGGGGACGTTCCGCGAGGATCTGTATTACCGGCTCAACGTCGTGTCGATCACTTTGCCGCCGCTGCGAGACCGGACGGATGATATTCCGTTGCTCCTGGAGCATTTCCTTAAGGAGATTTCCGAAAACAAGCACACGGCGTCGAAACGCATATCGCCGGAGGTGGTGCGGCGGCTGGTGCAGTATCGCTGGCCGGGAAATGTGCGCGATTTGAGAAATGCCCTGGAGAGCATGATGGTTCTGGCTGAGGGCGAGACTCTGACCGAGCGTGATTTGCCCGAGCGCATCAGTGAAGAAGCCCGCGACCAAACGGCTCCCGGTGAACTGCCCACCGGTTTGACCATGGAAGAGCTGGAGCGGATGGCCATCATGAAAGCCCTAGATGAATGCAGCGGGAATCGAACGCATGCCGCCGCCCGGTTGAAAATCTCCGTCCGCACATTGCAACGCAAGTTGCAGCATTACCAACTCGAAGGCGGCTCGACCCCCTCTAATCCAGCAGATTTGGCGTCAAATTGACGTGTGCAGCTGTCGCGGTACGACATCCAGGGCCCGTAAACCAGGCATTTTTGGCCTGTTCTCGGTTCGGGACCAAACGGCTCAATCGGGAAGTCCGGAAACTCTTTACGTTGGCACGCTCATTGCAAAACAGACTCGTGTATTCGGGGAGAACGGATAAGTCCCGAAGGATAGGAGTCTTAGCATGTCAATCTCAATGGATCGTTTCGAGTCGCACGGGCATTTTGCTACCTTTGACCCATTTAATTCCCCGCACCATCGCGTAGCCGTTTTCCAGTTGCAGTGCCGGTCGTGCGGTTATGAGCCGGAAGATGTGGTGACCCCCCCGAAGCTATGCCCCAAATGCCACGGGGAATCGTGGGAGCGATTTGCCAAGCCCGGCGGCATCCTGGAGAATGCCAAGCGGTATTGAGCGATTTGCAATCTGAAATTTGAAATTTCAGATTTGAGATTCCAGATTTTTAGGAAACGATGGCAGACGGCGGTGTGATATCCGCCGTTTTTTTATTACATGGGCCGCCTGACAGTCGAAACGATTTTTCTTCCCCGCCTTCTTGAACCCCGCCATATTCAGAGGAAATCGGTGGTCGTGTTCGACGTCCTTCGAGCCACGACATCGATCACCGCCGCTTTGGCTGTTGGTGTGAAAGAGGTGCGACTCTTCGGCGATCTGGACAGCGCGGCACAGGCGGCTGAGGCGTTTGGCGACGGAGCTTTGCTGTGCGGCGAATCACAGACGGTTAAGCCGCCGGGGTTCGATTTGGGGAACAGTCCGGGGGACTTTCAAAAAAACCTGCACGCCGGTCGAACCGCTTTCATGGCCACCACTAACGGTACCAAAGCCCTGATCGCCGCCCGTGAGGCCCAGGCACTTTTCGCTGGCGCGTTGGTGAACGCCGCTGCCATCTCCCGTGAATTGATTGGCCGGCAACTACCCGTGACGCTTCTGTGTGCCGGTACGCGGTGCCAAATCGCTTTGGAAGATGTGCTCGGAGCTGGCGCGGTCCTGCACCATCTCTTGACCGATGTCGACGCCGAACCAACCGGCGATGGGACGATGATGAGTTTGCAGCTATTTCAACTGCACCAACATTCGCTGCCGCAGGTGCTCGAACAAACCGCCGGCGGTCGCCACATCATTGCCGCGGGATTGCGGGATGACATTCCATTCTGTGCTAGGCTCGACGATTTGCCAATTGTTGGATCGGTGCATGATAATCCACTGCGAGTGGTCAAGCTGGATTCGTAGGCCGCTGAGATCGATCTATTTCGCGCATATGAAACTGAGGCTATAATTCCATCGATGCGCATTCCGCCGCGTGATGAGTTCCCCGCGTGGGTGATCAAGCTCGTCAAGAAGAAGTTCCCGCTCGTCAAACTCGCCAAAGCCAAGGATGCCTTTGCGCTGGCGGTCAATGGCGAATTGGCATCGCTGGAAAATCTCTACCGCATCGTTTCCCTGCGGCCGGATGAAGCGCAGCGGCATGTAAACCGGTGGATCGTGGAATTGCTCCGCGCCGGCGAACGCGGCCAAGATCAGGATGGAACGTTCGACACGCTGCGATCCCGTTTGCTGCCGCTGATTCTTTCCAGCCGGATCGGCCCCGAATCCGCCAAGCGGCTCGTGACGCAGCCGCTGGTGAACGGTTTGGATATCGCCTATGCCATCGACAACGACCGCACCATCGCCTATCTGAGCCGCGGGCAGTTCCACACCTGGAAGATCACCCTCGACCAATTGCACGAAACCGCGCTGAGCAATTTGATATCCCGCAGCGGCACGATGAGCGCCCATGCCGCACAGGATGACGACGGCAAGGTGAATCTGGTGCTCTTTCAGCAGATGGACGGCTACGACTCCAGCCGCATTCTGCTGCCGACTTTGCACGAGCGTTTGCGGGAACACCTGGGTAGTCCGTTCGCCGTGGCCATACCCAACCGCGATATTCTCATTTGCTTCCGCAATGACCCGGAGATGGTGGAGCGATTGAAGCAGCAAATCGCCGATGATTATCAGCAGATGCCGCACCAGGTAACGGATCAACTGTTTCTCGTCACCGCTGACGGGATTGCTCCGCTGACGATCTAAAATGTGATGAATTGACGAAAATCCGGCGTTTTGGGGGCGATTGCCACTTTATTCAATTGACTTAGCCGTCCGATATATTCATAGTAGATGGAAGATCGAACCGCCCTTCGTGGGCTTGAGCCGATTTCGGCATGAGTCGGACGGCAAATGTGTTTTTAGGAGAGTAACGCTATTTCTACAAATTTTCGCCACAACGAACAGATCAGAATTTCCCCTATATTCCTGATCGATGAGACTGGCCATCAAGTTGGCCCCACTCCCACAAACGAAGCACTCCGTCGGGCACGTGAAGCTGGATTAGATCTGGTTGAAGTCGCTCCCATGGCCCGCCCGCCCGTCTGCAAAATCCTGGATTACGGGAAATGGCGTTACCAGCAACAGAAAAAGCAGGACAAGAGCCGTGCGTCCACCAAGGGCGGCCAGCTCAAGGAACTGGTGCTCAAGACCGTCAAGATCGGCATTCACGATCTGATGATCAAGATCAACCACGCCCGTGAGTTCCTCAAGGAGGGCAACAAGGTGCAGTTCACCCTGCGCTTCAAAGGCCGCGAGATGGCCCACGTTGACCTCGGCCGCGATCTGTTCGTGAAGATCAAAACGGAACTGTACGCCGTCAGCAAGATCGAGCGCGACGCCAAGATGGAAGGCCGGCGAATGACTTTGGTCTTGCAGCCGGAAATCAAGGATCCGAACGCCAAGCCGCCAAAACCCGGTGGAACGGCTCCAAAACCCGCTGGTCCATCGCCGGCACCCCGTCCGTCGCCAATGGCGGCTGGTGCTGCATTGAATATTCCAGTTCGGCCACCCGCAGCGACCCCGGCAACCGCCGTTGCAGCTGCCGCACGGCCCGCCGCGGTGACGCAGTCAACCTCATAAACCAGCCACCCTTCCGCGGATGACCCATCGTATCCCGTTTAGCCGCGAGCTTGCTCGCGATGTGCGCTTCAAAACTCTGCACCCTCGCTGGACACCCAATCATCCGACTGGTATTATCCCGCCCCCTTCCGACTGCGGAGGGGGTGTTTTTAAGTGGCGAAGGAATTTCCATGGGCTACAAGTACAAGCCTAACAAAAGCGTTGTCAAACGGTTCAAGAGCACCGGGACGGGCAAGCTCAAACGCCGGCACACATTGTCGACCCATTTACGCAGTGCCCGTGACGGGAATAAAAAGCGTCACCTCGGCCGGCCGGCGATCCTCAATGAGGGTCATGCCCGCAACATGCGTGAGATGATGGGCATTAAAGGCAAGCGTCCCGGCCAGATTCGCCACCAGCGAGCTCTGACATCGTTAAGGGCCAAGCAGAAGCTGCAAGCCGCGGTAACCGCTTAAGAACTAGGTTCCGCGCCACGAAAGGAAAAATGTCATGCCCCGTGTAAGAGGCGGCGTAGTTCATGCCCGCAAACGCAAACGTGTCCTGAGGCGCGCCAAAGGCTTCGCCAACGCCCCCGGCACGCAGTATCGCTCCGCCATCGAGTTCACTCGCAAGGCCGGTGCCTACGCCACCCGTGACCGCCGCCAAAAAAAGCGCCATTTCCGCTCCCTCTGGATCGTGCGCCTGAACGCCGCCTTAAAAGAACGTGGCGTTCCCTACAACCGCTTCATTAATGCGATGACGGCTGCGGGGATCACGCTCAATCGGAAAATGCTTAGCGAATTAGCCATCACCGATCCGACCACGTTCGATGCGGTGGTCGCCCAGGTGAAGCCGCATTTGCAGATACCGAAAGCGAAAGCCGCCTGATCGAAAGTTGATACTGGATATACCTGAAGCCCCGCATGCATATGCGGGGTTTTTTCATTTCCATGAGAACTGTCAATTCGAATACTGGCGCACACCCGTTCCAGCCAGACGAAATAGCGCTTCGTGCGGCGACGATCCCCACGCCGCGGCGACTTCATCCTCGGTCAATCCATCACTGAGCAAAATCACTTCATCGCCTAATCGATCAGCCGGTCCCAATTCCACGAATGCGGATTGCATGCCGACTTCCAGAATTTTTCGCCGCTGGCCATTCACAAGACACGGCCCGCGTCGCAGGCCGTTGGAATATCCACAGCGAATCAACCCGTGCCGTGGCGTAACAAATCCGGTGTAACCCGCTGGACCCGTGGAATCGCGCACATCAATCATCGGGGCACTGATCCGCACGGCTTGGCGATATAACGCTAATCCCGGTCGCAAGGCGTCGAGCCATGCTTCGGGTTGATCGAGCAACGCCGTCGCCGCCGCATGAAGTCGCACACCGGTTCCCTCGACCGCTTGTCGCAGAATCGCCACCTGATCCAGGCGGATCGCATGGCCCATCGCTTCGCGGATATCGCCGGCTTGCAGAATTGCTTTGGCATCTTTCGGTTCACAGCCGTAGCGCTTCTGCCCCACATCGACGGACAAAATCGGGTTGGCGGACTTCAGCAGTTTGGCCCGCCCGGCATCCCACACCACCGGTTGAATCCGATGCAGCAAATAATCCTTCGGATCATCGGACGCACAGAGCATGGCGATGGTTCGCCGTCCAGTCGCCGGCAATCCATACTGAATCGCTTCCGCCGGATCAAACACATAAAAGCCGTCGACCAAATCGGCGATTGCCGGAGCGACTTGCGTGGCACCCAGTCCATACGCATCCGCTTTCACCACGGCAATCACCGAACGCCCGGTACAGCGACGAAGTTCCTCAATATTGCTGCGGATCTTGTTCAGATCGATGTGAACGTGAACATGCGGATTCGGCGACATGGGCAGATTGCAACATGACTTGGCGACCGATGCAAATGATTCAAGAGGCCAATCGCACGGCGGTGCGCGGTTCCATGGATTGCAGGCGATCGAGAATCCGGTCAACCGATAGCGGTAGATTTCCCATCGTCTGCACGTGGACCGCCGCGGCCAGGGAACCGAGGAATGCCGCTGCGGTGAGTGATCCGCCGGCTGTCAGGGTCAGCGTGGCGGTGGCAAGCAAGGCATCGCCGCAACCGAGGGTGTCGATGGCGTGGGCGGCCAGGGCGGGGAGATATTCACTGGCCAATCGTCCATCGAGCTGTGCGGCTGACCGCTCAAAACTCATCAGGCCCTGTTTGCCCAGGGTTACCAGTGCACCGCGTGATTGGGTCGCATGGAGCAGATTCCACACGGTGGCGGGCAGGCTGCTGGAAAAATCATGCAGCGTTTCGCGCACTTCCCGTTCCGTGGGGCAAAGCAGGTCGGCATCGTGAAACCGCAGCAGATTGGTTTGCCGGCCGCTGACATCGGCGGTAATAATCGGCACGCTGCAGCGAAGGGTGGGCAGCACGCGGTCGAGCAAGCCGGCGGTGATCAATCCATATCCGAAATCGGCGAAGATCACTGCCGATGCGCCGTCCGCCGCTTGGAGAATGTGGTCGGCCAATTCGATTTCCGTTTGCGAATCGATTGGATCGGATTGGCCTTCGTCGACTTTCATGACTTTGGATTGGTCGACAAGAAAACGAGTCTTGGTCACGGTGGGGGCGGTCCGAGTGATGGGTTGGACATCAATGCCGCAAGTTTGGAGGCGGGCGGAAGCGGCATCGTCCATTGCGCTGATTAAAGTTGCCTGCGCCTGCAGGCCGGCAACATGCAGGGCAATGACCGCTGCGCCGCCGTCGTAGGTTTGGCTGCCCAGGGTTCGCAGGGACATCATCGGCGCTTCGCCAGCCAGGCCAACCGCTTCGCAGAAATGATAGCGGTCCTGGATGTAATCGCCGACCACGACCACTCGCTGCTGAGCAAAGCGATCGACTAGATTGTGTAGGTGCGCGGTGGTAAGCCCATGGCGGTCGCGCAGTCGGCGAATTTTTTCCTGCTGCAGGAAATCACTGTTTTCCAATTGATTGATGAGCGCGGTCGAGGAAAAGATGACATCGCCGCTAGTGCAAATCACTCGCCCGCCGTTTTCCTGCACGACTCGCCGCTCGGCTAGAAAACGCGGATCACGATTGTGTTCGTATTCCCGTCCCTTGATGTAGAAATCAGGCTGCAGTTGCCGCAGCAGCTCGACGGCGGTCGGATCAGTATTCACATACACGAAATCAACGCATTCTAGTGCCGCCAAACTTTCGGCCCGAAGATCCTGCGGAATCAGCGGGCGGTTGATCCCTTTGTTGACCTGCCCGTCATCGCTGACGCTGACGACCAGCAGATCGCCGTAGGTTTTCGCTTGCCGGAGATATTGAATATGGCCGGGATGAACGATGTCGAAACAGCCGTGGCAATGGACGATGGTTTGGCCATGTTGCCGGGCCTCTTGGCGAACGGCCAGTAGCCGCTGGAGATTGCAAATCTTGGATGGACGCGGCATGGGCGGTTTCACCATCGCTGTTGGATGGAAAAGTTATCGGTCGTTTTGAGCTAAATCCATCAACTTCAATGGCCGGCATGTCCGATAACTATTAAACCCATGATCACCGCCGCACCCATCGAGATTGCCGATAGCCGAGCGAGCCTGCTTGCCGAGGTGCAGCAGCACATGCGCGCCCAACAATGGCGCGAGGCGGCGGAACTTTTACCGGGGTTGGCGAGCGGCGATCCGTCGGCGTTATCGCAGCTGAACATCTGCCGCAATCTGGCTGCGTTGCAACAGCATCGGCCCCATGCGTATGCCGCGATGATGGCGTGCGGATCGGGACAGCGTTACATCACCGGCGTGGCGGCTTCGGGTCATCCCACGGTTTTCAAAGTCGAAGCGGATGGGAAGTCCAAACCGATGTCACCCGCCAATCAACCGCTGGCCGCGCTTTCCAGCATTTTTGCATCGATCAAGAAGAACTATCAGGCCGGCAAAGCCATCGCCATTCTCGGCATCGGTGACGGCTATCTTCTCAAGAGCTGTGCATTGCATCCGCCGGCTGCGCTTTTCGGATTTCAGCAGGCCATTTATCTTTTTGAGCCGGATGCCCAGGCTGTGCTGGCGTGCATGAGCATTCATGATTACACCGGCGCGGACGGCCCGATTGCCCATGAGAGGTTCCATTGGTTCATCGGTCCCAAGTGCCGCGAGATGGCCCGTGAGGTGCTGCTGGGAGAGAGATTCAATCCGCCGCCATTGGTGGAAGTGCGGCTGCCATCGGCAAACAACGAAACCGCCGCGATTCTCGGCGATATCATGCGCGAGCTTTACGAAGATTTTCTGGCTACCAAGTCGGCGCTCGCCGCCGATTATGCCCGCATCGACCGCCATACCTGGAGCGCGATTTATTCCGAATCACCACCCCGTCCGCCCCGGGTGCTTTTTCTTACCACGCGCCGCTCGTCGGTGCTGCAATATTCCACCGCCGACACTGCCGATGCTTTTGCCAGCCTTGGATGGGAAACCAAAACATTTATCGAGCCCAAAGCATCGCACATGCCGACTGCTTTCAAACTCGCGCAAATGCTCGCGGAGTTTCAGCCGGATTTGATATTTCAAATCGATCACCTGCGCAACGAGTGGGCCGAGCTGATGCCGGCGCAAGTTCCGTTTGTGTGCTGGATTCAGGATCATCTGGACAATTTGACGACCAGGGAAGCCGGCAGAAGCGTTGGGCAACGGGATTTTCTCTTGTGCGGAATGCCGTCGATGTACTGCGATAGGTTCGAGTATCCAGCGCGGCAGTTTTTGAAGATGCCAAAGCTGACACGGGTACCGAAGGTGCTGCCGCCGCCGGATTCGTTTCGGGAAGATTTTACGTATGTTTCCAGTGCGTCGCAGGATCCAGCTGCGCGCGTGGAGGATTTGGCCGCCAAGGAATCGCTGGCGATGGGTTTGCCAAAAGTGGGCGAACTGCTGCGAGCCTGCGGCGGACTGATGATCGGGCAGTACCGGGCGGGCGGCTCGCTGCAGACCATTGATTCCGTTAAATCGCTGTGGCACATCGCCGAAAACCACATCGGGTTTCACAGCCTGGAACCGACGCAGAAGCAGCGGCTCATCGAATTGTTGTTTGATAAAGTGAATAACGCCCTTTACCGGCAACAGGCACTTCGATGGGTCGCGCGCCTTTGTCAGCGGCATGGCCTGGCGCTTGGCATCTGGGGCCCAGGCTGGGAACAGAATCCTGAATTCGCTCCATACGCTCGAGGCAAAGTCGCCTACGGGTCCGCTTTGGAAGAATTGACGCGCAACAGCAAATTCAATCTCGTGCTGGAACCGACGCTGAGTATTTCGCATCAGCGGCTGCTCGATGCCCTGGTGGCCGGCGGATTCTGTCTGATACGCCAACATCCCGCCAACACGCTGTTTCAGGAATTCCTGAATTTCCTGCATCACCATGCCTCGCCGAAAGCGGTGGATGTCGCCTCACTGCGGCGGACGATTGCCGAACAGCACGCACCGATGATGGACAAATTGCTGGAACAGATGCGCGATTTCGACGTGCTGGGCGATCCGGTGCGATATGTGCGGGAGCTGGAGGAAGCGAAGATTTTGCTCCTGCGTGATTCCATGTTGCCGTTTTTGGATCAGATAAGTTTCAACAATGAAGAGGAATTGGAAGCGCGCATGCTGGCATTGCTCGCCGAGCCCGTGCGCCGACAAGACATCGCGCAATCGCAGCGGCTGGATGTACAGGACCGATTCAGCTACGCCGCCGGCATGCGGCGGATGATCCAATGGATCGGCCACCAAATCGCCAGTGAAGAAACACACATTCAAACAAGGATCGCGGCGTGAAATGCAGTTATGTCATCGTCACGCACAATCGGCGGCAGCCGCTGCTGCGGACCTTGTCGATTTTGCATTGCAGCCAATCGCTTATGTCGGGATCGTGGGAGGCCTGGGTGGTGGACAACGGTTCGACCGACGGAACCGTCGAAGCGGTCAACGAAGCGTATCCGAATGTAAAAATTATTCTCCGGCCAAGTAACGAAGGAGTGTGGGCGCGGTCGTATGCGTTTGATCAGGCGCGCGGCGAGTACTTGATTCTCCTGGATGACGACAGCTATCCGATCGATGACGCAGCCAGCCGGTCCATCGGTTATCTGGATATTCATCCCGAGTGTGCCGCAGTGGTGGGGCGGGTGGTGTTGCCGGATGGTTCACTGGAAGCGTGTGCCTTTCCGACGGTGATGCTCAGCGGCGCAGTGTGTTTGCGCAAATCGGTACTGGCCAAGATGGGCGGTTTTCGCCGGGAGTTTTTCCGCAAGGCCGGCGAATACGATTTGAGCTTCCGCATCTGGCAGGCGGGATACTCCATCGAGCGATTTGAAGATGTCGTGTATCGGCACGATAAAGTAGCCGGCGGTCGCAATGCAGCGTTCTCGCATCGCATGGATTTGCGGAATAATCTTATTCTTGTGGAACGGTATCTGCCGCGCCGGTTTCGCAGGAAATATCGGCGGGATTGGCTGGCACGTTACGCCGCGCTGGGCCGGCACGATGGATGTGCGCCGGCTATTCTCCGGGCACGAATCGAGGCGATGCTTTGGCGATGGCGTGAGGCGATCGGCGGCCGGTCCACGCTCTGGCCGCAGACCGTCGAACATGTTTTCGGCCATCAGGAACAGGCCAACACCATCGCTCGCTGGGTCAAGGCGTATGACATCCGCAAGGTGGTCATCGCGGATTGTGCCAAGACGCTTTTCGCCACTTATGACGCTTGCCGCCGCGCCAAGGTGCGCATCGTGGCGGTCGCTGATAATCATCCGGCTTATGCAAACATGAATTATCGCCGAGTGCCGATTCTGGACGATCGGGCCGCCTTCACGCTGGATCAAATCGACGGCGTAGTGATCGCCAATATTAATCCCGCCCAGATCGATGCGGTGGCGGAGCGGATGCGGAAATATTTTGACGGACCGATTTTGCGGTTATGGCAGCCCCGTGTGCTCGGTGTTCGAGCATTGGCTGCCGCAGCTTGATCGGAGGCGACGAATCATGCCACCATTTCGATCGGCCGATTTTCTTGCCCCTGCCTGTTCACCTGAGCGGGTGGATGTTTTTCACGATCGCCGCTCCATCCTAGTGGCGCTGCAGCAGGCGATGCCGAGTTTTCATGGCACGCTGCTGGATATCGGTTGCGGGCACATGCCGTATCGGCCGTTGCTGATGTCGCCGCGGAGCCGGGTAGAGCGGTATATCGGGCTTGATTTGCATGATGGCCGGGGGTCGTATCCGGCGCCGGATTTGGTGTGGGATGGCCGCTGCATTCCGCTGGAGGATCAGAGCGTGGATAGCGTGGTCGCCACGGAAGTGCTGGAGCACTGTCCGAATCCGGTGGAAGTGATTTCGGAAATGCACCGGGTGCTGCGGGCCGAGGGAATTTTGTTTTTTACGGCTCCGTTTCTCTGGCCGCTGCATGATGTGCCACATGATGAATATCGGTACACGCCGTTTGCTTTGCAGCGGCTTTTGGATGAGGCGGGATTTGCCCATGTGAATCTGACCGCGGCGGGGGGTTGGGATGCGAGCTTGGCGCAGATGATCGGTTTGTGGGTGCGACGGCGGCCGATGAAACGATGGATGCGCGGATTATTGTCGATGTTTGCCACGCCGGTGGTGCGTGGACTGCTGCGGATTGATCGGCCGCCACTGGATTTTCGTCGTAACGGCATGATCACCGGCATCAGCGGCACCGCTCGCAAGGAGGCGGCGTGAACGCTCCCGATTCGCTGGAGAATCTGCGGGCGTTTTTGCACGACAATGTGCGCCGGGAATTTGCGGAATGGTTTGGCGTGCCGGATGGGCCGTGGGTTCAGCGGGCGGTGGATAATTGGTTTGATGATGAGCGGAATTATGATCGGCGTTGGCATGTGATTTTGGCGCGTCGGCCGGGGGTGGGAAAGATTCTGGATATGGCGGCGGGGTGCGGCACTTTTATGCTTCACGGTCTTCGGCTGGGGCATGATGTCGTCGGCATCGAACCGGAGGCGTGGAAGCGGGAATATTTTTCGCGGAAGCTGAAACTCTCCGATCGACCGGCCGGTGATGCGGATCGGATGATCGACGCATTCGGCGAATCGCTGCCGTTTGCGGATGAAACTTTTGATCTGGTAACGACGTTTCAAACGCTGGAGCATGTCCGTGATGTGAACGCTTGCCTGGCGGAACTGGTGCGGGTGCTGAAACCGGGCGGTGTGCTGTATGCTCGTGCGCCGGATTACAATTGCTTTTTTGAGCCGCACTATCGGCTGCCATTTTTGCCAAAAATGCGGCGCGATTGGGCGGAAGCATATTTGCGCCAAATGGGCCGGCCATTGGCGGGGTTGCAATCGTTGAATTGGACGACGGAGCGGCAGATGATTGCGATGCTGCGTCGTTTGCCGGCGGATTTGCATATCGATCGAACCCGGGAATTCTTCATCGAACAACGACGCCAAAACGTGGCAGCGACGCTTTCGCCGTTCATGCGGCGGATCGGTGGGGCGCGTGTGCTCAATGAAGTGCACCAGCTTCGCCGGCAGGCCGCAGCGTGGATGCGCGGTTTGCGGCAGGAGCGCGTAATTGATTTGTGGATCACCAAGCGGTCTTCTTGCCGAATCTCTTTTCGTCGTGCTGCCTGATGATTCATGCCACCGGTCCCTGCACCATTTCCGAAAGTTTTGCATTTGTTCAACGTTTTCGGCGCGCTCACCGAGCGAGCGATGTTCGATTACACGATGGGCCTGTCGCAAAGTGGATTCAATTTGACGATTGGCTACGAGACGCTTGCTGATGAATCACCTCGGGTTGGATTGCCGCTGACAAAATTGCGGCGGATTGAAGTGCAGCCGACGGATGATGTCGCAGGGCAGATGCGGGAGATTGCGGCTCGCAGCGGTTGCACTCTTGCTCCCTCCCCCGGTAATCCGGGGGAGGGCAGGGGTGGGGGTTATTCAAAGACCTCGGCCAAGCCTGCCCAACATATTTTACAGAAAAATAACCCCCACCCTAACCCTCCCCCGGAGTACCGGGAGAGGGGAATAAAGGGGGACCGTGTTGGGACGAGTGGCCACTGCGCGATGGACCGGGGTGCTGATGATCCTGCGATGCGGGGGCTGCTCAGTGAAAACTTTCAGCTCGTACACGGTCATTTCGGGCCTCGATTGCTTCAGGGCGCGGCGTGGATCGCGCGCGGTGTCCCAATGATTGTCAGTCTCTATGGTTACGACATGGGCCGACTGCTCCGTGACCCGAGTTGGATTCAGCGGTATCGCTGGGCAGCCGAACGTGGCGTGCTGTTCGTCGTATTGGCCCACTTCATGGAGAGACGGTTGCTGGAATTAGCGATTCCCGCCAAGCAGGTGCGGTGCATCACACTGGGCATCAATCTCGATGAACATCCATTTGAACCACGGCCGGCACCTAGCAAGCCACGGTTTGTTTTCATCGGCCGCTTCGTCGAGAAAAAGGGAGTATCTCTGTTATTGCAGGCGATGGCTCGATTGATGCAACAGGGCTTGGACGCCCATCTCGACCTGATCGGCGGGGGGCCTTTGGAAGAATCCCTGCGGGCGCAAACCCACACGCTTGGTTTGGAGGGAAATGTCCGATTTGCCGGGACGGTTCCGTTTGCGGCGTTGTTCGATCATCTGCGTGATTGCACGGCGTTGGTGCAGCCGAGCATGGTGGCCGGCGATGGCGACGCCGAAGGCGCGCCGATGGTGCTGATGACCGCACAGGCCATTGGCGTGCCTTGCATCACCACGCATCACAGCGGAAATCCGGAAACGATTCCGCCGATCGGACAGAAATTTGTCATGCCGGAGAGGGATACGGAAGCGTTGGCTGCGGCAATGGTGGAAATGATCGAGTTGCCCGCCGCCGACCGATCCAACCTGCAGATCGAATCTCGCAGTTGGATTGAGCAGTATTACAATTTGAGACACACCGTTGATCAATACGCGGCGCTGTATCGGGAGATGATGGATTGTTAGAAAAACCGCCTGGCAAGCCACGCGGGTAAAAAACGGGATCGATCTATTCCGTTGCAGAGAGCGGCAGATACCAGAACAGCGACACGGATTCTTTGACAAGATCGTGATTGAAATGTTTGTGGGTATCCAGGCCGGTCAGTTCAAAACCAGTTTTGGCTAAAAAAGCGGCGATCGGGAAATTGTTGCTGAGAGTATGGGCCGACACCGCGCGGAGTTCTTTCTCTCTTGCGACTTTGATGATTTCGAAGAGCAAAGCACTGCCGATGCCCTGGCGGCGCAAATCGTAATCCACGCGCAAATCCAGAATTTCCAGAGTGCCGGCTTCGTGGCGAATCTGGGCCACTACCAAGCCGACTGGTTGATGTTCGTGCTCAGCAAGCTGAGCGACGCCATCTTCGATGCCGCCGATGACGTGGCGCAGGGAAGAAGTCAGATTGTCGGTAACGTGGTTGGGATCGATCAATTTGCTTCGCAGCGACCGCGGTTCGATTTTCCAGGAAATGTTGACGCCTTCTCCGCTGCGGTCGACATGCAGATATTGCGACGCTTCGATGGTGGCGTCGATTTCTGAGAGGTTGCGGATGTCATTGACGACGGTGGGGCGGATTTGCATAATCGGAGAATAGCAGGCAAAGAGCGGCCGGTCAGCCCCAACCGCCATTTTGACGGGCGGCGGCGGATCGATAACGTATCGGCTATGCCATCGGTCGATATTCCGCTGGAACAATTGCGGCAATACAAGCCATCGCTGAACCGCGCGGATGATTTTGACGTTTTTTGGAAGCAAACCGTAGCCGAGGCGGGGGGGCAACCGTTGAATGCGGAGTTGGTTCCTTATCAATTGACGACGCGCGGATTGCAATGTTACGCGGTGCGGTTTGACGGATTTGGCGGCGGGCGAATCGCAGGGTGGTACGTAAGGCCGCAGGCCAATGGAAAATTTCCGGGTGTGTGTTTGTATCACGGTTACGCCAGCCGGGCGGCTCGGCCATTGGAGATGCTGGCGATGGCGGCCCAGGGGATGTGCGTGCTGAGCATGGATTGCCGGGGACAAAACGGGCAGTCGCAGGATTCGCTGCCTCGTGAGGGGCAGGCTCTGGGCTGGATGACGCAGGGGATCGCTGATCCGACGACTTATTATTATCGCTATGTGTACGCCGATGCGGTGCGGGCGCTTGAACTGCTGGCCCGGCGGGAGGAAGTCGATCCGGAACGATTGGCGGTAAGCGGTTTCAGTCAAGGCGGCGGTTTGAGCCTCGCCGTCGCGGCTTTGTCGGATCGACCGGTTTTAACATTGTGCGACGCCCCGTTCCTCTGCGATTTTCGGCGGGCGATTCAAATCGCACCGACGGGACCCTATTTGGAAATTCCCACCTTTCTCAAAGCGCATCCGGAGATGACCGATCAGGTGATGAAAACGCTCAGCTACTGCGATTGCCTGAATTTCGCTCCGTGGATTAAAAGCCGCACGATTGTCTGCGCTTGCCTGTGGGATGAATCGTGCCCGCCGAGCACGGTGTTCGGCGTTTACAACCACATCGCCGCGGAGAAGCAAATCGAAGTTTATCCGTTTCACAAGCACGAAGTTCCGTATGAGCATCAGGAACTGAAATTGCGGTTGCTGGTGGAATCGATTTAAGCCGAAGGAACCGCAATGCCGCGCAGCTTGGCGATTGAAACCAGCGGACGAATCGGGTCGGTTGCGCTGGCGGACGGCCAAACACTGCTGGTGGAGGAGCAGTTTCCACATGGCCTGCGACATGCGGCGGAAATGCTCACATTGATCGATCGGCTTTGCCTGCAAAGCGGATGGAAGCCGCGGGATATTCAGCAAATCTTCGTCTCCAGTGGGCCTGGTTCATTCACCGGCCTTCGCATCGGCGTCACCTGTGCGAAAACGCTGGCATTCGCTTTGAATATCCCGGTGGTAGCGACGCCGACGCTCCGTATTCTGGCCGAAAATGCGCCGGCGGAGGCGCAGCATGTGGCCATCGTTCTGGATGCCAAGCGGGGCCAGATATTCACTGCACGATTTGAGCGGGTGGATGGCACATGGCAGGTGCGCGAGCCGGAGCATTTGGACACGCTGGCGGCGGTGATCGCTCGTGCTCCTCGGCCGCTGTATTTGCTTGGGGAGGGAATTCCACTGCACGCGGATTCGGTTCCAACGGATGGGTCGGTGATCGTAACCGGTCCCGACACCTGGCGGGCTCGAGCCGCAGCGGTGGCGACGGTGGGAAATGCGATGGCCGGCGTGGGGCAGTTCACCGAGCCGATGCAGTTGGTTCCCATTTATGTTCGCCGACCGGAAGCCGAGGAAAAGCGCCTCGCCGCCGAGCGAGGGCATGCCTAGATGTGAAGGTAATGAATTTCAATCGGGCCGACGATACATCCGATGACGCCGCAGATGATTCCGGCAATGGCCATGGCTCGGCCTCGGCTTTCGGTGCCGGCTTTGTTGACCCGATTTAAGCCAACAATTCCAAGGATCAGCGCCAGCACCGGCAGCACCACCGTGCAGCCGCCGGGAATGCCCAAGATGCCGATCACCAGTGAGAAGATGCAAAGGCCGTTGTTGTCGGAGGAGATGTCGGCGGTGGTGATGCCTTCCATGGTGAATGGCATGCGGCACGACCTGCAACTATTGGCGGAAATCGGGCAGAGCGTTTTGCAATGCGGACACTGGATTGCCTGCCCCCCGTCTTCCAGGCGGAGGATTTTGGGAGCACGCGCTCCGGCGGCGGCATACGCATGCACCGGGTGCGGGTCCTGCTTGATGATCTCGCGCGTTTTCGGATCAATGAGCCGGCCGTAGCGGTCGCGGATGGGAATAGTGATGGTGTTGCCACAGGTGGGGCATTGTCCTTCCTGAGCGCCCATCCCTTCGAAGGCCTGCAATCGTGAGGAACAATATCCGCAGTTAAATCCAAAGGGGCGGCCAATCCCCGAACGGCGCAGCGGCATGTGGCCCACAAACGGCGATGGCATGGCAGCTGCCCGGGGCGGCAAAGGGGGCGGCCGATCAACCGCACCGGCGGCGACCAATTCCGGCTTGACGGCCGTCGCACCGCCCGGTACGGGCTGCGTTAGCGCACACGTGGGACAGCGCACGATCTGCCCGGCGTATTGCTCTTCGGCACTGAGCGGCGATTGACAATTATTACACCGAAATACAATCACGTTTTCCGCCCAATAACGGCTATGTGCTGCCCCCAAATGATCCTATGGCAAGCGGACGTGTTTGCAAATCGGCGGCATTGCGCAAAAAAATGCAGCCTGGAATTTGATTCCAGGCTGCGCAGGGCCACATGGGCGAGTCCGGGAAACTGGCGCCCATGTTAAGAGAGTCCGTGACCGCCATGTCATCGCAGCGATCGATCGGAAACTTAGCCCCGCGCCGCCTCGAATCCAATGTCCGCGGAGGCAAAATGCTTACTCGATTATTGATAGGAAATTTCCTTACTTTTGAAATGGGTCGTGGGCAATCGATCAAAATCTAATCAATGGTCTGGCCGACAGGTTGCTGTTTGCCGATCGGGTTGCCGTCACCTCTGATCGCCAGCATTCTGTTTAGCGCCACCGTCGCCCACTTGCGGGTTTGGGCATCCACTTGAATCCGATTCACGACAGTGCCTTCGACAAGATTTTCCAGCACCCAGCAAAGGTGCGGCAAATCGATGCGATACATCGTGGTGCATAAACATTGGCAATCGCTTAGCACCACAATCTTCTGCTCCGGATGCTGCTCGGCCAAGCGATGAACCAAATGGGTTTCGGTTCCAATGGCCCATTGCGTGCCCGGTGGGGCGGCCTCGATTTGTTTGACGATGTACGCCGTGCTGCCGGCTAGATCGGCTTTCTGCACTACCTCAAAGCGGCACTCGGGATGCACGATCACTTTCATCTCCGGAAACTGCCGGCGAACCTGATCGACATGCTCCGGCCGAAATAGTTGGTGTACCGAGCATTGTCCTTTCCAAAGCACTAAATCGGCATCACGCAGCTTGTCTTCGCTATTGCCGCCGAGATCGCGCTTCGGGTCCCACACTACCATTTTGTCCAGCGAATATCCCATGGCATACGCCGTATTACGGCCAAGATGCTGATCGGGAAGGAACAATACTTTCACCCGGCCAGCCTTGCCCGATGCGCCGCCCTGGTCCAGCGCCCATTTCAGCACGTTATGGCAATTGCTACTGGTACATACCGCGCCGCCATGCTCGCCGACGAAGGATTTGATCGCCGCCGAACTGTTCATGTAAGTGATCGGAACAATCGTCTGGCCCGGGCAGGTTTCCTGCAACTGCTCCCAGCATTCCAGCGTCTGATCCAGATTGGCCATGTCGGCCATCGAGCAGCCGGCCCCAAGATCGGGCAGGATCACTTTCACATTTTCGCCGGTAAGAATGTCCGCCGATTCCGCCATGAAATGGACGCCACAGAAGACGACGAATTCCACTTCCCGCTGATCGGCGGCTTTGCGGGATAGCTCAAAACTGTCGCCGGCGTAATCGGCGAATTCCATTACCGCATCTTGTTGATAGTGATGGCCAAGGATCATCAACCGATTCCCGAGTGTTTCCTTGGCCGTGGCAATCCGCAGCCGCAGCTCCGGGTCGGAAAGCTGGGTGTAAATGGCCGGCAGTGGTTGTTGCCACACTTGATTCATGTCGTTCTCGTGAACTATTTTAGTCGGATAGCGATGCGATGACGAGCCTGGCCAGCGGTTTGAGTTGAAAAGCGGCCGGCCTGGTGTGAAACTGTCCGAAGCCGGTGATTTGGCCGGCGTTCACAGGAAAGCAATTGTATGGAACACCGTGACGCTTCGATGTCCGACATCACTATTGTGCTGAGGGCGGAGTTCGCTGAGCGCATGCAAGAGGTGCTTAAACAACTGAACGAGGCTGGCGTGGGCATCACGAATGTTAATGAGGATGTGGGCGCAGTCGAGGGAAGCGTCGAAACCGTTCGGGTGGCCATGATCCAGAAAATGGAATTCGTCGATGCGGTGCGGACAACGTTCAGCTATATCGCTGACTATCCAGCGGGCGATCCACGGGATCAGGACGGGCCTGAGGTTGATGAGAATTAAACCCGTTCGCCGCTTGGCAGGACCGCGCGAAGCCGACTGATATCGTAAAGGGCCTTGGCATTCTGGCGGAGGTTTACCAGTTGCAAATCCCGGCCATCACGCAGCAGCGACCGCCGCAGCAAAACCAGGCGGGCGAACGCTGAAGTCGTCGCTTCTTCCGCTCGCTTCAGATCAATCACCACCCGGCGGGCTTGGTTGTCTCGAATCACCCAATGAGAAACGCGGTCCGCATCTTCATGCGCGAACAATCGGTGCTCGTGAATTAACGTGGTTTGCAATGGGGTCTGAATCGCAACCATTACAACATCCCTCCTATCGGGCTGCATCAAGCAATCGAGGTGGACCGCATTTTCTCTGCCCAGGCAATGCAAATAACGTACCGACGCAGCTGGGTGAGTCAATGGAAAACCCGCGCAGCGTCTACAAATCATACAAATTGTAGGCATTCCCGTTGTTAAACGGAGCCTGCCGCCTGATGGGAAAATAATGCCTCAGGTTTCGATGAATGCCAAATCACTTTTGCGGAGCAGAGCAGGGGCGAAACTCCGGTCGACAGGTTGTCGCAATAAATTCCCACCAAGATGACAAAGGTTTCCGCTTGCCGCTTTCGCCTGGATGGAGTTATTCCTACAATCCGCGCAACGTGACACAGGCCGCTTTACAGACTGCTGATCCGCGCATGTTTCGCCATATCCCCAATTTGCTGACAGCGAGTCGGCTTTTGCTGGCGATCGTTTTCTTCGTGATGCTGTCTTTTTACCAGTACGAGGGCCGCGGCGATGTCCCGCACCGATGGCTGCTGCACTGGGCGTTTCTGGTCTACCTGATCGCCCTGATTACCGATTTCCTCGACGGATACCTCGCCCGCAAGTGGAAAATCGAAAGCGGCTTCGGGCGGGTGGTCGATCCATTCGTCGATAAAGTGCTCGTGCTCGGCAGCTTCATTTTTTTCGCCGGTAAGAATTTCATCATTTCCCACGCCATGAACTTGACCGCCAGCCATCCGGGGCAGGCCGGGTATGTCGTGAAAACCATCAGCGGCGTGGCGCCCGGCATGGTGGTGATCCTCCTGGCTCGTGAGCTGCTCATCACAAGCATCCGCGGAGCCAGCGAAGGAAGCGGCAAAAATTTCGGAGCGGCGTTCAGCGGTAAGGTCAAAATGGTCTTCCAATCCGCCACGATCCTCACGATTTTGCTTTACGTGAATTATTACGATTGGATTCAAAACCACATTCAGGCCGGGGCGACGGCGTTTCGGGATTTTTGCATTTGGGGCACCGTCGTCATCACGGTCGTCAGTGGATTGATGTATGTGCGCCGGGCGATCCTGATGTACCGCACCGCGGGGCCTTATGTCTGAAGAACCGGTCGCGGGCAAGGGCAAGCCGCTGCGATTATGGCTGGTGACGCTTGGGGGGGCGGGCATGATCCCGGGCGCTCCAGGAACGTATGGCAGCTTGGTCACCTCGTTACTCTTGGGCATTCTTTTTTACACCGTGGGCCTATCCACGGCGATGCTCATCGCCGGCTGCGTGCTGTTTAGCATTCTGTGCGTACTGCTGGGCGGTTGGGCGCAGTGGTTTTATGGCCGCAAGGACCCCGGTCCATGCGTGCTGGATGAGGCGGCGGGGATTTGCCTAACCATGATCGGGCAACGAACGTTTGTCAGTATCCATGAAATCTGGGTGCTATTGGCCGGCTTCCTGGCGTTTCGCATTTTCGATATCACCAAACCACCTCCGGCGCGGCAACTGGAGCGATTGCCCGCCGGCTGGGGCATTTTGCTGGATGATCTGGCCGCCGCTGTGTACGCCAATCTGCTGTGCCAGATCATCTTTCGCTGGGCCGTTAAGACGATTTAGCCGATGGGAAGAACAGAATTATGATGACTTTACCTCAGATTATCATTCTGGCGATCATTCAAGGCCTGGCTGAATTGCTGCCGGTTTCCAGCTCGGCCCACGTGATCGTGGCCGCCAAGTTGATGCGGCTCGATCCCACATTGCCGCCTTTCACGTTGTTACTCGTTATGCTGCACACCGGCACGATGTTCGCCGTCATCGTTTATTTTTGGCGGACTTGGAAACGGACATTTTTTTCCTCCAAGCCGCAGTTTGTCGAGTTCGCCAAGCAGGTGATCATCGCCACCGTATTAACCGGTATCATCGGCCTTGGTTTGAAATTCGGCATCGAAGCGGCGATCAAGCATCACCATCACGGCGTCGGCAAAGCGGAGATCGAGGAGTTGTTCGGCCATCTGGAACTGCTCGCCGCCGGCTTGTTCGCCGCTGGAGTGCTCATTTTGATTTCCGGCTTGCGCTCGGAGAAACAAACCGGTCGTGAATCCATCAGCACCACCGACTCCGCCGCCATCGGCATTATTCAGGGAATCTGCCTACCGTTCCGAGGATTTTCCCGATCCGGCTCGACGATATCCGTCGGTTTGCTGCGCGGCATCGCTAAAGTGCGATTGGAAGCGTTCAGCTTTGCTTTGGCGGTTGTACTGACACCGGTGGTGGTGGCGATGGAAGGCAAAAGACTTATTTCCCATCACGGTGAAACCAGTTCGGCTCCGCTGGGAATGCACGATTTCCTGCCGAGCCTATTAGGTATGGTATTTAGCTTCGTCGGCGGGCTGATCGCCTTGGCAATCCTCTCCAAACTGCTGGAGCGCGGTCGCTGGTGGATATTCGGAATCTACTGCTTCGTCGCCGCCGGAGCCGTATTCTGGATGCATCATGTCGGGTTCTGAGGTGGTTTGAGCTTCCTTTTTTTGCTTTGATGCAATCCACTTGCCCCGCGCCCACAATGCGCCAAACAGTGCGACGATTGCATGAACATAAAACACATTGTGCGCTGGATCGGGCTCTTTCTAAACAAACGAAGACGGATCAAACATAGGATATGATTGAACTACGTGCTGCGGAGGGGCTGGGTGCCTGCTACCAAAATCTGGCGCAATAATATAGCCCAGGATGCCGGTTTGGGCGAAAACGGGTTGATCTAATGATGGAGATTTCGCCGAGCAGGAGACGGCCGACAATAACGCGGTTAGAAATGCCAGGAGTGCCGTTTTCATGTGATTCCCGGTTTTCTCAGATGAAAACGCTAACCGACAGGCTAAACGAAGGCAACAGAATTTTTATGTCGGCCGAAATTCGTTGGACCCCGCTTAGGCATTTCCCGTATAATCCCCGCAACGCGCCAGAGCCGGTCCAATTGGCATTTCGCAGGCGTCCATGATTTTAACCATTCTTCGAGCGATGTTCGTATTGCTGATGGCGGCTGCCGGCTGGTATCTGCTGGCCAGCAGCAACCTGCTCCGTGAATACACCTGGTACAGCTTGGCCGTCACGCTGTCGCTGGGGGTACTCATCATTTGCGTGGATATCCTTGCCCCGCGATCTAAGCTGCAGCTTTTCTCCGGAACATTTCTGGGATTGTTCGTCGGCTTGCTCGTGACATACGCCCTGAGCTTCGTGGTCAGACTGCTTCTACCGCAGTACCTGGACATGTTGCCGCGGCGGACGCTTCCCCTTAGCGATCAAAATCTCCTGGAATTCTTCATCAACCTCATCATTGGGCTGACCTGCTGTTATTTGTGCATCAGCTTTGTGCTGCAAACCAAGGATGATTTTCGATTCGTCGTGCCGTACGTCGAGCTCAAGCGGCAAACCAAAGGGTCGCACCCGCTGCTGCTGGATACCAGCGTGCTGGTTGATGGCCGCGTGGTGGACATCACCAGCACCGGTATTCTCGAGCATCGCCTGATCGTTCCCCGCTTTGTTTTAGAAGAATTGCACGCGCTGTCGGACAGCGCCGACAAACTCAAGCGAAGCCGCGGCCGCCGGGGGCTGGACGTGCTGGGCAAGCTCAAAAACCACAAGCTCGCCGATCTGGTCATTTATGATTCATCCGTACACAACGATCCGAAAAACGGCGGCGGTGTCGATCAGAAGTTGCTCGAACTCGCCAAGCAACTCGACGGCAGCGTGCTCACGACGGATTTCAATTTGAACAAGGTGGCACAGCTCCAGGGCGTTCGGGTGATCAATATCAACGATCTGGCCAACGCCCTTCGTCCGGTGGTGCTGCCGGGCGAGCGGCTGGTGGTGCGCGTCCAAAAGCTCGGCGAAGATGCGGGGCAGGGGGTCGGATATCTGGATGATGGCACCATGGTGGTGCTGGAACATGGCCGGGATTATTTGAATGAGGATGTGGAATTCACGGTGACCAAATTGCACACGACTTCGGCCGGCCGGATGATTTTCGGGCGCGTCGGCCAAGATGCGGCTGCATCATCGCCGCCTCGCCGCAGTGGTCCAACCCGCAGTTCCACAGATACGTCTTCTTCACCCGCCGCCTAGCCCCCATGCCGCTATTCACTGCGATTCTCCCCGCTGCCGGCAGCTCCATGCGGTTTGGCCCAGGCCGCAACAAGCTCCAGGAGATTTTGCTCGGCAAATCGATTCTGCAGCGCAGTGTCGATGCGTTTCTGGAACGCGATGATGTGGCCGCCGTCGTTTTGCCCACGCGCGGCGAGATGCATGTGACCGGGGACCTGATCATCCGTTGTGCCGGAGGTGCGTCGCGCGCCCACAGTGTGCTGGCTGGGTTGCAAGCAGCGCCGCCCCATGTGGAATGGGTCGCCATTCACGATGCGGCCCGGCCGCTGGTATCGCAGGATTTGATCGATCGCACGCTTGCGGCCGCCGTCGAGCATGGCGCCGCGGTTCCCGCCATGGCGATGCATCTGACCATCAAGCAAGCCGTCGGCCCGTTGCCGGCCAAAGTGCAGCGGACGATTCCCCGTCGGGAACTCTGGGCCATGCAGACGCCGCAGATTATGCGACGAGATGTGCTGCTCGATGCGTTTGCGCGTTCGCCGATTCCGCTGGATCAAGTCACCGATGACACGCAACTGCTTGAACTGGTCGGCCAAGAGGTCTGGCTGGTGCCGGGCGAGGAACGCAATGTCAAAATTACCACCCCCGCAGATTTGCAACTCGCGGAAATGTATTTGCGCGGCTGATTCAACTCTTCAAAAAATATTCCATCAAATCGTGACCGTGATCGATCCGCTTTCCCTTCACGGCATTGCGCTCGCTGTACGGCAAACCGCCGCTGGCCTTGACGCTGCTGCCGGCCATACAAAAGCAGGTCGGAGCATAGCCGTGCTTGCGGGTGGCGATATTGGTTGCATGATCCGGCAGGACGAGAATCCGCCAATCCGGGAACGTGCGGAGCTTCGCCAGCACCGGGCCGACGACAAATTCATCGATGTGCTCGATGGCCGCGATTTTGGTTTTCCAATCCGCCTGGTGCGACGCTTCATCCGGCGCTTCGATATGCGATAACACCAACTGATATCGATCCAGCGCTGCGGCGGTCGCGCGCCCCTGGCCGGTGTAATCGGTATCGTGAAAACTGGTCATGCCTTCCACGTTCACCACTTCCCAACCGAGCAGCGTGGCAATGCCACGCAGCAAATCGACGCCGGTGATCATCGCCGCTTTTTGCAGGCCAAAGCGCTCGACAAACTTGGGCATATTGGGCGCGTGCCCCTGGCCCCATAGCCAAACCTGCGTTGCCGGATTCAAGCCAATCTTGCGACGGGCGACATTCACCGGATGGTCCGCAAATATCTTTTTTGAATGCTCGATGATCTGCCGCAGCACCTCGCTTCCCTCGCCGCTGGGCAGAAATGTTGCCGCTACTTCCTCCGGAATTTCATGCGGCGGCTTGGTTTTCAAATTAAACGGCTGCGATCCACGGTAAACCAGCAGATTGCGATAGCTCACGCCCGTGTGAAACTCAAACCCCGGCATCTGCAGCGACTGGGCCAAATCCGTAATGAGCTGCTGCGCTTCGGCGTCGGAGATTCCTCCCGACGAATGATCTTTCATCACGCCGTCGATCACGGTCACGAGATTGCAGCGAAACACCCAATCGCTGGCCGACAGTGGAATCCGCAGCGCCGCCGCCTCAAGCGGGGCCCGGCCCGTGTGATATACCACCGGGTCATAGCCGAGCAGCGACATGGTGGCCACATCGCTGCCGCTTTCAAAACCTTCCGGCACCGTGCGTGCCGTCCCTTGTACGCCATGCTGGGCGATCCAATCCATTTGCGGAATCCGGGCAGCCTCCAGCGGCGTCTTATCACCCAACTCCGGCAATGGATCATCCGCCGCTCCGTCCGGAATGATGATGGCGTACTTCGTTATCGTTTGTTGAGATTCCATGAAGCCAAGGAATTTATGCGACAGGCGGGCTGGCAACAACACATCGAACCGCTACCGTTGGCCATCGATTCGATTTTCCGCGGTTTTTTCCCGTTCTCAAATCTAACGTTCCTTACTACGGTTCATACTCGGCGTCATAAAAAGCGCGTAATTTTGGAATAAATGGGATCGCCGGGGTACTTACTTGACGTGCATGCGGAGTGGATCTTTGCTGCAACCTCTCGAATCGCTTAAGTCGCCAAAAGTTCGGCCGATCGGCCAATTTTGGAAATCCCGACTCCGCCTGATCTGCGTATACATGGACGATGACCGTCGCCGCTCGGGGAATCAGGTGAACGCCGTTCGCCACCGATGCTTCGATGGGCCATCCATTTAAGAGGATTGTGCTATGAAGACCAAGACCAACGTTATGATCGCCGCTGCTGCGCTGGGTGGATTGATCATCGGAACCGCCGGCCGTGCGTCGGCTGCCTCGCTTCCCACGTCCGCCTCGAATCAGACCGTGTCGGCCCAGGGCCGCTCGGTGACCGGCGCCGCGGTCTTGCACGAGGCCGGCTTCAAGGCCAAGTTGCTCGACGATGACACCAAGGGCAAGCACGATTGTAAAACCAAGAATGATTGCAAGGGCCAGGGCGGCTGCAAGAGCGGCGACAACGGCTGCAAGGGCAAGAATTCCTGCAAGGGCAAAGGTGGCTGCAATACCAACAACCCCCCCAAGGATGACACCAGCAAATTGTAATTCGTTGATGTAAGCACGACGCGGTGCAGGCAAGGCCAAAACAGGCGTTTCTTGCATCGCGTCGGCTGGTTTTTATTCGCCGCATTTTTTCCATCAAGCATGACCGATGGCCGCCAACCGTTACAACGGATTTACCGACCTGGGCATCGGCATCGGCCTGCGCGTGCCGCACTATCGCCACATTCTTTCCAAAAAGCCGACCTGCGATTGGTTTGAGATTATCAGTGAAAACTATATGGCCGATGGCGGCCGGCCGCTGGAAGTGCTGGACGACATCCTCGAACAATACAAAGTCGTGCAGCACGGCGTCGCCCTGTATCTCGGCAACGCCGATCGGCCCAATCGTCAACATCTGAGCAAACTGAAAAATCTCGTGAAACGCACGCAGACGCCGTTTTTGTCGGATCATTTGTGCTGGGGCAGCGTGGATGGAACATTCAGCCACGATCTATTGCCCATGCCGTACACCATGGCCGCCGCCAAAGCCGCTGCTCGCAATATCCGGGAAGTGCGCGATACCGTCGGCGTTCCTATCTGCGTGGAAAATGTCAGCAGCTATGCCGAATTTCACGTTTCGGAAATGACCGAATGGGAGTTTTTGAGCGAAGTGGTTGAGCGCGCCGACTGCGGCATTCTATTGGATGTGAACAATATTTACGTCTCCAGCCAGAATCACGGCTTTGATCCAATGGAATATGTACAGAACGTTCCGCACCATCGGGTTGGCCAGATTCACATCGCCGGCCATAGCAAATTTGAAAAGTACATTCTCGACACGCACGATCATCCGGTGCTCGATCCAGTGTGGAAGATGTACGCCAAGGCGATCGAGCTCTGCGGCCCGACCAGCACGCTGTTGGAGTGGGATGCGCATATTCCTTCGTTCGATGAAGTGCATGGCGAAGCGCTCAAAGCCAAGCGGTTTCTGGAACGTGTAAGCAAATCCCGCTCGGAGGCGCATGCCGCAGCCGTCAGCTAAATCCCCGCGCATCGGTGCGCAATCAGCTGATGAGTTCCGCGAGTTGCAGTGGATGACCCTCAGCGCCATCATTCGACCGCTCACGAGCGGCTTCAAAATGCAGCCCGCCTGGACCGACGGTCGGCCGACCCGCGCTGTCATCGCTAAATTCATCAAACCGAACGAACGCCTGAGCAGCTTCGAGCGGCTGGAGATTTACAACCGCCAATACTGGTTTCGCGTGCTGGATTGTCTTTACGAGGATTATCCCGGCTTGCGCGCGATCCTCGGCGAAACCAAATTCCGCCGGCTTCGCATTGCCTACCTGGAAAAATATCCATCGGCCTCCTTCACATTGCGCGATCTCGGCAGCCGGCTCGAACAGTTTTTGATTGAGCGGCCCGAATTGACACATCCGCATCACCAGATGGCCCTCGACATGGCTCGTTTTGAATGGGCACAGGTAGTGGCTTTCGACGGGCAAGCATTACCTGCTCTGGCTGTCGACGATCTGCTCGGAGTCGATCCAACGAAATTGCGATTGCAATTGCAGCCGTATCTAACGTTGCTCGATCTTGGCTATCCGCTGGATGATTTCGTGATCGGCCTGAAAAAGCGCGACGCCGCCTTGCGATCGGAAGCCAGCAATGCGATGGATTTATCGGAGTGTCCATCAAATAGCCAGAAAACGCCGCCGGTTCGCCGGCCGCCTAAGAAGCGGATTTTCCTGGCCGTGCATCGTTTTGAAAACGCCTTGTATTACAAACGGCTTGAGCCGCAAGCGTATCAACTTCTGACGGCGTTGCGAAACGGGGCAACCCTCGCCGATGCTTGCAATCTCGCTGTCGATGGCGGTGATAATTCCGCGGGGGAAATCGCCGCACAAATCAGCGCCTGGTTCAAATCATGGGCCGGCCTCGGTTGGTTCTGCAAAGCCGTGGGAGAGCGGGGCCGTCCTCGGCCCGGTCCGGGGCGAGGACACCCCGGCTCCTCTGATAACGTAAAGCAGACACTCATGAAGAGACTTCCACAAAAGCAACTGCGTCGCAAAACAAAACGGAGCACATCATGAATTCCCCATCACTGCCGAGTCATTCGAGTCATCCGGCACTGGAAAAAATCGCCTGTGCCGGTCGATCCGCGGTATTGCTGCTCATCCGCTTGGCTTGGGGTCTTGAAAGTTTTCAATCAGGCTGGACACACCTGCATGATGTGCCCACACAACTCGAGAGATTCCAAAATTGGCATGTGCCATTCCCGCGTGCCAACGTCTACATCTCCGGGACCACAGAATTGGTCTGTGGGATTCTGCTCATGGCCGGCTTATTTTCACGCATTATTTCTATCCCTCTCGTCTTTAATTTCATCGTGGCTATTTTCGCGCCCCATCATTATCTGAAGCATTTGTTTGCGATGCCCGGCTCCATCGACAATTGGACCAATATTATTGACGACACGGCTTTTCCATTCCTGGCCGCATCGCTGGTCATTCTCGCATTCGGCCCCGGAAGAATCTCCATCGACTTCCTCTTGCAGCGAACCATCTTCAAAAATCGCCGCTTGGGCCGCCATTTGGTGTTGAAAACCAAGGCACCGCCGATGCGCGCGCCGAACGGCTGATGATTAGTCGACAGCATCGCTGGCCCGGTTTAGCATTCCGAGAATGCCGAGCGAGCCAACAGCTCTCGGGTACGAGCATGGAAAGCCTCCCAGACGTGCGTACCGGATCATCGCTCCTCTGGTTGCTTTGGCCATCGTGTCGGCTTTGATTTGCGCCTTACTTCCTCAGCATAGCTGCGTTCGCTACGACCCGCCGTGGAGATGGTTCTGGGAAAACCTCAAAGAGATCGGCGAGATGTGTTATCTCTACGCAAACGAACATGATGACCGAATGCCGCAGACGCTCGGTGAGTTGGCTCCAACGGAAGATATTGAGCTGAGGACTTTTCTTTATCCGTTCTACAATGACGAAGTTCCCCAGCCGGTTCATCCGACCACGCAAGTTGCTATCAAGTGGGTGAACGATAACTCCGACTACATCTATCTCGGAGCCGGGAAAATCGCGTCAAAACTGACTGCGAAAGACGTTCTGGCCTATAACAAATTCAAATATTCTCAAAAGGACCACTTGGTGAACGTCCTGTTCGGCGATGGCCACGTTGAGAGGATACCAACCGCCGATCTGCTAAAAAGCCTTTCAAAAATCCCAGCAACCTGTCCCGGCCGGTAGTCCAAACAAAGCCACCGCCGATGCACACTTTGGATGGTTGACGATAGTTCGACAGCGATCCTGCTCCGATTTAGTATTTCACGGGAATGCCCACCGAGACAACATTCATCGGGTATGAATCTCAAAAGCCAGATCCACGATGGTACAAGGTGATTACTCCCCTAAGTGCCTTGGCTCTCGTGTTGGTTCTGATTTGGGTCTTACGTCCCAGCCTGAGCCACAGCGGCCCCACGCCGCGGGGTGAATCCGCCGCTCATCTCATGCAGATCGGCGAAATGTGCCTACTGTACGCCAACGAGAATCAGGATCGCTTACCAGACAATCTCGGCATTCTCACTACTACTGAAGACATGGCCCCCGAGAGCTTGCAATCGCCATTGGGCAGCCAATATGCAACATCGCCGCCATCCACGCAACCAGCGGTTCTCATCCCTTGGGCCAACCAACATTGCGACTACACCTATCTTGGAGCGGGCAAATTAGCCTCGCAGTTAACGCCGAAGGACATACTGGGCCACGAAAAGTGGTCGATTGCTAAACAGCATAACGGCATGAACATTCTTTTCGGCGACGAACACGTGGAGTGGTTCACACTGGCAGATGCGGCGAAGATCCTCGCCCAAAAGCCCTCAACCGCCCCCACACCATAATTTTCGGGAAATTTTTCTATCTGATCACCGACTATCGTGTCAGTATTGCTTTCCCAACTCCCGCGTGGGATAGTTGCGCCGACCACAACGAAGGAGATAAACTATGCGCATGCGCTTCTCGATTATCGCTCTGATTCTTCTGGCCACTTTCACCTGTCGCGCTCAGCCTTTGGCGGATCGAATGCCGGCGAGCACCATTTTTTATATGGGCTGGACGGGCTCTGATTCGCTGGGGCCGGGGTATGACGATTCGCATTTCAAAGCGGTGCTGGATGCGTCGAGCTGTCACCAGTTGATCAATGAGTTTCTGCCGGCGGTGGCGCAAAAGATCGCTGAGAGTGATCCGCAGGCGGCGCAGGTAATGCCGATGATCGCGGCGGTCGTGCAGCCGATGTGGAAATATCCGACCGCTTTGTATTTCGGCGGCCTGGAAATGGGTCAGGGGCAGCCGATGCCCAAGTTGGCGCTGCTGATCGATGCTGAGGGGCAGGCCGATGCGGTGATGCAGGGATTGGCCGGTCCGCTGGCGCTGGCGACGCAATCCGGCGCGCCCATTACCTCCAAAGTCGAAAACGGCGTCGTGGTCATCAGCGTCGGTCCGATTCCGGCAGAGCTGACGGCGACTTTGGATCATCCAGGCACAGGCTCGCTGATGCAGGATGATGCTTTCAAAACCACGATGGCGCAGGTCACGCCGCACCCCGTGGCGGCGGGATACATAAGTTTCACCAAACTCTGGGCGGCGGTGGATCAGACGATTGCGGCATTGGCTCCCCAGGTGGCGGGCGGATGGAACATGGCCAAGGGCAGCCTCGCCCTCGACGGCGTGAAATCCGTCGCCTTTGCCAGTGGTTTTGACGGCAAGGACTGGGGCACAAGCATGGTGCTCTGGGCGCCGGCTCCGCGCACGGGGCTGGCCGCGCAGATGCAGACACCGCCGCTTAGTGATGACATTTTCAAACTGGTCCCGAAATCGTCGGTCTACATGACGGTCCTGCAGGCGGATCTCGGCAAGCTGGTGCAGACCCTGCGTATGTTGGCGATGTTGAAGCCCGACGTTGCCGAGCAGGTGAACCAGGGGGTTCAGCAAGTGAACGCCATGCTGGGCTTCGATATTCAGAAAGATTTTTTTGAGGCGTTCGGCAGCGAATGGGCCGTTTACGTCGATCCGGAAGTCGGCGGCAATGGCATCGTTGGCATGACCATCGTCAATCGGCCGGCCGATGCGGCAAAGCTGGAGCAATCGCTCACCAAGCTCGAGCAATTGGCCAACAACCTGATCGCCCAGAATATGCATGACCCGAAGGTGCATCTCGGCTTCGAAACGCAAAGCATCGGTGGCACGACGCTGCATTATCTCGGAATTCCGATCATCACCCCGACCTGGGCGATCCGTGACGGTAATTTGTACATGGGAGCCTTTCCGCAACCGGTGGCCGCCGGCGCTGCATTTGGCAACGCCAAGGGGCCTTCTATTATCGATAACGAAAAATACCAGGCGATTCGCAAGCATTTGGGACCGACGGCCGTGACCGCCTGCACTTTTGTCGATGTCCCGGCTCTCGCTCCGGAAAATTACGGAGCGTGGACCGCCATCTCGCGGCTCGTCGGTTTTGGAGACATTCTCGGTGTGAAATCGCCGCTGATGGTGATGGCTCCCTTGAAAACGCTGATGGAAAACCTCGGACCGTCCGGCGATGTGACATGGTCCGATGATTTTGGCTTCCATTTCCGAGGCGTCGATTCATTTCCCGGCAGCGCTTCCCTGGCGGCGGATCCCATGGGCGGTGTCGGCGCGGCGGCGATGATGACCAGCGTCATGCTTCCATCATTGAGTCGCGCGCGGAGGGTGGCGGATCGTACAAAATCAGCGGCGAATCTTAGGATGATCGGTGAGATGTGCATCCTTTACGCCAATGAGAACAAACAGAAATACCCGGATAATCTCGGCCAGCTCGTAACCAATGAGGATATCGTAGCGGGTGCTTTCGTGTGCCCGATGGGACATGGAACCCCTCCCCCGGCTCGGGGAAGTCCCCAAGACATGGCGGCTTGGGTGAACGAGCATTCGGATTATGTGTATTTGGCTGCCGGCAAGACGGCCTCAGAGCTAACAAGTGAGAAGGTGGTTGCCCACGAGAAAATGGAGATCGCCGAGCGCGAGCACGGCATGAACATTCTCTTCGGAGATGGCCATGTGGAATGGAAGACGTTGCCCGAAGCGCAGCGGCTGCTGAAGGGAAATCCACAGTAGGCTGTTTTTGGGTTCACCGAGGAAAGACGCCCCGCACGCATATGCGGGATTTTAACTTGTTGTGCGATAACTGAATATGCGCCAACTAGCATTCATCGTTGCTTCGTTTTTATTGGTCGTAGCCGCGTGCCGTGCGCAGCCATTGTCCGATCAGTTGCCGGATTCGACGCTGATGTATTGCGGTTGGTCGGCGTCGGTAAAGATGTTGACGACGCAATCAGCCGGCATGCTCGCTGATCCGCGCATCGCCGATCCGTGGCGGATCATGCTCAAAAAACTCGTTCTGGAATTTCCCCACGATCTGCCCGCGGACAGCGAAAAAATCTCCGAGCTGTTTCCCAAATTGCTCACCGAGGCCGGGTCATGCGAAGGATGTTTCTCGCTTTTGAATCTGCAGCAGCAGGATAATGATCTGGTTCCGCAGGCGGTTTTGATTCTCGATCTGGGGCCACGCCGCAAAGCGTTTGAAGAGGATATTCAGCCGATCCATCGCATGCTCAAGGAACGGCTCGGCGAGCGCGTTCACATGATGAAGCTCGAAGATTCGTGGATCTGGGTCAAGACCGATCACGATCGCTCCCGTTATGCGTGGGGATTCGTGGGCAATCGGTTCGTGCTGTATGTCGGCGATGGGGCGGAGACGTTTTTGCCGACGCTTAGCAAGAAGGTGGAGCATCCGCTGTCGCAGTCGCCGCGGTTTGTGGACTGCATGTCCAAGGTCGCCGTCGATTCGCCGGTGCTCAGCACGTATGTGAATCTGAAGGCGGGGCTCGGCCTGGTGCAGCAAGCCCTTAAAAAGCTTAACAACGACGATCTCACCCAGCTCGCCGTCAATTGGCCGATGGTCATGACGCAGCTTGGCCTCGATCAGGCGACGGCGCTGGGAGAAAAGACGGCCATCGAGAACGGCCAATTTGTAACCCATTCACTGCTGCGGATGACGGGCCCGCCGCACGGTTTGCTGCCGGGGATGATCCAGCCAGGTGTTGATGACGAGATGCTCAAGGTCATTCCGGAGGACGCCACCTACGCCGTGGCGGGGCGGCTGGACCTGGCGAAAATGTTTGACCAGCTCAAGGCGTTTTGCGTCGCCGTTGCGGGAGATGATGGCCGCAAAGCGTTCGCCGAGCTTGAGGCGTCCGCCACCGCCGCCGGTTTGCCGTTGCCGGCGCTGCTGTCGCCGCTGGGTGTTCAATGGGTGCTCTATGATGCCAAATCAACGGGCAGTCTTTTTTTCACCGGCACGACGCTGGTTGTTGATGTCAGAGATTCAGACAAATTGGGCAAAATGCTGTCGGCGTTGGAATCGCTGCTGGCCGTCATGCTCGGCGGCGACAAGCCCGCCATGGCTACATCTTACGAAGTCGATGGACACACCATTCATTACATCCAGCCGGAAGATTTTGAATTCGGTCGGCCGAGCTGGGCGATCGTCGACAAAAAGCTGATCGTGGCCCTATTTCCGCAAATCGTCGAGGATGCAATCCAGCAATTTAAGGCTGAAAAAAGTCTGCTCGACAATCCCCAATTCTTCGCCGCCCGCCAGACTGTGGGCAACGACGGACCTTTGATTTATGTGAGCGATGCCGAAGTGGTTCGCAGCCTGTATCCATTTGCGCTGCTGTTGACTTCAGGGCTGGACGATCCATTTGGGAAATATGATCATCCCGTGCCCACGGCCGAGTTGCTGCCGTCGCTGCAGCGGATGCTGAAATATGTCGGGACGGACGCGATGTCGGTGAAATTGGTTCCTGAGGGAGTGGCCCGGACACAAACGGTGGCCAATCCGCTGCTTTCGCCGCTGACGCTGGCCGATTCCGTGCCGCTATGGGTGGTGGCGGCTATGCCGTCGCTCGGCACGTCACGCACCCAGACCGATCGGCTCAGCAGCGCCGACAATCTGCGCGAGATCAATCGGGCTTTGGATGAATATGCCAATGGCAACCAGGGCCAGCTTGCTCCCGATTTGCAAACGGTCCTGAAATCCAACGCCAAATTGGGGGACCATCTGCATTCCCCGTTCGGCAATCCGAAGAATGCGTCCGACTATGTTTATCTGCCGCCGCCCGCCGCCGTCAAAACCATTCCCCCCGATGTCGTGCAAGCCTACGATGCCTCCGAGCTGCTGAGCGGCGACGGAGCCAACGTTCTGTACGGCGACGGCAGAGTTGTGTGGCTCGACCATGACGCGGTGGACGACGCCCTCAAGCAATCCACCACCTGGCGGGAAAATCAGGCCAAGCCCAAGTGAGTTTTGACAGCATTTTTCTCACTCCTCAGGTACGCCGGTGGCGGTAATGGGTAAACTGCGCTTGCCCTCCCCGGAGTTCCTGGAGAGGGAAAATACAGATCAGCAAATCTCATGGAGATCCAACCGGCTTGGTCGTTGCCGGGGCGTGATCCTCGATGATGATCTCCGCAATGCCATGCACCCATCGGCCGGGTTTGACATCGTCCGGCAGCACCAGTTTGACCGGGCCTTCCGCCTCCGGTAACGGCTTGCCATCGGCGTCGAGCGCGAGCCAGCCGGGGCGATTGCCAAACTCCGGTATCAACTCGCCCAGCCCCAGAACCACGCTGTAACCATCGCGGCCCTGAATCCACACCGCAATGTGAAGCGGCCGATTCTTCGTCGTCGGCTTGACGGCTGGATCCATCTTCGCCTCGGTCGACACACCCGCCGCCTTGAGCACCGACAGAAGCGGAATGCAATTGGAAACATGCTTCTGCCCGTGGCTGGAATATTGAATCAGCTTGATCTCCGAGGCGAATTTCTCCTTCAGTTGAGCAAGCGTCCAATCACTGGCCTGGGCGATGTCGCCGCTGATGTGAACCGATGCTTCGCCGTCCGCCAGAAGCGGCGGGGTGTTTAACAACAGCAGCACGGCGAGGATCACTCGGCTGCAGGACAGGTTAGTCAGCATTTGCGCGTCTCCTTTACGTTTGCCTGTATATAACGGCCGCAAGGGAAAGAAAAAACTCAGCTACCACTAAAACTTGCCACGACTTGACGCTGCTGCGGTGCGGTGGTTAGCTAAACGTTCGTGCCAGGAAAAGGAAATACTCGCATTGGCAAAGGAGTGCCCGTGCCTGGGGAGACTGAACTTCACAAGACGCTCAAGAAGGAAGCCTGCCGGTGGCTGTTCCGCATGGGGTATCGGTGCATCGCCGCCGAAGTGCGACTGCGGCCGCTGGGCATCATCGACGCCGTCGGCACCGGATTGTTTCGGGCCTATCACAACTATCTGGCCCTGCAGCGGGAATTGCAGCAGACGTGTTTCATCGAATGCAAAGCATCACGAGCCGATTTTCTGCGCGACCATTCCGATGACGGGCAAATGACACTGTGCCTGATGGAGCGGAAGCGCAATTTGAAAAAGAGGAAACGAAAGCTGCAGATCTCGGAGCTGCGACAGGCCATCGGCCTGGGGAAATTCAAAAGCTGTCTGCTGCAGCCGATGGCCAATTTGCATTACATCCTCGCTCCCGCGGGGCTGGTGCAGAAAAAGGATTTGCCGCCGCGTTGGGGATTGCTCAGTTTCGGAACCGGCGGCGTGAATGTCGTCGTCCGCTCGGAATGGCAGGAATCAGCCCAGACGGCGTATGTCGAGTCGGCCATCGCGCGCACGCTCACCGGGGACATTTACCGCGCCGACGATCGGGCGATTCATTCGGTGAATCGGGATATTTTCGCCCAGCAAAATGACCTGGCGAATCGCATTCGATCCATTCGGCCGCAAGTGGTTGTCGCCCCAGCGGCTGGCACGCAGTAATCGTGACCTTCCGCGCCATATTCCCGCATTCAGTGAGCAGGCGGGCCGTTGATGGCTGCCTGGACCAGGGAAACGGCGTCGTCAAACGCCGCGCGGGCGTAGAACTTGGCACTGACGGTGCCGGGATAGCAGGCGATGCCCAGTTCGATCTTGTGACCAAACACATTCATTCCGGCTTTCACGCCAAGGCCGAGCTTGCCCTGGACGCCAAACCCCGCGTCCCAATTGCCGGTCCGTTCGTTCTTCTCCACGAACACGGACGTCTGCCCTTCCACGAGGACTCCCTCGCCGGCTTCGGCGCCGGCGGCGACCTCGCCGCCAGCAAACTTGCCTCTGTCGGTGGAGAGGGAGCGCTTCAGATCAATCCCTCCGCCCAGCGCATCCTCGACCTTGTATTCGCCCGTTGTTTTCATGGTGTCGTCAATGGTGAACGTCAAAGGCCCTATGGCTGACTGGCAATGGACGGTGGGATCGTATTTGGCTTCGAAATCTTCACTCAACTGGCTTTGCAGTTCTTTGAGATAATCCTCCCACTCCTCCTGCGCCAGAATGTCCATCGCCTCCTTGACCACACCCTCGCAACCCCCAAACTGACTCCCTTTTGTCCCATGCGCGATGGCTTCCCATTCCGTCGCGAAATTCTTCATCTCCGACGCGCGGTCATTCGTAAATGCATCCGCCTCGCTGTGCACATACTTGGCCAGGCTCCACGTCGGATGATCCACCTTCAACACACGTTCCCGCAACGCCTTCCACGTCACGTTGATCACCCGATTATAACCCTGCACCTCGCTGGGCTGCCCCGCGGCATAAGGCCTCGTGCTCGCCGCGACGAACTTCATCTTCGGGAGATATCGCAGCGCGTAGTCCCGGCTGTCCGCCAGTTCCCTCTGCCCCCACATCATTTCGCCCCGCGCGACCAACTGGAAATGATGGGCGCTGTCGTCGTACCTCACCTTCGCCTTTGCGGCCATCTCGTTGTATGCCGCCATCACGCGCAGACAATTCGCCGCTTCCGCCTTCACCAGACAATCGTGGCAAGCCTTGTCATCCTTGATCTTGTCGCAAATATCCTCGTCATTCTTGCGCACCTTGTCCGAGTCGTCAAACGCCTTCCAATACGTGATCCATAGCCCATGATCGAGCGGCCCCCACGACGCCGCATTCCCACTGTAAATCTCCCCATCGTGATCCTTGGCGCCGCCGTATTTCTGCTTCATCTCCTGTTCCAACGCCACCGGATCCATATACAGCACATTCCCCCAGAACAGCGCGTGCCATCCCGGCCCATCCACGCTGCGCCCCGACATCACCTGAACCAATTCGTCCGTGAACATCATGTACATCTCAATGCATCCCAGCAGCGCCATATTCCTCGTCGTCCGTTGATACCCAGCAAACATTTTCGCATCCACCGTGCCGTTGCCATGCATGAACATCTTCTGATAATCCTCCGGCGTCAGGCGCGCCCGCTTCACCCCATCACGAGCGGCGTTCACGAACTTCTCGATGGTCTTGATATGGATCGCCAGCATCGCATCGCGGAATTTTTTCGTCTGCGGGTCCTTCTCGATCGTATCCAGCTTGCGCCCCAGGTTCTGAATCGTCCGAATCTCGCTCCTGGCATGCGCCTCCAGTTCAGCCAGCGGCTCATCCAGCCCGTCCGCATTCGACGCCGGCGGCTTTGGCGGCGACGCCGGCGGCGGGGCGCCCGTATGCGCCAGCGATTGCTCCACCACGATAAACACATCGTCCGGCGCACTCGCCGCCGCCAGGTCGATCCATTGAATTGTCTTGTCCTTCTTCCCTATGTTCCGATACAGCGTCGCCATCGCCTCAAATAAGTAAGGCGACCGATCCCCTGACGCATACGCGCAGTTCAGCAGCGCCAGCGCCTCATCATTCTTGCCCAACTTGATCAGATACACCCCGCAATTGGCCACCAAATCCGGATTCCACTGAATGGTGATCGCGTTCAACCCGCACCAACTCGCCCCCAGCGGATCCCCCTGCATCATCAGCGCCATCCCACAATCATCCCACGCCTTGGGCAGCGGGACCGATGCCCCCTCCCCGCCCACAAACTTCCGCACCGCCGCATGCGTCGCTGGGTCGACTTGCGCTGAAATCTCCTTCAGCAGGACCGGAACTAGATTATGCGCCGCTTTGCAACTGGCCGGGTCGCCAGCAGGATAGTCGGGCGTGGGCGTTATCAATCCGCTGTCCTGCGGCTGGGTCGCACCTGGCGACGTGGCCGGGGGAGCCGCGATGGACGGTGAGCCAACAAAAACCCATACCGCGCAGAACATCCATGCGCAGCTCTCCGACCGGACGTGGCGAATTGGGCGCTTCATGTGTGGCCCGGCCTACTTGGGCGGGTTCTGCTGAATTGGAATATCCTCCATCGGCAATGCGTTGGGGATGAAAACCGAGACGCGCTTGGCATCGTGCGGGACGTAGAACTTCGCCCAGATCATCTGCGATTGACCCGCGTCGAGGTCAAAGGCTGGCACGTCCTGCATAAGCGGCAGCCCTTTGTCATCGGTAGCGATGAAATACTGTGTCTTGGAATCTGGATCGAGCAGGAATACCTGACTGTGCAAATGCACGGCGTCGTCATAACTGATCACTGAAGCCTTTTTGTCGGAGGTATTGGCGTATTGCCAGCGAACCTCGACGGTTCCGTCGCTGGAGCGTTTCACACGGGTGGTGGAGATGCGCAATCCCGTGGGTCCGGTCTGCGAAGCCAACGCACCAGCAGTTGCCGGCGCCGTGGCGGGGGCAGCAGCGACCGGAATATCCTCCAGCGGGGGGCTATTCGGCAGATAAAGCGAAATGGTTTTCGTGGTCGCGGGAATGGTCGGAAATTTCGCCCAGTACCAAACCGCGCCGCCGGCCGGCAAATCGATCGCTACGATCGGAGAAATCAGCGGTGTGGCGGCGGCAGCGGCGGGCTTGCCGTTTGGCGCTGCGGGAGTGGCCTCGGCGACGCGGTATTTGACGTTCTCCGTCGGATCAATCAGGTAAACTTTCCCGGCAAAGTGGATCGCATCGTCGTAACTCAAAAGATGGACGGTATTCGCAGTGGTATTGCGATAGCCCCACTGGATCTCAAGGAGCGAGTCGCTGCCGCGAAAGACTCGGTAAACTTCAACCGTCGCACCCCCCGTGGCGGTGTCGGCAATGAGCGGCTTGTCGGGTTTGTCATCGCCAAACACAAAGGGTCCATGCAGCAGCGACAGCGCAGCAACAACTAAGCTCATCATGGCTGCCGGAATGGTTCGATAGGTACGTTTTGCTGACAACATGTTCTCTCCTTTTGCCGACTAGATAGGACACTCGCGCCAGCGGAGTCTGGAGTCCGCAGTATATCGATAAACGATCGTCGCTGTCAATTCTAAATGGCCGTGCAAACCGGGCGAAAAAGAAGCGAATTGCCTGAGCGGCCGCATTGCCCTTCGTCCGCTCGTCTGTTTCGCATAAAATCGCCCGCATGGAAGTCGGCACATTGAATTGTCCCGAATGCGGCGCTGCCGTCGAGAAAGATGCGACGCAGTGTCAGTATTGCCACGCCCTGTTGCAGACGGTCGCCTGCCCCCACTGCATGGGAATGATGTTTGCCGGGACAAAATTCTGCCCACACTGCGGCGTCCAGGTCCAAACCATCCAGCAAGGTCCAAATACCAACCGCCAATGCCCGCGCTGCAAAGTGAAACTCCAAGATGTGCAGGTAGCCAATACACCGCTCGAAGAATGCACACACTGCGGCGGCCTATGGGTGGATGTGGCCAGCTTTGAATTCATCTGCGCCAACACCGAGGCCCAAAGTGCCGCGACCGGGCTAAACCTTCCGCCGCCGGTGGCCATCGATTCGAAGGTGCATTATTTGCCCTGTCCGCAATGCGGCAACCTGATGAGCCGCATCAATTACGCCAGCCGCTCAGGGGTGATTATCAATGTCTGCCGGCCACACGGCATCTGGCTCGACCGCGACGAGATACGCCAGGTCATTGAGTTCGTCCGTGCCGGCGGATTAGATCGCGCACGTCAAGTTGAAAAAGAAGAACTGGCCGAAGCGCGACGGAACATCCCCTTCCAGCCCGATGAAGGAACTGCGCTCGGCGGCTCACTATTTCGAGACTCCCTGAACTCCGATGACCGCGCCCACCTGCTGCGAGGCGTGGCGTCGTTGGCCAATCATTTTCTGGGCGATGCGTAATCATGCAGCGGCCGCGATAGGGAATACTCACTGAATTGCCATGTCCTATCTTTCGCGCAAGGGAATTGTGACAATTCCGCGATGCACATTCCCTGGCGATGGGCCATACACATCTCGGCCGCCACGTCGCTGTTGCTCTCATTTCTCGTCGCGCTGGTCATCTTGCACGGTAACCACGTGTCGCAGGTGTTCCCGTTTTGCAGCCGTCAATTGCGCTGCGAACCGGATGGCACGGCCTGCGTTGAAGTCAGTTGGTTTGATTATCACAATCGGGTTTTGACGAACCAGAATGTCACGACGATACGTGTAAATTTGTTTGAGTTGCTGGGGGGATTTTCCGTCGCTCCGATTGCCTGGCTGATAATGCGGTATCACAGTCGGCACCGGCGTCCCGCCAACAGTTGCAAGGCCTGCGGTTATGATCTCACCGGCAATGTGAATGGTATCTGCTCGGAATGCGGCACGCAGGCGGGCTTAAGATGGCGGATCATCGCCCAATTTCACGTTGAGCGAATGAAGGGGACGACGACTCGCCGCCAGGATGACTAATTCTGTCTGGAAATCAGCCGACCAGTTCCCGAAATCAGCCTTTGTGCGCCAGCGGAGGTCTTAGCTAACCGGCAGGCCGCCATTTCAGGAGTTGAGCGAGAATTTGTGGGTTTATTGCCCAGGCGCGGATTTTCCGCGTAACCATTTCATTTGGCCGTACACTATCTCCACGATGGAGCTAACTGGAAATGATTTTGTGTTGCTGCGGCGGTATGCCGACGACCGAGACGAATCGGCGTTCGCTGAGCTGGTGCGGCGGAACGTGGATTTGGTTCATTCCGCATCATTGCGGCGGATCGGCGACCGCTCCTTGGCAGAAGATGTCACACAGGCGACTTTTATGATCCTGGCCAGGAAAGCCAAATCGATTCGCCAGCATCGACAGGAAACGCTGAGCGGCTGGCTGCTCAACGCGGTTCGGTACGCCGCTGCTAATGCCATCAAAATGGAAAATCGGCGGAGAAAGCACGAACAAGCGGCGGCGATGGCACAAACCCAGTCATCAAGCGGCGCTTGCTCGTCCGATCCCACCGAAGTCATAGTCTGGCACGAAATCGCCCGGCAACTGGACGATGCGGTGCTCAAACTCTCCAGCGACCATCGCCAGGCGGTGCTGCTGCGTTATTTTGAGAATCAGCCAATCGGCGAGATGGCGGTGCAACTGCAACTCAGCGAAGGAGCGGTCAAGCAGCGACTGAGCCGGGCGCTCGACAAATTGAAGCACATTTTATCGAAGCGCGGCGCGGCCATCTCGGCGATCGATGCCGCTGTGCTGGGAAGATTGTTGGAATCTCGGCTTGTCAAAACAGCGCCTGGCCCGGTGAAAACTGCGTGTGTGGCGGCCGGCGGGGCGGGAGTCGGTGTAATCGGAATTGGAACTGGATATTCAATCGCAAAAGGAGCAATCAAAATGATGGCATGGACCAAAACACAAGTGGCGGCGAGCGTGGTGATGTTGGCAGCGATCACCGGCGCCGGCGGCGTCCTGGCGATCAAAAGTGCCTTGGCACAGGACTCCACCGCTGCATCGGTGAGCAGTCCGAACGGAAACAATGCGCAGCCAACCGGACAACCGCCGAGCGTGGCAACGCCTCCACCGGCGGCGATCGCCCCGTCGAGTCTGCCGAATCTTCCATCGTCGGCGATCGTCTCGGATTCATATGTCGTCATCAACATCGATGCAACCAAGCTCGACCCGGCGAGCATCCAGCAGACGGTGCAGGCGATGATGGGGCCTTTGGCGCTGATGGTCGCGCCGAAGGTGCAGACTCTTGAAGACGAGGCAAAGCAGATGATCGATGCCGGCGTGCAGTCGGTGACCATCATACTCAGCGGCGAACCATCGGCCGGGGATCCCCTCGGAGCGGGCTACATCAAGGTCAAACCCGGCGTCGATCATGCCGCCGTCCAGCAGAAAATCCGCGATGAAGAGGCCAAGCAAATGGGGATCAATGGCGTGCAGGCGAAAGAATTGCTAGATATGAGCGATGACGGCGATTTTATTGTCATCCGCGGCAAGGGCGCGCCGATCAGCAAAGCCGCCGCGGATGCCGATCGAGCCAGGCAATTCGCCACTGCCTTTTCCGGGCAGAGCGGGGCGTTCGATCTGGTTTTTGTTCCCACGGACAAAATTCGTGACGAGATGAAGAAAAATGTTTCCTCGCCGCAGCTTGTTCCCTGGTGGGCGGCATCACTTGTGGTGACTGACTGTCAAAGCATAGCGTTCAGCATGAGCCTCGGTGATTCACCGATCCTGGAGCTGGCCGTGCAGGCGGCGGATGAAGAGGGAGCCAAAAAGTTGGCCGACGCCGTCGATCAGGGAGCACAGCAACTCCGGACGCAGGCGGATCAGCTTAAGCAGTCAAGCGGACCGCCCGTTGCCGCAGCGGCCAATTCCTTGAACACGCTGGCAGACATGCTTAAACCCAAGCGCGACGGAACCAAAGTCAGCGTGCATCTCGAGGGCAAACTTCTCACCCCGGCGATTTCCGGAATGCTCCCGCTCATTTTGGGCAACAGCATTCCTAATCAGCCGCCGGTTCAAGTGAATAAACCTGCCTCACCGGGTAGCGGTTTATAGTTCTGGAGGCCGCCAATCAAAAAAGCAAGCCCACTGGTTAAGGCCCAGTGGGCTTTTTGTTTCCACGATGGTTTCAGTGACGCGAAAATTGTCAGGTGGACCCAGGCTCCGGCTTCGATTCGGTCTCGGCCTCCATGGGTTCGCTCTCACCGGTTTCAATGTGCTCATGTTCGGTCGGTTCGCTTGGGGTCGGCGAAGGATGAACCGATTCGACGATTCCAGCTACCACTCCGGCGGTCGTGGCGACGACGTGAGTCACCGTTTCTACCGTCTGCGTGGCGATCGCCTTGGCCCGCTGCATGCCGGTCCGCTTGATCGGAGCGGACTTTTTCTTGACTGTCTTTTTGACGGATTTCACCGCCGGCTTGGTCTTTTTCACGACCTTCTTGACCGCTTTTTTCACGGTCTTCTTCACGGCCTTCTTCTTGCCGGCAGCCTTGGTCTTTTTCACGACCTTAGCGGCTTTCTTTTTGAGCTTCTTTTTCACTGTTTTTTTCTTGGCCATGGGCCTCCTTGAAATTTGCTGCACCGTTCATACCCGTCGGGGGGCAAAGTCGCTAAACTTCTGCCGCGCTTGCGACAGCAATGCTCGCGACCAACGGTCGCGGCTTTACAAAGTGGCAGTACGTGGCATTCTGCCGACCGGCGTTCAACGGCGGCGAGGGCAAAAGGATAATACATTGGTCGGCGGATTCCAGGTGAGTTCTGGCTTTTACCTTGAATGAGGATCGTTTATGGCGTTTTTACGGGTTCGATGGCACTGCGCAACGTTAATCGGCATCGCTTGCCTGGCGGGATCGGTCATGGCCGCCCCCACGACTCGGCCGGCCGACAAGCAGCCGAAAAAGCCTACCCCCGAATTGCCGCAGCATGTAACCCCGCAGCCCGCGGCCGAATTGCAACCGCTCGATGGTTTCAAGGTGGATATCCTGCTCAAGGCCAGCGGGGAAGCCAACGGCTCGTGGATTTCGATGGCCAAGGATCCGCAGGGCAGGATTCTCCTCGCCGGACAGCGCGGCCAGCCGATCACCCGTGTCACCGTCAAAGATGGAGCGGTTGTCAAACAGGAATTGCTGAAACTACCGCTCAGCGAGTGCATGGGGATGCTGTACGCCTTTGACTATCTGTACGTCGATGGCTTCGGCAAAGACAAAAGCGGCAAAGATGTCTTTGGATTATTCCGTTGCCAATCGACGCATAATGACGACACCTTTGACAAAGTGGAATTCCTCCGCGAATGGCAAACCGGAGCCGGCGAGCACGGAGCACATGCGATCGTGCTGGGACCGGACAAGAAGCTGTACATCGTCATGGGAAATTTCACGACGCTGCCCGCCGACATGCTGCCGAGCAGTCCGCATCGGCATTATGCGGATGATCTGATACTCCCGCGCGCGGAAGATGGCGCCGGTTTTGGTGCTGGCAAAAAGCCACCGGGCGGCAGCATCGTGCGCCTTGATCCGGACGGCAGCCATCCCGAGCTGTTCGCATCCGGTGATCGAAACACCTACGACATCGCTTTCAACGCCGACGGTGAATTGTTCGGCTTCGACAGTGACATGGAATGGGATTGGGGCGCTCCGTGGTATCGGCCGATCCGGGTCTATCACGCCACCAGCGGCGCCGACCAAGGTTTCCGGGAAGGCTCCGCCAAGTGGCCGGAGTATTATCCTGACAGCCTGCCGTCGGCGAGCACAGTCGGCATCGGTTGTCCGACCGGCGTGATCTTTGGATATGGCGCGAAATTCCCGGGGAAATATCAGAAAGCCTATTTCGCGCTGGATTGGACATATGGCCGATTGATTGCCGTGCATTTGACGCCGCAGGGATCGACTTATACGGGAGAGTGGGAAAACTTCGTCGCGACAAAATCGCTGCACGATCCGAATCACAAGACGGCGCTAAATCTCACGGATGTCATCATCGGCGATGACGGGGCCATGTACTTTTGCGTCGGCGGGCGCGGCACGCAGTCGTATCTGTACCGTGTCAGCTATATTGGCAAGGAATCGACGGAGCCAGTAGATCCGCATGATACGGCTGGCGCGGAAGATCGAGCGATGCGGCACGAATTGGAAAAGTTTCACGGGCATGAAGATGCCAAGGTGGTGGAGACGGCCTGGCCTTCCCTGAGCAGTCCGGATCGATTCATGCGCTACGCCGCAAGAATTGCGATTGAAAGCCAGCCGATCGAGCAATGGCAACAGCGTGCCCTGAAGGAAAAGAATGTGCCGGCCGCCCTGACATCGCTGCTTGCTTTGGCACGCATCGGCGGCACCGCCGTGCAAGCTGATTTGCTCGATGCGCTGCAGGCGATTCCATTTTCATCACTCAGCGAAGAACAGCAGCTTGATTTGCTTCGGGATTACGAAGTCTCGATCGCCCGCCAAGGCCGGCCGTCGCCGCAGCAATGCGAGCAAATCGTCGCCGAGCTCGACCCGCATTATCCGGCAGCTTCGATTCCGCTGAATCGTGAATTATGCCAGTTGATGCTTGCCCTCGATGCTCCTGACGCGGTGGCCAAGACGATGAAACTGCTCGCCGCCGCTCCGACACAGGAAGAGCAGCTCAGTTACATTCTGTATCTCCGCACGATCAAACGCGGCTGGACGATGCCGCTGCGCAAACAATATTTCGAGTGGTTCACAAAGTTCGAGAAAGACGCCAAGCATTTGCCCGTATACAACAATTGGTTCGAGGATGCGGGCCGGCCATTCAGCGATGGGCCGAGTGTTCCCAAATTCGTGGCCAATTTTCATACCGAAGCGCAGAATCTTTTGTCCCCGGACGACAAAAAGGAATTGGCCACCGTGATCGGCGCTTTCGCGCCGGCCGGTGAAATGCCGCTCGCGCCGACAGTGAAAGGCCGTTATCAGGTTCGCAATTGGAAGATGACTGATCTGGAGCCGCTCCTGGATCAAGTCGGTAAGGGGCGCGATTTTGCGCGCGGCCAAAAAACATTCCACGACGCCCAGTGCATCGCCTGCCACCGCTTCGGCAACGAAGGTGGATCGGTCGGCCCGGACCTGACGGCCGTTTCCAGCCGATTCCATCGCCGCGATATTTTGGAGTCGATTATTCTCCCCTCCAAAGTAATCGCCGAGCAGTATCAAAACACCATCATCCACACCAAAGGCGGCGACGTTTATGAAGGGAAAATCGTCGAGGAAACCGACGATCACGTCACCGTGCAACCCGCTCCCTTACTGCCGACGAAAATCGTGGTGAAAAAGACGGATATCAAGAGCCGGTCGCTGTCCAAGGTATCGCCGATGCCCGAGCAATTGGTGGATACGTTCACGAAAGAAGAAATTTTGGATTTGATAGCCTATCTCGAATCTGGCGGCCGGAAGGATCATCCGGATTTTAAGAAATGATTTGGTATTATGGTTGCGGGAGTAACCATGCATTTTGCAAAAGCTATAGTTCTCCGAAGCGCCGTACTGGGATTGGCGGTGCTCTTAGGCTCGGCGGGGGTCGCATTTGGTGCCGACGAGGTGCTGGGCACGCATTTCAAGTCTTGTAAGGATGACCCCGAGGTGGCCCGGCGTGTCGCCCAGTATCAGGCCGCGGGAGAGGCGGTAACCATTGCGGACATTCGAACACCGGAGATGCCGGATCAGGAAAATGCCGTGGTCGAACTGCGGAAGGCCGCGTCACTCCTCCGTGTCCACGGAAAAGAGGTTTCAGCTTGGCTCCGCTACGATATGGGGGATCGCGGTTTGCCCATGACATCGAAGGAACGGTCTTTTGCGCATCAGGCATCGCGTGAGAACGCCAACGTCGTTCCATTGTTCGACGAGGCGATGGGCAAGAAGGGATTCTGTTGGCCTACGCAAATGTCCTCGCCTTTGATCGATGTTCAACTATCAGACCTTAGTCCTCAGCGGGACTTGGCTAATTTTCTGGACATGGATGCGGTGCTCCAACACGACCAAGGGGACGACGCATCGGTTCTTTCCGATATCAGTCGTCTGCTATTCTTGGAGCGAGCGCTTGATCATCACCCGCCGGTTTACATCGTAGCCTTGGTAGCCGGTGGCACGCGAAAAGTCGCCTGCGACACTATGCGGAAAATCGCCTCCACGCTGAACATCGGCAAGGGCCCCAATGCGGCTTCGCCCACTGAACTCGCGGAACTCATTCACCAACTGCTCGACGAATCTGAGTTAACCCAGTCGTATCGGACATCCCTATTTGGTGAGCGGGTCATGTATATGGACACTGCGGATGCCATTACAAATGACCGGATGGATATTTCTAAACTCGGCGCCCCGAATCAACCTGTCGCCCCTCCCGGGTTTACACCTTCTCAAATGTCTGGCCTTTTGAAATCGTCGATCCAATTTGACCTCCCGATTGCCCTCGACAACGCCACTGCAGCCGGAGAGGCCGTCACGTGCTCCGACTGGACGTCTGCGCAAAAGAAGCTTTCAACGGCTCACGACGAGCTGGACAAAGATGTGACCAAACATCTGTTTGCGGGGATCATGATGCCCTCGTTTCGCAGGGGCGTGTTGATTTGCTTTCGCACCAAAGCGTCTTCACGTTCGGCTGCTGTTGCCCTCGCTGTGCGGTGGTATCAGGAAGAACATGGAGACGCTCTGCCGCCGACGCTCGAAGCATTGGTTCCGAAATATCTCCCTGCCGTCCCCGCGGATCCATTTGGGGTGAACAACGCACCGTTGCGTTACGTGGCGGCAGACCCCGATCCGAAGGTGTACGCCCTATGCCCAGATGGCACCGACAATGGAGGCCAGGATCACGATGCCAACGGAAAATGGCTCAGCTCCGAGCACATGTCGCCGACGATTTTTCACTTTCGACAGCAGCCGCGCGATCTGTCTGATCTGCCGGCCGATTTGAAAGATTAGCAGTTTAAGGCTTCGTGGTCGGCGTTGAACCGCTTTTCTCACCCTCTTCCTCCGTTGCGCCATGCTGCTTGTCCCATTGGATGAAACCCGGCGGGGCGTTGCGCACGCCGCCGATGCTGGCATCTTGCATCGAATCGATCTCCTGCCAGTTTTTCAGGCCTTGCAAATCTGCACGGGTCAAATCAGCGTCTTTGAAATTGGCGTGGCTGACATTGGCTTCGGCCAAGCTCGCATCGATCAGATTTGCCGAGCGAAAATTCGCCAATTCCAATTTGGCCTTGGACAAATCAGCGTTACGCAAATCCGCTCCGGATAAATCTGAGCGGTTCAGATTCGCCCGGCTCAATTTCACACCCTGCAAAAAGGCGTCGGACAAATCAACCCCGAGCAACGACACGTGATCCTCATTCAATTCCTGCAGCGCTTCGATCCGGCCGCCGCTGCCGCCTTTGCCTTGGGCGCTGTTGATCACTTGCCAGGCTTGGTAATGCCGCATCTTCGTCCGCTGCGGGGCGTCGAGGAAATAAAAGATGACCGCGATCAAAATGGAAAGGCTGCCGCAGTATTCCAGCAGATCAAAAAGCGACATGCGGCTCATTACATACACGGCCCACTGTGACAGCCAATCGAAATATAAAAATGGCACTAACCAGCAACTGCGGATCGCCGCACGAAATTCTCGCCAGTCAGGCGGGCGTTGACGCGGTGCTGCGTATTCACGAGGCTTGTGATGAGCGGGGGGCGTCTCTGACATGGGCAACATTCTCCGCTTACAAGAGGTCCGCGACCGGCTGGGTTTTGTAGACAGATTACCAGAAGCCGAACGATCTGGATTGTCCAGCGGTGGAGGTAGCGATTATCGGATATCTATCTCCCCAACGATTTTTCCAATTGAACGTTATACCGGTTGGCGGGGCAGTCTTCCGATGATGCGACAATAGTCGCTGCGGGATCGGAGGGCGGCCTCAGGACGGATAAAAGTCATTTTTGGGAGTCATACCATGAAATTCTTCATTGCGATGACGGTGTTGGTAATCTCGTTGGCGTTGGCCGGCGATGCGATGGCCAAGGGGACCGGCGGCAAGCACGGACTGCGCGGTAAAATCGTCAGCGTCAGTGGCAACAGTGTGGTGATTCAAACGCGCAGCAAAACAGACGGCAAGTCTACCAAGACCGTGGTAACCGATGCAAATACCGTGGTAACCATTGACGGAAAATCGTCCAAAGTAAGCGATCTGACGGCGGGCCTTTTTGTGCGTGTGAGTCCTTCCGAGGGAACTGCGACGACGATTGCCGCCTTAACCTCGCGGCCGGAGCATAAGAACGGCAAGAAGCCCCCGACGACGGCTCCCGTTGCCAGCAACTGACCTGTCGCTGTCGAAAAACAGACGCAACCTTACGGGATAGATTTCCATCGAAGTCGGTCCCGCTTTGTTTTCCCGGGGGTAGCGATTCGCGCAGCTATTCCCATCTGCCGCCGATGCGACTATTCTTTTGCATCTTTCAGGAGCAAATTCGATGGGCCTACTGGACGGCAAACGCGGTTTGATTCTCGGCATCGCCAACAGCTACAGCATTGCCTGGCACATCGCGAACAATGCGATCAAGCAAGGGGCGACCTGCGGCTTTGGTCATCTTCCCGGCGAAAAGATGGAGCGGCGCGTCAAGAAGGCGATGCAGGAGGGCGGCTACGCGGATAACTGGCTGCATCCCTGCGAAGTCAGCAGCGACGAATCGATCGACGCTTTTTTCGCCGCCGCCAAGCAGCAGTTTGGGCAGATCGATTTCCTGGTCCACTGTTTGGCGTATGCGAATAAAGATTATCTGGAAACCAAGAGCGGCGTCTTCACTTCCACTCCCCGGCAGGTGTTCAAAGAGGCGCTGGATATCAGCGCGTACAGCTTGATCGCTTTGACTCGGGGCGCAGCCGAGCTGATGCCGGAGGGCGGATCGATCCTGGCTCTGACATATTACGGGGCTGAGAAAGTGATCCCGGGTTACAACGTGATGGGCGTGGCCAAGGCGGCGCTGGAAGCCAATGCCCGATACCTGGCGTATGACCTTGGCGAGCGGAAGATACGGGTGAACACCATTTCCGCGGGGGCCGTCAAAACGCTCAGCTCATCGGCGGTGGGGGGAATCGACGCCATGTTCGAGCACACGAAAAACAAATCGCCGCTGCGCCGCAATATTGATCCCGATGAAGTCGGCAAAACCGCGGTTTATTTGCTCAGCGACCTTTCCAGCGGCGTCACCGGCGAAAACATCTTTGTAGACAGCGGTTTTAACATTGTCGGACTATGATCCGGGCCGCCAACCGGCCGCATCGCCGTAATTCACCTCGGATTGCGAAGCTCATCCGTCGTTTAGCCGATAGGAGGAGGGGAAATTCGCTCCGCCGATGTTTTGGGCTCTGAGGCAATATGCACGCCCTGGTCATTGACGACGATTCGCGGCTTCGGCAGGTTCTGGTCCGGCTCCTTCGGCTGGGTGGCTTTGCTACCGTCGATCAGGCGGGCGATGGACAGGAAGCACTGCAGGCCCTCAGCCGACAACCTGCGGATTTAATCGTCACGGATTTTCAGATGCCGCGTATGGACGGCCTGGCCCTGGTCCGGCACCTGCGCTCGGCCGGTGATCAGACCCCGATCATCATGATCAGCGGCCACGGCCAACCGCAGCAGATCGTCGCGGCGATCAAAGCCGGCGTGAACAATTACCTTCCCAAGCCGATCAACCCCGAAGTGCTATTTGAGAAGATCAGCCAAACTCTCGGTTTGGCCAACATCACGCCTCCATCTCAAGCCGTTTGATTTCCAAGCTCCACCTTGAAGAATTGACGCTCCGACCGCACGCCCTTACTATCCCGCCAGAGCGATCGCCGTCGGTCGCCGATCGCGGCGGAAGTGCGCATGTTTGCTATCGTCAGTGACATACACGCCAATCTCGAAGCGTTTACGGCCGTTTTAGAGGAGATTGATCGCCGCGGTGTGCAGCACATCGTTTGCCTGGGCGATGTCGTCGGGTACGGCCCCAATCCGATGGAGTGCCTCGATCTGGTGTCGCAGCGCTGCCGGGCGTCGATCATGGGGAATCATGACTTTGCGGTATTTTACGAGCCGTTTAATTTCAATAGTGGCGCAGAATCGGCCTGCTTTTGGACGCGGGCCTCTTTCGAAAACGACCCCGACCCGGTGCGTCGGGCAAATCGGTGGAAATTTTTAGGCAATCTGCCGGTGCGGGTGCGGACCAATGAATTTGTGGCGGTGCATGCTTCGCCGCGCCGGCCGATCAATGAATATATTTTCCCGGATGATATTTACACTAATCCGAACAAATTCGTAAGCATTTTTGAACGCTTTGAGCGGCTGTGTTTTGTCGGGCACACGCATGTGCCAGGCGTTTTTCTGGAAGGGCCGGATTTTTACAGTCCCGATGAATTGGACTATCGCTTTGAACTGACAGATGAGAAAGCGATTATCAATGTCGGCTCGGTTGGCCAGCCACGCGATCGGGATCCGCGCAGCAGTTTTGTCATCGTGACCGATACCGCTATCGAATTTATCCGCGTTCCATACGATGTGCAGACCACGGTGAAAAAAGTTCACGCCATTGACGAGCTGGACGATTTCCTGGGCACGCGCTTGATCGACGGAAGATGACGATCCTTGGATCGGCTCTATTTTGCCCGGGATATTGCAAGAGTTAATGAATGGATAACAAGCGAACATTTATCAACATGGCCATCGTCGCCATGTTGTGCGTTTTGTGGCTGCAGGTCGGATATCCGTGGCTTGCGCAAAAGATGCATTGGGTGGTGACGCCGCCGCAAACAGCGCAGACGCCGGCCGGTGCCGGTGGCAGCTCCACCACCACCTCGACGCAGGTACTGCCGACCACCGAAACGCTAGCCACGCCGCATGTGGTGGCGACTACCAATCCAGTGGTTGCCTCATCGGTGACGCTTGGATCGACAACGTATGACCCCAAGGGAAATTTGAACAGCTTCCCCATTGGATTGGCGCTAACGTCCAAGGGAGCGGGTATCGAATCGGTGACGCTCAATCGCTTCAGTGAACTCGTTGATAAGCCGCAGCCGTATGTCTTTCAGAAACCCTACGATGTCCCTTCGCCAAAGGCGGAGGCGCTGGCAACCCGTTTGGTGACTATTGATGGCGGCGCTCCGATCGAGCTGGACCAGCTATATTGGGAAGTTGCCGGGCCAGCCGATCCGAAACATTCGACGGCGACGTTTCAGACGTCGGTGGCCGTCGGCGGTGCTAAGCCACAGATTCGCATCATCAAGTCGTACCATCTGGACACGGCCCAGAGTCCGAACAACGGGTACGAAATTGCCGTCGATTACACGATCGAAAATTTAACTGCTCAGCCGCACGCCATTCAATTGGCTTTCAATGGCCCAACCAGCCCGCAGTCCGAGAACACACGGGACATGCCCGAGGTGGTGGCCGGATTCGATCGTGGCAATGAAACGGTTATCGTCGAGCACTCGATGGCCGGCTCGGTCAAAGTCGACAAGCCGCTGGACATCCCATCGCTGCGAAAAGATGCGACGATGCTTTGGAGCGGCATGTGCAGTGTCTATTTCGACGCGCTGGTGCGTTCCACCGACGCCGCCGGCAAACGCATAGGCATGTCCGACGCAACGGCGAGCCTGCTTAATCCCAACGAAACCGACACCACCAAGCGCGCGGTGGCCATCGCATACCAAACTGACGCACTGACCGTGCCCGCAGGCTCCTCATCGCACGTTGTGCTGCATGTTTATTTCGGACCCAAGAGCCGCGAAATCATCAGCAAAAATACCTATTACAGCTCTTATCCGCTGAGCTACAACCAGACTTTGATCCTTACCAGTGGCTGCTATTCCATTTGCACCTGGCCAATCCTGATCAACCTCCTGGTGTCGATGCTACAGGGGTTCCATTGGGTGCTACAAGATTGGGGCCTGGCGATCATCGGCCTCGTGCTGGTCGTGCGGCTGATTCTGCATCCAATTACCAAAAGCTCGCAGGTCTCCATGTCCAGGATGACCAAGCTCGGTCCGGAAATGGAACGGCTCAAGAAAAAATATGGCGATGACACCGAAGGCTTGAAACAGGCGCAGGTAGAATTCTACAAGGAGCAAGGCATCGCGCCATTTTTGGGTTGCCTGCCGATGTTTTTGCAGACGCCGATCTGGATCGCGCTGTGGAGCGCGCTGCAAAGCACGTTTGAAATCCGCCACGCTCCGTTTCTGCATTTCCGCCGAGTTCATCTCACATGGATCAACGATTTGTCGCAGCCGGACCGGCTGATCGCACTGTCGCATCCAATCGACATTTTATTTTTGCACATCGACGGGCTGAATCTGCTACCGATCCTGATGGGGGTGGTCTTTTACATCAACCAGAAATTCATGCCGCAGCCAGTGGCACTCAAGCCCGAACAGGAACAGCAGCAAAAAATGATGAAGTGGATGTCGGTTCTGCTGTTCCCCCTGATGCTTTATTCCAGCCCAAGCGGTTTGAATCTGTACATTTTCACGAGCACGCTGATCGGGATTTTTGAAGCCAAGCGTGTCCGTGCCCATATCAAGGAGCGGGAAGAGCGCGAGCAGCAGGCCCTGGTGATCGTCGATGAGCCGAATGACTCCAAAAATCGCCGCGGCAAGGGAAAATCTGAACCCCCGAAAAAACCGGGCGGGATTGTTGGCCTATTTATGAAACTTCAGGCGATGGCGGATGAAGCCAAACAGGCCCAGGAAAAACAAAAGAAAAACCGCTAGGGAAACTGACGACGCCCCGATCCCCAGAAGCCCCGCATGAATATGCGGGGTTAAACCGCCAAGCAGCGCGATGCTTCTCACCGACACCATCGCCGCCATCAGCAGCGCCACCAGCTCGGCGGCGCGGATGATCGTCCGCCTCAGCGGTCCGTGCGCGGCGCAAATCGCCCAATCGCTCTGCCCCGCATCCATCCTAAATCCCGGCCATGCAAGTGCCGCCCAATTGCACTTACCCTGCATACAACTTCCCATCGTGCTCTACTGTTTTGCTAACGGCCGCAGTTTCACCGGTGACGATCTCGTCGAGTTTCACCTGCCGGGAAATCCGCTGCTGTGTCGCCTGCTGCTTGCCGAATGTTTACGTCTCGGAGCCCGCACCGCCGAGCCGGGAGAATTCACCGCCCGGGCTTATTTCAGTGGTCGCATCGATCTAACCAAAGCGGAAGGGATCGCCGCCAGCATTGCTTCGCAGAATGAACACGAACTGCGCGCCGCCCGGCAGCTATTGGCTGGCGAACTTGCCCGCCGCTTGCGACCCGCTATGGATTTGCTCGCGGAAACGCTGGCCCTGATCGAGGCGGGAATCGACTTTGCCGGCGAAGATATTTCATTGCTATCGCGGGATGCATTAGCCGATCGTCTGTTGCAAATCCAAAGAATGCTCGCCCAACTTTTATCGGAGAGCGGGAAAGTCGAGCAACATTGGCAGCGGCGACGAGCGATTTTGGTGGGCCGGCCCAATGCGGGAAAGAGCACGCTGCTGAACGCGCTGGCCAAATCGCACCGGGCGACCGTGTCGCCGCAAGCCGGGACCACCCGGGATGCCGTATCCGCCGAGATTGCACTTCGGCGTGGAATCATTCATCTGGTCGATGCCGCCGGATTGGATGAGGGCGAGATCACCGGTGACGACGCATCGGCCGACATTTCCCGGCAAATGCAGGCAACCGCAAACCAAGCCTTGCAGACCGCGGATTGGGTGCTGCTTGTCCATGATGCCACTTCGGCAACGACGCCGATGCAGCTTTCTAGGCCCGCTGATCTGGTCATTTACACCAAGCTCGATCTGATCGAAATGAATGATCCCACGGGCCTGTGCGTTTCCGCCCACACCGGCTACCACATGGATCAATTTCGTGATCGGCTCGACAGCATCGCCTTTGGAACCGACACCGGCGGCGCGTTGTTGTCGCTCAATAGCCGACACGTGCAGGCAATCGAAGATTCTCAAGCCGCTGTGCTCCGAGCCGCCCAATCCGAGGATGCCGCCGAATTAATCGCCGCTGATCTGCGCGAGGCGCTCGATTCTCTGGGCGGAATTCTCGGCCAAATAACCCCCGACGACGTGCTGGGCCGCATATTTTCCAGCTTCTGCATCGGCAAATAAGATCGGCTATAATTCCCAGCATGAGCGACTCCGCTGATCTTCCCATCCGGCCTCGGCGTCTGCGGCAACCGCTGCTGCGGCCCATGCTCCAGCAAGTGAAACTGCGGCGAAGCGATTTCATCGTGCCGATTTTCGTGACCGAAGGGAGCGGCGTGCGGCGTGAAGTGCCCTCCATGCCCGGCGTTTTTCAGATGAGCGTTGATACTGCCGCCACATGGTTGGCTCGAAGGGCGGAAGAAGGTTTCAAAGCATTTCTGGTCTTTGGCGTTATCGATCGCATTAAAAAAGACACAGTGGGGTCGGCGGCTCTCGATGAAAACAATGTCGTCTGCCAACTTTTGCGCACCGTCAAATCGCAGAAGATTCAGATGGCGGCCATCACTGATTTATGCTTTTGCGAATACACCAGCCACGGGCATTGCGGCATTCTCAGCAAAGACCGCACAACCGTGCAGAACGATGAAACGGTCGAGCGACTGGTCCGCCAGGCGATCAACCACGCCAAAGCCGGGGCAGATGTGATTGCCCCAAGCGGCATGATGGACGGCGCAGTGGCGGCGATCCGCAAAGGTCTCGATGCCGCCGGTTTTTTGGACGTGGCCATCCTTGCTTACGCCGTGAAATACGCCAGCGCCTTTTACGGCCCATTCCGCGATGCTGCCGACAGCGCCCCGGAATTCGGCGATCGGCGTTCCTATCAGATGGACCCCGCCCGTGGTCCCGATGAAGCCATTTTAGAAGCGCAATCCGACATCGCTCAGGGCGCGGATATGGTGATGGTCAAACCAGCCGGCCCCTATCTGGACATCGTAGCCGCCGTTCGCCGTGCGGTGCATGTGCCGCTGGTGGCTTATCAGGTGAGCGGCGAATATTCCGCCCTCGAAGCCGCGGCCCGCAACGGTTGGCTTGACCGAGATCGGGCGGTGCTGGAATCGCTGCTGGCTATCAAACGAGCGGGGGCGGATTTGATTATCACCTATTATGCGGAGTTACTCGCTCGATTGATCTGAGCCATAAACAGACTCATGGGGTTCGCATCGCGCGTGGCTACTTGTCCAGCGCCTTAAGCTCCGCTTGGGCGAAAGCGTATTCGACGAATGTCGACTGCCCTGTGGCGATGCATTTGTTGAAAGATTCGCGCGCGTCGGCCTTATCGCCGGCGAGTAGGTGCTTCATCCCGATGTAAAACCATGCCTCGCAGTGCTGGTTGCTATCTGTCTTAGCAATCTTCGACGCGGCAGCGGCTTGGAAATCTGGCTCGGTCACTTTGTCGACAAGAAAATTGGCGATCTGTGATGGCCAGTCTCCAGCCTTTGCGCCGGCGCGTTTTTCAAAATAAGCAGTGAGCTCTTCGCTGGCCGCCTGGCCCTCGTTAAGCCGTGATCGGATCAGCCAAATATAAATGTGTGGGTAATCCTGGTCGTTTCCGCTGAGTTCAAGGTCAGGGCGGAACTCGGTGAGCGAGTCGGTCCAGCGCTGCTGGATAAAAAAATATGTGCCAGGCCCTTAGCGGCATGGCCGTCTCTCGGATCGAGCTCCATGGCACGAGTGAAGTCAGCACTGGCGCTGTTAAGGTCCCCCTTGGTTTTCTCGACAACACCGCGATTGTAGTAGACCCTCGCGTTTTTCGGATCAAGCTCGATCGAGCGGGTGTAGTCGGCGATTGCACCGTCGAGATCCCCTTTGGACTTCTTGGCAATCCCGCGGTTGTTATAGGCGGGTGCGTGCCTCGGATCGAGTTCGATGGCACGGGTAAAGTCTGCGATTGCGCCATCAAGATTCCCCTTGGATTGCATGGCAACACCGCGGTTATGGTAGGCGACCGTGTATTTCTGGTCGAGTTCGATGGCATGAGTGTAATCGGCGATAGCGCCGTTGAAGTCGCGCTTGGCAAATTCCTCGTTGCCACGGCGCAGGAAATCGGCGGCGGTTGTTTGCCCGCGCGCAGCAACCCCCACTATCAGGATCATGAGCAGCGCGGCAGCATGGTAGTAACTGAAGCGTTGGTGAAAATGACTCATTTGCCGACCGCTTGCTCGATTTCGTCGAATGAAGCCAGACCTTCACGAACGAGTTGGAAACCTGCCTGGTCGAGCATCATGAAGTTGTCGCCGCCGACAACGCGCTTGATTTCTTCCATCGTGCGATTCGGTGAGGTAATAACGTCGCGCAATTCATCGGTGGTGCGCAGCATTTCAAAAAATGCGCGGCGGCCGGCATATCCGGTGCCGAGGCAGCGTGTGCAGCCGCGGGCTACAAAAATCTGGCTTACACCCTCCCCGGCCCGGCCCATGGTCGAAATCTGGTCCGCCGTCGGCCGCACCGGCTTCTTGCAGAACTGGCAAAGTTGACGCACCAGGCGCTGCGCGATCACGACATGCAAACCCTGGGCAATGAGATACGGCTCGACGCCAAGATCGAGCAGGCGGAAAACCGTGCCGATTGTGCTGGTGGTGTGAACGGTAGAGAAAACCAGATGGCCCGTGATGGCGGCCTGCATAGCAGTGCGGGCAGTTTCCGGATCGCGAATCTCGCCGACCAGAATCGCATCCGGGTCCTGCCGCAGCACCGAGCGCAGCAGAGTGGCGAATCCCTTGCCCTGCGTTTCATCCACCGGCATTTGCGTCACGCCTTCGATTTGCACTTCCACCGGATCCTCAATGGTCACCACATTGCGGTGAGTGACATCGCTGGAGCGAACCAAGGCGTAAAGCGTGGTGGTTTTTCCTGAACCAGTGGGGCCGCAAACCAGCAGCATGCCGGCTTCTTTTTGCAGTTCGCGCTGCACGCCGATCAGCATGGACGACGGAAGCTGCAATTGCGTGACATCCAGGGGGGCGTTGTTGGCGTCGAAAATTCGCAAGACCAATTTTTGGCCGAACATCCCGGGGGCGAAACTGACACGATAATCGATTCGACGGGGAGTCTTCTGCGCATCGGGCCCCGGGACCTTGGCGGCGAAATGGCCTTCCTGAACGCTGGTCCGCTGGCTGATGTCGATGTCGCTGAGTACTTTGACAATGGCCGCCAGTTTCACGCCATATTCGTTGGGCACGCGCGCGGCATCGACGAGCAAACCGTCAACGCGGATGCGGAGCTGAAAATAGTCGGTCTTTGGTTCCAAGTGAATATCACTGGCGCGGCTGCGGGTGCAGATCAGCAGAATCAGCCGCAGAATATCGACCGCCTCGCGCTGCTGCGATTTACCAGAGCCGCTCTTGCGGGCGGCGTGCATGAGTTGGCCGCGCGAGCTGACCAGGGAAATCTCATTTTCGCCAAACGGCTTGGACGGCAACGACTCGGCCAGCACCTCAAGGGTTTGCTCGAATTTGCCGGCATCTTCGCTGTTTGGGGTTACGCCTGTGATGCCGGCGTCATCGGTCTCAACATCGATGGCGGACATGTCCGGGCCATCGGTGTCCATGGCAATTGCCTGATCGTCGTCGACCACCTCAACCACATCATCTTCGGTCAACACTTCCAATTCCTCCTCGCCGCCGCTGATCGTCGCCGAAAGATCGGGTCTCCCGTCTGCTTTGGTTGCCGGCGAAGTTGGATCGACGATGGACAACGTGGTGGTGCCGATCACAAATGGTTGGCCCGTCCCCAGGGTGACCGTGCCGATGCGCTTGCCGCCGATGGTCGTTCCGTTACTGGAATTCAAATCGCGCAGCACCCAGCGGTTGCCACCCTTTGGCTCGATCACGCAGTGAAAACGGCTGGCCATGTTGTCGGCCAATACGAGTTTGTTATCGGCGTGGCGGCCGATGGTTAGCGGCTGATTCCCGAGCGGAATTTGCTTGCGTCCCTGCGGGGTCGTGATGAGAAGATAAGTCTCAGCCATAGCGACAAAAATCCAAATCGTCCGTGGTATCCCAATGCGCCGCCCCCAATGTGGGTCAACGCTGCAGCAGCCGCGCCACTTCCTGGCAATCTTTATCACCGCGGCCGGAAAGATTCACCAGAATAATCTGCTCCGCCTTGAGCTTTGGAGCAATTTTGACGGCCTGAGCGACCGCATGCGCGCTTTCCAGGGCGGGCAAAATTCCCTCGGTCTTGGCCAGCAATTCAAACGCCGCCAGCGCCTCGGCATCGGTGATGCTGGTGTATTGCACCCGGCCGCTGTCCTTCCAATAAGAATGCTCCGGCCCGACACCGGGATAATCCAGCCCCGCACTGACCGAATGCACATCCGCCGTCTGCCCATCCTCATCCTGCAACACATACGAAAGCGAACCATGCAGAACTCCCGGCTGCCCCTGGCACAGCGTGGCCGCGTGATCGCCAAGGTTCATCCCCCGGCCGCCCGCTTCGACGCCGATTAATTTCACTTCACCATCGTCGATAAACGGAGCGAATATTCCCGCAGCATTCGAGCCGCCTCCAACACACGCGATCACCACATCCGGCAAGCGACGCTGACTTTCCAGACACTGCTCCCGCGCTTCCCGGCCAATGCACGCTTGAAAATCCCGGACCATCATCGGAAACGGATGCGGCCCCGCGACACTGCCAATGATGTAGTGCGTGTGTCCGACCGATCCCATCCAATCGCGCATCGCTTCGTTCAGGGCATCCTTGAGAGTCTTTTGGCCGCTCTCAACGCTGATGACATTTGCGCCCATCAATTTCATGCGAAACACATTTAAATTCTGCCGACGAATATCCTCCGCCCCCATGTATACATCGCACTGTAAGCCGAACAATGCTGCGACCGTTGCGGTGGCCACGCCATGTTGACCAGCGCCGGTTTCGGCGATCACACGTTTCTTGCCCATCCGCCGCGTGAGCAAACCCTGGCCGATCGTGTTATTGATTTTGTGAGCGCCCGTGTGATTCAGATCTTCGCGCTTGAGAAGAATTTTCGCTCCACCGAGCTTCTCCGACAGACACCGGGCGAAATAAAGCCGAGAAGGCCGGCCGACGTAATCATGCAAATACTGGTTGAACTCGGCGATGAATGCGGGATCGTTTTTTGCTTTGGTGTATTCGGCGTCCAATTCCTGCAAGGCGGCCACCAGCGTTTCCGGCACGAAAATCCCACCATACGGCCCGAAATGCCCGGCGGCATCGGGCAACGCGGCTCCTGCGGCGACCTTCGGCTGAGAAATCACTGCACTCATGGTCAACTATATTAGGCGAATGCGCCGGCCATTCAAAGTGAATCGGCATTCAGGTGCTGCAGGCATTCGGGTACCACAGGTCGGCGTACTCGCAGACCTGTGTCTTCCACGCCGCCACCGCAGCACAGGTCTCGGAATACCGCGACCTGTGGCACCCAGGCCATTCAAAGTGAATCGGCGGCGGAGGAAGTAGTGGGGGTTTCGAGAATGATATTCCACCGATGGCTGGCCCAGAAACCGGCGATGCTGCCCGCGACGCCGAGGCTGGCATAGGCCAATGGGGAAACCGTGACGACATGCCCAAACGCCCCCGCCCAGGCAAATTGAACCAGCCCGCCGATTAGGGTGCCAATCCAAAGCGGCGTGCTCGTGATGACCGGAATGGCGCCCTGCACGACGACGGTTCCCAGCAGCGATGCCAGGAAGACGGACGCCATGGCTTGTTTCACCGCATCATCTTGGGCCAGGATGCTCACCATCACACCCGCCAATACCGCTTGAACGCCACCCGCCACGATGTCCCGCAATACAGAATCCGTCGAAGTGGGCCACCGCCGCACCAGACCCATTCGACCGAGCAATCGCTGGCCGCACCATCCAAACAGCATGATCAGAAAAAGCAGACTCAATTCCCCGAGCATGATCCCAATCGGGTGGGCACTTTGCCGCAAACGCACCAAAGATCCGACGGGGCCAGCGACCGCAGCAATATAAGCCAATCCACAGGCGGCAAGCATCAGCCCCGCGTCCGGCTTGATCCGCCCGAAGAATAGTGATCCAGCAAATACGCCAACACCGCTTCCAATGATCACGACGATGAATCCCCGCAGCGGATGAATCGATGCCAGAATGCTGGGCGAATATCCCGCTTCCATCGGCCAGGCGAGTTGCCGGGCCAGAAACTTGAACCAGCCGATGGACGCCAGAATCAGCACGGCCAGAATTACGCTTTGGGCGAAGCTGAACGTTTCAATTGCGTCGGTTCGATCCGAGGGGTTCGCCATAGTCATGCGGCCGGACTTTGGTTCGCATACAATTATGCGAGCAAAAGGGCCGGCGGAGGATACTCGGTGCAAGGATGAGCACCAAATCCCGTCGGAGACAAGGACGATGGAATCTCTATTTCCCCAAACCAGGCAAGAAGTCGAAGCGTCCAAGCCGATCGGACCGTTCGCCGCCGTGGCGATGGAAGATAGTCTCGACAAATTGCTGGATTATTCGGTGCCGCAGCGGCTGGTGAATCAGTTGCGGGTCGGCCAGCGTGTGAAAGTGCCGCTGGGGCGGTCCAATCGGCCTCGGTTCGGTTACGTCGCTGGCATTCACGACACGGCGGATTATCCCAAGATTAAACCGCTGTCGGCAATCGCCGATGACCGTGTGCTGCTGACACCGGCGATGATGGAATTAGCGCGATGGATGAGCCGCTATTACTGCGCCCCGCTCGGCACGGTGATCGACACGATGATTCCGTCGGCTGTCAAAAAGCGCATCGGATTGGCGTATGCGATACGTGTCCGGGTGAACAAAAGCCGCGTGGAAATTCAATCCCTTTTGGAAGCAACCCGTGGTGGCAAGCGGCGATCTATTCTCGCCCGATTGCTCCAGCTTGAACCGGATCAGGCGATTGATCTGCATCGCCTGGCCGGCGAATCCGGCGCGAGTGTGCCGACCATTCGCAAGCTGGCTGGACTTGGCTGGCTGACGATTACTTCGGAAGTCGATCTTCCTACGTTCAGCGCATCCTTGCCATTGGGTGACGGCGAAACCGAATTGGTATTCAATGAGGATCAGCAAAAAGTTTTCGATGAGCTGACTCCCCGCGTGCAATCCGGCGGCTTCAGTGTGAATCTGCTCATGGGGGTCACCGGTAGCGGCAAAACCGAGATTTATCTGCAATGCATTCGGCAAGTGATTGCGGCAGGGCGGCAGGCGATCGTGCTGGTGCCCGAGATTGCTCTGACGCCGCAGACGGTGCGACGATTTACCGCTCGGTTCGGCCGGGTCGCCATTCTGCATAGCGGTTTATCGCAGACCGATCGGCACCGCTATTGGCAGCAGATCAGCGCGGGCAATGCCGATGTGGTGGTCGGCGCTCGCTCGGCCATTTTCGCCCCGACGCCGCGGCTTGGCATGATCGTCGTCGATGAAGAACACGAAGCCAGCTATAAGCAGGACAACGCCCCGCGTTACCATGGCCGTGATGTCGCCGTCATGCGGGCCAAGCTGGAAAATATTCCGATCATTCTCGGCAGTGCAACGCCGTCACTGGAAACGTTTCACAAGATCACCGAGGAATCGGCCATTGCGGGGCGTCCCTATCACATGCTCAATCTTCCCCGACGGGTGCGCGGATTGCAGTTGCCGCAGATTGAATTGATCGACCTGGCCAACGAACGCCGTATGCGCAAGGGCATTCACCTTTTCTCCCAGCGGCTGGAGCATCTGCTCAAAAGCACCGCCGCCGCCGGGCATCAGGCGATTATTCTCCTTAATCGCCGGGGATATTCGAATTTCGTTTACTGTTCGTCGTGTCAGGAGCCGGTCCATTGCAAATACTGCGATGCGACGATGACCTATCACCGCACCGTTGCCAGCGGCGCCAGCAGCAGCACCACCGAGGCCGGCGTGCATACCGGGCAGTTGCATTGTCATTACTGCCTTGCCGTGCAGCCGCTGCCGCAGACTTGTCCGCAATGCGGCAAAAAAGTGAGTTTGTTCGGCCTCGGCACGCAGCGGGTTGAGGAAGAATTGGCCCGAAAGATCCCCGGCTTGCGATTCGCCCGGGTGGACAGTGATTCCATGCACAGCGCCAAGGAATACGAAGCATTGCTCGGCAAATTCGCCCGCGGCGAGATTCAGGTGATGTTGGGTACGCAGATGATCGCCAAGGGGCTGGATTATCCGAATGTGACATTGGTCGGCGTCATCAGCGGCGACACGGCATTGGCATTACCGGATTTCCGTGCTGCCGAAAGAACTTTCCAGTTAATCACGCAAGTGGCCGGCCGGGCTGGGCGCGGTGACAATCCCGGTCGCGTGGTGCTGCAAACATTTCTGCCCACCGATCCAGCCATTCAAGCGGCTTTACGTCATGATTTTCTAGGATTCGCCAAATCCGAATTGCCGCATCGGCGTGAAACAGGATTGCCGCCATTCGGCCGCATGGTGCGGATCGTGCTGCGCGATCAGGATCTGGAAAAACTACAACGGCGATCGGAGGAATTGGCATCGCAAGTGGGCGCGGCGATCGCCTCGCAGGGCAATCTCGTAGCCATGAAAGGTCCGATGCCCGCGGCGATCAACCGCATTGCGGGGTATTTCCGCTTTCAAATCCTACTGAACGCCGCCCGGGCTGAATCGCTACAGCGCGTGTTGGCGGCGGTCCGAGCGGAGGGGCATCTCGCGCAAAACGACCGCATTGCCGTCGATGTCGATCCGGTATCGCTTTTGTAAATTCGGGACTGGACGTGCCGCATTTATTGAATTAAGTCCGCCAGCTGCGCGGTTTTGGGTGACTGCGAGTGTAGCCAGGCGATATTCTCATCGACCACCTTTGCCGGATCGAGCACCTGCATCAATCTCAGGGTACGATGAAACAATCCGCGGATGGTTGTCACTCGATAGCCCACATATCCGAACGAATGCATCAGCGTGAAAAGCTGCGCAACTGAGCTTCCGGCCCGTTTGAGGTAATCTGCGGAAACTTCGGTGAGAAAGACGGGCCGCAGCCTTTCCAGCGTGCGGTGCATTCCGCGCAGTACATGCACCTCATATCCTTCAACATCGATCTTGACCATCACCGTGCCCGACAGGTCGCCCAGCAACACTTCGTCGGCGACACAGATCGGAACCCGATATTGCTCGGTGACGCTGCTGGAGTGCTCGATATCACTCAAAGTGCCTTGGCCAGGATGGTTGTGGATGATGCTGAGCGTACGCTCGCCGGCTCTGTCGGATAATCCCGCGGCGTGAAGCGTGACATTGCTCAGTTTATTGAGGGCAATAATTTTTCTCAGGCGATTGGCCAATTTCGGGTTCGGTTCAAAAGCGTGAACGCGGCCCTTCGCGCCGACCAGGGAGGCGGCGTGCAGCGTGACGAGGCCGACGTTGGCGCCGACATCGATGAAAGTATCGCCTGCCGATACAGCGGCCCGCAAAAAAAGAGCGGTGGCGATTTCATGATGGCGGCCCAGAAAATAGGACAGCCGCTCGGACCAATTGGAAAGATCGAGCGACGCAACATAGCCGTGGTTTTTGCACCGCAGAGTTCGGGTTGGCGCGCGCTGCCATCCATTGCCGCCTAGCACACCGGTCATGCGCAGCAGCTTTCCCCATCCCGGCAGTTCAAGGCGAGAATAGGGAAGCAGCGCAAGCGCCGATTTTGGCCAACTGGATTCCCGCGACATCGACATCATAATCGTCGCCAAACGTCGAAAGTCACTTTATTACTTTACCAAGGGACAGAAAACTAGCCGGTTTGCTAATAAAAAGGGATTTGCCAAAAGGGGCGGAGATTTTGTCCGCGAGATTGCCACCATCGCTACGCAAAAATCCCGACTAGCCAGTCCTGATTACCGCATGGCCGACGCTGCCCGATGACGTTCGCGAGCGGATCATGGGGCTGGTGAACGGGCAATAGTCGCGCTGCTGGCCCCTCGATACTTCCCTGCCTTGACGTCTAACCCACCTGCGGCGATCGCAAAGGAAATATTGGCTCCGGAATCTCAACGCATTGGACCCGCACCGGGCCGGCAACAACCCCGGGCATTTTCCGCGTTGCGATGCCGTCAACAGCAGTGGGTGATCATTCCGCACCCGGCCCGTCGCTGATCGGGAGCACCTCGAAGTCGGTCAGCACCTTCGGACGGCGGAGACGAATCGCCAAGACGAGCGAGATGATTGCGGTGACGACCCCCAAGCCAACTAGCGCAAGCCAAACATGGGCGTCATACCGTGCGCGGGCAAGCTGCGCCGAAGTCAACGGCGTTGCTGTCACCCGCGCGAAGTACAGAAACGAATAGCTGCAGAAGAGAATCGCCGAGAGGGAAAGGACAAAGGCAGTCCAAACAATCGTGCATGCCAGCCACCTCTGCCGCATAACTGCCGTTCTCGTGCATTTGAGGTGGAAAGCCATTCCATCCGTCAGCACGTGGATTTAAGGCAATGAAATTGTAATACATCACCTACACCGATCTTAAAGGAAAAACTGGCTTGGTGTTCTCCGCCTTGATATCCAGCTCGTGTTCATCAATTGGATTTAGCTCTGGCCGACATGGCAAGCGAATGCATCAGATCGCGGTCGTTGAGATAGTCTTCCTTCAAAAAGACCCATAATCGGCCCTGCTCAAGACGCTTCAGTTCACCCGTGCGGAGGTTGAACACGGATTTATATCGCAAGAAGGCCATGTCGCTTACATACTGCACCTTCGCAAACTGCAACTCGGAATTAACGTACAGCACCTGCCCCGGCAGGTTAAACCGCCGTGCCTCGACATACCTCTCGCCATCTCGACTTAGGTCCAGACACGTGACCGTCTTTGTCGGTTTATTCGCATCGTGCAGATGTTCATCCGTAACGAGGATATGATCAGCGCCCGCAAATATGTCCGATGACCATAAGTCGAGATCATTAATCCTGTAGATCGGGGCTGTCAGATTCGCTAGGGAAAATACTTCGGTGCCCTTAGCCTTCGTGTACGTGACAACGAAGAATCTTCCGGAGGGATCAACATCGAAGTTATATGCGGGTGGGCTAAACCGCTTAGTCGTTCCGTTGGCAAAGGTGACGTATTCACTCGGGTTGTCGCTCCAGGCGGCGAGTGATCCGTCCTCGGCAAACCAAACGTTCCGTGCCGGCCTTACTACCCAACTTGCACGCTTATCGGTAAAGGAAATCTGCAAGACCGCGCCATCCTCTCCGTCCCTGGTTTCAAGCACGAAGAGGCGCGTCCCGGCCGAGTTCACACGAATCCATCCGATCTCTCCAGTAAATCCGAGCGTCTTAAGTAACTCACTCAACTGTGAACTTGGATATCCGAAAAGCCCTGGAACCGGCTGGGCGGCATGCACTCCGGTCGGCTTGTTCGCAAGGCAGCCGGCAATTCCAAACAACATCAACATCGGCAGCAAGCGGCAGGCTACAAATCCAAATAGCGAGAAGGGGTCGCTGCATACTCGAGCCTGGAAATGGACCATCACTAAAACCTAGCTTTCACGCGGGAGCGCTGGATAGCAATTCCATCCGCCAACCTGTGGGGTGCACTACGGCTGCGTGGATGGCACAAGAATAATTCTGATCGGTTGCTTTGGATAGATGCGCAGAACGCTCGACGGAGACCCGCAGTCGTCTGTTTTCTCACTCCGCTCTACATTGGAATCCTGCGAAATCCGACTGGCATCGACTTCAATGGGATAGGTCACTCCACGGCCGAGTTCGACGATCTCGATCCGACGAGTCGCGATGCGATCACCACAGCCGCATCCGGAAAGCAGCACAAGCGCGGGGGAGCGTAACCGCTATTTTAGCTCGATTCATCGGGAACTCCGTCCAGCGGTATACCCACTGATCTATCCCGCTGGCGTTAAATACCAGTTCAATGCGCCATTATCGAGGATTCCCGGGCTTCAATTCGACATAAGGACACCGCCGAAAAACGTTACTTTATCACATTCAACGTCCGGCGGTCTTTCTCGATCTTTTCCCAGCCGCTGCCCAATTCCCCGATCGGATCAGGCGGCAAAATAGCAACTTTTTTCTCACCCAGCTTCGCTTCACCCCGTTCCACTTTAGCCTGGAATTTTCGACATTCCTCAAGCAGGGCGGGCAAAATGTCGGCTTCCGGAACATTGGCGACCCGTTCGCCCTGCACGTAAATAATTCCCTTGCGGTCGCCGGCGAAAATGGCCACATCCGCCCCTTCCGCTTCGCCGGGACCGTTTACCACGCAACCCATCACCGCCACCTTAATCGGAAGGCTAATCTCATTGGCGAGCTGTTTGCGAACATCCTGCACCAGCTTGAAAAGATCAACCTGAATCCGCCCGCAACTGGGGCAGGCGATCAGCTCCGCGCCGATGCGGGTCCGAAGCCCCAGGATGTACATCAGCTCCAAACCATCCTGAACTTCGTACACCGGATCGTTGGCGTAACTGATGCGGATGGTGTCACCAATGCCGCTGGCCAGCAGATGCCCCAGTGGAACCACCGAGCGAATCGTGCCGGTTTCCTTGGGGCCGGCGTGCGTGACGCCGAGATGCAGGGGATAATCAAATCGCTCGCTGATCGCTTTGTAGGCATCGATCACAATCAGCGGATCGATGCTTTTGGCGCTGATCACGATGTCATGGAAATCCTGCTCGTGGAAGATTTCCAGATATTCTTCCAGCTTGGTGATCATGATCGCCAGGAAATGGCCGTGCTTGTTTTCGGAGAAAACGCCGCCGAGTTCCTTGAGGCGTTTTTGTTTGTCTTTTCGTTCGACGATCGAGCCTTCATTGACACCGATGCGGATGGGAATTTTTTTGGCTTTACACGCCTGGATGACATCGATCACTTGTGCCCGGTCATTAATGTTGCCGGGGTTCAAGCGGATTTTGTGAATGCCTGCGTCGATCGCCTCCAGCGCGCGCTGAAAATGAAAATGCACATCCGCAACGATCGGAACCGTCACCCGCGGCAAGATTTCCTTCAGAGCCGCCGTATCTTTCCGCTCCGGCACGGCGACACGCACAATGTCGGCGCCGGCGGCGGCCAGCTTGTGAATCTCCGCCACGCACTTGTCGATTTCATGCGTGTAACCAGCGGTCATGCTCTGCACGGAAACCGGCGCATCGCCGCCGATCCGTACGAGTCCGTGGGCTGCATCACCAAGAACAATCTGTCGCGTGCTTCGCCTTGGAATCATTTAATCGCCAACTGGTTCACGACTTACGGGCATACACCATGGATTGAGCAGGAACAGGATCGCTTCGTCTGCTGCCGCATCGTAAGGTTGCAGCGTGTCTAAATCAACGCAAGGCGCTGTTCGCTTTGGTCCGATAAATTCATTGTGTTCATTCGCCCCGGCCGCGCCTAACGATTGCCTTAAAGCGTTGTCTGACAAGGGATGGAAGTACGCGCTCAAAGCCTTGGGCGGGCTTTGGAAACGCGGTAGGGTGGAACCATAATTCATGCCGAGTCGACGATTGCAGCAAATTTTCAGACCGCTGGCGATCCTGATGGTGTCGCTGGTTTTGACATTGCGCATCAGTGCCCAGGATCGGGCCGAGCGTCCACAAGTCACGGCGGCGACGGCGGAGGCGGTGGCCAACATCCGCGGCCAGATCGAGGATACTCCGCTTACCCGCAAGATGTCCGTCGGCGAGTTTCTACATCGCCTCGGAGCCGAAAAAGAGCTCGACGATGGATTGATGCGAGCTGAACTCATCGGCGGGCCGCGCTGGATTGACGCCGACACTTGCCAGGTGCAATTGCAAATGAGCGGCGTGCGGGTGGCGAGGATTTTGCAGCACATCGCCGCGGATCATCCGGATCAAACGCCAATTTCAGTAAGCGAAATCAGCCGTCTTACGGCCGACTGGGACCGCCGCACTTTTTCCGGCACCGGATCGAGCACCACGATAGGCCATATATCAAAGATTCGCCCCCCGGCGACCGGCTCCCCTTGGGACGGTGTCAGCGATGGCGATCGAAGCAAGGCGGTTTTGTCCGCCAAGGATGATGCCATCAAGCACGTGCTGAATAGCGTTCAGCCGATCCTTGTCGCCGACGGAAAAACCGTGGGCGATGTGATGGACTCGCATCCGAAAGTTCGCCAGGCATTGATGGATTGGCTGAACATTCGGCCGGTGTTGCGAATCGAATATCGGCGTGATCTGCAAATTGAATTAACAATGGCGGGAACACCCGATGGTCTGTTCGATGCTTTCCGCCGCGCCGTGGGTGATGAACCGGATGTGAAAGTTCCCCGGCACGAGATTGGTTGGTCGGCGGTTCGTAATGATTTTGAGAAGCAAATGACGCTGCCGATCGGCCATGCCACGGTGGCTCCGACGACTGCACCGGCCGCCGCTCAGCCGTTGCCAGCGGTGGAGTTGCCTCGCCGCGCACCGGCTTGGGTCACGGATCATATCGAGGTGGATGCAACGGCCGAGGCCGCGCCCGATTCACAACTGCGGGCGGCTCGCATTGCCGAAACAGCGGCGCGTCGGAAAGTTCTCGAAAAAATCAATGAATTGCCACTGAGCCGCCGGGTCACCGTCGGCCAAGCCGCCGAGCAGGATCCGCGGATTCGGGATGCCGTTGCCAAAGCCATGGATCAGGCGCAGATTATGAAAACCGATTACAGCCACAAGAAAACCGTCACCATCACTCTGCGGCTTGATCTGCAAGACTTGTGGGATGCTCTTCGCAGTTCTCAGTAGTCGGCTGATCGCGGACACGAACCCACTGCAAATATAAACCGTGTGGTGGAGCGGTCGGCCCGCCGGCCCGTCGATCGTGGGCCGCCATCATTTCCGCCACCTTTTCTGGCCCGTAGCGCCCCTGGCCCACTTCCACGATCGTGCCCACCATGATGCGGATTTGCTGCCAAAGAAACCCGGTTCCTTCAATACCGATCACCAACCGCGGCTGGCGATAACTCACGGAGCACTCAAGAACCGTTCGAATCGTGTGCTCGCGTCCATGCCCCGCCCGGGCAAAGCTGGCGAAATCATGCGTGCCGACAAACTCTGCAGCGGCAGCCCGCATGGCGGGGACATCCAGCTCCTGCCAGCGATGCCACATCAAATCCGCGGCAAACGGCGGACGGTCGGACTCATGCCAGATGCAATATTGATAACGCTTGGAAGTGGTCCACCAGCCGGCGTCAAAGTTCGGCGGCACGGGCTCAATCGACCGAATCAAAATATCATCCGGCAGCCGATAGTTCGCCGCCAGCCGAAGCGACTCCGGCAAAATCTCTCGATCCGTGTCGAAATGTGCAATCTGCCCCTTGGCATGAACGCCGCGATCGGTGCGGGATGAGCCATGCACCGAAACCGGATGATTGAGCACGATCTTCAAAGCGTGTTCGACGCTTTGCTGCACGGTCGGCAATCCCGATCCGGCCGGCGGGGCGGCACCTTTCCAGTTCGGCGGCACTTCCTGGTATTGCCAGCCGTGGTACTGCGTGCCCCGGTAAGCGATGGTCATTTTGTAACGCTGGGTTGGCACGGTTTGAAGGGGATGGCTAGCTGTTTGGCGATGAAGGTCCATGCTGCGGACCGGCCATGTGCCGCCGAGCCCTCAGGGCGATCATTTTCACTTCATATTGTGTCAGGCCGGCTTTGACTCCCATCGCACATAACAGTTGCCATTCATCATCGTTGAGCGCTCCATCGGCCCAGGCTTCTTGGGCCATAAAGCCAAGCCACACAGCAGCCTCGTCTCGATCGCGCGGTTCCGGAGCGGTCAGGTTGCCTTGCTGAGCGCTGGCGAACATCGAGTCGATTTGGACCGCTGGAATACCGCGCGCGGTGGCGAACGTGGCGATGTATTCCCGTTCACTTGGATCCATATTTCCATCGACGGTCGCCAGTTTGATCAGCCAAGCAAGCAACCCCGAAAAATTGGGAACGCGCCCCGAAGCCCCGACCGTCGACCCCAGGCTAACGGGCCGATTCAAAAATGCGCGGCGATCGGCTAAATGTTCCCATCCCGCCGCCGATCCCAGGCCGAAGGGCCGATCCACCGCCGGTGGCGCATTGACCGCCAATTGCCGCAGCAGGTCGATCCCCGCTTGGTCGGCGCGGCTCAAAATATCTTGAAGCACCCAACCATGCTGTCCATCATTCAGCACGGTGCCGCAGAATTCGCAGGCATCGGACGCACCGCCCGATTCGGGTGCGCCGCAATTGGGGCAGTGAGCAGAGGAAATGCTTTTGGACGCATCGGTTTTGACATTCGCGCGGCGAACCAGAATGTACAACGCAATTCCCCACACCTCCCGGCCGCTGCTCTGGATCGCGGCATTGTCACTCGAAGTATAAATTGTCCCTGACCAGCGGATTTCCACGATGATACGGTCCCAATCCTGTTCACTAATGACTCCAAGCGTTTCCACGGAGCCGACGGCGCAATCGACGGCAAAATTGCGTGGTTGATTCGGATGCGGCTGCAGGCTCGCGGCATATCGATCGGCAAAATCGGGCAGCGCAATCTTGCGAAGTGGATCGATTTTGCGGAGTCGATCGGCGGTGGCTTTTCTCCAGAACATGACCGATGCCCGGTCCTCGATAGAAGCGGTTTCAAAATCGGGATCGCGCGCCCGAAGCTCTTCGACGCCGACCATGTGCGATGGATCACGCACCCGCCATTCTGATTGCTGCGTGATCTCGGTCAGCACCCAGTCATATTCGCCGCTACGCAGCAGGGCCTTGCAGTGCGTGCAATTGGCGGATTGGTTGATCTCAATCGGAGCGCCGCAATTGGGGCAGTTGCCTTCGATCAGAGCATTGCGACTGTTGTCGGTCTGGGCTCCGCGCTTTCGCAAAAATGTCCAGATTTCGACGAATGGCTCGATACCCTTGGAGCCGGATATGCGGCTGTCATCCTTGAGCGATTGCCGCCAATCCCGAGCCGCGGCGGAAATTCGCAGCGACACCTCGTCGAACAATCCCGGCGTGGCCAAGGCGATCAGTTCGATGGATTCAACGCTGATATCTTCCATGTGATCGCGGTATCCGAGAGCCTTTTGCTCGGCGACTTGCAGGAGAAAGCGTTCGTAAACACCGTCGGAAATGAACGGCCGAATGCGATCCAGGTTCTGCATGCACCAGGCGGCCTGGATTTTGTCAAAGGCGACCCGAACCCGCTTCAGGAAAGCATCTTCGTCAAAGTTTGGATCATGCTGGCGAAGCTGCTGCAAAGCCGCTTCACGTTCACTAACGGCCATTTGCTGGCGGCCGCGCGTGACGGATGAATCTTCGCCAACCGGGCTGCGATTGCCGTTGTTCAGATAGTACATCAGAACCAGCAGGGCAATCACCGGAAAGCTGACATACGGATAGCGGAAGATCAGATAGATAATGAAAAATAAATTGCCCCCTCCGCCACCACCGCCGCCTCCTCCTCCGCCACCCCCAAATCCACCGCCACCTCCGCTATAATGCCCGCCGCCGCCGGCGCGTGCCCAGACTACGATCGGAGCCAGCAGTACGGCAAGCAAACACGGGAGACACTTAAGTAATTTCCGCCACGCGAATCGAAGCATCGGCAAATCGTAACATACCTTGGCTCATCTTTCTCGGCCGGCAAACTGGTCGGCGATAGAGGCAGCGCGATATGATGCCATGATGAACTCACGGCCCACGCTTACCATCGCCGAATTTCAAAAGCACATCGCGGAGCGGTACAGCCAAGTCGATCGGCAGCGCGGCTCGGCGGCGACCTTTCTTCTTTTCATGGAGGAAGTGGGGGAGCTGGCGACGGCGATTCACAATCAGGAGCCGAACAATTTAAGGGAAGAATTCGCCGACGTATTTGCCTGGCTTTGCACGCTAGCCAATATCAATGACGTCGATTTGACCCAGGCCATCAGCGAAAAATATCTTGGCAAGAATCGGCCGCAGGGGCATAAATAATCAGATCTTGATTTTCCTGGATTGGCCGATACTCCCTCGCTCAGAAAAATAATTTCGCAACTTCCCGGAATCGATTTCCGGATCAGCTAAAGCAACATACCCATCCGGCCGCAAGAGATAGAGGCCGCCGTTTGCAAAACCGACTCGCCGCATATTGGACTGCCAGGGGAAAACGTGCAGGGGAAGCCCAAGTTCCGCGCACGCTTCGGCCACCCCGCCCGGCGATTCTCCGTAAACATGGGCTTGCCATTTGAGCGAAGCCAATGGCGCGAAATTATCCTGACCTGCCGCGGTCTTCACCCATGGCAGCCGATCTCCACCTCGTATGGTTCCAGCAGTACCGGCGCTCAATCGGCTCTGGCGATAGTTCACCACGATCTGCGACACGGTGCGGAACAGAAAGCGGCGAAAGGGTGGCAGCCGCATAATCAGTGGGGCAAGCAGAGGCATAAGACGAGTCCGCACAAATCGGGCAAGAAGGCCGGGCTTCGTCGCCAACGTGAATCCGCGATCAGTGGTGGCGACCAATCGGCGGGCGAAAGTAATCCGTTCGGGTTCATAGGTATCGAGCAAAGTTTCGGTTGCGTCGCCAACCAGCACGGCGGCGAGTTTCCAAGCCAAATTCACGGCGTCGCCGATGCCGGTGTTCATTCCTTGGCCGCCGGCGGGGCTGTGGATGTGGGCGGCATCGCCGAGCAGAAATACCCGGCCCTGTCGAAAGCGGGAGGCGACACGGTGATGCACGTGATAAGTCGAGAACCAGTTCACCTTCGTAACGCCGAGTTTCAAATTCTCGATCGCTCGGCCTTTCACATCATCAAACGTCAGATCGTGGTGATCCTGCTGTTCGCGCACGGTTCCGACGAATCGTACTCGGCCCTTTTCCTTCAACGGAAACACCAGCAGCAGATCAGCCTCTTCAAGATCGATGTGCAATTCATAATCCGTCACCGGTCCAGTCGCCTGCACATCGGCGACATAGAATAGTTGCCGGTACGTTCCACCGGGGAAACCGATGGCGAGTTCCTGGCGGACGGTTGATTTTGCACCATCGCATCCGGCAAGGTACGCCGCTTCGCAAGTTTCTTCTGAACCATCGGCTCGCTTGAGCACGGCTCGCACACCAGCATCGTGTTGGTTGAATCGGATCAGCTCCGTTTGACGTTCCACCTTTACGCCAAGTGCGTCCAATTGTTCAATCAGCAATCGCTCGTGAGCATCCTGCGGAAAGGTCAGCGGAAAGGGGTAGGGGGTTAGTCCGTCTCCGATATGCGCAAACGGTACCCGTGCCGCTTTCGCCCCTTTCACCCAGAGATTGACGCCCGCTATTTTCACGCCGCCTTCGACGAGCAATTCTGCGAATCCCAATTGGCGATAAAACTCCAACGTGCGCGCCTGCACGGCCAAGGCTCGGGAAGTCGTCCCCGCCTCCGCGGTTTTGTCGATAATCCGCACACGCACCCCCAGCCGGGTCAACCACAATGCAAGCACTAGACCCGTAGGCCCAGCACCAACGATTAGGACAAGCGCGTCAGTCATCGGTCTGTTCTCCGCAAGTACAAAACATGTACCAATAAATCTCCCAACTTGACACGCATATTCACTACGGCGACCATAACCGCCCCGGACAGCGGATGTTCGGCGTCAAGTAACGGCAACGGCGGGCCGATAAGAAAACACACACGCCGCAAGCGGTGACGGGTATCTTTCGACTCCCGGGCTTGCCGCGACGGCCACTCGAGGAAAAATATGCTGCTGACCAAGCACGAAGGCGAAACATTCATCAATCAAACCGTGTACATCAGCGGCCAGGCGTTCGTCCGCTGCAATTTTGTGGCGTGTACGCTGGTGCTCCGGGAAACGGTGTATCACCTGGAAGGCTGCGCATTTGAACGCTGCAATTGGCACGTCGATTGGGTGCTGATGTGGGGCAGTCCGGAATCGCTTCGGGAAATCAAGGCCCTGGTGCAAATGATCGAACAAGCACAGCAGCAAACCTTGCCGGCGGATCCGATGCGTGGGGCCCAGATGGCTCCGCCGCCGCCGATGCCCAAGGGACCGGTGACGCCGCCGAAGCTCAGCGGTGTTACAGCCAAGGCCGGCGGGGAAGTCAAGACTTTTGATACCGACAGCAAGACCGCTAAAACGGCTGACTAAAGGGCCGCGCGCTTTGAGATTCGGTCGCACTCCCCATCCTCCGCGGCGTACCGATTCCAGCATGCAGCAGAATTCACGACGAAGTTTCCGATCGCTCCAGGGCATATCCCATTCATTGCGGCGGTCGATTCTCTTTTGGTGCCTGCTGCTTTGCGTGGTTCCGTCGAATCGGGCGCTGGAGGCGGACAATCTACTTCTGATCACCAATTCCAATGTGCCGCAAGGCCGCAAGCTGGCGGAGTTTTACGCTCAGCAGCGCCACGTGCCGGACCATCGCATTGTCGAACTGGATTTACCGACCACCGAGGAAATGTCGGCCGAGGGATATGATCGCAAAGTCGTTCCCGTCTTGCGGAATTTCGTCCGCGACAATCATCTGGAGCGGCAAGTCACTTGCCTGGTGACATTTTATGGTGTGCCCATCCGCATCGCTTCCAGGATAAATAGCGTGGGAGATGAGGCCGAGCTGGCGCAGCTTCGTGATGAACTGAAAAACCTTCCGCAGCAGATCATGCCCCCCGTGGCCGCGCTGGAGGCGATCGCCGCGGAAGTTCAACCGACATTCAAGCCGGATACCGGTACCAGCATCGATCAACTTTCCAAACGTGCCGATGCGGCGACGCACACGGCTGCGGCGGCGATTGCCTCCTTGCCCAAGGAGGATCGGCAGAAAGTGGAAGCCAAGGTGCTGCTGCAAATCGAGAAGCTGGTCGGCCCGATCGGCATGTTGCAAAGGCAGATGAAAACCACATCCGAGCATTCCGCCACGCAGCCGTCGACTCGGGCGGTGGCCATTTATCAGCAGTTTCGCCATGAACTGCGGGAATCAAACGAACAATCCTTCGATGCGGCAGCGCGGAAAAAAGCGCGCGAGCTTACCAGCGATGGATTGGGCCCATTTGAATACGCCCATCTGCTGCAAACGCAAATCGTGCATTTTCAAACCGAGCGGACCAACGCGGCTTTTGACAGCGAGCTGGCGCTGCTGTGGTGGGATTATCCCAAATCCAAATGGATAGATAATCCCCTGCATTACGGCTCCGGCAAAGTCCATGGGCCGGCAATCATGATGGTCATGCGGCTCGACGCCCCGCAAGCCGGCATCGTCAGCCAAATGATTCTTGCATCACTCCATGCCGAGCATGATGGTTTGAAAGGGCGGATCGTCATCGACAGCCGGGGCCTGTCTGCAATCGGCAAAGACGGCCGGCCGGATGCGTACGGTGAATATGACCAGAGTCTGCGAAATCTGGCCGATCTGGTGCAGAGCAAAACGAAGTTGTCCATGGTGTTTGACGATCAGCCGGAAGTCCTCAGCGCGGATCATCCGATTTCCGACGTGGCCCTTTACATGGGGTGGTACAGTGTGGATCGATATGTTCCGGCATGCCAGTTTCGTCCGGGAGCAGTCGGTTTTCATTTGGCCAGCTACACCATGATAACGCTCCGCCAGGAGGATCCGCGGTCCTGGGTGCGCGGCATGTTGGATGATGGCATCTCCGCCACGCTGGGAGCGGTGGCCGAGCCGTATGTGCAAGCTTTTCCCCAGGCGGATGATTTTTTCCCGCTGCTGATGACCGGAAAGCTCCCCCTGGCCGAGGTTTATTGGAAAACCACGCCATGGACGAGCTGGATGATCAGCATGATCGGCGACCCGCTGTACAACCCGTATAAAGTGAATCCCGCCCTGGCAGTGGGGGATTTGCCCACCCGATTGCGCGGGATATTCGCCGCCTCGGCCACGAATCCGACGGCAACGCTGCCGCATTAGCCAATTCGTGCGGCAATTGGAACCTTCCGGCCTATTCCGTCGTCTGATAAGCTAAGGCCCCTGTGGGCTACCAAGCAAAGTGGATGGCCAATGCGCTAAATCCCACGCATTTTCGGCTCGAAACGAACGTATCCCGGCGATATACTGTCGATAATTCGATTATCGCAGTCAGCAGTGGAGTACATAATATGAAAAGCCAAATCACCCGATCGCATCGTTCCCAGTGGCTCATGAATGCCGTGCTTGCGGCGATGCCTGCATTGTGGTTCACCGCGCCGGCATCAGCGCAGCAGCAGATCAACCAGCAGGGGACCGCGCTCGACGCCAACAATCGCATCGGAAGTGGCGGTGTTAATACATTCCGTCCGCCCCCGCAGGTGGGTGTTCTGGGCAATCAGATCGTCACCGGCGACGTGACCCAGGGCCGAGAATTCCATGGGCGCCTTAACTACAGCGACCCGACTACGTTCCTGGGACCCACACCAGGTGCCTTGGTATCAAATTTCACAAAGAATTCGGTAGGTGTAGGTGCCGGGTATCAGCCGCCGCCGGAGATCAACGTGTCCACACCGTACTATGGCGCGTCGCGCTTTGCCGCACCGCCGAGCGGAGTGGGTCAGTTTGTGACCTCGGCCAATTCCGGCGGTGCCTATGTCCCCGCTACACCGAACATTTTGCAGCCGAACGATCCGCGACTAGGAGCGCAGATCGGCGCGCTTAACCCCCAAGGCGACTTGCCCAAGCCGGGCGAGCTGATTCTTCCCGGCCCAGTCGATGCCAGCGGCAATCAGATGGCGATGTACTCCGCTTCACCGCTTACAGGCTTGCGGCAAATGTCGCCCAGCGATGTCACTGATTTGGCCACCCTCGGTCGCTATACCGGGATGTCACAGGACAGCATTCTCGACCGCTTGAATCTTAACACCAATCAATTGTCAAAAATCCAGCAGGAACTCAAGGCAAACGCTAATCCCAATTTGGCCAGCGCCAACATCCCGCCGTCGCTCGACACCAAAGTGGCCGGCGCGAATCAAAATCCCGGTCTGTCCCATGGACCGCTGCAAACGCTTGAAAGCCCCGTCAACACCCCAGTGGGTGCGGCCCAGACCAATGCGGCTCTGCAAAATGGACCGCTCGGTGGCGCCTTGGAGACGCAGGAGAATTATTACAACCGCGTTCTCGGCACGCCGCAGCAGCAAAGCAAGCAATATGATGAACTGAAAAAGCGATTAGAAACTTATGAAGGGCAGCATCCCGACGCCACTGAAACCAGCGTGCAGGATTTCAACAAAGCGATGCGTGACAAGGAAGCGCAGCAATCTAAACCGCTAGTTCCCGGCGCACCGGTCGTCCCTGGCACGCCGGCAGCGCCCGGCAGCGTTGTGGGCGGCACTGCCAAAACCCCCGCCAAGACGCCAACACCGTTTACGCCGCTGTCGATCCAGACGTTTACTCAAGGCGTGCAGGGCAAAGGCCTCAAGGAAATGCTGGGCAATGCTGAATCGCTCATGAAAGAAGGAAAATTTAGCTCGGCGATCGAGGTGTACGGAGCGGCCGAGGCGGTAGCGCCGAATCAGCCCTTGATTTGGGTCGGCCGCGCCAATGCGGAACTCGGAGCGGCGTATTACAACCGCGCCGCAGCGCATCTCAAACAAGCTTTCGCCGGCGATCAAGCCCTGCTGATGGGCCAATATGATTTACGGACTTTTCTTGGGGAAGATCGGCTGCAATCGGTCATCAAGGATTTGAAGGACATCGCCAACAGCGATCCCAAATCCGCGACACCCGTCTTCCTGCTGGCGTACATTTCGTACAACACCGGGAACGAAAGTCACGCCTCCGCCTGGCTCGATTTGGCGGAAAAGCGCTCCGAGGGCAAAGACCCCATTTACAAGTTGCTGCGCGAGCACTGGTCACTGCCGTCGGCAAGTCCAACATCAACACCATCCGAAAGTGGCGGCTCGACGCCGAGCAAGTAAACCGCCCCGGGTGCCTTTCGCCCAATGTCGCCTTCCCGTTTAGCGGCGAGCTTGCTCGCCGTGTAAACCCTAAACCCATAAATAATCCGCAACACGGAACCCCCGCGCAAAAAATGAGCCGCGGACGGGGGATCCGCGGCTCTAATTCCCCGACCAAGGGGGAATTGTCCGGGGCGGGACCCGGACGGGGGATATTAATGTCGGGGGTTGGAAAAGGAGGGGGGGGGCCTTTTCCGGGGAACACCCCCGACAACAAAGCTCCGACACTTATCCAGTAGCGGAGCCCTCTTTGGTTATTTAACCTCGCCTCGATCTGCCAGCGATCCAAGCGATGGCCGTAAATTACCCACCCTCAACTTCTCTCGCAAGCGAAAACTTTCAAATTCGGATTATTTTTTTTCGCGGCCGAACAGCCCTAACGGTTGATTCGGGAATAATTTACAAAATGGCTAGTGCACATCGTGCAGAGTATCGAGCAACTTTTGCTAACCGTGTCCGTGCGGATAATCCGCCTGCTGCTGCCAATCAAGCTCCACGCTCGCGGGAATTCCGTGATATTCCCTCGGAAATACATAATCCTTACGAAGCGGATAACCTACCCAATCTTCCGCACAGAGAATGCGCCGCAAATCCGGATGGCCATCGAAAATAATTCCGAGCAAATCGAACGCCTCGCGCTCGTGCCAATTGGCCGCAGCCCACAAATCGACCACGCTGGCGATATGCGGATCATCTCGCGGAATGAAAATCTTTACTGCAAAGGCATGCCGCCAGCGAAAGCTCCACAGATCGTACACCACTGCCAGCAGCCCGTCAGCCGCATAATCCACGCCGCTGAGGTTCGCCAGCCAATCCATTTGCAGCGACGGATCGTTGCGTAGGAATTCCGCCGCCATCCGCCAATCTTTTGCGTGAATATGAATTCGAGGATGGCGATCCTCCGCAAAAACCGCCTGGATGCGATCCTGCAAATGGTCCTTCAGCGAATTGGCAATCTGCTCGGTAGTCATGCGTTGCGCCCAATTGTACGCGCCGCCGTCAGGAAATCAGCTCGTGTGAAGGTCCAACGGCTAAAAGTCCGATAATAAGCTCATGCCCGCGACCCAACAATTCGACACGCTGGTTGCCAGCAGCGGCCGGCTCCAAATTCTCACCGCACTGGCCATCGAACATCGCATGGAATTCGTGCACCTGCGAGGCCGCACCGGTTTGACCGACGGCAATCTCTGCACCCACACGCGCCGCCTCGAAGCCGCCGGCCTGGTGCGTGTCAACAAAACATTCCGTGATCGCAAACCGGTCACGCAAGTCGAGCTTACCGTCCCCGGCAGGGCGGCACTGGAACGCCACGCTAATCAGCTTCTCGATGCGCTCCGTACCCAGCAAGTGGTGGAAGAGGACGTTTCGCATTCGCTTGCGGAGGTTGCGCAGCCAACGGATGAATGGATCGATTAGCCGCGGCTCGTCGGCAATCGCAGCGGCGTCACGGACTGTTCGATTTCCTTTTGATATTGCTGCAACCAGGGCGGTAATTTCAGCTTTTCGCCCAGCTTGTCCGCCGGCTCATCGAACGTGAAGCCCGGGCCGCTCGTGGCAATCTCAAACAGCACCCCGCCCGGTTCCCGAAAATAAATCGAATGAAAATAAGTCCGGTCCATCACCGGCGACACATTAAATTCCAGCTCGGCAAGACGATTTCGCCATAGCAACTGCTGAGCGTCATCGGGCGTTCGGAAAGCCACGTGATGCACGATCCCCGCTCCCAAGTTTCCGCGCCGGCCGTCAGGCACACATAGTAAATCCACGGTCGAGGCAAAATCATCCGAGGCACCCCGATATCGGAAACGATTCTGCTCGCTGCCGGCGGCGATGAATCCCATCACATCGGTCAGCAGCCTGGCCGTGTTTTCATATCCTTCCGTCGAAATCGTCACGCTGTGAAAACCGCGAATGGCAAATTCCGCTGGGATCGGCCCGGCCGCCCACGGCTCACCTTTGGGTTGATCGACGCATACTAGTTCCAGTTGCATTCCGTCCGGATCGGTCAGTGCGATGACCCGCTGGCCGAACCGTTCAATCGGCGATTGCGGTTCCACGGATTTTTCCCGCAGCCGCTTCGCCCAGTAATCCAGTGCGCCGGCCGGCACCGAAAACGCCGTCGTGCTGACCTGCGGCGGCCCAATTCTTCCCCGATGCGCACCGGCCCAGGCGAAAAATGTCAACGCCGTCCCCGGCCGGCCGAGTTCGTCGCCGTAATACAAATGGTAACTGCTCGGATCATCGAAATTGACGGTTAGTTTGACCAGCCGCAGACCGAGCACGCCGCAATAAAAGTCGATGTTCTTTTGTGCATCAGCGGTGATCGCCGTGACGTGATGCAGACCGGGGATGGATGGATTATTCGACGGCATATTATTTTTGCATATTCAGGACGACACGAAACCGGGCCTTGCCGCTCATCATGCGTTCGTACGCTTCGGGAGCCTTGTCCAGTGGATAAACTTCGTTCATCGATTTCACCCCGGTTTGCACGCTGAACGCAAGGGTTTCCTGTGAATCGATCGAAAGGCCGGAGTACCAACCCTTGATGGATCGCATGCCGCCGATCATCGGGAACGCCGGAACCTCAAGCGATGGCGGGACACCGAGAACCATGAGTGTGCCGCGGATCGCCAAACCGCCGACGGTGGCACTCATCGCCGGGCCGTTGGTGACGGTGGCCAGGACAACTTTTGCGCCACCGAGTTTGCTCAGTTCCACCGCAGGATCTTGCGTTTCGGTATCGATGTAGTGGGCTGCGCCGAGTTTTTTGGCCAATGCCTCTTTGTCTTTTCCGCGCGCAATGCCGACGGTGATTGCGCCCATCTTGGCGGCATATTGAACGCCGAGATGGCCCAACCCGCCCAATCCGAGCACGGCCACCACATCGCCCGCCCTCGCGCCGCTGTTTCGCAGGGCATTGAATGTGGTGACGCCGGCGCACATGAGCGGAGCGCCATCCACCGCAGAGAGACTTTCTGGAACAAGAGCCAAAGTCTCCACCGGCGTGATCATAAATTCGCCATAGCCGCCATCGCGCGTCACACCGGTGACCTGCATCGATGTCTGGCAGGCAAACATATCGCCGTGCCGGCAGGCGTCGCAGTATCCGCAGTAGCCGCCGTTCCAACCGACGCCGACACGCTGGCCAACTTTCCAGGGATGCACATCCGTGCCGACCGCATCCACGACGCCGATCACCTCGTGTCCCGGCACGCGCGGATAGGAGATGTTCGGAAAAAGTCCTTCCTTGGTTACCGAATCGCTGTGGCAAACGCCGCACGCCTGCACTTTGATCCGCACCGTGCCCGGCGATGGATCGGGAATATCCCGTTCAACCATTTGAAACGGAGCCTTCGGCGAAGGCACTTGCACGACACGCATCTTTGGCATGGCTGCTCCCGATTAAAAGTAAACGCCGGGAATCTTAGCCATGAAGTTGGTCGCCGTCATTTGCCCGGCCAACAAGCTTTAGGGCGAGCCAGCGGATTGCTGCCAGAGGAAGGCGATGTGCTTTTGTTCCGGGGCTTCCGACCGGGCAACGATGTCGATCAGTTTTTGCAGGCCGGCCAGAAGTTGATTTGCAGTATCAACGTACAACTGATCCGCCGCCGATTTACTGACCGGCGGCAATGGAGGAACAATTTTAGGAGCTGGCTCAAACTTGCGGCGATCACTGGCATTCAGCGCATCCAAAGCCAGCCGAGCATGGGCAATGATATATTTGTCGCTCACGTTAGCTTGCTGGCACATTTGGACAAACCGCTCGAGACGCCGAGCCGTTGGATTGGTGGTGGGGTGCGGAATGCGGATTTCAACCACAGAAGTCTCCGCGGGTCGTCCGAGGCCGATGCAAATAGCCGCATCCTGCGGGATTTGGTCGAACGGTAAATGCACCTCCTGCGCGGTGAAATTCTGCCAGGGGCTACCGTTGATTAGCACGGACTGAATTGGCCCACTTCCGACGGTTGAGAGATAAATTCGCTTATCACCAAAACGGATGGGATCGAGTTGTTGCAGCTGAGTGATCGTCGGCGGAATGTGCGGCACGAGCACCAGCTCATCCGCATGATACAGATACTCAAATAACCCCCGGATCATCGCCGCCGGCGGGGCGAAGTTGTCGTAGCACAGATTGTAAGGCTGATTCGGCTGATAAACGTTATTACCGAAATCGACCAGCGGATTATCCATACGAAATGATTTGGCGAAACGCAGCAACTGTTTCATGGAGCGGCGAATGTCCTCGTAATGCCCGAGCCGAGCGTAAGCGAGAATCATCCGGCCTTCGCAGGTGGACCAGTTGCCGCCGTTCACCCATGTGCCGTAGCCCCAAAGGCCGACCGGCTTCTCGTACATGTCGTCATACGATGGATAATTCGGCAGAATAAAGTCGTGCGGCCGAAGCTGTGGAATGGCTGCGATCTGCTGGTAAATCTTTTGGGCCTGGGCATCATCCACAACACGAAATGCGATGGCATCGTGATTCGGCGAAGTCTCGAAATAGCCATGCTTCGCCGCACCGTACTGCCCATGAACCTGGCCGTCCGGATCGAGCGATTTGATGAAATAACCTTGCGGTGTTTCCAGTTTCTTCAATCCCAACTTCGCCGCATCGCGCTGGGCGGTATATGTGGCCGCCGCTGCGGGGTCGCCGGCTAGTTTCTCCAGTTCGATCATGCGATCGAGCGCGGCGATGTAAGTGATGCTCAACCCCGTCAGATACGCCTTGGCATAACTTCCATCGGGCTTGTGCCAGCCGGCATAGCTTGGAGCCAGCAAATTGGCGGCGGGACCGGCGAGAAACAAATTTACCTTCGGATCTCGCCGCGATTCAATGAATGCACACGATCGTTTCAGCAGCGGCAAGTAAGCACCGATCGCCGCCCGATCCCGGCTGATGAGCAGCGTCTCCGCTTGCAGCACAATCCCCGCCGCAGTGAATTCCATCGCCCAATCGTGAATATCCACCCGCCCGTCACCCTGGCGGTACACGACAAAGTTCGGACGCGCCGCATCACACAGACATCCATCCGGCGCCACCCAGCCGTGGGCGCTTTTTCGATGCCCGTCGCCGATCTGGCTGAACCACAAATCCTGCGAGTTTTGCAGAAAGGTCGTGTAAGGCTCGTCAAGAAATGGCAGGGCACAATAAGACGTGCCGTAAGAATTCTGAATCCACCACGCATCCCACGTTGGCCCTTCGACGAATCCGTCCCATAGCGGATAATACAGCATCGAAATATTCTGAAACTCCACATCCGGCTCGAACATCCGCCGGGAAATATCCAGCAATTGCAGATATTCCACATCGCCTGAGCCTTGATAATGGCGACCGGAAAAATCGGTAGCAAAAACGGGTGGGGCAAGCAAAATGAGAATCAGGAATAGCCGCATTTTCGGTCGGTGCGTGTCGCTCCGTACCGCGCAATTATCTATGCGTTGCGGTTGGTGACTGTTTGCGTGTGGACACTCGTGTAGTGCTCTACGGTGGGAAACGGGTCGTAATAATGGTGCAATAACCGCTTCCACTCCAAATACTGCGGCGAACGGCGAAACCCTTCGGTATGCGCCTCAAGATGCGTCCATCTGGCCAGCAGAGCGTAACGGCTTGGCTTCTCAACGCAGCGATGCAGCTCGTGCGAAAGATATCCCGAAACGCTGCTGATAAATTGCGATGCGGCGGCAAAGTCCTTTTCGAATGAGGCTTCCTCGCCCGGCCGGACATCCAGAATTGCTAGTTCGAGGATCATACAGAACACGCGCCTTATTGCGGGCCTCAGAATACTGGAAAGAGAAGCGGCAATCACTCCGGCTGGACATACCACCCCAAATTCTTATACTTTCGAGCCCGGTCGAAGCACATGGGATGGTGGATCCCCGCTAAACTGCGAATCGTGCATCGCTTGGATTGATCAGGAGAATTGTCAGTGGCTCATTCACTTTCTGCAAAAAAACGCATCCGTCAGAACGAAAAACGCAAAGCCCGCAACCGTGCCCGAAAACTGCTCATCAAAGAGCAGACGAAGGTTTTCACAACGGCCCTGCATCTGGGCGATGTGGCCAAGGCGGAAACGGAGCTGCGCAAGTTGACGCAGCGGCTGGATCGCGTTGCCTCCAAGCACACTATTCACAAGAACACCGCCGCCCGCAAGCGCAGCCGGATGACCAAGCGGCTGAACGCCATGAAGCTGGCCAAAAGCGCCCCGGCGCCGGCGGCCAAAGCAACAACCAAAAAGTTGGGGAAAACCGCGAAAAAAAGCTGATCTCTGCCGCCTCACCATATTTGCCCATTCACGGCATTCGGCATCACAAGCTCTTCGGAGCCCCAAAAAAACGGTGGGGCGGTTGGAGCGATTTATTGTCGAATGCCGTTTTGTTTCAATAAAGAGAAATGGACCACGAAGGCGCGAAGAACGCGAAGACAAAAATGCGGATAAAAATTGGAACTTTGATTCAATCTCTTTCTTCGTGCCCTTCGCGTCTTCGTGGTTACAACGTCTTCATTTGACGGAGAATCACGATGGCCGAATCGTCCCCCAGTTTCATGGAAAAACTCGTCTCCCTCTGCAAACGCCGCGGCTTCGTTTATCCGGCCAGCGAAATCTATGGCGGCATCAACGGCTTTTGGGATTACGGCCCACTCGGCGTGCTCTTGAAAAATAACATCCGCGATTGGTGGTGGCGGCAAATGGTCGAGTGTCCGCCGCTTGGACCGGATGGACATCCCGTGCAAATCGTCGGCCTCGATTCGGCGATTATTCAGAATCCGAAGACATGGATGGCGAGCGGACATGTCGGGGGGTTCAGTGATCCGATGGTCGATGACCGGGAAACCAAAAACCGCTACCGAGCAGATCATTTATTCGTGCTAGAGCACAAGTACGGAGAGGATAGATTTCGCTACGCATACATGCAGGGCGATTTCGAGGCGGCGGTTAAGAAAGTCAAAAAAATCGGTCACTGTGACCCTGCGGACTACAACGCCATCCCACTAACCGCATTCCAAGGCGAGGATTTTGCAACGATCATTGGGCCCGACGCGAAAACTCCTGGCACTCTGACGGAGCCCAGGGCATTCAACTTAATGTTCGAAACGTTCGTCGGCGCCATTCAGGACGATGATGCCAAAGCCTTTCTCCGCCCCGAAACCGCCCAGGGCATTTTCCTGAATTTCAAAAACATCGTCGACACGACCCGTGTCAAAGTTCCCTTTGGCGTGGCTCAGATCGGCAAGAGTTTCCGCAATGAAGTGACGCCGCGGAATTTTATTTTCCGTTCCCGTGAATTCGAGCAGATGGAGATGGAATGGTTCTGTCATCCCGATGAAGCGAAAAACTGGTACGAATTCTGGAAACAGCAGCGGCTGAATTGGTGGCTGTCGCTCGGCGTCGATGAGAAAAATCTGAAATTGCGCGATCATGCGCAGGATGAATTGTCGCACTATTCCAAAATGACGGTGGACATCGAGTATAAATATCCATTCACGGCTCCGGATTATGGCGAGTTGGAAGGCATAGCCCACCGTGGCGATTTTGACCTGACCCAGCACGCCAAGCATTCGGGGTTGAAGCTGGATTATTTCGACCAGGATTTACAGCTTCAGTTGAAGGAGCAGGGTGCGGATGCGGAGACGATCAAGGCTAAGAGCCGATATGTGCCCAACGTGATCGAGCCGGCCAGTGGTTTGACGCGGGCGGTGCTGGTGATTTTGTGCGAAGCGTATCGACAGGACAAAGGCCGGCAGGGCACGGAGGAGTATTTGTCGATCAAGCCGCGGTTCGCCCCGATCAAATGCGGCGTGTTTCCGCTGGTGAATAAGGACGGCATGCCGGAGATCGCCGAGAAACTTTATCTCGATCTGCGGCAGCACATGATCTGCGAATACGACCCCAAACAGGCGATTGGCAAGCGGTATGCCCGGATGGACGAAATCGGTACGCCATTCTGCGTAACGATCGATGGGCAAACTAAGGATGATCAAACGGTCACGGTTCGCCACCGCGATTCCATGCTGCAGGAGCGTGTTACAATAGATAAGGTGCTGCCGTTTTTGCGCGATGAAATAGAGCGATAATGTCACCATTTAACGGGAATATTCCGCCTCAATCGTGCAACTAATTCGCGGCTCGCTGGCCCGAGCTATTGACCCTGATAGGGGCCGATGGCATACAATGGGCTTGCATTTAAAGAACTGCCGTGGCGGACGGTGGTAGTTGTAGCGGCGGTTGTTGTAGAAATTGCATGTCTTCCTCGTCGCTTCGAATTCTCGCGCTGGAGCCCTATTTTGGTGGCTTGCGCAAACAGGTATTGCAATGCCTGACGCAGCATAGCCACCACGAATGGACGCTCCTCAAACTGCCCGCTCGCCGAGTCGAGCGCCGGCTGGAGGCCGCCTCGCGCTGGTTCGCCGAAATCATTCAGCGCGACCATCTCGATCAAGAATGCGATGTGCTCTTCACCGGGGAGATGCTCAACGTCGCCGAGCTGCTTCGAGCCGTGCCGCGCCTGCGCCGCTGCGCATCGGTGGTTTACTTCCAGGACAATCAGCTTCCCGCCGAGCCGGAGGATGATCGCGGCAGCCCACTGGATTTCATCAACATCAACAATGCGATGGGGGCCACGGAGATCTGGTTCAATTCGCAGTGGCACTTGGACACTTTCCTGGAACGCGCCGCCGCACTCATTCAGCGGCAGCCCGATTTAGCCGGGGCCAATCCGATTTCCGAATTACGTGCCAAGAGCCAGGTGGTATTACCCCCGACCGATTTGCTCCGCTGCGGCAAGGTGCTTGAAGATAATCCCCATTTGCAAAAAGAGCCGCGCAGCCTGTTGGTTGACACCCGCAACACCAACATTCCGCTGCTGGTGAAATGTCTGCAACTGCTCATGCAGCGTGACAAAGCGATGACCTTTTTCATCGCCGGCTCACAGCGGGGCATTCCCGAATCAATCCCGCGCGTGGTTGTGGACGGCCGCGATGAAGCCGCCCAATTGCAGGCGCTGCACCGGTCGATTGTGTATTTGTCATTACGTTACGGCTCGACCACCGACGAATTGCTGCTGTCCGCCATCGCCTCCGATTGTTATCCGGTCGTTCCCGATTCCGGCATATTCGCCGAACTGCTGCCGCAATCGCTGCACCTCGGCTGCCTGCACGATGGCACGCCCGATTCCATCGTTGGCCGCGTTCTTGATGGCTGGTATGGGGAGCGTCCCGTGGGCCACGAAGACGAAACCCGCGAAATTCTTGCACAAGTCGAATCCATCCGTGCGTGCAGGGTCATTGACGGCCTCCTCGATGAGGTCGCTGTCGGCCAGGCACTGCGAACTGCTTAAAAAAACATTGCAATTGGGCCATGCCGTGTTAGCATTCCGCCCGTTATCAATGGGCAATTAGTGGGTTGGCGAGGGGTATCTCGGTTCGAGGGCTAATGGGCATCTCAGTTCAATCAGTCCGACGGCTGGCGGCGTGCGCGCTGGCATGGTTATTCCCCCTCGCTGTAGCGGGGCAGACATTTACCAACGAAGTCATCACCACCCCGGCCATCGTTCAGGACACCTTTGGTCCGGCGGGCAACCAACTCCCTTTTGGCGGGCAAGAATATTGTTGCCCAACCGCCGTCGCCATGTCCCTGGATTATTTGGGCGTCAATGGATTCAATCAGCTTGCCCCATCCAATCCGACCACCGCCAACGAACTCAATCTCGTTCGCGTTCTCGGCGGCTTGATGGGAACCGATCAGTTAAACGGCACCAATCTCACCGGTGTTGAAACCGGCATCACCACCTATCTTCAAGCCGAAGGGATCAGCACCTCCAACTTCACTCTCAATGTCGTCAACGGCCCGACCATCAGCCAGATGGCCGGCCTCAATCAGAGCGGCACGGTCGTCGATACCATTTTTGGATATTACTACCTGTCGAACGGTATTTATTATCGCGGCGGGGGGCACAGCGCGGCTCTGCTGAATCAAGGCGTCAACACTCTGGGACAATCCGCCCCCAGCACCATCGTCGTCAACAACCCATTGCCGGGTGCGCTGCTCGGTCTGCCCGATTTGACTTCCAATTCGCTTCAGAACGTGAATCTCACCGCAACGCCGGCCGCACTTAGCTCCGACGGCTCCCTCATGGTTAATTCACTCTTCGGCCCCGCGACGGTACTTGAGCAGGCCATCGCCTTGACTGTAAATCCCACCCAGCAATCCGCTAACAATCCAACGCCGGCAACCTGGACCCTGAGCGACCAAACCGTGCTATCACCAAATGGCGGCAACTTGACCGTATTGGCTCCGATTCAATCTTCGAGTTATGGCATCACCATCGCCTCCCCGGGAACCGTCGAATTCCAAAACTCCGACACCGCAGCTGGCTTAAACAGCATCACCGGCGGCACCTGGCGAAGTGACCTCTCCAGTGGCACACCCTTTGGCACCGGCACCATCCAATTGCTCGCCGGCAAGTTGCAGATTGTCGCTGAAAACGGTTCCGGCGCGGCGGCCATGGCGGCGGCCACCGGAACCAATAAAAATCTGACGTTCTCCTACGGATGCACCATCGCCCTCAACCGGCAGCAGAATTCGTCATTGGCCCTGCAAATCGGCAGCTACACCGACGGCGTCACCGCCAACATCATCCGCGGCACCGGCGGCACCCTGGTCATTGCCCCGGCCAGCGGCATCGCCAATTTGGGAACCGATGAGCAATTGACCCTGCCCGGCACCGGCGGCAATCTTCCCACGCTCACCCACGGTATGGTCATTCCCTACATCGTCGGCCAGGATAACGATTCGGCCGGCTCCGGTGATTTCCTCACCTACGGCAGCACCGGCTTTGCCCGAGCCGCCTACACCGAGGCATCCAGCACGCCGATTACCTCGACGACTTCCTCCACGGTTTATGATGCGGAAATCGCCCAGACCATTCCCGCCAGCACCACCGCATCGGTTTATGCGCTGAAGGTGGGGGCGGTCACGATTGGAGGCGGCAGCGGTAGCACCCTAAATGTCGGGCCACTAACCACGACCCAATCCGGCGTCATTCTCAACGGCGGCACGATCAGCGCCACGAATCTCAATTTCGGATCGGCCGAGGGAATCATATATGCCAGCGGGGCGGGTGGAACCATCAATTCCGTCATCTCCGCCGGCAGAGGGCTTACCGTTTTCGGCCCTGGAGCACTGACATTGACCGCAGCCAATACTTTCAGCAACGTCACTCACATCAACGGCACCCTGATCGCCGCCAACACCTCCGCCGGCTCCGCCACCAGCAGCAGCGTCGTGGTCGCCGACAACGGCACGCTGCAAATCAACACTTCCGCCACCGCGGGCGGCATCGGTGGCACTACCATCAATTCGGGCGGAACATTGCTGCTCAATGGCGGCTCCCTCACCGGCCCGCTCACCACCAACACCGGTTCATTCCTCCTCGGCAAAGGAACCGTCAGCGGAAACGCCACCGTCAACGGCACCATCGGCGGCAGCGCCGTCGATTTCGGTTCCTCGACTTCCTACCCGGGCGTCGAAAATGTTTCCTTCACCGGCTCAGCCACCCTGCAATCCACCGCCTACGATTGGAAGCTCACCTCCCTGGACGACAATCCCGCCGATGCCGGCACCAATTGGAGCCTGCTTAATTTCCCAACCGCCTCGGCCGCCGACCTCGGCACCTCAACCGCTCCGATTACCGTCACGCTCGATTTAGCCAATGGCCTGAATGATCCCAACAGCAGCGATCCATTCTGGTCGCTCCCGCACCAATGGGACGTCGCCACCGATCCGAATGGCTTTGCCAGCATGTTTTACACCTGGGATTTCCCCACCTACGCCGACGGCTCTTTTTCCGTCACCAACGACACCAACTCCGACAATCTCTACGTGGATTACACGCCCGTCCCCGAGCCCACGGCGATTGCCTTCACCGCCTGCATGACATTCCTAGCCATCCGCCGCAGCCGCCGGCGTCGGGATTGAGCATCCAATCGCATTCAATCCCAAGCCGTCTTTTCCCCACTCGCCTCCCCTATCACGTCCCATAATGGAGGTTATGTTAAGTAATACGGTACTGGTATCATTTGAGAATTCCCCGGATTGACAGGCGGACCGGGATTTGTCACGCTCGGCTGCATGAAGAAAACAGTGAAGAAAAAGGCGGCTAAGAAACGGGAAGCAACTGATCACTAAGTTAAAAACAAAGGGAAGCCAATGATTGACCAAGACGATCCGAATAAGTCCTTTAAGACGCCGCTGGCATGGGCTCAGGCTCTTTATCCGCTGGTTGGGCTAATCGCTGGAGCCGTATGCATGATTGATGGCGCGAATTTGTTCCTCAGTGCCGTAAACGAGCCAGCTTACCGCAACGGAACCGGAGCGGATGCATTGCTATCATGCTTGCCGGGAACAATGCTTTTCATTGTCGGTTTTTTTCTGGCGTATCTGACAAAGGCGAGGATGCAGTCACGCAAAGATCGGCCATCCTAGGAGTGCATCACGGATATTGTTGCCCTATGTCGAACGGATTAAATTACACGCTGATCGTCGTCGGCCTCGTTGTTCTGTGTTTCGCCGAAGTTGTTCTCAGTCCTCGCGGCTCATCTTCGACGGCCGACCACACATACGCAATGCTGTGGGCCATTCCAGCATCCGCCGCCGCCGCTGCGGGATATCTCGGAATACTCATTAACCGCCGCAAACCTTGAATTAGGCCGCGTCTGGCAAAAATTCGGAGCGGCATACCAAGTCAAGTGAATAAGTCCGAGCTCACAGTTTTTGGCGAACAGGGTGGTACGTGATCGCCTGATGATAGCGAATCCATGTGATTGCTTGTATCCTCGAAAGACTGGCTTGTCTCATTCCGCGATTGACTCTGGGTCATTCAAGTAAATTGTCGCTGATGGATGCTTTTGATCTAAGAAAAATCTCCGTCAGTTGTTATTACCCATGAAGGAATGCTTGATAACGATGAGCGACAGCCAGATCGGTCGAACAGATTGGCTCCGTACCGCTGCCGACCAATACAGCCGGGCGTTGTTTCGTTATGCCCTGATGTTCACCTGTGATCGCGATCTGGCGCAGGAAGTGGTGCAGGATACCTTCGCCCAGCTTTGCTCCAAAGATCCTGCTCAACTTGATTCGCATCTTGCGCAGTGGCTCTTCCATGTTTGCCGCAATCGCGCATTCGATGTGATGAAGAAAGAACGCCGGATGAAACCATTGGATCAGGAACAAGTTGCGATCCATCTCGATACCGCTCCCGATCCAGCAGCCCAGATCGGCGACAAGGAGCAGGTGAATAGCATATTGGATCTACTTATCCATCTCCCTGCCGACCAGCAGGAAGTCCTGCGTCTGAAATTCCAAGGCGCCCTCAGTTACAGAGAGATTAGCCAAGTCACCGGCCATTCAATCAGCAATGTTGGTTTCCTCATCCATGCCGGCATTCAAACCATGCGCCGGAAACTGAATCTCCACCCAAAAGATTGAATGAAGAACCGAAAGAAGGCCCGCATGACAATCCCTCTAAACGACCCCAAACTGACGGCGTATGCCCTGGATGAATTAGATGGCCCCGACCAGAGCGAACTCGAAGCGGCTCTACAAAATTCACCAGACCATGAACGTGAGATCACCCAGATCAGGCTTATCGCGCAACTGCTTCGCGCTGAACTGGAATTGGAATCTCTCCACGAATCCCGACCGCCTCTGAAGATTCAGCGAAGTGCTCCCAGGCGAAGCCGCGCTACTCATTTCTTTCTCCTCGCCGTCGCTGCTTCGATTATCGTTGCTCTCGTCGGGACGGTTGTTTACTTTTCAACTTCTGGTCCTGCATCCTCGGCTTTCGCCCAAACCATCGATCAAGTGGCACATGCAAAATCCATGACGTGGAAATCAACTTTTTACAACCATGCCATCGGCAAAAGCGGTACGACCTGGCTAGTGACTGAAACTCGGCAAATCTATTACAAAGCTCCAGGTCTGTACCGAGAAGTTTCTTTTGATGACAAAGGACAGCCGCGAGGAGCCGAGATTACGGATGCGATTCATATGCATCAACTGTCTCTGAACTTCGTGACGAAGGAGGCATTCCTCTCAGAGCCGATGAATCTATCCGGCGACGAGCAACCCGAGCCTTTCGCCTGGGAGTTGAAAGATTTATCGACGAGTAATCTGCAATGGGTGGGCAAACGCCGTTTGCCCGTCGGTGAGGTGAATGTATTCAGGCATTCACTGAAAAATCCGGATGGGAAGCTTTGGAGTTACGATTACTGGATCGATGCATCGAGCAAGCGCTTAATTGAAGTGCGCCTTCCAGGGCAGGATATCTATGACCCTGATACCGACCTGACTCGGAATAACAAGCCCGAAGCAAAGTGGACCAAGATGACAGCTGAGGGCGGCGGGCACATTAGCCATGACATCCAATATGATGTCTCGCTTGATGCTTCGCTTTTTTCCCTAACACCGCCAGACGGATTTAAGGTTGTTACCGTTGCACGGCCGAAGGTCACTGAGAGCCAAATGATCGACTATTTGAGGATCATGGCTGACTTTAACGATAAGGTATTTCCAGATGAACCATTCACGCCACTCGACAAACTGAACAAGGTCTTGGAGAAGCCAAGGAAGGATCGAACCCCAGCCGAGCAGAAATTGATTTCGACTGAGAATCATTACATGGAGATCGGAATGAATGCGCTTCCTCTTCATCAGTACCGGATGGATGAAACGGTTCCGGGAACCTTCCGTTACCTTGGCAAAGGCGTCAGACTGGGAGACAAGGACCGCATTGTGTGCTGGTATAAACCAAAAGACGCGAACAACTATCACGTCGTGTACGGCGACCTGACGGTAAAGGAGATGCCAGCAAGCTCTCTGCCATTGCCGGCGGTGCCCTGATGAAAATGGCGAACCCAAAGAAACCTCATCTGACAGCGATTTTTTCGCTATGATGGTGCTGCTCGGAGTCGAGCTACTCGTCCGAATAGTTGGCTGGTCTATGGCGGAGCGACCACAGACCAGTTTGACGCGGCAATCCGCCACTGCTGAAATGCTCCGATGGATTGGTTATTCCCAGCCCTGGCGGCGATTTGCGTGGCGATTGCAGCCGTCTACCTGCGGCGCCGGCGGTTGGAGAATCGCGGGATGCGCTGCTGGAACTGCGGCGAAGACTTGAGCGTCTTGCGACTGCAAGTCGATGGCAAAGGCCGCGAGCGATGTCCTAAATGCGGCAACGAGATTGAAAGCGAATAGACCCGGATTCAGGTTGCGCACTGGACTTCGCAAATCAGGGCCGGTGTGCCAAACATGAGTGGTCCATGGAGAAGAATTTGGAGACGGACGACAGAAAGCAAAGGACCATTGAATATGCTCCGACACCAAAAAAGGGACGTAGCATCAGGGATTCGTTCTGGCGGTTTTTCTACCGGCTTAACAAGCCGATGCCCCTGGGAATGTATTGGCTAATAATGCTTGTCCTCAGCGTTGTGATGACGGTTGTCGCCCTGATCGCCGTTCTCATCGCGCATGCCATTCATGGGTGAGCCAAGAAATACGGGATTCAGCGGCAGGTTCTAGCAGGCGTATAATTCTAATCTCCAAGTTTTTGGGAAACATCGCATAATGATATGACCACGGCAACCAGCAGAACACTCCGCAAATCGGGTTTGGTGATGGTTGCCATCGCGGCAGTGGCCATGTTTACCCCAATGTTGGTTGAGGCGCGTTTTGGACACGCATACGATTCGATCCTGGCGATTTGCCCATTTATCTGGACGATCTGCGGATTGTTTGGCGCTGCGTGCTATTTTTGGGGCCGGTACCAATACCGCCAGTAGCGACTGCGTGGCGAAGCAAATGCAGCAGATTTGTGCATTGGCGTAATGCATTCAGCGCAAAATGGAATTTGAATATGCGTGAGCGATTTTGGACAATCACGGGCGCACCGCTTTGGCGGGACTGGTTTGCCGGAGTTTTTCTGATCGGCTTAGGATGGGCCGTTTACAACCCGCAGGATCGGACATCGGTAAAAATCGAGATTGTTCTGGCAAGTCTCGGCAGCTTGATCTTACTCGCCGAGGTGTGTCACCGGGTCCATTCGCTAATAACCGGTAGGATGCGGAATCGCCCCATCAAATGAATCAGATGATCACAACATTGACCATCGTATTGCTGGCGACCGGACTAACGGCTTGCCGCAAGCCGCCGGCTGCAAATCCAGCACCCGTCGCCGCAAAGCCGGCGACCTTGCCGGTGCCGACCACTAGGGATTTCACGCTGGGCACTCAAGGACTGATCTTTGAAGCGCCAAACATCAGGTTTCCGTCGGCCGATTCGAATTACCGGTACATAAAGGGGTACAACATTGGCGGCGATTTAATCGACGATCGCCAACCGCCGGCCGGTACACGCCCTTCTCCAAATCAGCGGTAAAGCCAGCAATGCTTTGCGAAGTGCGTTATTCCTGACAAAATTTGAAATTGTCGGCATGTGCGGAGAAGATCAATACGAGGAATCTTATGAACATGTCGAAGACCTATCGCGTCATCTGTGGACTGTCGTCATTGTTTGCCCTGTTCGCCTTGATGGCGATCAAGACGGGCCAAACAGAGTGGCTTGGGTTTTTAGGTTTCCTGGGCTTTCTCGGCTTCCTGCCCCCGCGGCGTTCTCGACCTGCCGCTTAACAATGGCTTCCCCGAGATGATCTCCGATAAGTTAGTCCCGCGACTCCGGGAGCGGTTCCCCCATCAATCCGTCACGTTTGGCGTACCACCGTCCCCTTGCGCAGTCTTCGCCGACGTTCACCCTGCCGTAGGCGATATACAAATCCTCGACGACGGCGACGAAATCACACTGATTGCAGGACATTTCACGCACGGGCATTTCTCGGACTTCGATTCCCAATCGGCCGACGAAGCGGAAAGTTACATTGTCGATCAGGTCATCCAATTTCTGGAAGCTCTTTTCGCCGACCAAATCGTTATGTGGGGCTCCCACCGAACCGTTGGCGGATGGCATAAACGCGGTTCTCCCGGAATTGGCGGCATCGTTCCACCAGGCACACAGCTTTATGTCTGGTCTGGCCCGCTCCCCAACGAATCGGCATAAGACTTCGCCACGGTGTAGAATACCCCCATGGCCCGAAACTGGCTTTTAGCTCATTGGCGACGCTTGGCCATGCAGGGCGCGTTGTGCGGCTTGCTGCTAGCGACGATTGGATTGGCGGCGCTGGTGACGCATGAAAAGCGGCTGGCGTTGCGGTTGCCGCTGCGTGGGCCGTTGGAGAAGACGGGGCAGTTGATTGTGTCGGTGCCGAGGGATTGGGCGCAGCCGGCGATCGCGGATCAGCTCAGCACTGGGGAAATTGTTTCGGTAGATGAAATTGTGCCGGACCAGCTCACGGGGCGGCGGCTTACCGTGCAGCGGCTGCGGACCGGGGGATTGATTCCACCCTTGCAGCTTCTGCTGCGGGACGGATATCTGTCGCAGCGGGATTTGCTGGGATCGCAAACCGCATCGGCCAATTCGGAGGATCAGCAAACCGATCCAGCGCGCGTGCAGCCGCTGACTGTGGCGGGATGGCCGGGCGTGATGGTGTCGTATGCGTTTGGGCGGCTCGGAAGTCGGCATGTGCAAAAGCAGGTGCTGGCTTGTTCGTCGCTACCCAATGAGCAGGCGGTGGTGATTCGGCTGGAAGGTCCGGGGTTGCCCGATGCGGCCGATGAGGAACTCGTGCGGCAGATCGCGGAAACGACAGCGGTGCGGAAAAGTCGCAGCCCCGATAGCCCGGCCTTGCTGCCGCAGCAGCCGGGGACCATGGTGAAATTGGACAATGAAATCTGGACGGCGATTCCACCGCATTTCGTGGTGATGCCGACGTCCGATCCGAATTGCCTGTCGCGCGATCTGCTAGCCAACCGAAGCGACGGAAGCTGGACGGCGGCGGAATTGATTCCATGTGTGTGGCTAAGCGATGAACCGGCGGAAACACAAATCCTCACCCTGCTGACCGCCCGCGATCCAAGCTGGCGCAGCGCCACCGTGACCCGCATCGGCGACAATCTCTTTCGGGCGGATCAACCGACCAGCTCCGCTGACAGTGATTTTCCCATTGTCGCTTACTGCATGACCAACGGCGTCAATCAGGCGCTGGTTGCTATTGTGCGCGGCGGCTGGCGGGAACAAAGTGAATTTGACGAAACATGGAAATCGATCAGCTCCGATGTGCGGTTCATTGCCCATCGGGATATCGCCGCCCTGCTCGATGCGGGAGAATCGCAGGCTCGGCAGCTTCGTGATCTGGGGCTGGAAAAAATGCTGCCCAAATCGCCCGCGCAGCCGCAGCATTGGTCTTTGTGGGATCAATCCACCAACGTCGACAAGCAGGATTGGATGCAGCTCGATTTTATCGAAGCGGTGTCCAGCGATGCTCCAGCCATGTGGCGTGGAAGGCGCTTTACCATTCCCACCTACCATCGGCTCGGCGATCAGGCCCCTGCCGAGTCGATCGAACAATCCTGGACGGGGACCAATGATTTATCCACATATCGTGTTTCGACGGATCGGATCGTTTCCAATCAGGGCGCGATGAGCCAGCAGACGGCGATTCAACGCTGGGCAGTGGGCGATGGAAAATTGCAAAATGAAGTCGGTGGCGACGGGCCGCATCCGCCGCCGAAACAATTTGTGCCGGGAGCGTGGTTGCCGCTGATCATGGGACATTGCTCGGACGGACCAATGATTCTGCGCACAGAATCATTTTGGAGTTGCGATGGCTCCGCCCCACCGGGGCTTTTGACGCTGCTGATCAGCGGTTCGACCAGTGGCGAGATGCGGTGTTTGAATGTCACGGTAAATGGCTCGGGCCGCACGACACGGTGGTGGTACACACTGGATGACGAGCTGCGCTACATTGATTTCACGAGCGGTTGGCGCGCCCAGCGGAGTGTCGCCGGGCCGGAATGAATTGCTGGTACACATCGGCGACTTCAGTTGCCAATGCCGTCCAGGAATATTTTTGGCGAGCAACCAATTGGCCGGCCCGGCCCATTTGTCGGCGAAGCGGCGAATCATTTACCAATCGGATAATCGCCGTTGCCAATTCTTCTGGATTATTCGGAGAAACGAGCAAACCTGTCACGCCGTCCTCGATGGTTTCGCCAATGCCGCCGACACGTGAACCTATGGCGGGCAATCCGCTGGCCATGGCTTCGATGGTAGTGATGCCGAATCCCTCCGCGCGGCCTTGGGAATCAATGATGCCGGGATTTACGAAAAGGTCCGAATCGGCCATGAGCCGGGCCACCATTTGCCGTGAAAGCGCACCGGGCAGGTGAATGCGATCACGGTGCGGATTGGTGTTTACAATTTTTTCAACAATTGAACGTTCGGGACCGTCGCCGGCAATGACGAGATGGGCGCTCGGGCATTGCTTAAGTACAGTTTCAGCGCTGCGGGCCAGGATGTGCATGCCTTTTACTTCGATTAGCCGGCCGACGGCAGTGATCAATGTCGCATCGGTCGGAATGTTCCACGTGGAACATTTTTCACCGCTTCCTTTCACTTGTCCGAAGAGGGCGTCATCATATCCCTGATGCACGACCTGGCCGCGAAAGTGATATCCCTTCGCCGTCGCTTGGGACAAAGTATATTGACTATTAAACAAAACCCGATCGCAGCGCGGCAAAGTGAATGCGTGCAGCCGGCTGCGCTTGGGTTTCAGCGAATGCACCGTCAAGATCAGCGGTTTACGATCGATCAGATTTGCCAGCCAGGAAACGAAAGCCGGTTCGATCCAGTGAGCGTGAATCAGATCAGTTGTCGGCAGATGGCGGCGGACCGCGCGCAGCATGGAAAATAGCAGGCCGGGTGCTTGCCATTTGGCGCGCGGATTTCGCCGCAGATTGTCGGGAATGCCATGACCGTATGCCAAGCACTGGCGATGTGGATCAAGCGTGTACATAAATCGCTCGATGCGAACGCCGTCGATGGATTCGTGCAGCGCGGCTCCCGGATGGTGTGGAGCGAGAACGGTTATCTCAATCGGATGATCGCGCACCAGACAGCGGGCCAGATCGGCCACGAAACTTGGAATGGCATCGCCCTGGGTAAGCGGATAAGTCGTGGTGACGAAGAGAACCCGCAATGGCGGCAAGCGAGGTTCCTTAAATGGCGGAATCGGATTTCTGTTTCAAGCGATCTTCACTGGGATTCACCGAGCGAATCACCGGCAGACACCAGGAATCGTGCAGGGACAGACCGGGCGTATCCTGCTGGGGCTCCGGGGGCAGACTCGCTTTGACCGTGCGGCGATTGGAATAAACCCGGCGCCGGGCCAGGTAAAGCAATTCCTCACTGATGCGGCGATGGCGGCCCAGCATGTCGGCGAGCAACGCCAGTGCTCCCATGAGAAACGCCAGAATCAGCAGCACGCCGCCGATATAAATCAGCGAGGTGAACGGCGAAGTTTTGTGCACCACCAATCCCGATGGATGCCCCTCGGTATGAAATATGTACCACCCTGCCACGAAGCCGAGCGTAGCGACGCCGAACAAGAACAGGGACATGGCGATGCCGCCGAAAAATTTGAGCGGTTGAATATCACGCATGGCCCGGACGATGATCGGAAAACTGTTGGTGGCGTATTTCCAGAGGTTGGAAGCGATCCGGCTTTTGCCGTGCTCCCGCACGCCGCGGACTTTCAGCGGCACCTCGACCATCCGCACGCCTTTGCTGAACAGATCGATGAAAGTTTCCTGCGTGTAGGTGTAACGGCCGAAAAGTGTCAGGCGGTAAGCCGCTTCACGGGTGAATCCGCGGAAGCCGCAGGAGACATCGGTGAAATCGGTGCCGCCGCAAATCCAGTTGATGATGCCGGTGACAAGGTGGTTGCCCCAATATTTGGCGATCGGCATGGTTGGCCGCAGGGCCGGATCGGCAAAGCGGGAACAGGTGACGAAATCGGCCCGGTCATCCAAAAGCGGCTGCACGAGTTTGCGAATGTCAGCGGGATTGAATTGCCCGTCTCCGTCGATGTTGACGATGATGTCGGCCCCCCGCCGCATGGCACGTTCCAAGCCGGTCCGGAAAACGGTGCCGAGCCCCCCGCCGCCTTTAAGCGTAATCACCAAGGCTCCGGCGGCGACCGCTTCAGGTGCGGTGCGGTCTGTCGAGCCATCATTCAGCACGATCACTTCGGTTTCGCTGACCCCTGGAATATCGCGCGGCACTCCCCGGACCACCTGGGCGATGGTCTTTTCCTCATTCAAAGCCGGTATTGTCACGACGAGCTTCATGGGTTTGTTCCGTCGGTTCCTTGCTTCGGTTATGCAATCTGTTTACCGAGTCACCGCATATTCATGCGGTGCTTCAGGGTATCTGATCTTTTCGACCGGTTTCGCTAGCCAGCTTGAGAGCAAGTGCCGATAAAAACAACGAATTTGGAGCCTTGCAAGGTTTAATCGAGATCGGCGATGGAGGCAACTGCTGGCGATGGACCGCCGCAATTTTTTCTTTTTCGCCGGACCCAGCCGTGTACTTTTTGCCGGGCAGCGGCCTAGGATTCGGTCTTACTTGGGAATGGAGCGTGCTTTGATGTCTGGGCCTTACGATTGGCGAACGATTCTGTGTCTGCCGGGTTTATTGCTCATCGCCCTGACAGGCTGCGGTCGCAATTCGTCAGCGGCGAACCAAAGTTTTTCGATGCCGCCGCCTCTGGTGACGGTTGCCCAGGTGACCACCGCTGATGTGCCGCAATACCTGGACGAAATCGGCAAAACCACGGCGTACCAGGTGGTGGCGATTCAGCCGCAGGTCTCGGGGAAGGTAACAGAGATTCTTTTCCAGGATGGCGCGGATTTGAAAAAGGGGCAGCCGCTGTTCACGATCGATCCGCGTCCCTACCAGGCGGCGCTGGATCAAGCCAAGGCGCAGTTGGCGCAGGCCAAGGCGCAATTGGAACTGGCGAAGATTGAATTCAAGCGAGTCAAAGACCTGCCGCGATCTGTGGAACCTCAGGAGGATTACGACGAGAAGTCCAATGCCATAGACGTGGCGGCGGCGGCGGTGGCGGCAAATACGGCGGCGGTGGAAACGGCGCAAATCAACGTGCAATTCTGCAACATCACCAGTCCGATCGACGGCCGGGCCGGGCAGCGATTGGTCGATCTCGGCAACATCGTCAATTCCAACATGGTGGGCATGACCAGCGCCCTGACCGCAGCAGCCAACGGCGGCAGCACGCTCCTGACCATTCAGCAGCTCCATCCGATATACGCCGATTTCACGATCGACCAGGGCCAGCTTTCTGAAGTTCGTGCGCGCATGTCCGGCGGCACGTTGCGCACCATGGTGCGTCTGCCGGAGGATCACGACTGGCACAGCGGCTCGCTGACGTTTTTGGATAATTCGGTGCAGGACGGCTCCGGCACAATCAAGCTGCGGGCGACGCTGGAAAATAAGGACCATCATTTTTGGCCGGGACAGTTTGTGAATGTGCGGCTGGTGCTGACGGTGATTAAAGACGCCGTGCTCGTCCCAAGCTCAGTTCCGCAGATAAGCCAAAAGGGATCGTACGTGTTGATTGTGAAGGACGGTGCGGACAAGGAAGGCAAGCCGGCGACGATCGCCGAAATGCGGCCGGTGAAGCTCGGGCAGGTACATGGAGACATGATCGTCCTGGAGACCGGCGTGAAGGCCGGAGAACAAGTGATTACTGATGGCCAGATGATGGTGCAGCCGGGCACGCCGGTGAAAGTGTTGCCGCCGCCGACCTCCAAGCCCGTGGCGTCACGCATTGAGATGCCGGACAAGGCGGCCGTTGAGCAAGCGGTGTATGGAGGGACGAAGTGAATCTGTCTGAACCGTTCATCAATCGGCCGGTCATGACAGTGCTGGCCACGATCTCGGTATTGGCGCTGGGGGTGTACGCCTACACACGCCTGCCCGTCAACGATCTGCCGGCAGTGGATTACCCCGTCATTACGGTCAATGTCGCATATCCCGGAGCCGACCCGGACACGATGGCGAACAACGTCGCCACGCCGCTCGAGCGCCAGTTCATGCAGATCCCCGGGCTGGAGCTCGTCACCAGCAAGAGCGGCCAAGGGAATACCAGCTTCGTGCTGCAATTTGCGCTGGAAAAGAGCCTGGACGGTGCGGCGACGGACGTGCAGGCAGCGATCACACAGGCACAGGGAAATTTGCCCGCCGATCTGCCATCGCCGCCGACGATGAGCAAGACCAATCCGAATGATCAGCCGATCATGTTCCTGGCGCTCACCACGAACACGGTGACGCAAGGCGCGCTTTACGACTTTGCCAATACGCAGGTCGGCCAGGAAATCAGCATCATCTCCGGTGTGGCTCGGGTACAGATTTTCGGCACCAAGGGGGCGGTGCGCATCAAGGCGGATCCGTCGAAACTCGCCGCCCGGGGAATGACCGTGGAGGACTTGGCCAAGGCGATCCAAGGCGGCACGTCATACACTGGCGCCGGTCAGTTTGATAATCCCAACGTCACCATGCTGGTGAAGCCCAAGGGGCAACTTGATACCGCCGAGGGATACAACAACCTGATCGTCGCCAAGAACGGCAATTCACCGGTCTACCTGCGCGACGTTGCCCAAGCGAACGACGGCGTTCAGGACGAACGCATCAACATGCGGTTCTGGTCGCGCGAATATGGCACACCGGCGTCAACGGTGGTGGTCGCAGTTTATCGTCAGGCCGGCGGCAACGCGGTCGCTGTCACCAAGGCGATCCGCGACAAGCTTCCCAAGATTCGCGCCGAGCTGCCGCCCTCGGTCATCCTCGCGCCGATCTACGACCGGTCGTTGACAATCGTCAACTCGGTCAACGATGTGCAGGAGACATTGCTGATCGCCTTCGTGCTGGTCGTGATTGTGATTTTTCTATTCCTGGGCCGCGCCGGCGATACTCTGATCCCGGCGATGGCGCTGCCAATGTCATTGCTGTTGACATTCGGTGTCATGTGGGCTTTGGGCTACAGCCTCGACAACCTTTCACTGATGGCGTTAACACTGGCCATCGGATTTCTGGTGGATGACGCCATCGTGTTCCTGGAGAACACCGTTCGCCGGATGGAGACCTACAACGAACCGATTCTGGCCGCGACGATCAACAGCGCTAAGGAAATCAGTTTCACCATCGTGTCGATGACCCTATCGCTGGCAGCGGTGTTTTTGCCGCTGGTGCTGATGTCGGGCTTGATGGGCCGCATCTTTCGTGAGTTCTCGGTGACGATCATTGTCGCCATCTTCGCCAGCGGCCTGGTCTCACTGACACTGACGCCGATGATGTGCTCACGACTCGTCGGCGACCGCCGCAAAGGCGCTAAGAAGCCTTGGCTGGAGCGGCTCGCGCAAAAGGTCGAGCATGCCGTGCTCGCGGTTTACGGTCGCACTCTGACCTGGGCTCTGCGGCATCATTACCTCTCGGCCATCGCCTGGATTGCGTGCTTGATCGGCACCATCGGCTTGTTCCGCGCGATTCCCAAAACCTTTTTGCCGGTCGGTGACGGCGGATTCATTTGGGGGTTCATGATCGGGCAGGACAAAGCCTCGTACCTCAAGATGCGCGAGTACCAGGACAAGGGCGACGCCGTCATGCAGGCGAATCCCGGCGTTGCGGCGACGTTCACGATGACCGGCAACGGGCAGTTCCTGACTTATAACCAGGGCCTGTTGCTGGCATTCCTCGAGCCGCGCGACAAACGCGCTCCCATCGCTGATATCGCCAAGAGCATGATTAACAAAGTGCCGGGCGTAATTACGGTCTTCCGCCCCCAGCCCGTGCTGCAGATCAGCACCGGTGCTTCTGCCAATAGCGCGGCCGACCTGATTTATACGATCTCGGGTGTCGACCCAAAGGACGTCTATGCCGCTTCCGGCCGTCTATTACCTAAGCTGCAAGAATTTAAGGGATTTCAGCACATCCAACCGGATTATTATAATAACCAGCCAAACCTTGACGTTCACATCCGCCGCGACCAAGCCTCGATGTACGGTGTGAGCGTCGCGCGGATTGAGTCACTGCTGTTCAATTCCTTCAGTGAGAACTACCTGTATCTGATCAAGAAGCCGACCGACCAATACCAGGTGATCCTCACCGCTAATGACCAGAGCCGCCAAACACCGCAGGATCTATCGAAGCTATACATCAAGAGCGACGACGGACTGCGCACAATCCCACTCAGCGCCGTGACCGAATGGGGCACATCGCTCGGCATGCAGTCGGTGAATCACCTTAACCAGTTCACCAGCGTAACCTTCGCCTTCAACCTCGTTCCCGGCACCGCAACGGGTGACGCAACAAATTTCATCGAGAAGGCCGCTGCCGAAACGCTCCCGACCACCGTTCGCGGCGATCTGCAAGGCGAGGCCAAGACATTCAAAGACACGGTCACCGATCTGTCGCTGCTGATGATCGTCGCGGTGTTCGTCATGTACGTTATTCTCGGCATTCTGTACGAAAGTTATCTGCACCCCATCACGGTGCTTTCGTCGCTGCCGGTCGCATTGGTCGGTGGCTTGGCAACGCTCTGGATATTCCATGAGCAGGCGTCGCTCTATGCCTACGTCGGCATGTTCCTGCTGATGGGCATCGTCAAGAAAAACGGCATCATGATCGTGGACTTTGCGCTGCAGCGTGTGAACCATGGCGAAACCGCCGAAAAGGCGATCCACGATGCAAGCATGGATCGTTTCCGTCCGATCATCATGACCACGCTTGCCGCGGTAATGGGCGCTCTGCCAATTGCGCTCGGTTACGGGGCCGATGGTGAAAGCCGCCGGTCGCTCGGTTTGGTCATCGTCGGCGGGTTGCTGGTGTCGCAGTTTATCACACTGTATGTGACGCCGGTGATTTACCTTTACCTCGAGGTGATCCAGGAAAAGGTACTGGATCGCACGACATTCTTCCGCTCACACCGTGTGCATGCCGCGGCATTGGCGGCGGAGTTGGGCACACCTCCCGAGGCGGAAGTGCTTGAACCCCAATATGTCGAGCCGCTGCACGGAGCCTCGCGCATCAAGTCCAACGGCAACGGTGACGAGCAGAATTAAGCCGCCCAAATGGCCTTTCCGGTCAATTCCTCGCCAATAATTCCACGTCAGCCGCGTTACGGTATGGGTGGAACGGTGACGATAATTAACGGGGAACCTTACGCGGCGGGATTTGCGATGAATAGAACGGAACATCTTTCACGCAAGGAAGTTATGGCCAATTCACGTACTCTCATCCAAACCGCTCTTTGGTGCATAATCAGTGTTCTGGCCGGCCCGGCTATTGCCGCCGCGGTGGCTGATTCGTCGGGACAGGACTTTTTTGAGAAGAAGATTCGTCCCGTTTTGACCGCTGAATGTTATCGGTGCCATTCCAATCAGGCATCGAAACTCAAGGGTGGACTGTCGCTGGACAGCCGCGAGGGAATGCTCACCGGCGGCGACACGGGTGCGGCCATCACGCCCGGTGATCCGGCCCGAAGTCTGCTCGTCAAAGCGATTCAGCAAACAGACAAAGATTTGGCGATGCCGCCGAAGAAAAAATTGGATGCGTCCGTGATTGCGGACTTTTCTACGTGGATCAAAATGGGCGCGCCATGGCCGGAAGATGCCAAGCAAGGCAGCCAACCGATCGCCATTGGCATCGCTGCGACCTATGACAAGCTGCGGCACGAATTGTGGTCCTGGCAGCCGATCGCGCATGTCGAGGTCCCGGCCGTCACCGACGATAAACAATGGGCCAAGACCGATCTCGATCGCGTGATCCTGGCGAATCTGAATGAGCACGGATTAAAACCGTCACCCATGGCGGACAAGACCACATTGCTGCGCCGGGCGACTTTTGATTTGACCGGTTTGCCGCCAACGCCGCAGGAAGTTGAAGCGTTTCTTTCCGATAAATCTCCCGACGCCTTTGCCCAGGTGGTAGATCGTCTTCTTGCCAGCCCGCATTTCGGCGAGCGCTGGGGCCGGCATTGGCTCGATGTGGCCCGCTACGCTGAATCCTCCGGCATGACCCGCAATTTCGTTTACTACTATGCCTGGCGATACCGCGATTACGTCATCAACGCATTCAATCAGGACAAGCCGTACAACCAATTCGTGGCCGAGCAGCTTGCCGGTGATTTGCTGCCGGCTAATTCTCCGCAGCAGCGCGATGAGCATTTGATTGCCACGGGATTTTTGGCGATCGGCCCCAAGGATTTCAACGAAAAAAATCCGCAGCAGTTCCTCGCCAACAATGTAGATGAGCAAATCGACACCACGACCAAGGCATTTTTGGCCACCACCGTTTCCTGCGCCCGCTGTCACGATCACAAGTTCGATCCGATTCCAACCGCCGAATATTATTCGCTGGCGGGCATTTTCCGCAGCACCAATGAGCTATCCGGCCTGGATATTCGTGGGCAACGACTCGACAAATACAGCAACGAAAAATATGTGCAGCTTGCTGGTTTCAGCCGTAATGAGCTGAACCAAGCGCACCTCGATTATGGCAAGCCTGGCAAGCCGGGGGCGGCCCTGCGAACGGCCATGATGGCCGGCATGAATGACAACCTGCTCGATCCAAATGCGACGCCGCCGAAGCATTTTGCGATGGGTGTCGAAGATGCGATTCTCACCGGCGACGCGCATATTTTACAGCACGGCGAAATCGACCAGCCCGGCCCCAAAGTGGCTCGTGGGTTCCTGACCATTCCCTGCATGGGGGCCAACGCCCCGATCGATCCCAAAGGCAGCGGACGCCTGGAACTTGCCGAGTGGATCACCAATCCGAGCAATCCGCTGACCGCCCGGGTCATGGCCAACCGCATTTGGCAGCACCTGTTTGGCCAGGGCATCGTCAAATCCACGGACAATTTCGGTTCGACCGGCGACAAGCCGACCAATCCGCAGTTGCTGGATTATCTGGCCACGCAGTTCCAGCAAAACAACGGCTGGTCGATCAAGAAAACTATCCGCCAAATCATGCTGTCGTCGACGTACCAGCAAAGCAGCGATTTTGACGTGAGCAAATTCCAGATCGATCCCGACAACACGATGTTCTGGCGAATGAATCAGCGGCGGCTGGAAGGAGAAGCGATCCGTGACGCAATCCTCACCGCCTGCGGCCGCCTCGATCCGGAACCGCCGAGTGGTTCGGTGACGTTGAATCTCCCCGCAGTTCCGCTCGACCTTGCCCAGCGCTTTGGCGATATCGGCAACCAGCTCACCACCTCCGGCTGGCGCAGCGTGTATCTGCCGATTTATCGCAATGACGTGTCGAGCGTGCTGGAAGATTTTGACATGGCCGATCCCGCCGCCGTCGATGGAGCGCGCGATGTCACCACCGTCGCCCCGCAAGCTTTATTCATGATGAACAGCGCGTTTGTCACGTTGCAGGCCAAGATCATGGCGCAGCGTCTCGACCACGGCAGTAAAACCGATGCGGGCAAAATCAAGACGGCGTATCAATTGGCCCTGGGCCGCCAGCCCAATTCGATGGAGCTGGGCCGGGCGCTGGATTACATCCACCAGATTCTGGATGACAATCGCTATCTGAGTCATCCTGACCGTGATCCGCAAGCCAGCGCATGGGGCACGTTTTGCCAAGCGCTGTTTGCCTGTGCCGAATTTCGTTACGTGAACTAATTGCCAATCGAGGCTTCTATGAATCCATTTTTCTCCCGGCGTCAGATGCTGAAGACTAGTGCCTGCGGGTTCGGATATCTCGCACTGGCCGACATGTGCTCGCGCCTCGCCGCCGCCGAGGCCGTCTCTCCTACGACTGCGCCGGCCGATGATGCGGCCAAGCATTATCAAAGCCCCCTACTGCCTAAGGAGCCGCATTTTCCCGCCAAGGCCAAGCGGGTGATTTTCCTGTTTATGCAGGGCGCCCCGTCGCATGTGGACACCTTCGATTATAAGCCGCAGTTGTTTAAGGATGATGGCAAGTCACTGCTTGGCCGCACACTGCTCGCCCCGCCGTGGAAATTTGGCCGCGCCGGCAAGAGCGGGTTGTATATCAGCGAACTGTTTCCGCAGCTTGCCCACCACGCTGACGATTTGTGCATGCTGAACGGCATGAACACCGATCAACCCGCCCATCCGCAGGCCACCATCGAGTTGCACACCGGCAGCATTCGATTTGTCCGGCCATCGATGGGCGCGTGGGTGCTTTATGGCCTGGGCACGCAAAACCAGAATCTGCCCGGCTTCATCACCATCAATCCGCCACCCGGTGTCGGCGGCGCACAAAATTACGGAGCCGGTTTTCTCCCCGCCGCTTTCCAGGGCACGCGCCTGAACGGCCCCAACGAACGTGGCCGCGGTCCCGGAAGCATTGCCTCCGGCAGCCTTGGCATCGAGAATGTGACGCCCGCATACTCTACCAACACGCAGCGTCGCCAGCTCGATCTGATCCAAGCCATGAACCACGACATGCTGCAAAGGAGCGGCGAGAATCCGCAGATCGAAGGCGTCATCGAATCCTTCGAGCTCGGTTTCCGCATGCAAACTGCCGTGCCGGGCGTGATGGATTTTTCCAAGGAATCGCAATCGACGCTGGCCATGTATGGGATCGGCCAGCAAGCCACCGATACCTTCGGCCGCCAATGCTTGATGGCCCGCCGCTTCGCCGAGGCCGGTGTCCGCTTCATCGAAGTGTCCCATGCCGGTTGGGATCAGCACACGCAGCTTCACGTGAAGCACGCCCAGAACGCCCTGGCCACCGATCAACCGATCGCCGCCCTGCTCACCGACTTAAAACAGCGCGGCCTGCTCAAAGACACGCTGGTTGTCTGGGGCGGAGAATTCGGCCGCACCCCCACCGCCCAAAACCGTGACGGCCGCGACCACAACAACCGCGGCTACACTATGTGGATGGCCGGCGGCGGCACCAAGGGCGGCTTCACCTACGGACAAACTGATGAATACGGTGCCAAAGCCGTCAACAATCCGATGCACGTTCACGATCTGCACGCCACGATTCTCGCCCTGCTTGGCTTGAATCACGAGCAACTCACCTACCGCTACGCCGGCCGCGATTTCCGGCTGACCGATGTGTATGGGAATGTGGCGAAACAAATTATCGCCTGAAATTCACCTAGCAAGTTTGACCAGTCCTCGGCCTGCGACATAATCTTGCCCGTGCCAAACTGGCTGCGCTTAATGCTCGTCATGCTCATGGTTGGCGGCGGCTTCATGGGTACGGTGTTAACGACGCAACTCCTGTTTTCGCCAAGGACGCATGGCGAGAATTCATTCATCACTGCTGCATTCATTTTGCTAAATGCTTTCGTCCTTGTCAGCGGTCTGCTCTTGGTTCAGAATCCGCGCAAGACGCTGCCCTTGAAGATCGCATTGGTGTTGCAAATCCCGTTTTTTTCGTCGCCGATCTTAGCTTACCAATTCTCAACGGGAACCTGTGTGGCTTTCGGTTTAGGACAGCCGGCCGTCAGCGTTGTCTTCTTCTACAATATCGGGAGCCAGTGGTACGTACATTTGCTTGAGAATGTGCCATGGCGGATGGGAGTCAACATTGTACCCGTTATATTGTTAGCCGTTCTAAGGCGAACGACTCGCCGCGGCGATTCGCTTCCTCCGCCGCCCACGCAAATGTCCGAGAATTGAATCACCTTTATGCTCAACCTGCTGAGCCGCAAATCGACGGTAATCTAGATCAGTTTGACAATGAGCGCGGTATATAAGTAGACTTGTCCCCAATGCGCTGGCGTCCCGGTCATCTTCTTTTCATCGCCTTTCAAGCAATCTGGCTGAACATCGTCATTCCCGGCCACACGCGCGGTTCCATGCCGATGCCGGGGGCGGATTGCGAAGATTCCACCTGCCAGGTGTCGCACAGCTTCGCGGCCAGTCCCTGCTGCGATCATTCCAAGACCCCGGCCACTCCGGCAAAGAATCGTGGTTGCGCGATTTGTAACTTTGCTGCGCAACTTGCCACGCCATTGCCGTTTGATTTGTCATTGCCCCCGTTGGCTCTTCTGCATCGGATCGGCGATCTGCGCGCCCACGCGCTCGTGGCTCGATCCGTTTTGATTCCCTTCTTTTCCTGTGGCCCCCCTGCTTGTGCCTGAAATCTTGTCGTTGTGATGCGGACCGTGAATCCGCAATCGCTGCGCTGATTTGCGCATCGATTGCCGTCATAGCGCCGCCTATTTTTCAGGTTCCTTAGCAGAGAATAACCATGACCATTCTAAATCGTGTGCTTTGCGCTGGCGCGCTGGGCTGCGCCGTGCTTGCACTGACCGTACATGTTTACGCCCATGGATTTGCCGGCGACCGATTTTTTCCGCCGACGATCACGACCGACGATCCATTCGCTGCTGATGAACTAGCGTTGCCGACCATTTCTTATTTCGAGAACCCCGGTTCCCCGGGGACCCGCGAAACCGATATCGGTTTTGAATTCGACAAGCTGATTATCCCGAACCTGGCCGTTGGAATTTCTGACGATCAAATCCTTATCAAATCGACCGGCTCGCGGGCCACCAACGGATGGGACGATATCGAGCTGAACGCCAAGTACCAGCTATGGGTGAACGCCCCGCACGAGGCGATTGTGTCAGTCGGCCTGATCAGCGATCTCGGCGGAACCGGCACCAAGCGCGTCGGCTCGGAATCCACCAGCAACCTGCAGCCGGCGCTTTATTTCGGCAAGGGATTCGGCGATTTGCCGGAATCGCTCGGTATGCTCAAGCCGATTGCCGTCACCGGCGTCTTCGGCGAAATCTTTCCCCTCGGCGGCGGTGACCCGAACGTTTTCGAGTGGGGCATTTCCCTGCAATATCAGCTGCCGTATCTCGAGCAGCACGTGAAAGACATCGGTCTTCCCAAGCCGCTGCGCGACATGATTCCGGTGGTCGAATTTGCGTTTGACACGCCGGAGAATCACCACGGTGGCGGCACCACCGGCACAATCAATCCCGGCATTCTCTGGGAAACCAGGTATGCCCAGTTCGGCGCCGAAGCCCTCATCCCCGTCAACCGCGAAACTGGCGCACATGTCGGCGCGATCTTTCAAGTCTGGATTTTCCTTGACGATTTGATGCCCAAATATTTCGGCCATCCCCTGTTTGGAGGTGACAAATGAGAAGGTTGTTACCGCTTACTGCGTGCGCGGCTCTTTTGCTAATATTCGCCCCGGCTGCCTTCGCCCACGTTTTCGTGGACCACGCTGATCCGAAAGTCGGCTCAAAAGTTGCCCAATCGCCGACCACCGTCGAAGTCTGGTTCACCGGTGAAGTCGAGCCATCCTTCAGCGGCCTGGAAGTGCAGGATGCCAACGGCAACCGTGTGGACAAGCAGGATTGCCATGTCGATCCCAAGGATAAGACGGCCTTGATTGTATCGGTGCCAACCCTGCAGCCGGGCACTTACAAAGTGGTGTGGCACGCCGTCGCCAAGGACACGCACAAGACCAAGGGCGATTTTAAGTTTGAAGTGAAAGCCCCATGACGGCGACTCGCGGAGCCAAACGGTGAGCAATCTTGCTTTTGTCGTGACACGCTCGGTTCACTTCGCCGCGGCAATGCTGATGCTGGGCGTGTGGCTGTTCGATCGCCTGGTAGCTTCGGTGATCGAACCATCGACTGCATGGCGAAAAATCAGTGGGTGGCTGATCGGCATCGCCCTGCCGATCGCTGCCGTCTCCGCAGTGGCATGGTTCGGCGATCTGTCGATTAGCATTAACGACGACATTCCGCCCCGATCCGCCCTGGCTTGGCCGATGCTCAAAGCGATTTTGAATGAGACGCAATTCGGCTTCGTCTGGAAAGTGCGCGCCGGCATGTGGCTTGGTTGCTGTGTCCTGTCGCTGCTGATCTTCAAAACCAAAACACTCCGCGGCACGTGGACTTGGTTGGCTATCCTATGCAGCGTTGGTTTCGTCGGCAGCCTCGCCTGGGCTGGGCATGGCCAGACGGGTCCGGACATGGCGTTGCACCTGTGCAGCGATGTGATTCACTTGCTGGCCACCACCCTGTGGCCGATGGGGCTTTTGCCATTTGCCTTACTGTTTTTCTGTGTGCGACGATCATCGGACACGTCACTCCATGTAAAACTGACCAATCGCTTTTCGTCGATCAGCTTCTGGACAGTCGTGATCCTATTGGCCAGCGGCATCATAAATTCCTGGATCCTCGTCGGTTCGTTAAACAACCTGTTTCACACGCCCTACGGCCAAACCCTTGTGCGCAAAATTGTAGTTTTTGGCTTCATGGTGTTCTCCGGAGCGATCAACTTCATTTTGCTAAAACCCCGCTTACCGGCATCACCCGTCGCTTCTCGCTGGCTGCAATGGAATGTGGCGATCGAATTAATGTTGATGATCGTCGTTTTGGTGATTGTCGGTTACCTCGGCCTGCAACCGCCACCGGTCGAGTTCTCGCCGTGAGTTCCCGGCTGCCGATAGATTCCCACGCCATGCGCGGTTAAGATTCGCCCCCGTTTCTGGAGAGGTGTCCGAGTGGCTGAAGGAGCAGCACTGGAAATGCTGTAAACGGGAAACCGTTTCGGGGGTTCGAATCCCCCCCTCTCCGTTAAAAAAGCCACGACGCCCATAACTCCTGCGTCGTGGCTTGTTTCCAAGCAGGAACTTTTGGCTCCTGCAATCTGCTGTCCCCGCCGCTCTCATACAACTCTCGGATTTTCTTGGTCGGCCCTCTTGGTGGGTGAATTTTTACGAAGATAATGATCTTCATAATGCGGTGGTGAGGGCAACCACCTCCGCTGGCCCCGTGATACGGAGATCATTTTGTGAAGGACAAAGAACCGTTGACGCCGGGAGATCAACTTGACACCAGCTCCTAATCTTTCTCCGAATGCCGACGACACCTTCCAACTCGGGAACTACGTGGTGTGCATCATGGACCTTTTGGGGCAAAAGGAAAAACTCAAGGATTGGGATATTCCACTGTCTTGAGCCGAAGGAGAGTACCGCGCGTGAAGCAGTTTCCGTTCGCAAACCCCAGAATTGGGCGCATGCGAGCTAAGCAATGGCCTTTAATAGAGAAACGAGCACAGCGGTGCATTTCAAATCCCGCTGACGTTGTTCTGCAAGCGATTAAATGACAGAAGTTTATGGATGGGAGCCGGCTGGAATTGAACGCCACCCAACTCTCTGTAGGCGATTTACGATATGTAGACATGGTCTATTCCGTCGCTCTTCGAGAAGTTCGGGACTCGCATCTGGCGGAAGACGTAAGCCAAGCCGTGTTCCTTATTCTGGCGCAGAAAGGTGAGTTGCTAAAGGCTGACGTGATCCTCTCCGGCTGGCTATGCCGCATGGCTCGATTTGCGGCGGCCAACGCGTTGATCATGGAGCGTCGCCGACCAAAAAGGGCCTGCCCGTTTGAATGTCAACCTGCTTAGCCCGTTTTTGCCGAACGGCGCACCGCCAGCCGTCATTTGGGACCGCAAGTTCACTTATTGCTTCTGAAACACCAGCACAGACCAACTGGGCAGGTTGATGAACAGTTGGCCGTTCGTTACCGGCAACTGTTCGGCAAAATTGCCGGTGGTGCCGATGCCGCCGTAAGCCGGGGATTGAGAATTGAAGATTTCCATCCAGGAGCCGGATTCACCAGCCATCCAGACGCCGTAGTCGTGGAAAGCCCATTGATTGTCGCTGACGTTGACCACGATCAGAAGCAGATCGCCATCGAGGGTGTAGCGCTTGAATGCGACGACTTGGCCTTGGTAATCGACGTGGGTAACATTGCCGGCAGGGGAGCGGAGGGCGGCGTGTCGCCAGCGAAGGTTGTTGATGTCGCGCACCATTTGCTGCATCGGAGCGCCGGTGGGATCGCCCATTTTCTTCCAATCAATGCGGTAGTCGTCGCCGTTGACGAAATCAGGATTCCAGAATTTGTCGAGATGGCCGTCGGTGCCCATGAAGAGCATGGGCGTTCCGGGCAGAGTGACGTTCAACGCCCAGGCGAGCCGGGCCTTGGCTAAGGCCCAGCCGTTGCTTCTCCCGCCGAAACGCTCGACAATATAGCGCTTGCCGATGTCGGTGCCATCGTCGTAAATTTGGTCGTGGGAGCCGGCGAGATAACGCACGGAGCACCAGGGATCAGGATTTTGGAAGTTGCCGATGAGGGCCAACAGGTTGTTCACGGGATCGGAGCCGCTGAGAGCGTTGTAGGCTTGGCCGGGGCTGGCCAAGTCCCAGGTGGCGGAAAAATGCAGGCCAAGGTAAGGGTCCATCGGTCCGGCGGCGCTGTTGGAGTCGCCGGGGTTGTATTCGGCGATGAGGTATTTTTGGGGGCATTCGCTTTGCAGGGTTCCGGTAATGTATTGAATGCCATCGGGCTGAATGAGCTGTGCCGCGTCGAAGCGCAGGCCGTCGCCGCGATAGTCGCGGAGGAACATGCGAGCGTTGTCGAGGAAGAAATCCTTGATTTCCTGTTGCCAGAATCCAAATCCGCACCCGAACTGGGTATCGTGGCCATTGACGAAGTATTCGCCGCCGCCATCGGCACCGTAGGCGTTACCATCATATTTCCAATAACGGTTGTCGGTGGTGGCGGAGTGGTTGTAAACGACGTCGAAGATGACGGCCAGGCCGACGGTATGGGCGGCGTCGATCAGGGTCAGAAGGCCTGAAACGGCAGAAGCATTAGTGGTGCCGTATAAGTCCTCAGGCGCGAACATGTCGCAGGTGCCGTATCCTTCGCCGACGCCGCCTGCGTTCAGATCGTCATGCACGTCGCCGATGGGGAGCAACGCTAGGGCATTGAAACCAAGTCCCTTAATGTAATTCAACTTCGAGATGATGTCGATGAAGGTTGCCGTTCGATTTTTTACTGGGGACGACAGCAGGTCGTTCAATCCGGCGAACGATCCGACATGAAGTTGGTAGAGGATGAAGTTCTCAAACGCGGGGGTGGTGAAGGCCGGTCGATTGGATTGGTTGAATGGAGCGATCACATAGCTGGCGGACGTGTACGCGGAGCTTTCGACCTGCAGGGCGCGCGAATCGGCTTGCTCCCAGATTTTGGAATTGTCATTTCCGGGTCCGCCAACGTTCACGATCAAATATTTGTAGAGATCGCGATCTTGAATGCCACCGGGGATGCCGGAGATCACACCGGCCCAATTCCCATTTCCTTCGGAAAAGAGAGCGGCGGGGTTAGTTCCCCATTGAGTGAAGTCGCCTTCGACCGAAACCTGCTTCGCGAAGGGCGCCCAGACTCGAAACCGGCATGTTCCGTCGGGATAGAGCAAGCTGCCCATTCCGTCGTTTTGCGCTGGAGTGATTGTCATTTTTGAAAACCTTGTTTACGGCTAGGGCCCGAAGGCATTTCCCAATAGGTGTATCTATATAATACCTAGAGCGAGTGCCGGCGGTTATTGGAACTTTCGAACCTCCAATGTGTACCCTGAAGAGGACAGCTTGAGCGGTCCCGTGATGGACCAAACCGAGCCTGCCGGTGCGGCCGCGGCTTTGGCACTGAGGTCGGAGTATGCGCTCGCTTCATTCGCCGGCAGCGATCGCGGAACGCCGTTGTCTTGGTCAAGCTGCACTTTGTCCGCTCGTTCGAGTGGCACGAGCACGACCGCCGGACGGCTACTATTTGCAGGCATTAACAATCGGCCCGCTTGGTTTTCAATCACGCTTTTGAGTGTTACCTCTACCCCGCGCCAAAGGTAGCTTCCATTGGCCGACTGAGCAAATTGGCGCGGCCAATTTGCCAAGTCCGGAAGTCCGTCGTTATTGAGGTAAAGAAAGGCCACGGATGCTTTCGCGTCGGCGATCGGACGCACCGTCTCGACACCGGAGAGCTTCTTCAAGGCACCATAAGCGCCTCCCCAACACGCGGCCAACCCGTAGGGACACGTCGAGCCGAGTCCGACAACCACTTCAGGCCGCGTCGCCTTGTTAATGATCATCTGGTTTCTGGTTAACTCGTCTACCACTGCGACTGAAAAACGCGCAGGGGTAGCCGGCAGTCCTACAACTTTGACAATCTTCCCGACCGAGGGAACCCCGCTATTGTTGAGCAAAAATAAGAGGTAGTGTCCAGGTGGACATATATTGGCGTTCGCGGGTGCCGTCAGACTGATAAAACCAGCGCCGACAGTCGGCTTCATAAAATTAACGCGTTGATTGGTGTTGAACGAATGGGTCACCGAGGATAGTCGGACAAGGCTGGAATTACTGATGTCCGCCGCATCCGCCGTGGTTACTTGGAACGTCTGGCCGTAAGTAAGTTGGTTGGGCGCGTTTTGGATTTGCGGCCGAGAACCTTTGAAAAGGTAAGGAGGAGAAAAAATCTGGGCGTCGGGATGGGAGGCGTTTGGATCATTTGGCTCGAGTTTATCGGTGGGCTGATACTCACCCCCGCCACCGCTCATTACTCGGCCGTCCGGCAGAAGAATGGCGGTGGAGTGATAGCAACGGTCTATCTCCTCCTTCGCCATTATGGTCCACGTATCATTTATAGGATCCCAAAGCTCGGCTTCATGGACAGGTTGATGCCCTGTCAGATCATCAAATCCTGGTGTCCCAAGTCCGCCATTGCCTTGCGTGCCCCCGGTGACGAGCACCGTTCCATCTGCCAGTAGCGTGGCATTGTGCTGACGCCGCCGAAAATGCATGGGCTGTGCCGTCTGCCAAGCCAGAGCGCTTACATTCAGGTCGATCTTCTCAACAATTTGAGACGGACTATGTGTGTCTGAGTCATTTCCTCCCCCGATAAACACGATCTTTCCGGCGTCGTACATGACGGAAGGCGCGTAATCGCGCAAGCCTTCCGTTCGCGACGCAGACTGAATCCAATTTCCTCCGCCCGATGTTTCAAAAAAAAAGCTCTCCCCGCCGGGTCCTGACATAAAAACGCGGCCATCCGGCGCCAAATGGAATCGCGGAAAAAGTTGAAGCCCACCATCTGCCTGATCGTTAGCATTATTGAATGGAACCAACTGCTTCCACGGGGCTACATTCCAGATTTCCGGCGTATTATTGGTCGGCGTAGTGCTCGGGGCGTTGGGCTTTGGGTTTGGCGGGGAACCAGCAAAACTGCCGGAGCATACAAGGACGCTTCCATCTTGCAGCGTAATTGCCGTAGGATACCACCGTCCGTTTTTCCACAAACTGTTCGCAGAATCATTCAGTATCTGACCCTGCATTGGTGCCGCTGCACTCCAGCTATCAGTCTCCGGGTCGTAGATCGTCGCGCAATCAATTCCCTGGCTGTCGTAAAGATGCCCGCCCGCCACCATTAGCCGGCCGTCCGGAAGAAACGTGTGGCTTGAACAGAACAGATTGATCGAATTCCCATTGTTGTCCAGAGGCTGATTCGATGTCTCTGTACATTTCAGAGTCTGCAAATCCAACAAAAACGCATGAGTTTCATGTTCATTCAAACTTGCGAAGTCGTCCGGTACTGGCGGGGATCCATCAGACGGCCGCTTTCGTCGACCCCAGAATAGCACCCTTCCATTCGGCAACAGGTGCGCATGGATCGGCACGTTCGCCAGTGTGAACGCCTCCGACCATTGGCCCTGGACGCTCGCCTGCCCCTTTACATCGAGAGTTTGAGTTGCCATATAGGTGGAAGCATGGACTACCGTGTATCAGCCAAACGCTTTACGTAAAGTGGCAACGGATAAGTGGGGCCATGTTAAAACAATTGGTTTTGGTGGCGCTGGCGAACCGGGGTTCAGGATGGGAAAGTTTAAAAAGACCATCTGTGCGTACTGAAGTTGCATGAACGGGGGGAAAACAGGATGGATGACTTTCTCGATCCAGAACGTTGCATACACGGTCCCGACGTCCGCGTTTGTGACAAGGAACGGTAGGTTCTCAACGCCGCCATCGCTCAGCGGCATAGAAACCGGAGGGAGAAGCGCCCCTCCTGGTCCAGCCACCTTGGCAAAATTAACGCTCGTTGTCGTCGCGATATTCAGCACGGTCATCTTTTCAATCGTATGGCCGTTGGCCGCTTGATCGGTGAGGATCTTTTGCAGCAGCAGTATTGGATCCTGCACAACATCCTGCATCGGAACGCCATCAATGTCGGCGGGAAGGGGGATAGGCGGGACATCTCCAAAGGGTGTCCTGGGATTAGTAGCACTGGCCGCATTGCTCAGGTCGTATTGGGGAAATCCACCTAGCGTTCCAGCAGGCTGGACTCCGCCGCCAATTCCAAACGGAGCGGTATTGAATGAAGGAAAAACCCCTGCCGAAAGGTTCAACGGCGTCGGGACGGATGGGACCACGATCGCTGAACCTGGGGCAAGCATCGCATTGCCATGTGGAATTGTAGCCATGCGCGCGACGCTTTGCGGTTCAGAAGGTGCGTCCGTGGGTTGAACAGTCACCCATATCCCAGGCTCGATATGAAGGGCGCCTCCTGTGACGGCGTCAGTGATCTGCTGTAGATAGGTCAATCCAAAAAGCTGAATGTCGGTTTGAAGAAAGCCTCGATTCGGGATAGATGACGAGATCGGGTTAAACTCTAGCGTTTCTCGCGTCTGATTCAGCTCAAGAAACAGATTGGCGTTCTGCTCCTTATCTGGTCTAGCAATTAGATTAAATCCCTTACCCTTCCAGGTGCCTGCAAGTTCTGCAAGCGGACCAAGGCTATCTAACACATCCTTGTTTTCAGCCACAAGGCGGACACTTGGAATACGCAACCCCGGCGCTGTACCTGATGACGCTTGAGACATTTCCATCTCCTAATAGCTGAAGGCCTCTAAAACGATCACCAGCCGCAATCTTCGTGTGGCGAAAACGGCGCTAGAGCAAGAAGTCCCGTGGCTCCCCAAAACGACTTGATTGTATATCTAGGACACGTTCGTAGGCATCCGCGACTTCTCGTTGCGCCAGGTTATCCACTATTGAAATCCCTATTATCTCGATTACCCGTACGAAATGACCAGTAAGCAAAGCTTTATTAAGCTGATTGGTGTCGTAGCGGCGGCAAAATATTTCAGCAAACGATTCTGGTTAAAGCGGGGACCAGCTCGAGGGACTGGAGCCAGCGGGACACCACCTATAAGAAGCGAACTGTCAAGACAATTCCCCCGCGCCCCGGTGCCGGTTCCTTCGTTCGGCAGTTCGGGGGCTTGTCTCGACTTGCAGCGGGGCCTTCATCCTTTCCAGCCTCGATCGGTGTCGACTGGTATCAGTGGGCCGGACATCGCCAATGGGCCATCTCGTCACGGATCTTTCTCATCGCCAGGCTGATCGCTCTTGAAGAGCGTCGCCCACGCACCTATCCGGAACTCCGTTGCCGGGTTCATGTAGATCTCTGGGCGTAGCAAAAGTGGGCGAGGGGTTCATTCAATTGAATGGGAACTGCCTCGATTGCTCAAGGCATTCATGGTTTCCCGGGAACTCCTTCGCCCTTGTGAGCCATTGTGACGATGCCTGTCGGCTCCGGTCAATCGCGAATGGTCTGCGCTAAGAGCTCGACTATCAAAGTAACGAGGTGGGCACCACGATCGGGTCAGCAGGAATTAGCGTTGCCACCGAGACGTGCGGCCAGGTCAGGGTGTTGAAGTTCAGAAAGACCGTCTGGCTGTACTGGATCTGCGTGAACGGCACGATGATCTGCTTCGGCGTTGTGATGTCCTTCGTCGGCGTCAGCGTGAATACCGGTCGCAACGTGCTTCCCGCGCGCGGGGCAGCCTCAATCGTGATCGGCAGCCCATTGGCTTGGCATACGGGTACGACGATCGTCTCCAGCACCGTCTCGATCCAGAAGACCGCCGTCATTTTGAAGGCGCGGGCGTTGGGCTGTTGTGGAGGCGTGTGATTGTCGCCGGTCAGGAACGCGATCTCGGCCGTGCCGCCGGCGAAGCCGGGGTCGGTCGTCACGGGGGGCGCCGGCGGAGTCGTCGGGTTGGGTGGAGGCGTCGGCTGTGTGCCCGCAGCGTCCGTCGTAATCACCAGCGTCACAAAGCTCTGAATGGTCTGCGAGGCGATCTCGTTTTTCAGAACTGTGTTGGGATTGTCTAGGATTGCTTGTGTGATGGTGCCGGCCGCGAGGAAAGAAGTCAGATCCTGCGGGATGCGGGCGGTGTTCGGGGTACTCACATTCTGGCTCGCGAAAGGATGTGTTCCCGCTGCAGGCTGTGCTCCCCCAATTGGGAATGGATTGATGTTCACCTGCAGGGTCACGTTGGTAAAGTCCGGCTTGCCGTTTGTTCGCCCCAACGAGATGCCCTGGGCGTTGATCGTCACGCCGTGCGGTATCGACGCCATCCGTGAGTACGTCGTCTTGGCTTCCGCGGGCTGCGTCGTCGGCGGAACCGACAGCCACATGCCAGGTTCGAAGTGAATGCCCGTAGCCGGTAGCGACGTCACGTCATTCACTGCTTGCACATATGGCACCGCGTTCAGGAAAATATCGCCCTGCGTGCCAGAGCCGCGATTCGGCACATTACCCAGCGGCGGGGAAAAGTTTAGTGTCTCGGACGTCAGGTTCAGTTCCAGCACATTGTCGCTAGTTGGGACCTTCACCGGAAGATTGGTAGGCGTCTTTGGGCTCTGAGGACGGAAGATCATATTGAAGCCCCGCCCCGCGAAGTTCATCCCACGCGTCGGATCAACCGGGTTCACGAATCCGACCAGATCGCCCAGCGGCTCCGACACAACATTGAACTGCTGATTCAGCGTTGCCCGTGTCGCCAGCAGTCCGGCAAGGCTCGGGTTGATTGAGAGGATCCGCTGAAGTTGCGCGTCCGCAGCGACAGCAGTTTTCGGATCGACTTCGTCAAAGTGAAAGCCAGTACCAAGAGATATATTCGGATTGGCCATCACCTATCCTTTCTCTCTCTCGCTTCACGCCCACGTTTTGGGCGGCTAAGGAAATCCTTACACGCGTGGAAGCATACCGTCTGCGGTTTTATTTCTACAAAAGATGTCATTGCTCGCGACAGGGAGGAAAGTGTTAGCATTGCGCGAATGGTCGATGTATTAAGTCTTGTGCACGTCAGCGATTGCCTACACCGGCAGATCTCCGATCCACTCTAGATCTTTTCCATACTTGGCTAAAAACTAGAGTGGGTGTATATCGCCCCCGCGGTAAACGAATTTGATTATATCCAATGGATTTTAGGTACGTTACGAACGGTCTCGGCAGCCGATGCACATGTCGAATCTCCTGCGAAACGAACGGTCGAGATTGGCTGATGCAGAGCGATGTGAAAGGCTCGTATTGTTATCATACCAATTTTTGACGATGGAAGCACAACTGTGGAGTTTTCATGATTCAGGCGGCAAATGAATCCTTAACATAGGTCGTTTTGCGGCGATGGTTGTCAAAGAAGGACGGAAGCGCGTTGTCGATGAAATGAGTCTTAAGTGGTCCTATTTCTCGATGCGAGTACAATGAAGCCGAGCACCCGTGAGCAGAATGAGAGTGAAAACGTTCAGAAACCGTCGCCTGTCGTTGCTCCAATCCGCGCTGGCGGAGCATCTTTACAGCACCGGGGAAGCATCCCGCAGCGCATGGGACGCGGCCGGGCATGAAAAGATGCAGGCGGTGGCGGCGGTTGGAAAGGGATTTGAGGAACTCACGCCGGAGGAGCCGCTCCCGACCGAGAAGGAGTTGTTCAAAGGGGCGGGGCCGGGGTCTCCAGCGGAGGGATGCGCGCATGCAGTGATTGACCTGCTTTTCGGAGGCTTTCGGGAGCGGATTCGGGCGGTGGCCGTGCTGAGCCCTTTTGGCAATTGTGACGCCGGATGGCTGAAGGTAATCGCCAGCTACTACGAATACGTGTGGTTTGGCGGAAAGATCCCGTATGTTGCCGCCGAAAGCGCTTCGGATTCGGCCCTCGACACGCTGCCGGAAAGATGCCAGATTGGGATTCTCGGCGATTGGGGGACCGGGACGCCGACCGCGCAGGAGGTGTTACAGCAGCTTCAAAAGTGTCGTCAATCGGAATCCGACGTGCCCTTTGTGCTGTTGCATTTGGGAGACGTTTATTATTCAGGAACGGGGCTGGAGTTTAGCCAATTCAAGCAGGGGATTCGCCAATGCTTTGCGACTGAGCCGGTTTTCACGCTTGCCGGCAATCATGACATGTACAGCGGGGGGTCAGCCTATTACCAATGCGTGCGCGATTTGAATGACGGAACGGCCAACGCGATCAACACCAGTTTCTTTTGCCTGCGAAATCGGTACTGGCAGTTTCAGGCGATGGATACGGGTTTGCACGATCGCGATCCGTTTGAAGTAAGTTCGAGCCTTACTTATCTGGAGCCCAGCGAAATCAAGTGGCATCGCCAGCAGTTGGAATCGGCGGGGAATCGCAAGGTGGTTTTATTGTCGCATCATCAGCCGTTTTCGGCCTTTAGCGCCGTGGGGAAAGATCAAAACAACAATGAGGTGTACGTCAATCGCGGATTGCTGAACGCGTTTAACGGAAAAGGATTGGATCCGGCCGGTGAAGATTTCCTTCCAAATGTGGCGGCGTGGTTTTTCGGCCACGAACACAACACGATTTTTTATCAGCCGTTTGAGGGCGTGAAGAGGGCGCGTTGCATGGGGAGCAGCGCGATCCCGGCCGACACGGCCGAGTGCGATCCTTACAAGATTGTAGATCCGCGGATTCCATGGATGGACAAGAAATTAGGAATTACCAACGGCTTGTATCATCACGGTTACGCCACGATTGATCTTGATGGTCCATCAGCACATGCCAGGTATTACCAATACCCTGCGAAGGATGGAATCGAGCTGATGTACGAAGAAAAGCTCGAAGATTCTTGAGAGGATCGTATGGAAAATCGGGTTGACTTCGATGCGGTGATTGTTGGGTCCGGGTTTGGAGGCTCGGTCATGGCCTATCGGCTAGCGGCGGAAGGGCTTCGCGTTTGCGTGCTTGAGCGCGGGAAGGCATATCCGCCGGGATCGTTTCCGCGCAGTCCTCACGCTTTCGCGCGGAATTTTTGGGACCCGAGCGAAGGGCTTCAGGGGATGTTTGATATCTGGTCGTTCAAAGGGGCTGAGGCGGTGGTGTCGAGCGCGTTGGGAGGTGGATCGCTTATCTACGCCAACGTACTGATTCGCAAGCCGCCCGAGTGGTTCGTGGACCGCGATCCAGAAACGGGCCGCGAAATGCCGTGGCCGGTGACGCGCGCCGACCTTGATCCTCATTACGAGAAGGTCGAGAAGATTCTGAACGGTCAAACATTCCCGCTGGAGTCCGACGCGTTCAAAATTCCCAAGACCATTGCACTGAAATGGGCAGCGGAGCAGCTGGGGCTGCAATGGTATTTGCCGAAGTTGGCAATCACATTTGCCAACGATGGCGAAGCGCCGGCGACGGGGCAGCTTATCAAGCAGGATTACCCCAACCTGCACAACGCGCAGCGTTCGACGTGCCGGTTATGTGGTGAATGCGATATTGGATGCAATTTCGGCAGTAAGAATACGCTGGATTACAACTATCTCAGCCTGGCGAAACTGAAGGGCGCGGACATTAGGACGCTTCATGAGGTTCGATCGTTTCGGCCACGCGAGGGCGGCGGATACGAGATTGACTTTGTGATTCATGATCCTGCCAATGAAGGCCGCAAAACCGCAACCCGGCAATTCCCGATCCAGACATTTACCGCGCGGCGACTGGTTTTGTCGGCTGGCACGCTTGGTTCCACTTATCTGCTGCTCAAGAATCGCGCCGCGTTTCCAAGAATCAGCGAAAGACTCGGGCAGCGGTTCTCGACAAACGGCGATCTGCTGACATTCGCCGTCCGCTGCTCGGAAGGGATTGACGGCAAAAGGCCGCGCGCGCTTGATCCGAGCCACGGGCCGGTCATCACGAGCACTATCCATGACGCCGGAGGGGTGAGCGGCGATCCTTACAGCGGCTTTTATCTTCAGGACGCCGGATACCCTGAATTCATGAACTGGATTGTTGAAATGTCTGATGCGCCGGGGCATATCGAGCGGTTCGCGAAATTTCTGTGGCATCGCCTGGAGGATTCGATTACCAACGAGCCGCAGGACGAGATATCCGAACAGATTGTCGGCTTGCTCGGCCCCTGCCGATTGTCGAACGGCACGATGCCGTTGCTGGGAATAGGACGGGATATCCCCGATGGAGTGATGGGCTTGCGACAGGGGCGAGATGGGCAGGAATATTTGCAGGTCGATTGGCGGAATATCCGCTCGGCGCCGTATTTTAAGTGGGTGAGCGATGTCTCGAGGCGCATCGCAGAAAAGCTCGGCGGGAAATTCGTACAGAATCCCGACACCCAATATCTCAACCGGTTGGTGACCGTGCATCCGCTAGGCGGCTGTTCGATGGGCAGGACGGCCGCTGACGGCGTCGTGGATCATTTCGGACAGGTGTTCAACTACGAAGGATTGTATATTTCGGACGGGTCGGTGATGCCGGGCCCCACCGGCAGCAACCCGAGCCTGACGATTGCCGCGCTGGCCGATCGCTTTGCGGATCATCTCCTGGGAACGTTCGATGGAAACGGCTGAGGAATATGACGTGGTCATCATCGGCTCGGGATTTGGGGGATCGATCAACGCGATACGCCTGGACGAGGCGGTACGATGGACGCAGGTGCTGCAACGGGGCCGGCGGTATCGGCCCGGGAGTTATCCGCGAGATGTTACGGATGTCCGCAGGCTCTTTTGGCGCTATCCCTTCACACCGATTTTCAGGGTCTATGCGACGTCCGATCTTTTCGGCTAGCGGCGGTCGTCACCAGTGGGGTGGGCAGTGGCTAACTTATTTACGCGAACATCCACGTTCGTCCCGATTCGGTTGTTTTCCAGTAGACCTGTACTGAATTTCATTCTTCAACGAGCTACCTACGCAAAAAGGTCGTACGAACTGCGCTTTCGGCGTAAATTGAATTGCCCTCAAATTGCCCTCAGCGGGCATCATAAGATGGTAAAAAACCGTGTAGCTTCAGCACATCAACGAGACGTGCCAAATCCTTGAAATCGCCGGCTTTAAGATGTAAATAGAGGTTGAGCAGGAGATTGTGAATTTGAGCCGATTCGACTCCCCCCCTCTCCGTTTCGTTTCTAGACGCATTCATAAGGTCTTTATTTGTCAGCAGATGCGTCAAGTCCTTTTTGTTTTGCCTCCCATCTTGTCCTAGATTTGTCCTAGTTTTCAATTCCACCACGGCACCGCCCGGCGGCTCGCAGCCGCGACTTGGACGGGTTCGGTTGGGCGATTGGAGAAAGACGCTCACTTCGGAGGCGATTGACCTCAAAATGGCTCCGCGTAACGTTTGACGAGTTAGTATCGCTACACAGGAGCATTAACGGCCTCGGATGAATGCCATGCATTTACCGGCTACCATGCCAGCCGCACCTGCACCGGTCGAGTTGTTGGGCGATTTTTTGTGCCCTAGCTGCGGGTTGAGGTGCGTTTATGCTGCTGACCATTACAACAACGCATCGACCTGCCACCGATCTCGGATATCCGCCCCTGAACCAACTTCAGGGTTTTTGTTGGTATTTTCGCTCCTGTTAGTGCGACATCGCCGGCCTATTCGTGCTTGTCGATGTGATTAACCAAATCTGCCGCAGACTGAATCGCGCCCTGGGCTTCGTGCATCTCGTGAGCGTTGACCCGAAACAGCAAGAGCGGACGACTTGGGCGACGGGGCGATCTAGTCTTATTCTGTCGGGAATCGTTCCGATGTGACAAGATGGGCAACTTGCCGTCAAAATCATTCCGATTTTTGTGGCCGCGAACCAAGAAAGATGTATTTCAGAAATCCCAACACTGTTACACTGTGCAAAAATGCCGAAAGAGTTCGTCGGCGAAGACTGACACTCGGAAAACCCGGCTCATCACTGGTTTTTCTGTCGATCGAAGATCGACTCCCTCCGCCGTTCGTTGCTTGAGCATTTCATGCAGGCTAAAGGAAGAGGAGTGGGTGAATGCGCCGACGGAAAAAATCGCGCCAGCAAATCGTTGGAAAAAATAAGTTACGTCGAATTCTCCGTGCGACAGATGCTTACGCGGTGGAGTGGCTCGAGCAGCGTTTGCTACTTTCGGCGGGCATTCCTCCCGCCATCGTCGTAGGTCGGACTCTCTCCTCGTATTTCGTCGGCGGGATTCAGAACAACCAGGAAGCGATCACCTACACGGTCTACAACGAGCAGGCGGAAGCGGAGACCGGTGTCCTGCTGACCGACACGCTGGAACCCGGTATCACCATCGCCAGCGCATCGCAACAGCCAAACCAGAACGGCCAAAAACTCGCCTGGAGCTTGGGGACGATCCAGGGGTTCGACCGGGCCAGCATAACGCTGACGGTGAACTTACCCGCGACCATCCCATCGCAATTGGACACGGGAGCCGTGGCCTTCGCCACGGTGGACGGTGGGCCCGTCTCCAATACCACGCCGGCCGCCACACTGCGGCCGGGCACGGTCGACCCCACGTTGCTCGATGCAACGCCGGACACCGACGCCACGGACCTGTCGGATACGCAGAGCGGCCCGATTAACGACCCGTACATCCAGGAAGAAGCCGCAAAGCTGGACTACAACGCGCAGAACATTTTTAACTTCCTGCAGGACGATATCACGTACAACTCGTACCTCGGCTCCGTGCGCGGCGCCCGTGGCACGCTGTGGAGCGACGCCGGTAATGCCCTTGATGTCGCCAGCCTCGGTGTGGCGCTGATTCGCGCTTCGGGGATTCCCGCCCAGTACGTTTCCGGCACGCTGTCACAGAGCCAGGCCCAGCAGCTCATCTTGTCGATGTTCCCGGCCAGTTACCAAACGGTGGGGAACATCCCGGCCGGTACACAGCTTTCCGATCCGGCGGACGATCCGCAACTTTTGGCCGAGACGGAAAGCCATTACTGGTTCCAATTCGACACTGGCAGCGGGATGACGGACGCCGACCCGCTGATGCCCGGAGCAACCGTCGGCCAGGCATTCACCGCCAGCACGGGAACGTTCACCGAGGTGCCGGACAATCTGCGGGAGACGACAGAAGTTTCGCTCATCGCGGAGATATACAGCGATGCTGACGCGGCGTTCGGGGTGGATCCATTTACTGATACCGAGGTGCTGGATCTAGCCTTCAACGACGTAAACCTCGTGGGGCGGCCGGTCACCGTCGGTAACTTCGTCTCCGGCGGCAGTGCCGGGGCAGCGGGATTGTCGGCAGTCACGAATACGTATACACCGTACCTCGAACTGAGCGATGAGGCCAATCCTAACCCTACCCAAGATGAGGTGATCCAAGGTACGCCATACCAGGAGATATTGACGAATTTCCCCTTGGGGAGCCAGATCCTCACGGGCTTGTTTCTGAATATAACACTCGCCGGGCCCGACGGGGCTGCGCAAAGCTATTCCCGAACATTAGTTGACCGCATTGGCTATGCGGCGCGTCAAGGATTGGTGCAGCCGGACATCTCCATTCAGCCTAATCAGCCGCCGATTCTCAGCAATACGGATGTTTTCACTGTGAATGTTCTTCCCGGCGTCCAGTCCGCGGCGCCTCTTAATCCGCTCAGGCAAGTCGAGCAGCAATATTTGGAGGAGGTTTCGGGCTTTGGCCTCACCGCCTCCTCGGCGCCCACGGCTGTGCAGCTCGATGCGCTAAGAGACCTTTATCTTTTGTATGCGGAAGCCCAATCCGCGGGATTTCTTGTCGACTCAGGTCAGGCGGCGGCGACGATCGCTTCCGCTATGGATGTGATCGCATACTACGATCGTCCTCGGATCACCATTTTTTCCGAGCAACTCAACCCCGCGACAGAAAATATTGATTTCGCAATCGACCTCAGGTGCGAAACGATGCGAGTTATCGCCTTCCCCGGGCAAAACAGCACAGCGGAAATGGCATTTAATTTGGATATGGGGCTGTTTGACAACGCGCTCGAGGATTCGTTCGTTCCGCAAGGCGCCGGTTCTACCGACATCAGTACGGTAAATATCTTCACTCAGGCCAGTGTCGAGGGAATCCCGCTCGTTTTTTTGTCGCCTCAGAACCTTTCCAGTGTTTCATCACTCGGCATTTCTGCCGCTGCCAAGGCATATATAACCACAGCTATCAACCAAGGGCTGTTCGTTCTCGTTCCAAGCAGTGAAGTGAAAGTTGGGGCCACCTCGGCCGTCAGTTGGTTTCAGATTAACCCGACTACCGGACAGGTAACCGGGGTGCTCGAAAGCGGGATACATTCAGCCACGATCGCGGAGAATGTTGCGACCGAAAATGTCTATATCGAGGAGATTGGATGGGTGGAGCCAGAGGTGGCTGACTTCGTCGCTGCGCTCGAGGAAGAAGAGTTTGCGACGGCCGTGTACGTGGAGGAGGCGGCGGAAGTCGGGACGTTGGGAGAAGAGCTCGGTGTGGTTGCTGAGCAGTCTGAAGGCATTGAGTTTTGGTCCAAAGTGACTGAACTGATCGACCTGTTTCCCCTCGGGCATGCTGTCAAATTGGCCCTTATAGCAGGCGGTGCGTCAGCCGAGACAGCGGAAGCTGCAGCATTGTCGTTGGACACGGCGATCAAAGTTGCGCCGTATGTTGCGGCGACTTACACATATTATCTCGGTCAAATCCTGGCTTCCGTTGATCCACCCTTGCCGGATCAGCTTGTCGGCACGCAGTTCCCGAACTTCGTCTATAACGCGGTATCCTCGCAAGTTAAAACTGCGGCGTCGCTGTCCTCCGCTGCGGTGGCAGGCAGCGCGAACACATCAAACACCGCGGTCTCAGGCGTAACATCGGCATCGTGGGCGGACAGCAGTACGAGCGAATTCAACGTCGATTCCGTTCAAATCGCCGATGCATCCGTCAGCGGACCGGGTGGCACCCCGATTGGTACGGGCGCCTTGTCCCTCGATTCCGCAACTTTGGTGCAGGCTGCCGTTTCCGGGGACAACAGCTACTCCGTTGCGGGAAGTGGAACGCTTTCGTTCTACGGTCCCGCCGAAAGCAGTCTCGCTGTCAGCGGCGATTGGACCAGCTTCACCGCCAGCGTCACAGGCGGTATTTCCATCACTCTCACTGTTCCTGATGGGGCGCTCGTGCTCAACGGCGTGGCTCTTTCGGCCGGGACGTACACGATCACCACGACGTCGGCGGCATTGAGCGGCAGCGGTGCGACTACCTCGCCGAATTTCTCCGGCTCGGCTTCGATCACTGCAACGGGCAGCACGGTCAACCTTGCGCCGGGAACCGGCGCGATGACCGTCGGCGGCAGTCCTTTGAACATCAGCAGCGGCGCCACGCTCGACGGCTATTCGGGCACGGTTGCCGTTTCGGCAAACGGTGACGGTACGGATTCCGTTTCGCTCAATGGCAATGCGGCGAATGTTCTGACTGTTTCGGCGACACCCAATCCGCTCACGACGGATCAGAACACGCCGGTCACGTTGGCGACGAACGTCAACACGAGCTTGGCGGACAGGTACAACCTCACCGCCAACGCGCCGGCGGGGTGGACGGTTTCGATTGATTCCAATGGCAACGTGACGGCCACACCCGCGACCGGTTTGCAAAGCGGCACGTATCCGATTCAAGTCATCGCGCAATCAACAACCGACCCCGACCTGATCGCGCAGACAACTGTCAATATCACCGTTACACCGACGCCGCCGGGAATCAGTCTTGCAGTCCAGCCGGATGCGGTGTTCTCGGTCCCCTCCGGTGACGCAGAGCTTCCGACCGCGTTCCGGGCATCAATCCAGAACCTCGGCCCGAGTTCCGACTCGTATAACCTCACGTTCTCCAACGTTCCGACCGGCTTCACGCTGGCCGACAGCGGAACCAATGCCACTGTCCCCGCTGGAGAAACCGGCGTTCTCGGCGTTTATCTACAACTCAACAGCGGACAAACGATCCCGCCGCCGGGAACGGTGCTGTCGTTCAATGTAACCGCAACCAGCACGAGCAATCCGGCGATCACGCAGACGCAGGTGGTGACATTCACCATTCCCGCGATCCAGGCCGTTTCGATCAGCGCGAGCCCCACCACTGTCAATGCGATCGCCGGGATCTCCACACCGGAAACGATCACGCTCACCAATGCGGGAAACGTTCCCGAAACGGTGACCCCATCATCGACCTCCTCCCCGGACTTGAGCGTCAGCGGCTTGGCACCCGTGACGCTCGCTGTGGGACAAAGCGCATCTGAAACACTTAGTTTCACTGCCGATCCGGCGACGCCGGAGGGGACCGATCTGGAGGCGACGATCACCACAAACTATGGATCATCGGCAGTCACGGTCCAGGCCGAGGTCGTAGAGGTGACCGAAGTCACGGCCTCGCCGACATTCACCGTCCCTGGCGGTCAAGTAGACGTTCAGGCACAGATCTTCGATGTGGTGAATCCTTCGGAACAAGCGGAGGTCTCGTACACCGTGACCGACGCTAAGGGGGACGTTCTGTTCACCTCGAGTCCCGTGACGGCAAGCTTTGACGTTTCGAGCACCCACAGCACCGTGGACCTCGGGAACCTCGATACCACGGGCTTTGCTCCTGGCGAGGACACGATCACGGTCTCCGTCGCCGACAGCTCGGGGACGCCGATTCCGGGAGCGACCGACACGGGTGTGCTTTTCATCGGTACGCCTGTAAGCGCGACTATCTCGACGACGCCTCAGATACCGGCGGCAGGTGGGGCTGTGGGCGTTACGTTGCAACTTACCAACGAAACACCGCTCGCCCCGCCGTTCAGCGTAGTCGGGCAATCTTCGATCGCCGGCGCGGTGGGAGTTGGGCTGGACGGGGCGCTCTCGTACGTCGGCGCCAGCGGCGGGATCGATGTTGTTGACGTTTCCGACCCGACGCAACCCCAAGTGCTCTCGATCTTCGGGAGCAGCGATTTGGCAGGCGCGAAGGTGGCGCAGCTTCAGGTCTACAACAATGAACTGGTTGTACTGGTTTCCGCGCCGGGGGGGAGCACATCGCCCAATGGGCCACCCTGCAACCTGCTGATCTACTCGCTGGCCAATCCGACCAGCCCCGTGCTTCTGGGGCGGACGCCCCTCACATTTGACGGAGGCTCGCCTCTAAAGATTGGGGGCTTCACGATCTCGAACAATCACGTCTACACGACGACGGCTTGGTACCGGTACTTCATCGCTTCTGGAGTGATCGTCGGACAGTTTGGTGAAAGCCTCGACGTTGATATCACTAACCCCGCGAGCCCGACGGTGGTCAATGCGATCTACAACGATCCGCCGAATCCCGCTACGATCTACGCCGACGGCACCTCGGGCTACGCCGACGGCACGTCCCCTTTCGATCAGATTGTCGCGGTGAACACCGATACTTTGTGGATTGGCAGTACCACCGCCACCGGGGCGGACACAAATGGATCGGATGTCGCAGGGCAGATCCTGGTTGTTGACACGACAGACCCGTCAAGCCCGTCGGTACTGGAAAAGCTGAACATACCAGGCATGGCCGTGGTCACCGGCATTTCGATTCAAGGCAACCAGGCGTTGGTGATTGGCTCGTCGGAGAACTGGCTGCCCGGGATTGCGGGTTATGGGGGCGACGTCGTCGTCGCCACCCTCGATCTCACCAATCCCGACGACCCAACCCTCGTCTCGACCCAAAATCTCGGCATCGCGTCAACCGGGATCGGCGCCCTCGTTAGTGTGGGAAACGGGCAGTACATCACGACGCGCGGCGAGAACACTGGCAATCAAGGCAACTCGCCCCAACTCCTGCTCCTGAATGCAATCGATCCGCAAAACGTCGTGGCAACCCAATTTGCCGTTCCCAGTTTCGTCAACGGGTACATCGACTCCGGCGGGTTGTTTTATACATCCGACGGCTCAAACCTCACCATCTACCAATTCGGGCCGTCGACGATACCTGTGACGGCCAAGCTCACGGTTCCAACGAACAACGGGGTCTCCATCGTCCCTGGTACATTCAATGTCGCGCCCACGTCGACCACGGTCAATCCGGACGGGAGCGAGACCCTGGAATGGGACCTGGGATTCTCGAATGCGTTGGCAAACCAGACGATCACGTTTTCGGAATTCGTTACGGGGTTGACCGCCAATGAAGCGCTTCCGGTGGTGGATGGCGGAACCGTGTCGTACGTCAGCGACGAGACGCCGGGCCAGATCGCGCTGCCTCCGCAGTTCGTCACGGCTACGCAGGTGTCCCAATCGCTGAGTATTCCCGTGCAAATCGCGTTTGTCGGTTCGCAGGCGATCGCCAACGATGCCGTCTCCGCTGAGCAGCTGGGCGACAGCACTCTGGCCAACCAATTGACCGACCTGAGCTTGGCGTTGAATAATCTCGGATTTCCGGTCTCCCCGGTCGCTCTCAGTCAAGCGGAGGCAAGCGTCAGCGCGATTGTTAGCCTGCTCGGCGCCGATCCGTATACGTCGTCATTCGCAACAGAATTGACGGCTGACGGAGCGGCATTAGAGGCGAACTCCACAAGCCAAGTCGCCTTGAGTTCCGTCGAGGCCAACCTCGGTGACGATGTGGACAACATCATCAGCACCTTACAGGATGAGGTGGCGCATGGTTTCACGATCTCGTTGTTATCGAGCAACCAGGTGGGCCGGCCGCAAGTGCCGGTGACGTTCCAGATTGAATTGCAAAATACGGGATCAGCCACGACGACTTATAATCTGAGCATTTCGGGTCTGCCCAGCGGGGTGACATCATCCTTCAGCCAAAATTCGATCACCCTAGCCCCGGGCCAGGTGACACCGGGAAGCGGCGTGCCTGACGTTACGGTGACGCTCACTTCGACGTCCGCGACGGAAATATCTCCGTATAGCTTCCAGATTATTGCAACCGCTGTGGGAGCTACGGAGATAACCCAATCGGTGACAGGCTCTGTGACGCCCCGCAGCCAGTTGGTGCAGGTCACATCGGTCACGCCCAGTCCCACGTTTACCAATCCCGGCGGCCAAGTCGATGTGCAGGCAAAAATCCTCGACGCCGTCAATGTGCAGCAGCAAGCATTGGTTTCGTTCACGGTAACCGACTCCAATGGTGTCGTGCTGTTCACATCGTTGCCTGTTTTTGCCGAACTTAATGTGCTTACGACGCTCACGACGGTGGACCTGGGCAACCTCGACACCACGGGCTTTGCCCTCGGTGAGGACACGATCACTGTCAGTGTTACGGATCTGTTGGGCAATCCAATTCCCGGCGCCACCGGAACCGGGAAGCTGCTGATCGGCACGCCCGTGAGTGCAACTCTAACGACCAGCCCCCAATCACTGCCCGCCGGCGATGGGACTGTTAACACCACATTGCAGGTCAACTACCAGGGGTTACCCGGAGCGCCCTCGTTTTCACTGGTGGGCACGACCCCGATCACCGGCGCATCCGGTGTGGCCTTTGACGGCACCCTGGCATACGTCGGAGTTTCGGGAGGCATCGACGTTGTCGATATTTCAAATCCGGCCAGCCCGACAGTTCTATCCACCTTTGCCGCGAGCGACTTTTCGGGAATGTCCATCGTTCAATTGCAGGTTTACAACAATAAGTTGGTTGTCCTCGCGCAGGAAACCGCCTCGCCCAATAATTCCCAGTTGCTCCTTATCTATTCGCTGGCGCAACCTTCCAGCCCTTCACTGCTAAGCAAGACGCCACTGACGATTAATGGACAAAACGACGCGTTGCTCGCCGGGTTCACGATCTCGAACAATTTGCTTTACACCAACGCCTATTGGTACCGGTATTTAATCGATGGAGGCGAGGTCATTGCCCAGTTTGGCGAGAGCATTGTCATCGACATTTCCACCCCAGCCGCTCCCGTCATCGACAGTGTGATCTACAACGATCCGCCCAGTCCATCGACAATTTATCTCGATGGCACCTCAGGCTATCCGGACGGCACCTCGAACATCTGGCAAGTCGCACCCGTCAACAGCAGCGACCAATGGATAGGGACCACGACCGCAACGGGCACGACGACCACAGGCGTCCAGGGAGAAATCCTTGTAACGGACACGGGCAGTTCGGCCGGTCCGACGGACCCCCTCCTTTTGAATACGATCGACGTCCCCGGCATGGCGGTTGTCACGGGCATCTCCATCGAGGGAAATCAGGCGTTTGTGATCGGGTCAACGGGTTACTGGGGAACCGGAACCACCGGGCTTACCGGCTACGTCGTCGTCGCGGTGTACAACATCACAAACTTCGTCGACCCGACGCTGGTCTCCGAGCAGACTCTGAATGTCGCTTCCGATGGCATCAGCTTTGTCCGGTATCTGGGCAACGACCTCTATATCACCGACAGCGTCGCCGGACCGGGCAATGCGCCGCAGATGCTGGTATTCAACGCCGCCAATCCCTCCGATGTCACGGCGACCGAGTTCACCGTGCCCAACAACGTCCCCACGACGGATTTCTTCGCTTATGACGGATACTTGTTCACCGTCGATGGATCGAACCTGTCACTTTACAATCTCGCCTCGACCCTGGTGACGCCGGTGATTGCGCAAGTGACGATTCCGACCAACAACGGGGTCTCGATCGTTCCCGGCTCGTTCAACATCGCGCCCAGCAATACCGTGATCGACGCCGACAGCGAAACGCTGGAATGGGATTTCGATTTTGGCGCCACCAGCACCAACCAGACCATAACCTTTCAGGAATCAGTAACCGGACTGGCAGCCGATGAATCGCTGCCGGTGGTGCAGGACGGAACGGTGCAATTCGCAACAACGCCCCAACCGCCGGGGACTGTCCTCAACTCGACTCCTGCGGTTGCGACCGATACGCTGACGCTACCGGGCCAATCCGTCACGGGCGACCAGATCATCGCCATGTCTCCTGAGAGCCAAGACGTTGCCAATGCGGGAGACTCGGCGACCTATGTCGTCACCGTTGCGAACCCAACCTCGAGCACTGTCACTTATGTTCCTGATGTCCAAGGACTCAGCCCCGATTGGGGCGTGCAATTGCCGGCGTCGGTTACCGTCGCTCCCGACAGCACGCAAAACTACAATCTGGTGCTGACATCTCCTCTGTATGCGTCGATCGGCGACTATGGCTTCATTGCCAACGTCATCGGTAATAACGGTGCAAGCTCATTCGTGCAGGGAGATTTCGTGATCGACGCGCCCACCCCGGCGCCTGATCAAGATTCGCATGGGATCGTCGTCACCCTCACCCCCACCCAAAGCACCGCGGGGCAAGGGACTTCGGCTATCTATACGGTCCAGCTCACCAACACCGGCAGCGCGGATGATACTTTCTTACTGACAAGCGCGTTGCCGCCCGGTGTGGATGGAACTTTCAGCCAGCCAGTCGTGGACGTGCCGCCGGGAACGACCAATTTCCGCGATGTCACCTTGACCCTCACTCCGCAGATTGGAACGGCCGTTGCGAACAACAACTTCACGGTGACCGCAACCTCGACAAGTAATTCATCAGTTTCATCTTCCGCCACGGCCGCGATCAACGTGGTGGCCAGCGGTGTGAGTGTTAGCCTGAATCCGCCCAGCGGCGCTCCGGGCAGCGGCTTCGAATTGACTGTAACCAACACCGGCAACGCCACCGACACATTCGAGCTGGCACTGGCCGGTCCTGCTTCTGTCGTGTCGACGCTCGGAGTGAATCAAGTGACTTTGGCTGCGGGAGCATCGCAAACAGTCTCCATTAGCACCGGCGCTGTGAGTTTTGCGACAAGCGGTCTGCTGGAACTCGACGCCACCGCAACCTCGGAGAACAACCCGGCCGTCGAAGCGCAAGCCACGGCCGGTCTGATCATCCCGTCAAGCAGTGGCATGACGGCGGGCTTCAGCCCTGGATCACAAACCCTCCCTAATCCGGGGGCGGCAACCTTTGTCCTTCAGGTCAATAACATCGGCAACACACAAGACTCCTACCTAGCGACGATCATCGGCACGAGCGGCCCGATCACGGGTAATATCGTTGGCCTTGATGGTCAGCCGACCCAGTCAATCCCGATTTTTATTCTGCCGGGATTATCGGCGGGTGACATTGTGCTCCAAGCCAACCTGGCTGGCGCCGGGGAGGGCACCGTGACCGTCGAAATTCAATCCCTCAGCGATGGCGATATTATTTCCATTCAGACCGCCACGCTGAACGTGACCGCCGCCAGCCAGCCGCCGATCGCTAACAACGACTCGTACTCCACCAACGAGGATTCGACCCTCACCGTCGCCCCGGCCGGCGTGCTCACCAACGATACCGACCCGAACAACCTGGCTCTGACCGCCTCGGTGGTCAGCGGCCCGAGCCACGGTGTGCTCACCTTCGACGCCAACGGTGACGGCGGATTCAAGTACGTACCCAACACCGGCTACGCGGGCGCCGATTCCTTTGTTTACAAGGCCACCGACACCAACGGTCTTTCCGCCAATGCAACGGTGAATTTGACCGTGACAGCCGTCGCCCCCACCGCAACGAATGACAGTTACAGCACCAACGAAGACACCACACTTACCGTTTCGGCTGGGCAAGGTGTGCTCGCCAATGATTCCGCTCCTGCTGGCGAATCACTTACCGCCAGCGTGGTCAGCGGCCCGAACCATGGCGTGCTCACCTTGGACGCCAATGGCGACGGTGGATTCAAATACGTTCCGAACGCCGGCTTTGCGGGCAAGGACAGCTTCACCTACAAGGCGACGGACACCAACGGTCTTTCCGCCAATGCAACGGTGAATTTGACGGTGACGGCCGTTGCCCCCACCGCAACGAATGACAGTTACAGCACGAATGAAAACACCACGATTACCTTGGTCGCCCCCGGAGTGCTTTCCAATGACACGGCCCCGGCTGGTGAAACCCTGACGGCAAGCGTGGTGACCGGGCCGACCTATGGAGTGTTGACGCTGGATGCCAACGGCGACGGTGGATTCAAGTACGTGCCGAACGCGAATTTCACTGGCATGGACAGTTTTACCTACAAGGCAACGGACACCAACGGTCTTTCCGTTAACGCAACCGTGAATTTGACGGTGACACCAACGGTCATCACCCCGCCCACCGGGCCCGTGGTGCAGATCGATGCCGGCGGCGGCGCGGCAGGACCTTACGTGGCCGATACCGATTACAGCGGCGGCAACACGACCGACTGCAATGTCGTGGTGGATACATCGCAGATCACCGCACAAGGACTGGCGCCCGCTCCGCAGTCGGTCTATGAAACCGAACGTTACGGCAATTTCACCTACACGATCCCCAACCTCACCCCCGGTGGGAGCTACACCGTCCGCCTGGACTTCGCCGAGATCTACTGGAACGCGGCTGGCCAGCGTGTCTTCAACGTCGCCATCAACGGCAGCCAGGTGCTGAGCAACTTCGACATCTTCGTGGCCGCCGGCGGGGCGGATAAAGCCATTGCCCGCGTATTCACCGCCACCGCCGATTCTGGCGGCAAAATCACCATTGCCTTCACGTCGATCGTCAATTACGCCAAGGTCAGTGACATCACCATCACCCCGGTCGAAGCGCCGGTCAACCAGGCCCCGGCGATCGCGACCAATCCCACGAGCAAGACGGTAACAGTTGGCCAAAGTGTCACCTTTACCGCATCCGCCAGCGGCAATCCCGCGCCGACCGTGCAATGGCAAGTGAGCACCGACGGTGGCAAAACTTTCAGCAACATCACGGGAGCTACCTCGGTTATTTACAGCTTCGCGACCAGTGCCGGCGAGAACGGCGATGAGTACCAGGCGGTCTTCAGCAACGGCGTTGGCGCTGAGGCGACGACAACCGCCGCAACGCTGACCGTCAATGCCGCGGCCGCCACCCCCGTGGTCCAGATCAACGCCGGTGGTGCGGCATCGGGTTCCTACTCCGCCGACACGGATTTCAGCGGCGGCACCACGGCCAACTTCAATGTGCCGGTGGATACGTCGCAGATCACCGCACAAGGACTCACACCCGCTCCGCAGTCGGTCTATGACACCGAGCGTTACGGCAACTTCACGTACACGATTCCCAACCTCACCCCTGGTGGAAGCTACAACGTCCGCTTGGATTTCGCGGAGATTTACTGGAATGCGGCCGGCCAGCGTGTGTTTGACGTGTCGATAAATGGCAGCCAGGTTCTGAGCAACTTCGACATCTTTGTGGCCGCCGGCGGCGCGGACAAGGCTATTGCCCGAACCTTCATCGCTACCGCCAATGCCAGCGGCAAGATCACCATCACGTTCACGTCGATAGTGAACAACGCCAAGGTGAGTGACATCACCGTTACGCCGACGGGAGCGGCGCCGGTCAACCAGGCCCCGGTCGTCACAACCAATCCCACGAGCCAGACGGTAACAGTTGGCCAAAGTGTCAGCTTTACCGCAGCCGCCAGCGGTAATCCCACGCCGACTGTGCAATGGCAAGTGAGCACCGACGGCGGCAAGACCTTCAACAACATCACGGGAGCTACCTCGGTTACTTACAGCTTCACGACCAGCGCCGGCGAGAACGGCGATGAGTACCAGGCGGTCTTCAGCAACGGCGTTGGCGCTCCGGCGACGACAACCGCCGCCACGCTGACCCTCAATGCTGCAGCCACAACCCCCGTGGTGCAGATCAACGCCGGTGGCGCTGCCTCGGGTTCCTATTCAGCCGACACCGACTACAGCGGCGGCAGCACAACGAACTTCGGCAATGTGGCCGTGGATACATCGCAGATCACCGCACAAGGACTGACGCCCGCTCCGCAGTCGGTCTATGACACTGAACGTTACGGCAACTTCACCTACACGATCCCCAACCTGATCGCGGGCCAAAGCTACAACATCCGCCTGGACTTTGCGGAGCTGTACTTCAGCGCCGCCGGCCAGCGTGTCTTTGACGTCGCCATCAACGGCAGCCAGGTGCTGAGCAACTTCGACATCTTCGTGGCCGCCGGCGGGGCGGGCAAAGCAATCGCCAAAGTCTTCACCGCCACGGCTGACGCAAGCGGCAAGATCACCATCGTATTCACGTCGCTGGTGAACAACGCCAAGGTAAGCGACATCACCATCACGCCAGCGTGAGCGGTAATATTCAGCATATGAAAGACATTCTTCCGCGTTCTCGATGAAGCTTTGTCATGCCAGAACCAGACGATGAGATGTGGTGAACTAATCCACGGCCGCTCTTGAGCACGCAAATTCTCGGCGGGGTCCAGCTTTGTGCTAATGGTCAGCTTCAGGCGGTTGACGTGGTTTTCCGAGCAGTCATTGCTTTAGGGCAGCTTGATCGGGAACATATGCCTCTGACCAATTCTGAGTCAAACCGGCGACATCATCTCCATCACAATAAATCTTTGGGCTTGACTCCTACCGTCATGAAGAGGTAGAGGATGGCGCGCCGCCGTCACCGTGGTTCAGTACGACTGTCCAACTACCTGTCCGAAACCATTGTCAGCACTGCTCGGATTCGAGCGGTTTCGCAGTGGCGAAGGATTTGAAAAGCCAGGGAAATCACAACCTCCTCCTATGAGGCCATTTATGAAACCGAAACAACAGCACCCACAAGAGGTTCCCGACAGTCTCCCCTCTCCGTTTCGTTTTCTCATCGCGCCCTAAGAGATTGTCATTTCGCTAGATACGTCACGCCAGTTGCATCCGCCCCTACAAGTGGTCCTAGATTTGTCCTAGTTTCCAAAGCCGCGCCTCTTCAAAATGAGTCGACCAGCGATTTGGAGTACGCCATGTCACAGGCCAAACCGGCAAATACCCGCATTCAGCGAGATACCCTCTATGAGGAACTCTGGAAAACGCCGGGCACGCACCTGGCCCGGAAGTACGGGATAACATACGCCGTTCTCGGACAGGTATGCCGCCGCCATGAAATTCCACGTCCGCCATCTGGATACTGGATGATGCTGAAGCGTGGATACGACGTGGAACGCACGCCGCTGCCGCCAATCACCGACCAAACGCTTCAAGCCGTTGAAATGGTGCCAGTTTTCGCACCCCAGCCCAATGCTGAAGGAGCCTACGGCAGCAGTTCGGAACAGAGAAAAGCACAGCGGATACGAATCCCCGAGGACCTTTCCGCCCCGCATCCCCTGGTGGTCGCCGCCAGAAAGCAGTTGCGGGCGGTATCACCGGACCGGCACCGACTGGTTTGCACCAATCCAAAAACTGCGATGGATATTCGTGTGGGGCACTCGTCGGTTATCCGAGCGCACGGCTTAGGAGCGATGCCGCGTCGAAGCGTGTAATTGAGGATTTGCAGCATTGGGGTGTTAAGCTCGACTTCGTTTCGCTGAACGATTGCGGCAGCACGCCGGTGGTCGTGCAGCACATCCGGCAAAACCGCGCTGGGGAACGCTCGCATTCCTTCTCCCGGAAATGCCCGGCCTGTGGAGCTTTGCTTCCATGGTACAAAGCAGTGAAGGCCGCCGCTGTCCCCGATCTTTCCACACGCCTCCCCAAACCCGATGTATTTTATTTCGACCGCACATCACGCGGGGCCGTCACACTCGCGCAGAACGCCAAAAAAGCCGGCGCCATCGTCATGTTCGAACTCTCCTCGGAGAGCGATCCGGCGCTTCTAGCCGACGCGCTCGCGGCAGCCCACATCGTCAAAGTCGCATCCGACCGCCTCCGCGGCAACGAGAACTTGATCGACATCCCGCCAGCGTCCCTGCCTCCAGTTACAACAGCGAACTCGGACTATTCCCGGGGGGAGCGGATTGCTTATGCCAGTCGCGGCAGACATCATCTTGTATTGCCAATTACGACCGCTTATAAAATGAATTCCGATGACTGCGTCTGCCGATCAACTGCCACCCGATCCCAATGGCAAGAGCGTCCCCCTGAGAAACCCGTGGGGCCGGGAAGTCAAAATCGCGATTGTCAGTGTGCTTTGTCCATCCCTGATAGGATTCCTGACGCTTGGATTCATGTGGCGCTCGGATGAAACCGCTCAGAAGGCACTTCAGGTTCAGAGAGATCAATACGCTACGGAAAAAGAATCTGCAGAACGGCAAAGAGATGCGGCCAAGAAAGAAGTAGAGCGGTATCAAAGGGTAATCGCAGATGCACCGACAACTTTCATCAAAAGTTTGGAAGCATTAATCAATCAGGCATCTGCGGAAGTAGAACAAAAAGCGACTTCTCAGCGTCTCCAGGCCGCAGCTCAAGCACTAGTATCGGCGAGAAATAGCCTTCGTTCAGACTTGGAAACTATTCAAAGTCGTCTCGACGGCGATGTCGATGCTCTTGAACGAGAGCTGGCCAAACCTGTCCCGGATTCAACGAAGATCGCTTTTCTCATCGATGTTTTAAGGCGAAAATGGCCCGCCAAAAAAACTGAAATTGAGTTGGCGGTACGAAAAACCGAAACCGAATTAGGCTTAGTTCAAAGTAGCCCTGGCAATTAGAGGGGACACGTATATCCTGATCAAGATCGCTTGACACGGTAAAACAGAGCTAGTTCTGCTGCTGGTTTTTTAGCACCAAGTCTACCGCGTCTCGAAAGGCTGAGAACTTTTAGACTAATTCATCTGCACACCGATTTCACTACTCAATCACCGGAGCCATAACACAGGCAAAGCAACAATCCTTCACTATTTCGGGCGACAAACCCCTTGGATTGGCTGGTGCGAGATCAAGAAATTCTTGACGCTCAATAACAAACATGTATAATAGCCAATTCCCCGGTTGCTTTTTTGCAAATTTTTTTTTGAGAGACCTGCCAGAACTCTCAAACTTTTAAATGCAAGCCGAATTAAGCTTAAAGCTGATTTTTCAGCGAAATCTAATGCTCTGGCGAAAGGGGTTTTGAACGAAGACTGCCAAGCTCTGCTCATGCAATCATAGGCAACTCTCCCTGACACACCGGCCGCGACACCTATTACAAATGTTGCCACCATATAGCCTCCGATCACAGCCCAGAATTGTAGTTGTGACTTTCAGATATCGCAAGAAAAATCTCGCTGCGGTTGGCTGAGAACGAAATGTGGCTGTACAAGGACATCGTGTTGAGCCGTTTGTTTGGCTTCTCCATCAGATTTTGGCTGAATGGTATACAAGGCACGCAGACGGATTCGCCTCCACAGTGCCCAGCCCGATCAAGAAATGGCTTGCGGATTCCGGCTCAAGCAGCAGTCACTAATGACTGTCAGTCTTGCGACGACAGAACCTGTGCCCTGAGATACATTGATGTGCCGACACAAGAGTTTAAATCCCGCTACTTCCGTTCCATAAGTTTCTAAATACGAATGAATTACAAACTGTAGCCAGCGGGAATTGGACCCTAGATAATTGACCGACATCGCCGACAAAGTTGCCCTCAAATTGCCCTCAACGGAGATCAAAAGATGGTAAAAAACCGTGCAGCTTCAACACATCAGCAAGACGTGCTAAATCCTTGAAACTTCCAGTTCTAAGATGTAAATAGAGATTCAGTAGGAGATTGTGGATTTGAGCCATTTCGACTCCCCCCCTCTCCGTTAAAAAAGCCACGACGCCCCTAACTCCTGCGTCGTGGCTTGTTTCCAAACAGGACCTTTCGTCTCCTGCAATCTGCTGTCCCCAAACCGTCCCCGCCGCGGGAATAGAACTCTCGGATGTTTTTCGTCGTCCCCGTAGGTAGAAGGGTGAATTTCTGGCGAGATAATACAACTCAGATTGCGGCTGCGACAGCTCACGCCGCCCTAACGGTACGGAGATCAGATCGTGACGAAGTTAATCCCCTCACGTGGGGAAGGTAGTCAAACTGCGCTTGTAGCCAGAGCCACCTTCTCTTAACCGTGCGCTGCGCAGTATTATTGATGTGCGACGCGCCCTTGCTGCCATGGTGCCGGTGTGAATTGTAACGTGACTATCGTTTGAAGGGTTTTTTTTGAGCAGCATTCGTTTCGCAACAACGTCATGAAAATACTCGTCGTTGAAGATGATCCGAAGATTTCCTCCTTTGTCGTTGGAGGTCTTAAGCAGGCCGCGTTTGCGACGCATCATGCCGCTGATGGTGAACAGGCGCTGCGGCTGTTGCGCACGGAACACTTTGATTTGCTCATCGTCGATCTAATGTTGCCGGGAATAGACGGGTTGACGTTAATTGAGCAAATACGTCGGGAAAAGATTCGCAGTCCGGTGTTGATCCTGAGTGCCCGGCGCTCGGTTGATGACCGGGTACAAGGATTACAAATGGGCGGGGACGATTATTTGACCAAGCCCTTTGCTTTTTCCGAATTGCTGGCTCGCGTACAAGCGTTGATTCGCCGCTCCACCGGCGTCACCGAGGCGACGGCACTCCGAGTTGCCGATCTGGAAATGAACATCATCAAGCGGGAAGTTGCGCGAAATGGCAGAAGAATCGATTTGACCCCGCGCGAATTTGCACTGCTGGAATACCTGTTGCGAAACGCCGGCAGGGTCGTTTCGAAAACCATGATCATGGAGCATGTCTGGGATTACAACTTTGATCCGATGACCAACGTCGTCGAAGCGCGGATGTGCAAGCTCCGCGAGAAAATCGACAACGATTCGGACAAGAAACTCATTCACACCATTCGTGGTTTTGGATATGTCATCCGCGACAGCGCCTAAATTCTGGAAGTTATTGGCGTTTCGTTTGACGCTGTGGTACGGCGGGATTCTGGCTGTGGCGGCGCTGGTTTGCTTTCTCATCTCCTATTTCGTGATGGTGTCGGCCATGCGGAATCGAACCGATGCCGATCTCTTGCACGAAGCGACTTTGTGCATGAAGGCGGTGCAGGCGGGAGACATTTCCGCGATAACAAATCAGATCGACAACGATGCACGAGCCATCGGAACCAACGACATATTCCTTCTGGTTTACAATCGGCATGGCGAGCGCATTGCCGCCTCCGATCTTTCAACCTGGCAGGACACGAATCTTTCCCCGTCGGCGGCCCAGCCGGGTTTGGTCGGCCAGCCTTATTATCGCGACGCTTTTGGGTCGAAGCATCACGAGCGTGTTCGCGTTCTGACCATTACCACAGGCAATGGTGATGTGTTGCAGGTCGGGATCACGGTGCAGGATGACCAGCGCGTGATCGATGAGGCCCGGAAAGCGATCAGCCTGATTATGCTGGCTGTGGTTGGCGTCGCGGTGGTCATCGGATGGATGCTGGCCAAACGCGCTCTCGTGGGAGTTCGGCACCTGACCACCACCGCGAACACTATTTCCCGAGGTGCGCTCGATCGCCGAGTGCCAACCTCCGGCTCAGGAAATGAAATCGATCAATTGGCCAGCACGTTTAATCGGATGCTCGAACGGATCGAATCCCTCGTCAAAGGCATGGAGGAAACCAACGACAACATCGCCCACGAACTGCGAAGCCCCATCACCCGCATCAGGGGTCAGGCGGAAGCGATCCTCACCGGCAATAACTCGCTGGACGGCTATCGGGAAATGGCTGCGAGCACGATCGAGGAATGCGATCGGTTACTGGCAATGATTAACACCATGCTGGATATTGCCGAAGCGGAAGCGGGCGTGATGGCCCTCAAAATGTCGCCGGTCGATGTCAACGCACTGTTGCACGACATTTGCGAACTATATGAGCCGATGACAAGCGAGAAGAGCTTAAAAGTATTGGTGGATGTCCCCGAGGCAATGGTCATTCGCGGGGATGTGCAAAGGCTTCAGCGTGTGGTGGCTAATCTTCTGGACAACGCAGTGAAATATACGCCGGCTGGTGGAACCATTCGACTCACCGCTAATCTTAATGACCATCATGCCGAGCTAAGCATTATCAATACGGGCCCGGGCATTCCGGCAGAAAAGCTGCCGCATGTTTTTGAGCGATTCTATCGTACCGATGCCAGCCGATCGGGTCCCGGCTATGGGCTCGGCCTGAGCCTGGCGCACGCCATTGTGCATGCACATGGTGGCCGGATGTCGGTTCGCAGCACTCCTGGTGATACAACGATTTTCCTGGTCCAGATTCCTGCTACTGACTAAAACTCCACACCATCAGGGTCATCCAACATTACCAAATCGTCATTTTGGCGCAACGTCTCCATCACCAGCGATGGCGATAATCCATTATGGATTGATGACCAGCCGTCTCTTGCGAAGGAATTTTTGTGACACCACGCGAAATAAATAAATGGGCCATCGCCATTGTCGTTTTCTTTTTAATTGGCGTGGCGGCCATATGCCTTTATAAGCCGATCGTTTCCGCATTCGCAGCGACGGCTAAATCCGCTCCGGCGGACAATGATTCATCGCCGGCGGGTCCGTATACGGTGGAGGGCGATACGATCTCCGTCAATCAATCCGCGTTGGTGCCCGCCGGCATCAAACTGATGCAAGTGAAAGCGCAAGATGTCCCGATGACGCTGACGCTCACCGCTAAGTCCGGTTTGAACATGGAAACGGTCACGCACGTGAGTGCTTTGTTTGGCGGCCGGGTAACGGATATTCGCGTTGGATTGGGGGATATCGTCAAAGGGCCCCAAGATAAGGGCGGTCCCACCAAGTTGTGCATCATCGAGTCCAACGACCTGGCCCAGGATAAAGCGGCATGGCTGCAAGCGCAGATTCAGCTCAAGATTGATCAGGATGCCTTGGCTCGCACGAAATCGCTGTTCTCGGCAAGCGTCGTGGCCGAGAAGGCTCTCATTGACGCCGAGTCAGCCGTGCAGAAGGACCAGGCGGTGCAAGAGGCGGCGCGGCAGCAATTGATGGTTTTTGGCCTGACTGACAGCGATATCGATGACATCCGCAAGGAAGCTGCCGAGCAAGTCGCCGCTGACAAAGCGGGGAATCCGGCTCGCGGCGCATCGGCCCCGCAGAGCGTCGAAGAACTTCGCCGCCAGAGAATGGGCTACACGTTGACCGCACCGCGCGGTGGTGTGATCGCCGAGAAGTTTGTCGCTGGGGGTGAGACCGCCGTTCCCCAGACCAACCTCTTTACCATCGCCGACACGCATACCCTTTGGGTGTGGGCCGATGTCTATGAGCGCGATCTGTCCCGGGTCAAAGCGGGTCAGACGTTCAAGGTTTTATTCACCTCCGAGCCCGACCGCCCTCGCGAATCCAAGATCGATTGGATCAGTCCAGTGCTCGATCCCACGACGCACAGTGTCAAGCTGCGCGGCCGACTTGATAACAGCGACGGCCATATTCTCTCCGACATGTACGGCACCATGGTGGTCACAGTGCAGGACGGAAAGGACTCGATCGTCGTTCCCGCAACCGCCGTGCAGCGTGAAGAGGATCACGCGTTTGTGTTTGTCCAGGTGGCGACCAAAGACAACGCCACTACTTTTAAGCGAATTCCCGTGCGGATCGAGCCGGTCGATGTCGGTTTTGGCGCAGCGGATGCCGCCTCTGCCGCGGCGAGCAGCGCAGCTCGCAACACGGGCGAAACCGGACAATCTTCCGATTTCGTGCGAATCGCAGATGGATTGCACACTCACGAAACGATCGTCATCAATGGCGGCGTTGGCTTGCTGAACGAAATGAAAGAGCAGCAGAACGCGCAGCAAACATCGGCCATTTCCAAGCCATCCCCTATAGCGGCCGCTCAATAAGCATCGAACCGGCTCGGTGTTCCCCATCCGAAGTCATCCAGTAAGTCACCCATGATCAAAAAGCTCATCGCCTTCGCCATCGAACAGCCTTTGGTCGTGGTCGCATTGACCCTCGTGTTCATCGCGCATGGCATTTATGCCTACAAATGGCTTCCGGTTGAGGCATTCCCCGACGTCGATGACCCGCAGGTGCAGGTGCTGACACAATATCCCGGCCAATCGGCTGAGGATGTCGAAGCGCAGATCACCCGGCCCACTGAAGAGCAACTCAATTCCACGCCGCAATTGAAATCGATGCGGTCGACGAGCATTTTCGGCCTTTCCGTCGTCACGATGACCTTTGAAGACGATGTCGACATCAACATTGCCCGGGCCAACGTCTTGAATCAGATGCAGCAAGTCAGCTTGCCGCAGGGCGTTCAATGGCAGATGAGTGCATTGACCACCAGCACAGGCGAGGTTTACCGCTACGTTATCAAAGACCCCTATCACAAGATTGAAGAAATCCGCGCTGTCGAGGATTGGGTGCTCGAGCCCGCGTTTCGTCAGGTCCCGGGAGTGGGAGATTTCCAAACCTATGGCGGCGCCATCAAGCAATACCAGGTCATTGTGAAACCGGAGCGGCTCAGCCAGCAAGGCGTAACCCTGCAGCAGGTGTTCCAATCCCTGCAAAACAACAACTTGAACATCGGTGGGAACCTTTTGAAAAACGGAGAGCAAGCCCTGGTTATCCGCGGCATGGGGCTTTTGCATACTGTGACTGACATTGGCAATGTGCCTGTGACCACCTACAACGGCCGCCCCGTTTTCATCAAGGATGTCGCCGATGTGACGACGGGCCCGGCTCCGCGCCAGGGTATGGCCGCCTGGTATCGAAAAAATGCGGACGGCAGCGTCGATCAGGTGGATGATGTTATTGAGGCCGTCGTCCTTAATCGCCAAGGTACTGATGCGCTAAAGGTCATCGACGGAATCAAAAAAAAGGTCGAGGAACTCAACACAAAGATTTTGCCCGACAAGTTGCCCGGTGCGCAAATCGTAAATACCTATGACCGCACCGAATTGGTTGAAACGACTCTCCACACGGTGCTCCATAACCTGCTTCTCGGCGGCATTTTAATTCTTGTGGTCAGCGTCATTTTCACGAGCAATGTTCGCGCCAGCCTCGTGATTTGGACGGTCATTCCCCTGTCGCTGCTGGCGGCGTTTATCACCCTCTATCTCAAGGGAATTCCCGGTAACCTGTTGGCGTTTGGAGCGGTTGACTTTGGAATTCTCGTCAATGCCACCGTCGTTGTCGTCGAGGCGATTCTCGTTGCCAAACTCGCCGCGGGGGAAAAAAGCTTTAAGCAAGTAGTACGGGACACCACCTCCGGTTTAAGCCGCGCATTGATCTTTTCTGAGCTGATTCTGATCGTCGCTCTGATTCCGATTTTCACCTTCCAGCGCGTGGAAGGGCGCATCTTCCGGCCCATGGCGCTGGTATTTGCCGGAGCAATCGCCGGAGCGTTGCTCTGTACGTTCACGATCGTGCCGGTGATTTCCGTATGGCTTCTCAAAGCTGGCAAAGCAGCGCGCGAAAATATCGTGTCTCGGTGGCTCCGGGGCGGGTATGGTCGATTGCTCGTTCCCTTGTTGAACTTCAAGATCCTCACGTTGTTAGGCTCCTTGGCATTGGGAACTGTGTCGGTTTGGATGGCCATGCACCTTGGCACCGAGTTTCTTCCCAAGCTCGACGAAGGAAATATCTGGCTCGATGTTGACATGCCGCTATCGATCTCGTCCGACGCCGCCAAGGATAATGAGCGTCGAATTCGCGCGATTCTAGCCACGTTTCCCGAATCGCAGCAGATCGTCACGCAACTTGGTCGTCCGGAGGATGGCTACGATGATAAGGGTTGGAATCATATCGAAGTGGCCGTTTTCCTGCCGCCACATGATCAGTGGAAAACAAAGGACAACGCCACCGGCAAGACTGTTAACAAAGATGGTTTGATCGCACAAATGAACGACAAGCTGAATCAGTTGCCCGGCTGCACATTCAATTTCTCTCAGCTCATCGAAGACAATGTGGAAGAAGCTCTCTCGGGAGTTCAAGGCGAACTTGCCATCAAACTGTTCGGAGATGACCTGAGCGTACTTCAGAAAAAAGGGGATGAACTCGGAAGGATAATTAGCGGCATTCCCGGTAACGCCGACCTGGAAGTGGAGAAGCTGCAAGGTCAGCCGGAACTTAAGATTGAGTTGGATCGACCGGCAGTCGCGCGATATGGCACGGACGCACAAACCGTTCTTTCACTGGTTCAAACCGGCCTGGGTGGACAAGCCGCTGGAAACATCCTCGAAGGCCAGCGCACCTTCGCTCTGTCGGTGCGGTTGGCCACGGCGGCGCGCAAGGAAGTCGCCCGTATCGCCGACTTGTGGGTCGATACCTCCGCGGGTCAACGCATCCCGCTCAAAAGTCTGGCCGACATCAAGCTCGATGAGGGTTCAAGCCGAATCATGCGCGATTACAACCGACGCCGCATCGCAGTCAAATGCAGCATCCGCGGCCGGGATATGGGCAGTTTTGTTGCCGAGGCTCAGCGGAAAGTGCGCGATCAACTGACGCTGCCGCAAGGCTATCTCATCACCTGGGAAGGGCAATTCGAAAACCAACAGCGCGCCAACGCCCGGCTGCTGGTCATCGTTCCACTGTCGCTGCTGGGTATTTTGGTGCTGCTGTATTGGGCATTTCAGCGAATGCGTTACGCACTCATCGTTTTGAGCGTCGTGCCATTGGCGGTTACGGGCGGCATCATCATTCTGTTTCTCGCGCATACGAATTTGTCGGTTTCGGCAACCATCGGCTTCATCGCCCTGGCCGCGGTCAGCGTGCAAAACGGCATCATCCTGGTTGGACAGTTCAATCATCATCGCGCCAAAGGCATGTCGCTTCGGGAAGCTGTCGTCACTGGAGCAAAAGATCGAGTGCGACCGGTGATGATGACCGCTCTGATCGCCGGCGTCGGGATGTTGCCGATGGCTCTGTCCACAGGAATTGGCTCTGAAGTTCAGCGCCCATTGGCCCGTGTCATCGTCGGAGGAATGCTCTCCGCCGTGCTTTTGACATTACTTGTCCTGCCCGTGCTTTACGAATTCATCGAGAAAACTTTCCCGGCAGAGGTGACAGCGCCGGAAGGAATGATTCACTGACATGATGGTTCACGAACGAATCAGGCAGGCCTTGTCAATTGTCGCGGTCATTGCCGTTACAGCGACCTCCGGCTGCGCGGGATGGAAGAAGCCCGAGCCTGATCCGGAGCATCTCGCTCAGGTGAACCAGCAGTTCGCCGATCGATATGACTTCGTCCTCGATACCGCCCAATTGCTGAAAACAAATTTGCAAGCCGATGTCCAGGGTCCGACTGGCGTGCTCAGTCCGGGCGAAGCGATTCAGCGCGCTCTGTACCACAATTTCTCGCTGGTGACGCAATCGGAATCCTTAGCCGTCGCTCGGGCCAATCTGGTCCAGGCCGGATTGTTTGAAAATCCCAGCCTGGGCCAATCTGGCGCGTTTTATTTTCCGATCTCTTCAGGCACCGGGCCGGAGACTGCATTCGATATTGAAATCAGCGAGGCAATCAATGGCTTCTTCACCCGTCCGCACAAAATCGCCATCGCGCGGGCGCAAGAAGTGCAGGCCGGCATCGACGTGGCCAATCAAGCATTTGCGCTCGCTCAACAAGTCCAGTCGCAATACGACCAATTGGCATACATAGCTCGGGATGGTGCGCTTCAGCGGCAAATCGCCGACACATATAAACAAGCCGTTGATGAGGCACGGGCGCAGCTAAAGGTTGGTCTCGTAACGCGCGCGGATTTCAACCGGGCTGTCATAGCCTACGAAGATTCACTGCGGCAAGCCCACCATTACGACACCCAATACGAAGGAGCCGCTCGCCAGATGAACTGGCTCATGGGGGTACAGACCGCCCCCCAATGGCAACTCCCCAAAAGTATCAACGACGCCCCGAAGGTTATCGCATCACTGCCGTTAACCGGGCGCGTTGAAGAATTGGCCGGCAAATATCGGCTGGACCTGCTTCGCGCCGACTTCGATCGCCAAATCGCCGCGGCCTCGGTCAAGCTTGCCCACTGGGGATTGGTTCCCCAGACCACGCTCGGAGCCGACTTTGCCAGGGACAACAACGGAAAGTGGACGGGCGGCCCCAATTTTAATTTGGCTCTTCCGCTATTTGATCCCGGCATCGTCGCCCTATGGCTTGCCAGATATCAGCAGGAACAAACCCAGCGAACGTATCTGACGCTTCAGGGCCAGGTGAAACAGGATGTTCGCAGCGCTCTCAATGGGCTGCAAATTGCGGCCGAAGATGTGATCTTCTACCGCGACGTCACGATCCCGCAGGAGCAGGAGAACGTTAAGCTCGCCCAGCTTTCTTTTAAGCTCGGCAACTCCCAATTCGATGATCTGCTGAATTCAATCCGCGAATACGTCGGCGTCTTGCAAAATTATGAAGATGCGATCCATGCATATCACCAGGCGCTCATCACTCTGGAAACAGCGACCGGCCTTTCCTTCACACGCATCGAACGAGAATCCGCCGGAGCCGCATCCCGACCGACAACCGGTCCCGTCTTGCCGTCGCTCAACCCCACTGGCAGCGCCACCGCGCCGACACTGTTGCCTGGCAACGCGTTGACATCACACAAGCCGTTCCAATTGCTCGATACCACGCAACCCACTCAACCCGGCACCATGCCTTCAACGACTCATCCCTAGGAGAACAATATGACCAAGTTTTGCTCACTTCGACCAAGTAAGTTGCTACCCGTCATCCCGCTATTAATCTTGATCTCGTGTGTCGGCTGCTTGGCTGCGAGTTTCCAGCGCGATTATTTGGCGATACAAGCTCAGCCCTATCAGCCTGGCCATCCGTTTGCGGGAGCATGGGAAGGCTCATGGCACAGCGCTCAACATGGCGACATGCGCTCCGCCCGCGCTATAATTTCTCTGAATAACAATGGGAAATATACTGTGAGGCTGGAAATGTCTCATTTTGGACCAGCAGACGATGTCCCGTCGAATAAATTTTGGATTGACCTGCCTAATGTATCAACCCAAACAAATTTGGGTGAAGCAAATGAGTTCAACGCAAAAACCTGGTTAAGAAATGCGTACAGATCCAATCTAATTGCGGAGGCGATGGCTCTTAAAGGAACCATCCACGGTGATTCGCTTGAAATTGATTTCAGCACAAACGATGCGCTCAAACAAATCGATCACGGCCACATCGAGTTGCGGAGATCAAATTCGCCGGCTCCGTAACTTTGTCGCAGCGTCGCTTGTATTGGGGCATATCGCGCCTAAACGGGAAGGTAACCGGGCAATTACTCATAAAGCTTGACTTTCGTTGCGTGGAAGAGGCACACGTGCTGCATGGTAGCGGAAGCGTCGATCAGCAGACCGTCGGTGAGAGAGCAGACTGCCCCGCTGATGATCGAGTCGGCTGCCAACGCTGTTCGTATCTGTTCGATTTTGAAAGCGGCGCGGGCGTTCCGATGCCCCAAAAATACAAGTTCCTCCTGCGAGGTCGCTTATGAAAACGCGTTCCAAGCGGGATGCAACGGTGGGCTCTTATCCCCCCCTCTCCGTTCGACTCGCTTTCGCTCGCTCACGGCAGGCCGTTCGACGGACTCACGCCGGGCCATTCGAACCGCTCGCGGCAGGCCGACGGGCTACAGCGGGCTTGGCTGGCGTTCCCCTGCCAATTCATACAAGATGCTCCGACGCATGAACTCCGTCGTGTCGGACAAACCTTACGTGCCGGTCCTTCCGTATCACGGCACGCTCTGGGGCCGGGCGTTGAATCTGTATATTCCGCGCTATCTGCATCGCCGCTATGGCGTGACCAAGGTGGAAATTTTCGGAGCCGAAAAACTTCGCTCGTCAATCGCCGCGGGGCATGGCGTTCTCATCACGCCCAACCACTGCCGGGATGAAGACCCGTTTGTCCTGAGCCGCCTGGCATCGGAGGTCGGCAAGTTATTTTTCGTAGTCGCCAGCGCACACCTTTTCATGGGCAGCAAACTCCAGGCGTTTCTACTGCGGCGAGCCGGCGCGTTTTCGATTTATCGGGAAGGCATGGACAAGCAGGCGGTGCAAACTTCGATCGAGATTCTCGAGTCGGCCGAGCGTCCGCTGGTGATCTTTCCCGAAGGGCATATATCCCGAACCAACGACCGGCTCACCCCCATGCTCGAAGGCACGGCCCTGATCGCCCGCCAGGCCGCCAAGAAACGGGCCAAGGAAAACAAAAAGGTCGTCGTCCATCCCGTGGCTCTGCACTATTCCTTTCCGTTCGATGTCGAATCCGCCGCCGCCCGGATGCTCGATGAGATTGAAACACGCCTGACCTGGCGACCGAGCCGGGGTTTGCCATTGCACGAGCGGCTGCCCAAAGTCGGGGCGGGTTTGCTGGCGCTCAAGGAACTGGAATATCTCGGCCACACGCAGGAAGGCACCATTCCGCAGCGGATCGACAAATTGATCGATGCGATTCTTAAACCGATGGAAGCCGAATGGACCAATGGCAACGGTGAGGGCCATACGGTAGCGCGTGTGAAGCGCCTGCGGGCCGCCATTCTCCCCGACATGATCAAAGGTGAACTCGACGAAGCGGAAAAGGCCCGGCGATGGCGGCTCCTGGAAGATGCGGATCTGGCCCAGCAGCTTTACCATTACCCGCCAAACTATATCACCGACGGCGCTCCCAAGGGCCGGATCATCGAGACGATCGAGCGGTTTGAAGAAGACCTGACCGGCAAGGTCACCGTGCATGGCCCCGTCGAAGCCAAGATCACCGTCGGCGACGCCATCGAAGTCAGCACCGCCCGTGAATCCCGGGGCGAAGCTGACCCGCTCATGGCCGCCATCGAAAATCAGTTGCGCACCATGCTCGGAATCGCCCAGGAAAGTCCCGCAGGAGCAGCCGCACCATGATCCTCGCTGCGATCATTGTTGCTCCCTGGCCGGTGATCGGCGTACGATTCGGCTTCGTCGTCGCCGGCATTGTCTTGTGGTATGTCACGCAAGAATTGCTCGCCAAGCGCGTGCCGAAAGTCGGCTACGAGGTTCCGCTGACCGATGGCATGCACGTCCTGACCGCCCGCATTCACCATCGCTATTTCACCAACGTGAACGCCGGCAATCGGCTGCTGATCATTTCCTCGCTGGTGATCGACCTGCTCGGCGCATATCTCCTGTGCACCGCGATCTTCGGCTCCTCGATCCGCCCCTACGTCGGCCTGGTGATGGTCTTCGCCCTCCGCCAAATCTGCCAAATGCTCTGCCCCCTGCCCGCCCCGTCCGGCATGGTCTGGCGCTACCCCGGCGTCCCCGCCATCCTCGTCACCTACGGCACTGCCAACGACCTGTTCTTCTCCGGCCACACCGCCATCGCCGTCTACGGCGCCGCCACCCTCGCCGGCCACTTTGGACATTGGGGCCTGGCACTCGGCTTGGCAATCGCCGTGTTCGAAGCGGTGACGGTGCTGGTACTACGAGCGCATTACACGATGGATGTTTTCACGGGGATCATCTGCGCTCTTTGGGTTTATTCACTCAGCGGCATGATTGCCCCTTGGGTGGATGGGATGATTCGGCATTGGGTCGGATGAGACTTGCTTCCCGATCACCAAATTTCCGGCAGGATGAGTTCAGCAAAGGGCTTCAGGATAGAGGGCGGCGCATGATCTGGTTTTTACACCAAACAGCCAGTAAATTGCGTAGAACACAGCGATTGTTCATAGTTTAGGAGCGTCCGCAATACGGAAAGGTCTAGGGATGTGGATCCGAATAGTTCGCAATCATCGGAGCACGCGGTATCCGCATCGAATCCAATTGCTCGATCTCTCCGAAGATTTAACCCGGCAAGGGCTTCCAAGAGATCGAAGCCACGAGCTAGGAACACGTGGCGGACCACCTGAAATTGCTGTTCGATTTAGATCACCGCCGCTGGTAACAACTGAGAGAACAGTCACCGTACGCATCGAACGACGCCCCTATCGCGGCCATAGCACGCTGAATTGGACGCTTCTCTTAAATGGTCTGAGAGAAGCCATCGCCGACTTTGGAGTTCAGCTCCCAAACAAGGGCGTGCTCGAAACCCGAGTGCGACTTTGGGACGAAGCAGAGGAGGCGGATGACCTAGCCGAGCCACCACGGCGCATTGCCACAAACGTGAGCAGAATCGTCCGGGACACAGAATTGGCACAAGAAATAAAAGAGATGCACAATTTTGAATGCCAAGTCTGTGGGTACAGTATTCGGCTTTCTGATGGCCGTCGTTATGCTGAGGCGCACCATATTCAGCCACTCGGCGGCGGCCACAATGGAACTGACGTACGAGGGAACATCATCTGCGTATGCCCTAACCATCACGCCGAGCTTGATCTTTGTAGCTTGCGCATCTCAATTGCAATGCTCAGGCGGATTCCTGGCCATAAGATTGGAGCCCGATTCATTGACTACCACAATAATTTGCACCGAAGTAAATATGGCGGCTAATGAATAGGCTTCGCGATTGATGCTGAGCCATTTTGGTCTTCTGGATGAGGGGAAGGCGGGCGTGGCACATTCATCAAAAGAAGGGGGTCACGAATGGACGTACGATCAGTGTCAAAGCATAGGCGCACCGCTGTTGCCAAACGGGCTAAATCAACATATTCTCCTTTGTGCCCCGTGATACTTTTTGCCTCGGGGAACAGAATGGAGTCTGCGTTATGATCAACCTGAAGAAACTTCGAGTCTCACAAACAAAGAACGGATATCAAAAGATCCCTGCACTGGTCATCGCCCATCCGCGCGGTGAAATCCTTGAGAATGTATATGGCGTTCACCCCGGAATAAATCTTGAGAGATCGCAGGTGGCAAATATTCTTGGGGCGGCACCTGGGTCTGACGCGCTGCCAGCGTATTGGGATGAGATACGCGCCTACAGCAAAGGTACCATCGAAGCCTTCGGATTGGTCGCTGTCCTGTTCTCGCACTACAGCTTCATCGAAACCCTACTACGCGCACAGCACAGCCAACCCGTCGGATACCTACCCCGCGGGGCGCTGAGCGAAAAAGCCTACACCAACTTGGCGTATGCACTGTCAGAGCGGGGAGTGTGCGAATACCGTCCGGGCTCACAAGGCACGGTGGTGAATTTCTCGCCGATTGTTTCGCGGCTTCGCTCCGTGGGACGGCTGGTTCAGAAACTTCTCCGAGACAAACTCGCTCGATGCAATTGGGTGGATCCTGATATCTACTCAGGATCACAAGATCTGCCGTTCATGCAAACATGTTTGCAGCTTCGGTTCCATGAGGTGTTTGGTTTGTCGGCGGACGAGTTTAAAAGCTGGATGTCCGGGCTAAGACCAACTACGCGGCCTGAGAATAACCCCGGATAAACTTCCGATTTGCCACATAGGTGGCGAGCTCGTCTCCCCACTGCTTCCAATTTTTACGAGGTGTGCGCGCAAATAGCTCTAAGAATGGGCCGGTGCTGCAGGCTTCAACGAGGTCGTAAAGCTCATCGGGTTTTCGCGAATGTTCCCGCTTTCGGGTTGACAATACGTTAACTTGGCGACGCCCGGGGCGCAAGGTCCTATGCGATCCTTTAACGCCGAAAAGCACGACTTCCGTAACGTTTCGAAAGTAGAATCCCACACCACGCCCATCGGGGCCACCATCTTTCCTGATTTTGTACCAAATCAGGTTGGTCTTATATGTGAATCCCCAACTCCTCATCACTTCAAACCCTTCTTGAAGCAGCGCATTTGGAACCCACAGATAAAGGTGGCTTTTCTCAGCCGCATGTCTGGCAATCGGCATGTCGCAAATCTCTCTTAGTGACATGGTCTGGTAGCGCCGCAGCCGCTCATGCTCGGGGGCTACCTTTCCCGTACGATTGTCAAATCGCCAAGGTGGGTCTGCGAGTATCGTTCCGAATCTCCCCGATAATCCTGGTAGTCCCTCGTTCATGACAATACTTCTTACGTCGTCATTATCGGTCCGGTTGCATAAATATTGACGGATCCGACATGACATTTGAGCTCTGCGAAAATTTACCCATATGTGAGAAGTTAGGATCATTAGCCACGAGGGTTCCTAAGAGCTTCTAAAAATAGCCGCTGAAACTATGAAGCCTTCGCCAGCAAATCATCGAGCATCCAAGGCTCATGAAGGCCTCGTGGACATCATCGCGCCGGTCAAATCGGGTTCGCAAGCGGCGGA